>Ga0247730_1001297_pt1 | contig 14161 bp, 13 predicted proteins | sample UWRJL073202C2_FD_180959 | JGI IMG/M metagenome (GOLD analysis project Ga0247730, IMG submission 180959) | Plant litter microbial communities from Arlington Agricultural Research Station in Wisconsin, United States - UWRJ-L073-202C-2 | ecosystem: Environmental > Terrestrial > Plant litter >...
GGTGGGGGTCAGGCCAGGGCCAGCTGGGCCTTGACCTGCGCGACCGACGGATTGGTCAGGGCGGTGCCGTCGGCGAAGACCAGCGTGGGGACCGTCTGGTTGCCGTTGTTGGCCTTCTCGACGATGCGCGCGGCGTCGGGGTGCTGCTCGATGTCGACCTCGTCGAAGGTGATGCCCTCGCGCGAGAGCTGACCCTTCAGGCGGTGGCAGTAGCCGCACCAGGGGGTGGAGTACATCGTGAACGTGCCGGGCATGGAGTGTCTCCTTCGACGACTAGTCTTGACCATTCCAACACACCCCGGGTTCCGCCCATTCCACGAGGAGACCGAGTGCCCGACGCCGACGACCTGCTGACCGGCCTCGATCCCGAGCAGCGCGAGGTCGCGCTGGCCCTGCGCGGGCCCGTGAGCGTCGTCGCGGGCGCCGGCACCGGCAAGACCCGGGCCATCACGCACCGCATGGCGTACGGGGTCGCGACGGGCGTCTACAAGCCGACCGAGGTGCTGGCGGTGACGTTCACGACCAAGGCCGCCAACGAGATGCGGGTGCGCCTGCGCGATCTCGGCGCCGAGGGCGTCCAGGCCCGCACGTTCCACTCCGCGGCCCTGCGCCAGGCCCGCTACTTCTGGCCGCACGTCTACGGCGGCGAGTTCCCCGAGGTCACGCAGTCGAAGTTCTCCCTCGTCGCCGAGGCCGTGCGGCGTCTGAACAAGCGGGCCGACACCCCGCTGCTGCGCGACCTGTCGGCCGAGATCGAGTGGGCCAAGGTCTCCAACATCGTCCCGACGGCGTACGCCGACGCCGCCGGCCCGGCCCGGCGCGAGGTCGCCGATCTCGACCCCGGTCAGGTGGCCAACGTGCTCGCCGCCTACGAGGAGGTCAAGCGCGAGCGCGGTCGCATCGACATGGAGGACATCCTGCTCATCACGGCCGCGATCCTGGCCGACGACGAGCGCATCGCCGCGACCGTCCGCCAGCAGTACAAGTGGTTCGTGGTCGACGAGTTCCAGGACGTCAACCCCTTGCAGTCGACGCTGCTCGACCTGTGGCTCGGGGGCCGCGACGACATCTGCGTCGTCGGCGACCCACGGCAGACGATCTACTCCTTCGCCGGCGCCTCCCCCCGCATCCTGACGTCGTTCGCCCGTCGCCACGAGGGCGCCCAGCGCATCGAGCTGGTGCGCAACTACCGCTCGACGCCGCAGATCGTCGCCGCGGCCAACGCGGTGTTCGCCCGGACGGCCTCGAACGACGACATCCGACTGCAGTCCCAGCAGGAGCCGGGCGACCCGGTCAGCTACATCGGCTACCCCGACGAGCCGGCCGAGGCCAGTGCCGTCGCCAGCGAGATCGCGCTGCTGCACCGGCGGGGCGTGTCGTACCGCGAGATGGCGATCCTGTTCCGCATCAACGCCCAGTCCGAGGCCTTCGAGGAGGCGCTCGGCGAGCACGGCATCCCGTACGTCATGCGCGGCGCCACGGGCTTCTTCAACCGCGCCGAGGTCCGCCAGGCAGTCACGCTGCTGCGCGGGTCGGCGCGTGGCAACGAGGCCGAGGGCCAGCACCTGGTCGACGACGTCCGGGCGATCTTCTCGGCCATGGGGCACACCGACGAGCCGCCCAGCGGTGCGGGTGCGGTCCGCGACCGGTGGGAGTCGCTGCACGCGATCGTGTCGATGGCGGCCGATCTCGCCGAGGCCGATCCGACCGCCGGCATGACGGCGCTGGTCGCCGATCTCGACCGTCGCATCGAGCAGGCCCACGCCCCGGCCGCCGACGGCGTCACGCTGGCCACGCTGCACTCGGCCAAGGGCCTGGAGTGGGACGCGGTCTTCTGCGTCGGCATGCACGAGGGGATGATGCCCAGCGTCCACGCCGACACCCCCGAGATGGTCGAGGAGGAACGGCGGCTGTTCTACGTCGGCGTCACCCGCGCCCGCCACGACCTGATGATCTCGTGGGCGGCGGCGCGCAAGGCCGGAGGGCGCGGCAGCCGTCAGCCGACCCGCTTCCTCGACACCCTCCTGCCGGCCAACCACTCCGCGCGCCAGGTCTCGTCGCAGGCCCGCCAGCGCAAGGTCGCCAAGTGCCGCGTGTGCAACACCGTCCTGGCGGTGGCCGACCGCAAGCTCGGTCGCTGCGCCGACTGCCCCGCGACGTACGACGAGGCGCTGTACGAGAACCTGCGGGCGTGGCGCAAGGAGCAGGCCACCGAGCAGGGCAAGCCGGCGTACGTCATCTTCACCGACGCGACGCTGCAGTCGATCGCCGAGGCCAAGCCCGGCGACGCCGACGCGCTGGCGCGGGTCCCCGGCATCGGGCCGGCCAAGCTCGAGCAGTACGCCGACGAGGTGCTAGCCCTGGTCGGCGAAGCCGGGTAGCGACTCCTCGAGGATCGCGCGGAACGGGGCGGTCGCGCCCAGCTGGCTCAGCACCCCGATGCCGCCGATCCAAACCCGGTGGATCAGGAGGTACTGCGGGGGCAGGTTGATCTTCATGGCGGTGCCCATGCCCTCGGCGGTCGGCGCGCTGACCCGCAGCGTCTGCGCGCGCATCCACTCGCGGCTGAACGTGAACCGCTCGACGCGCGCCGGCTCGACGAACGGGCCGATGTACCGCGCGATCGTGTCGGCGTCCAGATCGCTCTTGGCCTTGAGGAAGCCCTCCTCGCGCAGCCCTTCCAGCACGCTGTCGTAGTCGTCGTCGACCGCGTGACGCAGCAGGCGTCCCATCGACGTCGGCAGGCCCTCGGGCAGCCGGGCGACCGCGCCGAAGTCGACGACGCCGAGGCGTCCGTCGGGCATGATCCGGAAGTTGCCGGGATGCGGGTCGGCGTGCAGCATGCCGGCCCGGCTCGGCCCGGCGAACAGGAACCGGACGTAGGCCTCGCCGTAGCGGTCGCGCTCGTCCTGCGTGCCGGTCGTGATGATCTGGGCGAGGGACGAGTCGCTCTCCAGCCACGTCGACACGAGTGCCCGCTCGGTGTGGGCCAGGGGGACGGGCACGACGATGTCGGCGTCGCCGTTGAACTCGGCCGCGAACACCGCCTGCGCGCCGGCCTCGAGGCTGTAGTCCAGCTCCTCGGCGACCCGGTCCTGCAGCTCCTTGACGAGCGGCTTGACGTCGAGACCGGGTGCGATGACGCCGAACAGGCGGGCGAGTCGCGAGATCTGCTTGAGGTCGGAGATCAGCGCCTTGGCCGCGCCCGGGTACTGGATCTTGACCGCGACGTCGGTGCCGTCCTTCCAGGTCGCCCGGTGCACCTGGCCGATCGACGCCGATGCGGCCGGCCGGTCGTCGAACGACGGGAACGACTCGCGCCAGCCGGCGCCGAACTCCTCGGCCATGACCCGGTGGACGGTGCCCGGCGGCATGGGCGGTGCGGAGTCCTGGAGCTTAACGAGCGTCTCGCGGTAGGGCCCGATGAACTCCTCGGGCAGCGCGGCCTCGAAGATGCTCATGGCCTGGCCGAACTTCATGGCCCCGCCCTTGAGCTGGCCGAGGACGCTGAAGATCTGGTCCGCCGTGCGGCGCTGCACCTCGTCGAGGACGAGATTGGCCGGTGTGCCGACGATGCGCTTGCCGAGGCCGAGGGTGGTCCGCCCGGCGAAGCCCACCGGCAGCGACGCGAGGCGTGCCGTGCGGGCGAAGGCGCTGCCGTTGATGGGTCGACCCGCGGCGCGACGGACCTCGGCAGGATCCTTCTCGGGGGTGTCGGGCACGTCGTCAGGATAGTCCCCCACCAGCGGAAACGCCCTCGCAAGCGGGCCGCCCCGGCTCGTGGGACCCCATGGTCCTGCGGTCATGCCGCGTTCAGCAGATCGCAGGCGCACCGGTGGTGGAAGGCGACAGGCCACGTCGTGCGCTCGTCGTGGCGCGGTCCGACGACCAGGCAGCGGCCGACGGTCCGCGGTGTGCGGCCGCCGGCCTCGGCGATGACCTCCGCGGCGACCTCGACGGCGGCTGCGCGGGACGCCAGAGGGTCGAGCGCGGCGGGTCGGGGTCGTGCGGGGCGCCGGCCGAACTGGGGGAGCAGCGCGGGCCAGGCGATGTCCCAGTCGGCGCGGTGCAGGTCGTGGCAGCTGACGCAGGGGGTGCGACCGGGACGGACCAGCGGGCCGATCCGCACCCGGTCCTCGTCGATGACGACCGGCAGGTGCGTGATGCCGAGCAGGGCCGGTCGCTCGTAGACGCTGCGGGGTGGCTCGCCGAACGAGGCGACGACCAGGACCCTCGGCTCGGTCGACGACAGGTGCTCCACGCCGGCGGCCGCGAGCGCCGCCCGGGTGGCGTCGACCAGCTCGGCGGTGTCCGGGCCGGCGTCGAAGCCGACCGCCCAGCCCGCGCGCGCACGGCGGACCTCGTCGATCGAGGACATGTCGACGACCGCTCCGGCGGCCCTCAGCTCGGTCAGCACGTCCGTCGCCGACGCGTCGAGCTCCGGCACGACGACGCGGGCCATCGTCTCCAGCCGCTCGACGTCGCGGACCCCGTCGAGCAGCCGCAGGAGGGGGATGAGGCCCGGGCGGTCGGCGATGACGATGCCGGGGGACGTGCCGACCTGCAGCCGGGTCGCGTCGCGGCGCAGCAGCGGCGCTCCGGGACGCAGGACGGGTCGGAAGGGCATGCCGACCAGGGTCGCGCGTGGACGGCACGTCGCCAACCGGCCGTCCACAGCGCGACGACCCGTCGGCCGCGTACCGGCCTCCTGCGACTCGCCGGGGAGAATTCACTCCCACAGAGCCTGAAATCCCGCGGTCACGCGTACGCTGACAGTGATCAGCACCACATCGGCAAGGAGGCCGCAATGTCGGAAACATGGAGTGGCGAGTTCTACTGCGTCAAGTGCAAGGAGAAGCGCGAGACGTCAGGAGAGGTCCACGTCAGTGACAAGGGCACTCGTATGGCCAAGGGCATCTGCCCGGTCTGCGGCACCAAGCTGAACCGGATCCTCGGCAAGGCCTGAAACCGTCCCGAATCTCGCGGAGGGCCCGGCGCATCCGGGTCCTCCGCAGCTGCGTCCGGGCGCGTGAGGAACGGGCCCGGACGGCGTCTGCCTTCCCCTGGCGGGCGCCGCCCGAAGCCTCGGATGGGCCGACGCTAGGCCCATCGGATCGCCCACGTCAACCGACTTCACCGAACTGTTGTCCACGCTTGTGGACAAGGTTGGGGACAAGCTGTGGGGAACGCCGAGCGGCCATGTGGACGGGCCCGTGCACAACCTGTGGGCGAGGCGGTGGGGTCTGCCCGGTGCACCCCGGCTGAGCAGCGGTTTCGTGCCCTGCGGGTTGTGGACACAGGATCGTCCGCACGGCCGGATAGATTGCCTCCATGGGAGAGGTCGAGATCCGTCGGAGCAAGCGTCGCAAGCGCACCGTCAACGCGTATCGCGACGGTGACACGACGATCGTGCTGATGCCGGCCAACCTGCCCAAGGCCGTCGAGGACGAGCACGTCCGCAGCCTGCTGGAGCGGCTCGACCGTCAGGACCGACGGGTCCGCCCGAGCGACGACGAGCTCCTGCGTCGGGCGTCCGAGCTGTCCCGCCGGTGGTTCGCGGGAGCGGCCACGCCGTCGTCGGTGCGCTGGGTCGAGACGATGGACAAGCGGTGGGGGTCGTGCACCAGCGGCGATCGCAGTATCCGGCTCTCGCACCGGCTCAAGGGCATGCCGCCGTACGTCGTCGACTACGTGCTGGTCCACGAGCTCGCACACCTGATCGAGGCCAACCACAGCGCCAGGTTCTGGGCGCTCGTCGACGCCTACCCGGAGGCGGAGAAGGCTAAGGGCTTCCTCGAAGGCGTGTCCTGGCTGCAGCGATGAGGTCGCGCACCGACTGATCCGTGCCGTCCGGCAGGTCGTCGACGGCGAACCACGCGAGGTCGTCCGACTCGTCGCTGATGACGGCCTGCGCGTCCGCCGGTGCGACGGCGACGTACTGGACGTCGAGGTGGTGCGCCGGTCGGACGGGCCCGCACGGCACCTCGTGCAGCGACAGCAGGACCGGTTCGGGATCGACGGCCAGGTCGGGGATGCCGCTCTCCTCGCGGCCCTCGCGCGCCGCCGCCTCGACGAGCGACGCGTCGTCGGACTCGCAGTGACCGCCGGTCTGCAGCCACCGCTTGAGCCGCCGGTGCAGCGTCAGCAGGACCCGGGTGTGGTCGGCCGAGACGATCAGGGCGCTCGCGGTGAGGTGGTCGGGGTGGCAGTCACGGCTCATCGCGTCGGGGCGATCGGCCAGATGGTCCAGATACGCCTCGCGGAGGCGGCGCTGCTGCTCGTCGGGAGGCGACCAGCGGCTCAGCACGTCCTGCGCGTCGGCGCGCAGCGTCACTCGGTCGGAGCCTGTCCGTCGGGATCGGTGCCGTCGAGCAGCTCGCCCAGCGCGGCGTCGAAGTCGACGTCGTCCTGCGAGCGCTTCTCGCCCTGGGCGAAGCCGAGCGGATCGTCGAGATCGGCCGCGACGGGCATCAGGTCGGGGTGGCTCCACACGGCGTCGCGGGCCTCGGGGCCCTGACGATCGCGCAGCGCGGCCCACAGCGTGGTGGCCTCACGCAGCTTGCGGGGCCGCAGCTCGAGACCGACGAGCGCCGCGAACGTCTGCTCGGCCGGACCCCCGGTCGCGCGACGGCGCCGCATGGCCTCGGCGAGCGGCGTCGCCGCGGGCATCCGACCGTTGGTGGCCTGGGCGACGACCTCGTCGACCCAGCCCTCGATGAACGCCAGCAGCGTCTCGAGACGATCGAGGGCGCGCTGCTGCTCGGGGGTGCGCTCGGGCTCGAACAGACCACCCGCGAGTGCCTCCTGGATGTCCTCGGGGCGGGACGGGTCGAGGCCCTGCATCTGCGCCTCGATGCCCGCGACGTCGATGCGGGTGCCGCGGCCGTACTCCTCGATCGCGCCGACGAGCGCCGACCGCAACCAGGGGGAGTGCTGGAACAACCGGTGGTGCGCCGTCTCCCGCAGCATGACGTAGAGGAGGACGTCGGAGGCCGGGTGCTCCAGGCCCTCGCCGAACGCCTCGACGCCGGACGGCAGGATCGCGGCGACGCGCTCGGTGCCGAGCGGCAGACCGATGTCGGTCGACGACACGACCTCGGCGGCGAGGCCCCCGAGCGCCTGCCCGACCTGCTGGCCGAACATCGCGCCGCCGGCCTGGGTCAGCATGCCCATGAGGGGGCCGGCCATCGCCTTGGCCTCCTCGGGCAGGGCCTCGCTCATGGCCTTGACGACGTGCTGGGCGATGGGCTCGACGAGCTTCTGCCACGTCTCGGCGGTCGCCTCGACCCACTCGGCCCGGCTCCACGCCGTCGCGGTGGTCGCGCCGGCCGGGAAGGACGTCGCGGTGTCGAGCCACGACTCCGCGAGGCGCGCAGCGTCGTCGACGGCGCCCTGCTGGGCGGAGGTGGGCGTCGGGTCGGGGCCCGCGGCCGCGACCGTCTGCCGGGCGACGTCCTTGGCGAGATCGAAGTTGACGCTGCCCTCGTGCGGCGCGAACATCTTCTGCATCTGGCCCATGATCTGGTTCATGTCGACCTGGCCGCTCGAGAACGCACCGAAGATCTGCTCCATCGGGGTGCCCGCGAACGGGTTCTGGGGCTCTTCCTTGTCGTCTTCGGCCATGTCTCCACAGTAGCGAGTGCGACCGCCGACTCCACGGGATCCGTGTTCGCCCTACGATGAATCCGCCATGACCTCCGTTCGCCTGATCGACGTCCGCGACTCCGCGCTGAGCCTCGACGAGGTGTACCGCGCGGTCGCCGATCCGGTGGCCGGGGGCATCTGCGTCTTCGTGGGCACGGTCCGCGACCACGACGGCGGGCAGGCGGTGTCGGCCCTCGGGTACACGTCGCACCCGACCGCGATCGATCGTCTGCGCGAGGTGGCCGACCGGATCGCGGCCGAGTGCGACGTCGTCGCGCTGGCCGGCGTGCACCGGGTGGGCGACCTGGCCGTCGGTGATCTCGCCGTGGTGGTGGCGGCGTCGGCCGCGCACCGGGCCGATGCGTTCGAGGCGTGCCGACGTCTCATCGACGAGCTGAAGACCGACGTGCCGGTCTGGAAGCACCAGACGTTCGCGTCCGGCGACGCCGAGTGGGTCGGCCCGCAGTAGCCCGGGACCATGGCCAGATTCCGCGTCACTTGGGGGAGTCACTAGGCTTCACCCTGTGTCCGACCCCTCACGACTGAGCCGTCGCTACTCGACGACCGTCGTGGCGACGATCTCGCTGATCGTGCTGACGTGTGTCGCGTATCTCATCCCGATGCCGTACGTCACGATGCGCCCGGGGCCCGCGTTCGACACCCTCGGCACGTTCGACGACCAGCAGATGTTCACCTTCGGCGACGGCGTCAAGACCTACCCGACGACGGGCTCGCTCGACTTCACGACGGTCTCGGTGACCCGCGCCGACACCAACGTGTCGCTGGCCGACGCGGTGCGCGCCTACTTCGACCGCGACGTCGCCGTGGTCCCGAAGTCGCTGGTCTACCCGGACGACCAGAGCGCCAAGCAGTCGACCGCCCAGTCGGCCGCGCAGCTCGACAGCTCCAAGGACTCCTCGCGCGTCGCCGCCCTGAGGGCCGCCGGCTACACCGTCACGGCACGGCCGCAGGTCGCGTCCGTCGTCAAGGGCGGTGCGGCGGTCTCGACGCTCGAGGTCGGCGACGTCGTCACCGAGATCGACGGCACGGCCGTCGCGACGTCGGCCGAGGCGGTCGCGGGGATCAGCGCCAAGACCCCGGGCGACACCGTCGTGGTGACGGTCGAGCGCGACGGCGCCGCGAAGACCTTCGACATCGTGACGCGTCCGGACGCCGACGACCCGTCCGTCCCGCGCATCGGCATCTCCCTCGGCACCGAGTACACGTACCCGATCGAGATCAACAACAACGTCGGCCGCGAGATCGGCGGTCCCAGTGCCGGCACGATGTTCGCGCTCGCGATCTACGACAAGCTGACGCCGGGCGAGCTCACGGGCGGCCGCAAGATCGCCGGGACGGGCGAGATCACGGCGGACGGCGTCGTCGGCCCGATCGGCGGCGTGCGGCAGAAGATGAGAGGCGCCGCCAACGCGGGAGCGTCCATCTTCCTGGTGCCGGCGGCCAACTGCTCGGAGGCCACCGACGGTGACGACGACGGGCTCACGCTCGTCAAGATCACCCGGCTCACCGATGCGATCTCCTCGCTCGAGGCGCTCGCCGACGACCCGAAGGCCAAGGTTCCCGCATGCAGCTGATGCCCGACTCCCCACTGCGCCAGGCCGCGCTCGAGGTCGAGTCCCACGTCGCGGCCGAGGGCTGGGACCAGGCGCCGCGCCTGTTCGCGCTGGTGCCGACGGCCGACCTGATCGCGCGCGAGCCGGCGCTGGCCGATCAGCTGTCGACCGAGCCGGGCAGCATCACGCCGGTCGAGCAGGAGCTCGATCCCAGCCGTGAGCTCGAGGACCTGCTGACCGAGATCGAGTGGCCCGACGCCGTCGTCGGCTGCGCCGCCGTCATCGAGCGCATCATGCTGCCGCCCGAGGCCGAGCAGTCGTTGCCCGACGACCCTGACGCGCTCGTCGCGGCCGCCGCCGCCCACCCTGATCGTCGCGAGGTGCGCCTCGTCGCGGCGGTCGTCCGCACCGGCCAGTCGCACAGCGCCGTCCGTGCGAGGGAACCCCTCGACGCCGAGCTGATGGAAGGGCCCGATCTCGTCCCCGGACTGATCGAGCACCTCCGCGGCACCCTGACATAGAGTCTTGTTCCACCCCTACCCAGGAGACCCGTGAGCGACATCTTCGGAACACCCCGACCCCGCGAGCCGCGCCGTCCGGCCGGCCGCCGTCAGAAGGTGCTGGTCCCGACCCTCATCACGCTGGCCGTCCTGCTGTTCCTGGGCTCGATCTTCACGAGCGTGTGGACTGATCGCCTGTGGTTCAAGTCGGTGGGCTACAGCGACGTCTTCCGCAGCGTGCTGTTCGCGCGGATCTCCCTGTTCGTGGTCATGGGCCTGTTCTTCGGCCTGTTCGTCATGGTCAACCTCTACATCGCGTACCGGACGCGGCCGGCGACCGTGCCCGTGCGGCGCGACGACCCCGCCTACCGGTACCGCCTGGCGCTGACGCCGATCATCCGTCCCATCGGCATCGGCGTGTTCGTGATCCTCACCGGATTCGCCGGCTCGGTCGGCGCCAGCCACTGGGACACCTTCAAGATGTGGCGCAACGGCACGTCGTTCGGCACCAAGGACCCGCAGTTCGGCAAGGACGTTAGCTTCTACGTCTTCGACTACCCGTGGTGGCGGTTCCTGACGTCGTTCTCGTTCGCGATGATCATCGTGACGGTGCTGGCGGTCGTCTTCCTCACCTACGTCTACGGCGGCATCCGCATCGCCGGCCGTGGACCCAAGCTCACGCGCGCCGCCCAGATCCACCTGTCGGTGCTGGTCGGCATCGGCATCCTGACGCGCGCCGTGTCGTACTACCTCGACCGGTTCGGCCTGCTGATCGGCAACTCCGACCTGTTCGACGGCATCGGGTTCACCGACGCCAACGCCCGCATCCCGGCCAAGAACATCCTGATCTGGGTCGCCATCGCGTGCGCCCTGCTGTTCTTCGCGGCGGCGTTCATCCGCACGTGGGCGCTGCCGGCCATCGGCCTGGGACTGCTCGCGGTCACCTCGATCCTGCTGGGGGCCATCTGGCCCGCCGTCATGCAGGGATTCCAGGTCAAGCCCTCCGAGCCGGACAAGGAGGGGCCGTACATCGCCAAGAACATCGAGGCGACCAGGCAGGCCTACGACGTCGCGGACACGGAGGTCGAGTCGTACTCGGCCAAGACCGACCTGACGGACGCGGAGCTGGCGTCATCGGCGGAGTCGCGCGTCAGCACCCGCCTGCTCGACCCGACGCTGATCTCCGACGCGTTCGAGCAGCTGCAGCAGGTGCGTGGCTACTACTCGGTGCCGACGACGCTCGACGTCGACCGGTACACGCTGCCGGGGGAGACCCAGCCGCAGGACACCATCATCGCCGCCCGCGAGCTCAACCTCAGCGGTCTGCAGTCGAGTCAGCGCAACTGGGCCAACGACCACACCGTCTACACGCACGGCTACGGCATCATCGCGGCTCGCGGCAACCAGCGTGGTCCGAACGGTGAGCCGGTCTTCACGGCCAAGGACATCCCGCCGGCCGGCGAGATCCAGACCACGACGCCGCCGCGCATCTACTTCGGCGAGCAGTCGCCGTCGTACTCGATCGTCGGTCGTCCCGAGGGCGCCAACCCCATCGAGGTCGACATCCCGCGGGGTGGCGCGGCCGCGAGCGACAGCGACGCCACCGAGAACGTCACCCAGAACACGTACGACGGCAAGGGCGGCGTGCCGGTCGGCAACCTGTTCCACAAGGTGTTGTACGCGTTCAAGTTCGCCGAGCCCAACATCGTCCTGTCGAGCCGGGTCAACTCCGACTCCAAGATCCTGTACGACCGGGAGCCGCGCGACCGCGTCAAGAAGGTCGCCCCGTGGCTGACGGTCGACGGCGACACGTACCCGGCCGTCGTCGACGGTCGCGTCGTGTGGATCGTCGACGGCTACACCACGAGCAACTCCTACCCCTACTCCGAGCACCGTTCGCTGCGCGAGGCCACGGCCGACACGCTGACCGACGGCGACTCGCAGGCGGCGCTGCCGACCGACCAGGTCAACTACATGCGCAACTCGGTCAAGGCCGTCGTCGACGCCTACGACGGCACGGTCAAGCTGTACGAGTGGGACACCAAGGACCCGGTCCTGAAGACCTGGAAGAAGGTCTTCCCCGGCGTCGTGGAGAGCAAGAGCAAGATCAGCCAGGCCCTGCTGGAGCACCTGCGCTACCCGGTCGACCTGTTCAAGGTGCAGCGCGACGTGCTGCAGCGCTACCACGTGACCGACGCGCAGACGTTCTACGAGGACGGCGAGCGCTGGAAGGTGCCCGAGGACCCGACGGCCCCGGCCAGCTCCCGCGCCCTCCAGCCGCCGTACTACCTGTCGACGGCCCGTCCCGGCGAGGACAGCCCGAAGTTCTCGGTCACGAGCGTCTACCTGCCCAACAGCCGGCAGAACCTCGCCGCGTTCGTGTCGGTCAACTCCGAGGCGACCGACACCGAGAACTTCGGCAAGATGCAGATCCTGCAGCTGTCGAGCGACACGCAGATCGACGGTCCGAGCCAGATCGCCAACAGCTTCCAGACCGACCGAGGGGTGACCCAGGCGCTGCTGCAGTTCGAGCAGTCGCGTGAGGCCAGGATCCTGCGAGGCAACCTGCTGACCCTACCGGTCGGCGGCTCCCTGCTGTACGTCCAGCCGGTCTACATCCAGCGGAGCGCGTCGGAGGGCAGCTTCCCGGTCCTGCAGTTCGTCGCGGCGACGTTCGGCGAGTCCGTCGGCTTCGGCACGACGCTCGACGAGGCGCTGCGGGTCGCGCTGGGCATCGAGGCGCCGACGACACCGCCGCCGGCCGACGAGGGCGACACGCCCGCGGACGAGAGTGACGGGGACGCGCCTGCCGTCAAGACGACGCAGCAGTGGCTCGACGAGGCGTCCGCGGCCTACAACGCGGCGCAGGCGGCCTTGGAGGACGGCGACCTCGCCGGCTACCAGAAGCAGATCGACGCCATGAACACGGCGATCGAGGGCGCGCAGAACAGCCTGGGTGCGGCCGACTCCCAGTAGTCCTCGGCCCGGGTGGCCCGCTCAGACCAGGTAGTGGAAGAGCGGGCTCCCGGGGGCCACCCGCTCGACGCCGAGCGGGCTGTCGTCGAGGCGTGTCAGCAGTCCGGCCAGGTCGTCGGGGCGTGCCAGCTCGACGCCGATCAGCGCCGGGCCGGTCTCTCGGTTGTTGCGCTTGACGTAGTCGAAGAGCGTGATGTCGTCGTCCGGGCCGAGGATCTCGTCGAGGAAGCGCCGCAGCGCACCGGGCTCCTGGGGAAAGCTCACCAGGAAGTAGTGCTTGACGCCCTGGTGGATCAGCGACCGCTCGAGGATCTCGCCGTAGCGGCTGATGTCGTTGTTGCCGCCGGAGACGACGCACACCACGGTCGATCCCGGGGCGATGTCGAGGCCGGCGTCCAGGATGGCCGTCGCGAGGGCGCCGGCGGGCTCGGCGATGATGCCGTCGGACTGGTAGAGCCGCAGCATCTCGGTGCAGACGTGGCCCTCGTCGACCGTGAGGATATCGGCGCCGGCGTCGCGGACGAGCGGGAAGGTGTGCGCGCCGACGATGCCGACGGCCGCTCCGTCGACGAACGGGTCGACCGACGCGAGCCGGGTTGGTCCGCCAGCGGCCAGCGCGGCGGTCATGGACGCGGCGCCGGCGGGCTCGACGCCGACGATGCGGGTGTCGGGGTGGTGCTCGTGCATCCAGGTCGCCAGGCCGGCGATCAGCCCTCCGCCGCCGACGGGGACCACGAGGACGTCGGGCGCGGCACCGAGCTGGTCGACGATCTCGGGCGCGACCGTGCCCTGGCCGTCGATCGTGCGGGGGTCGTCGAACGCCGGGACCAGCACGGCGCCGGTGTCGGCGGCGTCCTGCTGGGCCGCGCGGAAGGCGTCCTCGTAGGAGTCGCCGATGACGACGACCTCGACGTCGCTGCCGCCGAGGGCGACGATGCGGGTGCGCTTCTGCCGCGGCGTCGTGCCCGGGACGAAGATGCGTCCGCGCACCCCCAGGCGTCGGCAGGCGAGGGCCACTCCCTGCGCGTGGTTGCCGGCGCTGGCGGCCACGACGCCTCGCGACCGGGTCTCCTCGTCCAGCTGCACGATCAGGTTGTACGCGCCGCGGATCTTGTAGGAGCGGACCGGTTGCAGGTCCTCGCGCTTGAGCCAGACCTGCGCGCCCGTGGCCTCGGAGAGACGGGTGTTGAGCTCGAGCGGCGTCCTGGTCGCCACGGCGGCGACACGCGGCGCGGCCTCGTCGATGGTCGCGGCGGTGACGGGGGGCAGGGTGCTCACGTGGGACCACGCTAGTGGCGACGATGATTCGCCGGCGTGGCGGTGCCGGTGAGCGGATGCGGCGGACCCGATTTGGCCCCTCGGGGGCGGACCTGTAATGTGGAGCAGGCGACGCGGGGTGGAGCAGCTCGGTAGCTCGCTGGGCTCATAACCCAGAGGTCACAGGTTCAAATCCTGTCCCCGCTACCA
>Ga0247730_1001298_pt1 | contig 14156 bp, 43 predicted proteins | sample UWRJL073202C2_FD_180959 | JGI IMG/M metagenome (GOLD analysis project Ga0247730, IMG submission 180959) | Plant litter microbial communities from Arlington Agricultural Research Station in Wisconsin, United States - UWRJ-L073-202C-2 | ecosystem: Environmental > Terrestrial > Plant litter >...
TCCGGCGTGACCCTTTCGGTCGAGTCAAGGAAAGGAAGGACTACACGTTCTCCCGCACGCGCTTCGACGCGATCATGCGCCGCATCAAGGTCGTGGTGCCGCTGCCGGATGTCGTGAAGGTGACGGTCAAGGATTTGGTCAAGGAGATCAGGGCGGAGGAATCGAAGTCATGACGCGCATCACGAGGAGCACCAGCCGTCGCGACGACAAGGGCGGCATCGTCATCGAGACGACGGAGAACATCCGTGGAGGCACGCGCACGCAGACGACGTACGTCAGTCGCAAGGAGATCATCGCTGCTGGATACGTGGACAAGGACGAGGTCGTCGCAGCAATCGAGGAGCAGACGGGCAAGGCCACAGGCACCATGCATCACGTGGGCATCTGGACCATGGCCCTGAGCGAGGCTGTGCAGGCTGTCAAGGCGCTGGGGAAGTCGTCATGAAAATCAGCAAAGACGACGTGCTCGCGCTTATCGAGGGCATCGAGCGAGCCACGATGGACGCTCCGATCCCGGACGCGCTGAAGGAACTGCGTGAGCGTGCACAGGCGCCTGACGGGCCGTACAAGGTGCAGAAGGCTCGTGATCACCGTGCGCGCCGTATCTGGACACTGGTGGACCCTACCGGCCTTGCCTCTGATCTGGACGACGTCACGATCTACGCGGGTCGCTGGTACTACGAGCGCGAGGAAGCAGAGAAGGCGTGTGGTCGCGTCAACGCGACGATCGCAGACCGAACTAGCGAGGTCAGGGCTGTTGTCTACACAATGATCTGCTCAAAGCCCGGTTGTAATTTCGGCACGATAGACAATGCTTTGGCTGCAAATCATGAAGCCACGACCGACTTCGATCACGTCGTGGTCACCAACGCAGCGTGGAAGAAGGCGCAGCGCTGATGGAGAGCATCGAGCAGCGGCAGCAGGAGCAACTTCGCGGGCTGCGGATGATGCAGGACGAGCGGGAACACAGACGTACGTTCGCGGAGTACACCTATCGGCACTTCAGCGGACCAGACATGCAGTGGTCGACGCTGCACGACGAGACGAACGGGAGAACGGCATGAAGATCGTCTATGGCGGCAAGAAGGCCACCCACCGTCGACAGTGCAGCGGAAGTAACTGGACGAACAACAGACGCTGCTTGAAGACCGTCGCCTTCCGTAAGGAAACCGGGCTGGGTGAGGTCAAGAACGACTTCGTGGGGCTCGATGTCAAGGTCTACTGCAAGACCCACCGCTACCAGATGACGACGGAAGACATGAAGAACGCCCACGTCGATGAGGCGGAACGATGATCTGGCTGTTCGGCAAGACACGACGCATCAACAAGGAATGCCTGCGGACGCTGACGCACGACTGGGACGTCTTTGGTCATCCCAACTGGATCTGTTGTCGTCCGGGATGCATGGTGCGCGCAGATGACCTTGAAGATCCCACCGCGTGGATCAAGGATCAGTGGGCGCCATGATCTTCACGATCATCATCATCGTTGTCGCGCTGATCGTGCTCTGGTTCTTCGCGGAGATGCTTCCGACCGAACTAGATCCCTTCGAGGCGTTCTGCTGCGCACTGTTCATCACCGTGTGGGTCTTTGGCACCGCGTTGCTCGTGGCGTATCGAGAAGGTCGCGGATGACGGACACATCCATCCGGTGGCAGTCATCGGAGTTTGGCGGAAGACAACACGCGTACGAAGCAACACAGGGCGGAGAAACATCTCTGTGCAGGCAAGAGGCATTGGTCAGGGGCGTGGTCCACGTGCCCACCAGTCTTGCGAGGGAAGCCTTGATGTGCGGGAACTGCATCCGTGTCTTGGCATCGAAGGAAGAATAGGACAACAGGCATAGTGAAGTAGGCAGCGTATGGTTGGTGTCCTGTAGGTGTGGAGAGCATCGATCAAACATTTTTGTCTCAGACAAAGAACTTGAATGTACTCCAATGCCAAGAGATACGACGACGACAAGGGAGAACGGCGAATGAGCGACATCGACGAGGCAGTGAGTGACATTGCTTCAGACGACAGTGATTTGCCGGTTTCCGACACCCCGCCTCGCGCGCCCGCACGCAAGATCAGGCGCAGGATCACACACTACGAACCGCAGCCCAGCGACAGCACAGCGATCGTCAAGGTTGGTCCCTCCGGACGTCAGCAGTACGACTGGCCGTTCCTGAAGCGCATGTTCATCGAGGGTATTCCCGAAGACCCGGACAAGCCTGACGGCAAGCGCGAGTGGTTGAACCTCCGCGAATTGTCAGAGCGATTCGCTGCGCCGTACAAGCAGGTGCGCGAGCACAGCGCGGACGAGCGCTGGCGTGACCTGAAGGTCGAGTACCAAGCCAAGGTCATGAAGAAGCGACAGGCGCAACGAGCCTCCCGCATGTTCGAGGTAGGGACGGAGTTTGACGACCTCGCGCTCGACGTGGGCAACAAGGGCTTGCAGTTGGTCCAGTTCCGCCTGACGGAGATGATCCGCGACGGACACCTGCGCGAGCAGCGACGCAAGGCCATCATGAACAGCGGCGCGAGCGACGACGTGCTCGAAGAGGCGCTGAAGGATCTGAAGTCCGCTGTGTCGGCCAACCAGTTGGAGCAACTGGCTAAGGCGGGCGCCCTGTTCCAAGAGATCGGGATGAAAGCGATCGGCACGGACATCACCCAGATCCAAGTCACGGGTGCAGGCGGAGATCCCATCTCGCACGTCGTGAGTGTTGCGGCGGAACTGGAGCGAGACGACCCCAACCGTCTGTCGGGCTTCATGGCTGCTGCGCTGCGTACCGGTGTCATGCAGCAGATGTTGAGCGAGCACGGTATCGAGATGAACGAGGGAGGCGAGATCGTCGACGCGGACAGTGAGTACGTCGTCGACGGTGACCTGCCGGAGCCGGAGTTCATCGAGAGCAACGACGACGACGCAGCAGAAGATCGCGCGTACGACGACGAGGACTTGCCGGACAGCCTCCCGCACGACTATGTTGTGAAGGACGACTAAACCACCCATGGTGGAAACAGGAGACGACATGGCACAGTACGAAGACACAGAGGCTTTCCATGAGGACGGCAGCGTCGACAGCAACATCATCGTTCGCGACACTGACGGGACCATCTGGTCCGGCTGGTGCAGCGACAGCGGTGATTGGTATGTCGCACGTGCTCGCATCGACGACGAGCAGAGGGGGCCGGAAGATGACCCGTGGCGTCCTGTCGGCCCCGTGAATCTCGACGACCTCCCGTTCCCCATCGAGGTGTTCAACATCTTCGAAGCGTTCGCCAAGCCGGATGACAATCGCACTGCTGTGGTGGCTGAGCGGGACGCCGAGCCGGACGACGATCACACGAGCGATGGGCGATGCAAGTACCCGAAGACGTGCGAAGTCGAGGGGCGCCATTCGGTCACCAAGCACGAGCACGATGTCGCGGCGAAGGCGCAGGACGATCACGAATACCAGTACGGGATCGACCACCGGCGCTCTGACATCCAGACTGAGAGTGAGAATGGCGAGCCGTGGACTGATGAATTCGATGTCGCTGTCGAGTTCGATGAATTCAACTACGGCAACGCGCGGATCTTGCGGCGCGCTGTAGGGCCGTGGGAGGAAGCACAGCGTGACGATGACGGCGAGATCGTGGGCTGGACTTCGCCGCTTGTCGACTGGGACGACATCCCTGAGGAGGACTGATGGGCGACACGAACGTCTTCAACTTCCAGAGCGCCGTGCTGAAGCCGGGCGACAAGGTGCTGGTAGCACTCACCGAAGACCGCACTGACGACGACATCGTGTTGATGCGCCGCGTGCTGCACGAGCAGTTCCCTGATGTGCTGTTCGTCGTGGTCGAGGGCGCGAACATTGTGGTGGATGATGCGCCGCTGATGCAGGAAGGGCTGGAACCATGACCTACGACATCCTGCGTTATTTCAAGTACGACCACTTGAAGGCGGGCAACCTCCGGGACACCAGCAAGATGTTCCACGACCTCGCGCACCAGATCGTCGAAGCGCTGCCGACGCAGCCGGAGACGACCGTGTCCCTGCGCAAGTTGCTGGAAGCCAAGGACGCGGCTGTACGCAGCGCGTTGGACCTGCCTGATCCCGGCATGCTGACGACCGGACCAACTCCTCCCGCGCTCACCGACGACGATCTGCTCGTGGCCAAGATCGACATTCTCTACGTCGTCTACGGCAACACGTTCGTGGCGGAGGAGTTCAAGCGCGACATCGAGACGCGCTCTGACACGTTGATTCGTCGCGTCGTCGGCATCAACGGGAACTTCGTGGGCGACTGGATCAGCAGCGCCATGAAGCAACGCGCGGCGATCCGCTACGTCATTCCCAAGGGCGTTACGAATCTACTGGCCGTCGATGCTCGAATTGCAATACGGATAGAAGGGCTGGTCGAAGAAGGTCGTGCGGTCAAGATCACTGACTGGGATCCTTCGTTGATCAAGGAGCACGACGAGGCGAACGCAGAGGCCGACGATGAGCACCCATCGTGCCCGGAATGCAACTGGGTGCGCCCGGACGGCTACGAGGACGAGGGACGCTTCTGTGGGATGTGTCAGGACTACGAGGGGACGTGCCCGCAGGACCACTGCATGACGTGCGGAGCGGGTACATGACCGGCCAGTGGACGAAGAAGCGCAGTGAGAAGCACGACTGCGCCAAGCCAACGTACGCGGCTGACGTCAGCAAGGGTGACGAGTGGACGTGCGAATGCGGGCGTGTCTGGCGGGTCAAGGACATCATCGGTCCGGATCAGCGCGAGCCTGACATCAAGCCGTACCTCTGGTGGATACAGGTGCTGACATGAAGATCATCATCGAGATCGAATGCCCGGACGAGGGCGAGCAGCCCTACATCGTCGAGGGCGTCGCAGAGGTTGCAGCGAACTGTGGAGGCACAGGACGCTGGCGCCGTGTGTTTGGTGGCGACCAATCCAATTGGCACGAGTTGCAGCCATGATCGACCTCTGGCGGGAAGGTTGGGGCGCGACCGGCGAGGGCATCAACCCTGCGGAGTTACAAGGAACCTACGACGTCGACACGATCGACGAGGCCGTGGCTGCATGGTGGGAGGCGTACCGGGAGAAGTACCCTAACGCCAATCCTGACCTGCTGAAGCGCGAGGAGGACGGTCACTGGTCGTTCTGGCGCATTCGCTTCTTCGACAACGAGACAGACGCCCGGAGGTTCTTGGGATGAACTATTGCGACACGTTCTGGGGCTCGCACGGCTGCGACGACGATCCGGGCCACGAGGGCACGATCCACACGTGCGGGGTCAACGGCGAAGTGTGCTCGCAGTTTGACAGCATCACGGGCGCCACGCGCTACATGGAGTACGACGACAACGACGACGCCGTGGAACTGAGCGACTGGTGGAAGGACGGCAAGCCCTACGTCATCCCCGTCGCGGAGAAGGTCACCAGTGTCGCGATCGAGGCCAAGGAGGTCATGACGTGAGATGCCATTGGACGCACGAGCACGGACCGCACAAGTGGACGCCGATCGTGGACGACCCGTTCAACGAGCGGGTGAAGCACATCTTCATGGACAACGCTGCACAGGTCGAGTGTCCGGGGATCGACGGCAAGGCGCAAGCGATCAATGACCTGATCCCGCGACTGAGCGCACGACGTCGTGAGTTGATGCGCGAGGGATTTCAGCCTGTGGCGATCACGCTCTCGCCGGAGTACGAGATTCCGCGCTACGAGGGCGACGACTCGACCGATGCACCTGCGCGGTTGATGGGGCTTCCGCTCATCGTCGGTACGAAGGTAGGGCTGGTGGTCGAGGCATGAACGACGGAGAACTCTCCCCACTGGCGCAAGAGGCAGTCGGACTCCACGAGATGTTCACGTCGCTCTGCGAAGGCGGCTTCGAGGAAGACCAAGCATTGCGGCTGGTGGCGTACGTGATGGTGGCGAACGGCAGGGACCAGCCCAAGGAGGATGGCGCGTGAGCGACGACCTGTGCATCCACGAAATGGAGAACTGCGCCATCTGCAAGCCACCGGAGGCTAAGGAAGCGCGCATCTACTGCGTGGAGCCCGGCTGCAAGGAGTTCGTCAACGACGACCGCTGGAGCAAGACCAAGGCAGAGGGCTGGTTCTTCAAGAAGAACGACGACGCCTACTGCCCGGAGCACGTACCTGACTGGGTCGAAGGATGGAGGGCGAAGCGATGATCGAGCCCGACAATCCGTGTCGTGTGATGGAGACGCGAGAATGCCCGTTCGACGGCGTCTGCGAAGGGCGCTGCATGCGCTTCGACACGTCACCTGATGAGCCCGCTGTCGCGAAGATGTGGGGTGCCTACTGGGAAGGGGTGGACGGATGAACGTCTACTGGCGATTCAAGGCGTGGTTGACCCGGTGTCCGTGCCGCCACGCTCACTACCTTGACCACCGCACCAGCACCCTTCACGTGAGGAACGCAAAGCCATGAGCCTGCGATCAAAAATCGAGTTCGAGATCGACTACTACCGCAACCACGGCTGGGCAGGCGTGGAGTACATGTTCAACACCCGCGTCTATAACCCGATCGCCGGTCTGCTGGCTAGGCTGAAACGATGAGTCACGGGCTTGGTGTGATGTGCGAGCAGTGCCGCGCTGTCCTGATCGACGCCTCGTGCCCTGAGAGGCACTGTCCGGGTAACCACGGCTTCTCGTTCGTTGACGGCGATGATTGGCCGGATCACGAGCACCAGCACACAACGAAGGTGGCAACATGACCTACATCGACCACATCGTCCCGTTCGGCTATCGCTGCACACAGCGTGATCTGCATCGTGGCCCGTGCACACCCGTCCCGCGTAGGTGGAACCTGTTCTGGCCTTGCTACGTGTGCGGCAGGCGACTGTTCTGCAAGAGCCACACCTTCAAGATCGTGACGTACCGACGATGATCCTCTGGCGCAACATCCCCGCGCGGCTGTGGCTGAAGCGGCACATGCGGCATGCCTACTGTGACCTGAGTGGCGCGGTGTGGTTCTGCTCGTGTGGCTCGTCGTTCCGCAGGTGGTGCTGATGAGCGACTATTTCTGCGAGACGTGCAGCGAGGAGATCAGCAAGGGCTCTGTCGCACCACACGAGGACGCTGGCCACCATGTTGTCTACGTGGGGCCTTGGCGACCATGAGCCATTGTGAGGTCGTGAGGATGCCGGACGGCTCGATGATGCGCGTGCGAGTGCAGCGCGGCAAGACACTCAGCAATGAGGAAAAGGAAGCGCTGATCGAGTTTGCGGAGTTGCTGAGCAAGCGTGCGGACGAACTAGATGGGGTCAAGGCTCCGCAGGATCGGCGGATCCGCAGGCCGCAAAGAAAGATCAAGAAAATTCAGCGATAGTTTGGAAATTCCACACAGGGTGGGTTATGTTGTATCTAGCGCCGCAACAACGCGGCCACACATCAAGGAGAAACCCATGAAGAAGATCATCGCCACCGCTATCATCGCTCTCGTCGCGCCGCTCATGGCCGCGCACCCCGCGTCCGCCAAGACGCCCAAGGGCTACAAGATCATCAGCAACTCGCAGACCGACCGTTTCGACGGCACCCAGCGCATCAAGAAGGTCTACAAGAACAAGCACGGCAAGACGACCTCGTACGTCGTCGACACCCGCCTGTTCGAGCAGCGCTGATCCCGCGTCCGACGACGACAAGGGATTAGTGATGGAGACGATTCATTTCACCAAACTCGCTCATCGTGCTGAGCGCGGGCGCATTGAGCGCGGTGTCAGGTACGTCCACTGTCACACTGGCAGCGCGGGCATGTGCTACGAAGAACTGGCACTGACGCCGATCGTGATGCGCCCTCGTGATCACGGCGTGCCTGAGCGGAATCGTTCTGGCGATCCGTGGTGGTCCAAGAAGGCTGCCGTCTTCCAGACGCTGCGACAGAGCCCTTGGATGCCTGAGGGCTGGTACCGCATTTGGCACTACGCAGGCGACGCAGGGCTCTGGGACGTTCCGGGTGAGTACCGCAACGACTGGAACTACATGCTCAACGTCAACGCGCTGCTGCGCGAGGGCATCATCATCGACACGACGAAGGTGCAGAGATGAACAGCGACAACACCAAAGTGGGTGACTACAGCCGCGCGGTCTACGGAGACGTGGCTGATCTGGCGGAGAAGGCTCTGATCGATGTCGTCGACAACGGCAACGCCCGCTTCATCGACGACGATCTGCGCCACATCGTGCTGCACGCTGTGCGCATCGCGTACGAAGGTGTCATGGCAGAGCCCAAGGGGATCGACGCATCGCTGGTAGCGGCGTCAGAGCACACCGCGAAGCGCGTGCTGGCCCATCAGGAGGTCATCGCCACGCGGCTGCGGGAACTGGCCGAAATCGTGGAGCGACGCAAGCCGTCGACTTCGCGGATGAGTCAGGGCATGACCTACATCGGGCTTGCGGAGGACATCACCCACGACATCAAGTGGGGCGTCAGCAACCTTCCCATCGACCTGTTAACTCGTGCAGCAGCGGAGGCCGACATCTACGCCGCACAGGCAGGAGCACGCTGATGGCCGTCACCAAGCAACTCATCTACATCAGCGCCACGGGTCGCAAGACCTACGAGGTCTACTGCCTGTCGTGTGGCAAGGTCGCAGCGCGGGTCTACAACCCCTTCTTCCACGCGTGGAATCGCTTCGTGCTGAAGTTGCATGTCAGGGCTGGGTGCTCCTGATGACGCGCGAGGACTACAAGGCCGTGCTGTCGCTGAAGTCGAGCAGGTCCGACATGCCCGTGGTGAGCCACCATCTGGCGTGCACCGTGCTCAACGGCGAGACGTACATCTTTCCTAACCCCGCGCAGCACACAGGCGGAGATCGCATCGATTCGATCAACGTGCGGCATTTGATCTGGGAGGTTGACGTCATCAACACCCGCACGCAGGAGATCGTGGTCGCGGACAATCTCTTCGGAGGACTTGACACGGTCGTTGCTGAGGCTCACCAGATCGTCGAGGAGGTACGCAATGCGTGGACGCGCGGCTACCTGAAGAAGAGGTTCCAGTGAAGCGACTTACGAAAGAAGAGATCGCACGAGCCTTCATCGACATGTACGAGGGCGTCGACGGTGTGGCAGACGAGATGTCGCGGCGCGATCTCGACTTGGTGAACGAGCACTACCCGATGTACCTCGAAGCCAAGGCGCTGCTGGGCGAGCAACAAAAGGTGGTCGAGGCATTGGACGCTGTGGACTCTGCGCGCGACGGAGAGAGCGGTCACAGCGAGGCTGACCGCATCCTGCTCGCTTACGTCCCGCAGGAGATCCGCGAGGCGTACGACCGTGTTGTTGAGCGCTCTGACTTCTGGGCGTGCGCATGAGCGCCCGGCCACGGTTGGAGCGTGGCTACCCAATGAGGGTGCGCGTCTTCCGACTGCACGAAGAGGTCTGGGAGGCCTCGTGCGGACCTGCGCTGATTGGTGTCTACCAGACGTGGGAGAAGGCCATGAACGCAGCGTGCGAGCACCTGCGGATGTGCATCACGTCGCTGGTGAAGACGTGAGCGCGCGGCCAAGGCTCGTGCTAGTCGAGGAGGGCGAGGATCGTCCTGCCGTCAGCCACCGGGGCGTCATGGTCAAGCCAGAGACGAAGATCGGTCGCACGTGGGACGTCTACCTGCGCGAGCGCAAGATCGGTTCGATCCGATACGGCCACATCCCGCACCGCGCTGACAACGCGTTGGGCTGGACGTACAAGCACGTCAACGCCGTTGCGTGGATGGAATCACCCATGCGGCGGATCGAGGCAATGGAGTACCTTATTCGCTACGACCACAGACAGAGGCAGGCATGAAGACGAAACGGGCACTGCGCAGGCAGGTCAGCGATCTGAGCAGGGAAGCCATGCTCTTGAAGGTTGATGAGCAGATCGCAAGTAGCCAATTGGCTTTTTCAAAGCGCGCCATCAAGGCTTTACTTCAGGATCTCGAAGCAGAAGAAAACAAGCCACTTCGCAAGGTCGTGCTCGAACGAATGTGGCGCCATGACAACGATCTCAACGAGAGCCCCAAGGGCTGGTACGGCGACGTCTACTCGTTGCACTACGGCTGGTCGTGGTTCAAGTGGGGCGTGGGCTTCGACATTGAGCGGATGGAGTACCCGTTCTCTACGTACGTGAGCGCCTACTTTGGGCCGTTCTACATCATCGGAATTCGCAACGACAAGGAGCAAGGTTCATGACCGCGCACATGTGCACAGAGATCACACCCGGCTGTTACCGCTGCGAACTCAACAAGGATGAGATGGAGTCGATCCACAAGGAGAACCTCGAAGACGCTGAGAAGGAGTGGATCGAGTACCGCAACAAGCGTCACATGCTTGGCGCTCCGCGAAGGACTGTGCGCAAGCGGGAGTTCATTGCTGGTTTTCTCGCAGGGAGAGAATCATGACGACGTTGACGTACAACCAAGCCATGGCAATCTTCACCGTGCTCGTGAAGGAAGCAGGAGCCCACGAGAGCGGGCGTGAGGACTTCGTGTTCCACGCCATCAGCGGGACGACGGAGTATCGCTTCCAAGGCGCACTGGGCTTCGGTGGGAAGTTTCGTCCGGAGACGTGGCGCGTCGACTGCTACCCGGAGGACAACACACCGGAGCGCGAGCGCATGATCAAGGCCACCAACGCCGCGCTTGGCCTGTTGAGGGTGACGCACTGATGGAAGCGTTCTTGTGTCCTGTGCATCGCATCCCCGACTGCTCGCCCATGCTCAACGGCTGCGGCATCACCAATGCGATGAAGAACCATCTGCGGCCCATCGTCGAGATGCTGAGTGATGCGGACAACGCGGTGTGTTTGGAGTGGATCGAAGTCAGTAGGGACGGTGAGCACAAGGTGGGCAAGGTCTGCGGAGAGCCCGCTGACTTCGTCGTCTGGGGTCATCTCTACGAGAAGCAGGCCAAGGGTCCGAAGTGCAGTGAGCACTTGCGTAAGCATCTGCCGGACGTCTGGGACTGGAGCATCTCTCAGAACGCGATCTACGACCTGCGTCCGTTGCGTCGCATCATCGGCAAGATCACCACATAGACCAAAGGGTTGGGCGTCAACAGGGAGCGGGCGAAGCACTGATGTTCATACTTCCTGAAGACTGGCCCATGACGGCGTACTTACGCCCGTGTATCCGCGCTGAGGCTTGATCTGCGCCCTTCCCTTTCCCTACTTGCAATTCCACCCATGGTGGTTTACCTTGGTCTTGTACCGATCCGATTCCAACCGGGAGAACACCATGACCAGCATCTCGCTCTCGTACCCGATGAACAGTGGTACGACTGAAGCACACGTCGAGGGTTGCAAGGCTGCAACGCGTGGTCAGGCGCGGGTGCGCAATGGATACAGCGTCGAGGACATCAAGTCGATGAAAGCCAACCCCGACGAGGGCTTCATCAAGGTCCACGCGTGCGCGAAGAAGGCTTTGGCATGAGCGCCCGTCACGAGCGCGCAGAGGCTCGCAAGACGTACCGCTCGTGGTGCATCTACTACATGGGCGACCATGGTGTGCGCATGCGTCGTCGCTTCCCACAGGACCAGCGCAGCAACGCTCGCGAGTACGCCAAGGAACTGACTGAGCGCGACGGCATACGCTGGATCAAGGTCACGCCTCCCGTGGGCTTCAGGGATGGCGACGTCGTTTCGTACCGCTGGACGCGCAGCACCGGCTGGGTGTCTGAGACGCAGGCGGACGTCAACGCGCGAGAGGCCAAGGCATGAAGGTCATCGTCAACAAGCCTGTGCTGATCGACTGCCCCACGTGCGGCGCGAAGTCGAACCACCGCTGCAAGGATCGCCGCTCCAACGCGGAGATGAACACCACCCACCCTGACCGGCTCGTCGCCCTGCGGCGCGCACGGTCCCACGGAAAGCGAGTCTGAGATGCATCGTGCACCAACGGAGGAGAACGCATGAAGGTACGAGTCACCAAGCACCCATTGGACCCGGCTGACGAGCAAGAAGGTGACGTGATCACTGTGCATCTGGGTGCAGGAACGAAGTACGTCTTGCGCGAGTACAACGGACGCTTGCGCATCACTGTCGATTCGTACGAAGACATGGGCGTGGTGCCGTTGGACTATCGCACCGTCGAGATCGGAGAGATGAAGTGAGCACGAACGCGGAGTTCAACGATGCGCAGATCGTCGGCGTACAAGAACTGAAGGAGGGTCAGTGGGTGTTGGTGCGCCAGATCGTCGAAGGGCAGGACGAGCCCACGATCCACATGGGCACAGCCGTCCATGATGGTGGTGCGTTCATCCAGAACCGTGTCGTGGTTCGACTGCTCAACGACGACGAGATCGTCAACGTGCACATCGACAACGTGCGGATGATCGATAGGCCCGGACCACGGAGCCCCAACATATTCGACGTATTCGACGAGTTCTTCAGCCGTGAAAAGGTCGAAGCGCGTCGCAAAGAGAAGGAGCCTGTCAAGGTCGATCCGCGCGATGCGGAGTACCGGCAGCGGGCAATCCTGTTCAACGACATCACCCATGCGCCTGATGTCAACTGGATGCCACTCAGCCAGCGCGAGGCGATCGCCAACTACCTGCACGAGCAGGGATGGCGCCGTCCGGAGAAGCCGGAGGACATCACATGAAGCGACTGTCGTGGTACGTCGTCCCTGTCGGTTCTCTGGGCAACTTCCGCACTGACTGGCGCGTGGTCATCGCTGAGGACGAGTTCTACGCCCGTCAGCAGGTCGAGATGGACATCGACCACATTCACCACCTGTTCGTGAAGGACACCCTGCTCACGCGCTGGATCGGACCTGCGCATCAAGAGGACATCGAAGCGCTGGGTGCCGAGAAGCCCAAGCCAAAGGATGTGCACGATGAGCGCTGAGAGCCGCGCCAAGCGCGCCTACGCCCGCATGTGCCCGTCCTGCGGCGCCAAGCCCGGAGATCCGTGCATCGACAAGCACAAGTACGCCAAGGGCAAGACCACCGCCAACCCACATCACCAGCGATTCGAGGAACGAGACAGATGAGAACTCCCACAGTGTGCTCGTGCGTCATGTACGACGGGGTCGACCCTGAGTGCCCGGCGCACGGCGACGTCAAGACGGAACATGACTGGTATCACGACGGCGGACGCAGCAACAGCGATCGACCAGAGGGCGGGAGGATCTGCCGCAACTGTCGCTTCCGGGAGAACACCCTTGTGTCGAACAAGATGTCCACCTGCATCGGCAACAGCAGCCTGTACGACATGGCGTTCGCTGATGGTCACAACGCGGGTACGGGCGACGAGAAGCGACGGATGAGGAATCTGCTGACGCTATGAAGAACGAGAACGGTCTGGACTGGGCCAAGATCACGCAGGACTATCAGGCGCGACTCGACGCAGAGGAGGCATCAGGCCAGACTCCCAAGGAACGGCTGTACGAGCAGCAGAAGGCTGCGGAGGCTGCCGCACTGAAGGCGTTGACCCCGGAGCAGTTGGAGGAGCGCAGGGCGCGGCAGAGGAAGGCCAACCGGGAGTATGCGAGGCGCAACTACGTCCCCAAGGGCACGAGGCCCGCACGTCGGAAGTTCGATCGTGCAAAGATCCTCGAACTGCATAAGGCTGGCGCCACCAACAAGGAGATCGCTGCACAGATCGGGTGCGGGGCTGACACCGTCACCACAGCACTCAGGGAAGCAGGCATCCATGTTCGCAAGGGGCCTCCGCTGAAGGATGTCTGCAAGCACGGGCATGACATGAGCAAGACCCGTCGTCGTACGCCCAAGGGTGCTCCGTACTGCGGCCAGTGCAAGATCGAAAAGGATGAGCGGCTGAAGCAGGAAAAGATTCGACTTGCACAATCCACATAGGGTGGGTTATTGTCATTTCGTACCCAAGGATTCCAACCCAAGGAGCATCATGAACCACATCGCCACCGACGAGCAGGTCATCGAGAGCATCAAGGCCATGACCGTCCACCGTCTGACGTCCGACTTCACCGCGCTGTGCGGCATCGAGGCCAGCGAGGAGAACCCCGTCATGACCGCGTTCGCTGGCAGCGACGTCACCTGCATCGAGTGCGGGGTCAAGGGCATTGCACTGGCTCTCGCCGGACAGGAGGTCTGAGATGACCACCACTGCCAAGCACCGTGGCGAGCCCACTGCGATCGAGCAGGCGCTGGTCCCCACCGCAGCCGACTTCGAGAAGCACGCTCAACGGCATC
>Ga0247730_1001300_pt1 | contig 14151 bp, 22 predicted proteins | sample UWRJL073202C2_FD_180959 | JGI IMG/M metagenome (GOLD analysis project Ga0247730, IMG submission 180959) | Plant litter microbial communities from Arlington Agricultural Research Station in Wisconsin, United States - UWRJ-L073-202C-2 | ecosystem: Environmental > Terrestrial > Plant litter >...
CAGTCTGTGCAAGGTAGGATACGCCTTTTCTCTCTCCCTCTCCAACATGCACTAACTCCCCAATGCAGGCATCCCTTTGTTTGCCCAAAACGCGTTAGAGTATTTGTTCGCCGATCTGGCCGCTCAATCTCAGGCTTCAGGAATGCAGTGAGTACTTAGGCTTGACAATATCAGCGACTCTTGGCTTTGATCTGACCCTCTCTCCCTAGCTCTGTCAACGAAGATCGTGGGGTCCATGTGTCAGGCCATTTCGTTCTTGACCCCATCAAGCAATATGGCGGTAGACTTCCGCCGCATCTATTTGCCGGTAGACGTGGAACTGAGACCCTCCTTCGACGACTGGTGCTCGACAAAAAGCGTTTCCCTAATATTGAGCAAATCGCCGGTACCGTCACGGGCATTACGCCGTCTGCTTCATGCCCGGACAGAGTCGATAGCGTAACAATCCGGACGGAAAATGGAGAATATTGTTTGCCCGCTGCCCTTGTCACCGGTAGGTATTGTGCTCTAAATCATGGCGCTATTGTTAAGCCATGACTATTATAGATTGCACTGGCCCGGCGGCTGCAAGTCTTAAATGGCTCAAACGTGCAGGTTATGGAAAGGCACCCAATGGCGGCCTCCCTCTGGACGAACTCAAAATTTCGTATTCGCCCAAGGTGTACTACTCCACGCTTCGTGTCCGCCTCACTGCAGAGCAGATCGCTCGTCTTCCATCTACCGACGGGCTTACCGGAAGCCCCTCTTTTTTTGCCACATTACCTGATCATCACATCGGCGAATTCAGAGATTTATACACAATGAGAACAGACGGCGGCCACTGTATGTCTATTGTTTTACTCAAACTGGGGTTTTTTTTGGCTCATCATTTTGCTGTAGACGAAACGTTATGTGGTCGTTACGGGGATGGTCCGGATTTGCCGAGTTCGATCGACGAGCTAGTTGAATTTGCAAAGAGTTTAAAAATGGACAAGCCAATACCCGACTGGTATTATGAAGTGCTTGCCATTTTCAAAGAAGCGGAGGCTGCGTTGGAGTGCAGTCGCCTCAACATGCGTAAGTCGTCCCATGTGTTGATCTTGAAAAAAAGCTTCTAATGCGATTTATAGCAATGGTACACCACACTCGGTTTCATCTTGCCGGTGGACTACCATCCAATGTCATATCTTGTGGGGATAGTGTCATGCGATTAAACCCACTTTATGCGTGAGTTGTGCTGATGACGAAGTCCATCCCATTCTTAACCTTTTGCTAGTCAAGGAGTTACGAAAGCAATTATGGGTGCTATCTGTCTGAACACGATCCTCAGCAAAAATGAAACACGAACTCTTCCAACGAACTTTTCTTCGACATTCTTCAAATTACAAGCACAAAAAATAGAACCACTGTGGGAAACTGATAAAGTGGCCGGTATGTATGATTTTTCTGTAGACTTGCTAGTGTCTCAATTTCAGCAGATTATGGATACGAAACCACCATACCACTGAAGGGCGAAAGCCTATCAAAGGGTACATTTGTTCGCTGGTATACTCGGCAATTTATCATGCTTGGATTTACAGTACGTTGTTACCTTTTTCAGGGTGCCTGTTTCTCATAACTCTTCTAGGACGAAGCTGCAGGAGGCTTGTTTTGGCATCTCAGGCAGATGCTGTTACCATCCATCGATATTTTTCATCCCCGATTCGTTATGAAGATTTTCTGGCGATATATCAGGAATCCTTCCGCATGAACGCTTCTCATTTTTCATTATCACATGTATTAACCCTTATTTCTTCTCATTTTCTACGTCACCATGTAATACATATGTTCATTGTTAATATACAACTTCTTTGTAGTGTAATCCCTCTTCTTCTTCAAGGCAAAGCCAGGACGGTAGTCATGAACTGATCGTAGTTGATTTGCACCCATCCATCTCTATCGGTGTCCAATCGTCCAAAAGCCTCGCTGAGCTGCTTAACTACTACGCAAGCTCTGACGAACCTATCAAAGGAAATACCAGCTGGAGCCTGAGTGTGATGTCCAGTGACACCCGAACCTTTCGGCGTCGCAGGGTCTAAGATCAGCTTGTTATAGTATTGATACCAAGAGAAAGAACGACCACTAACCGTATTTCTTCTGTACAAGGGTCAGGATTTCCGGCGACAAACGGAAACCGAATTGGGCAAGAGCATCACGAAGCTCGTTCCCCTCGATAGAGCCAGATTGGTCTCGATCAAAGTGGCGGAATACATTCTGCCAGTCCTTCATTGTAAGGTGAGTTAACAGAATGCCATGAGAGGATCTTCAAGTGGCATTTACCTTGATATACTTCCAAAGACCGGCAAACTCGTTGAACCCAATGGTACCGCTGCGGTCGGTGTCCTATCAGAGCACAATAATAAGATCTGCATTCTCTGGAAGCTGTAATAGATGACTTACGAAGATGCCCATGAGCAATTTCACAGTATCCAAGTCGAATGCTATAAGTAACAGTCCGGTCAATACGGCGACGTTGAAGTCGAACACAGCCCACTAACGAGTCCAATCTCCATTGATCAGAGCGCGCTCTATTCAACAAAGAGAGATCAGTATCACAGAGCGACACACGTTTGGTCCCATAATATCGTACCAAGTTCGTCTACCGTGATATGGTTAGATCGGTCAAGATCTACTGCGCTGAACCAGCTCCAAAGCTGCGGGTCAGCGCCTGGAGGCGGACCTTGACTTGCAGGAGGAGCAAAGCCTCCAGGTGCACCGCCTGGCGCGCCGTATCCTGGTGGTCCACCTCCACCGTATCCTGGTGGTCCACCTCCACCGTATCCAGGAGGTCCACCAGGAGGTCCACCAGGTGGAGGTGCGTATCCACCGCTATTGTACTGCTGTTGCTATCAATCCTCGAGGTCTTAGTTTGACTTTGATGACGCTGGACTTACTTGGCCTCCGTATGACATGATTTCTTGAGTAGATTTGAGAGTTGGGGTGATGAAAAGAAAATCGCTGAATCCCTGATCAGAGGCTTTTATAGGCAGGAGACAACACTGCAATGGTGGTAAATAGAAAGAGGCGGTGTGGACAGCAAATGTTTCAGAGGATGAGATCATATATAACATTTCGGGTGATTTGTAGGCGCATGTAGACACTCCACATTGATCGTGCGCCACCCTACTACTACATAGAACAATGAAAACGAGGTTCTTGCTCACAGAAACCCGCTCTATATGAGACAATTCACAATGCATTGTACAGGGCACAGTAATCATCGATACAAAACATAGCTTTGATAGGGTGAGAAGTACAGGAGAGTACACAACATAGGCAAACGAATCAGAACCACGGATCAACATCATCGTCGCTCTCACCATCATCGAGAAGAGGCTGACCAGGAACAGCAGAGGACGAGGCGGGAAGGGAAGACTCTTGATCGCTGCTAGCCACGCTTTCTGATCTGGTGTTAATTGGAGGACTCGGAGAGGAGACTGACAGTGGCGATGCAGCTCCGCCGAGCCGAGAATCAGAGTTCAGAGACGAAGATGGACGAGTGGAAGTCTCGGAAGCGACAGAAGATGCAGTGCCGTTGGTGCTGTTCGCACCGCCTGCTCGACTTTTGCCTTTCGATCTCTTTTTGCCTGCATCCAGAATCATGAATACGAGGGATGTTTGTGACGAAGTAAGGCATAATTTTACCTTTACCTTTCTCCGATGGTGGCTTTCCGGCATCCCGATCTTTCTTCTCCTTCGCTCGCTTTGCTTCACCATAAGCAGAGCAAATACCTCGTTTGCAGAGCTTGGGACAGTCCCAATGTTCAGGACAGACAATAGCATCGTCAGCGTATTCCTGAGCCCACAAGGTGACCGGCTTCTTCGGTTTGTTAGACATCACAGTCCAGTTGTCGTCGTCAGCATTCACATTGGACGTTGGCTCAGGTTCGCCCCAATCAACCTCAGGAGCTGGAGCAGACCAGGAATCGACATCAGGAGCCTTCACGACACCTTTTCCGGTATGTTTTCCCCATACAGCTCCGCCCTTGGTAGCTTCTTTAACCTTGTCATTAGAACGTGCCCATGCAGGTGACTGCGTCGGGGTAGGAGCACCAACTGAAGCCTTGAGACTTGGGTACTCCGCAGGAGTGTTAGACGACTGTTTTACTGCAGCGGGCGGGGTCGAGGCCCACGACTTCTTGCTTTGCGGAACTGGTTGCAAACCTCTGGCAGGGGGACCAATGACAGTAGTCTGCGCAGGCGGATTGTTTCCTTGAGATACCGACTTCGTCTGAGGTTTGCTACTGGCTTTAGTATGATGATGGCGGTGATGAGCGTGTGTTCAATGGGGTGCAAGTGGCGAGCTCACCTGGATTTCCTTGGCGAACCGGCTCCTGCGCGCGAGCGGAAGGAAGATTGACAACAGGAGTTTGCTTGCCTCCAGCCCAGTCCGAAGATCCAACGACTACAGTAACATTCAATATCGGAAAGCGGCAGGTGCGGAATGCCTTACCTGGCTTAGCGGCCTTTGGCGGAGGAGGAATGACACCAGTGGGAAGGGGGCGACATAGTGGCTTATTAGTCTTATCTTCTTTGGGCACATCACAGTAATGAGAGGATGGGAACGGGAAGGCAAAGTCGCTGTCGAGCAAGTTTATTACGTAGAAGATCGGGCATGAGAACCTGTGCCATACCAGTCTTTATGTGACCAATCATAGAACCATTGAGCTTGGACATCCAAACGAAGCCATCCTTGACGCATGTAAGTGACGACCTGACGGCATTAACGCGGGCCACATACCATCCTTTTGCACCGCTCTGCCAGACGAATAAAACGAGTGGAAGATCTGGGAAACTCTGCTTTTCTCGAGTTTATCGGGCGTTTTCATGAATTCACCCCAGCGATGTTCACCAAGGAGAAGGCGAGTCGGAAACTGATAGTCTATCTCCACGATGATCATGGCGGGCGCCTAAGAGATGAACAGCAGATCAGAGTGTAGCTTGCCTTGCTACAATGTCACTCACACTTGGTTTATGATAGATGGCGAAGAAAGAATCGCTATCCCCCATTATGGAGGCTATCCAGCGTGCAAAAGCGATTCGGTCCTGGCCCATTTCCATGTTAGCGTTGATAGGATATGGCTGATGCACCGTGTAATATTTGGGCTCGTCATCAGGAGGAGGCGGGGTCTTAACGCGTTTGACCATTTTATCCTCTTTTATTACACTGTGATTCCTTCCGAAGATGATGGTCGTTGTGAGCAAGAGAGAGGTCTAGCCTTGTCATGCCATCAAGCGCCTACGTCGAACACGAGAATGGCGTGGGAAAAGAAGAATGATATCGTTGATGGTCTTGTTCTCCTTTGGGCGATTGCTTGTCCTCGCATTTTCGACCATGAACGAATACTTCTGTGCGCTCTGCCTTGTTCCCATTTTGTAGAAATATTCCGAGCGGAGACTGAACCCATTTGATTAATTTGTCTTGTTCTGTATCTGGCTAGCATATATATATATATGTCTGCGTGCGTGGGGTTGGTTCCCTTGTTCGCCCTCCAAGTTCTGGGTGTCCACTTGAAAACTCTGCCACTCGTTCAGACCACACAATGAACTCTCTTTCTACCTCTGCTAGATATGTCTTTGTGCCTTCTCCCTCTGAGCTGATTGACAACACACGCGATGAAAGACAGCGACAAACGATGCAAATGTGGCCGAGCATGACCCCGTTGCCAGAACTCAGAGCAACGCCGGGACGGTACGAATCCTGTTCTCATCCTCATCACTGTTATCTACTTTACCTCTGAAAATCTTTTTTTCAGTCAAGCTCGCGTGCACTTCTACGCTGACCTAGCGTCTATCCAGCGAGAGCTTCCTCCCGACTTAGAGACCGTGATGCCTCTCGACGCATTTGGTGGCCTTGACCTTTCGCCTGTCAGAGAGAAGTGGGGACTTGAGAACTGCACTGTAATAAACTCGCCACCTTTTGCCATGAGTTCGTCACTCAACTGCAACATTACAGCCTGTGTGCCCCACACGATGGAAAGAGTTTGATTTAGGGAACGAAGATTGGATATCGCCATTGGGCGTACGAGTTCTGTCAGAATACAAAGGTGCCATTAAGCTTGTTGGTGTGTGCAGTCTTTCTTTCAGTGCTAGCATATTCTAAAACGTCCATTGCAGAGCGCAATCCTTCCCAACTCACCAATCGATGCAGGTCCTTCCGAGCCATCTACACAGCATTCTGCTCGTTCGTGGCCATAATACTCTCACTTTTGATCGATATCTTGAACAGTCACGTTCCCCTCATCCCTAAAGTCGCGAGGGCTCTGAGGTCGACTGCTTTCCCGTCACCAAGCATGGACCCAAGTGTCTCCAAATGCACCCTTGTGGTGCTGTTAATCGTGTTCATCGTCTATGGACTTCAGGTCCGGATTACTAGTGCCATTGGTACTTCCCGCCTTGCGACATTTGCATCATGGGCCCATTAAGAGCCCATAGAAGCAGCAAAACGGCGCTAAACCGACAAAAATTATGCACATATGCCTATGCCCACCCTATGCCCGCCCTATTTCCCTATGCTCCTATGCCTCTATGCTTCTTCTCTTATATTTTTATCTTCTATCTTGCTTTGTATTATTTGTCTATTTGCGCTTTCACCAATGTTTTCAATCCTAATGTACATACTTACTGGCTACTACTACTAGTAGGCACAATTTCGTCTTTCTGTTCTTCTCCTGGTGCCCTTAGATATTTGAAGTTGAATTTGACTCTCCCCACCTCGTTTGCATCTCAGAAAACTTTGCAAGCATATTCCCTGATCAGTCGCTGTAGGCTGTGTCGTGGATCGTGCTTCTTCCTTCCCTTCCCTTCCCCCATGGAAGTCATATAAAACTGATGATGGGATAAGCAGGATATGCTCGACAATACATGACGATCCCCATCTATGTCATAGCACTCATCTGCATCCTCGTATTCTGTTTCGCATCCGACATCATGCATATGCACGAATGAGGTCACTTTATCACCGCTGCTGCCACCCTTGCCGGTTTATCCTTCATCATCAATGTGTCTGTCAATAATGAACCTGTCAAATATGTTTGGGAGTTGGTGGGATTTATACTGCGTGTCCTCTTCTATTTACCAGGAGGTCAGCGAACATAAGAAGATAAATCGATAGCGAATGGGCTTCCTGAACTGTTCTAGCGGTGCAGCATGGGCATGGAAGACAGAGAGCTGGTTGAATTGAAACGGAAGCTGTTCTTTTCAGAAAATAAGTTCGAGCAGTACGTGCTCACAACCGAGCTTACGCTATACTTCTCTCCTTTCCGTCCGCTCCTTCGCAGGCTTCGCGGATTAATATTATTCTCCCGTCATCCAATCACACTTCAGCGGACTGGAATTTTGTATGCCTATAAAATTAACGATGAAGGGGACTGATGAAAGTAAATTGTGTCGTTAACTTGCTAAATCTACGGAAGGGCCCTATACCAAATGACAAAATTACCTATTATGCACAATTTTATCGTAAATTATATCGGCAATCACACCGGCTGACAAAAGAGGACTATCTCGGGCCCAACATGTGCAAATTTTATCAGCCGGCCATGTCTACTAATCTAGACGAACAAAGCACATCTTCATGGGCCATCGAAGATCAACTTCGTCAGCCTATATTGTACAACTTTGTAGGCCTCTGCGAGTCGACTTTCTCAGCGCACGTGAGAGATGGCTAAGGTAAAATTTCCAGACCGAGGGGGATCAACTTCGTCAGTCAGCAAAGGCCAACTTTATAGGTCCATAGATCCTGCCCATTACCCGCCGCTCGGGCGATCATAGGGCACTCACAGGGTACTCAATGGGTAGTCATCGGCGTTCAAGTGGTCGTCATTGGGTAAGAATTAAAGGTATCATTTATATATGTCGACGCACGAGTACTCTAGAACAGACCCAGCGAGGCCCAGTCATATACAAATGGATCGGCACCTTCCTCATTCACTACTTTCAACGCCGATAACAATGTGTAATCAGTGAGTGGCTTATCCATAATGTGACGCTGGCAATCACTCTCCCAGCAGCGTGCAAAGGTCAAGCCTGCTTGTGTACATGTGGTTCTCTGGATTCGGTTTACAAGACATTGTCCACAAGCTGCGTGGCGACAGTCCCTCAGGTAAGTTCCACCGATGCTAATAAGGGAGTTAGATGATGAATATCGGAAAAAGCAGTTGTACTTACACGACAGGCGACGTCATAATATTCTGGCATAGGGGACACTTAAAGTTCGACTGAGAACATATAGAATGAGAACACATGTACATTTCTTCACGACGAAAGTGACTGCATACCTTGACGGAACTCCAATGAGTCCGGAAAACTTCGTCCTGACTTTCGAGATTAGCCTCGACACCTTTTAGCTGCAGATACAATTCAGTTGTGTAAATGTATTAAGCGATGATAGATGATAACAAACGCACCTCTCCGAGCACGACTTTCTCCTTTTTGAGATCGGCTTCAAGCTCCTCAATAAGTCTGTCCTCTTCCCGTTTCATCTCTTCTTCACGGACTTCGGCTCCAACAGATAGGGATTCACCGCGGGGCATAGCAAGTGGTGGTCAAGAAAGTCGGGGCAGGAAAGTGGCGGGCGAGGCTTGGGGTTATATAGGAGGAAAGCCACTCAGTGATAAATCGGGTCACAAAGGGAAAGCAATCAGTTGATCGATGACAGGGATAGCGTTCTCTAAACGCTTCAGAGGAAAGAATAACATCAAATACAGGTTGGAATCGAAAGTACATGAGCAGAATAAGTACGAACAGAGTACGAATCAAGTCCCACTTACAACTTTGAGGAAATAGCTATTTGTCCCATCATCAGTGCCTCCTTCTCGTAAACTTCATTGAAGTGGAACACCGTAGATTTGAGTCGTAAAGCAAGAATAGCTCCAGGTGATTGTGCTGATATCCAGGATGGATCAAATAGTTCCCTTGCAAAGTCGCGAGGTGGATCTCGTCGGGTCTCTCTGTTATCAGCCCTTCTGATACGAGGAATTCGTTGGTAAGCATTTCGGTGGAATAAACCTGGGTTTCGTTTTGTTGCATTGTCGATGAGATCCAAAACGTTATCTATTGTTCGGCGCCAAGGCATACGGGCGCAACGAAGGACAGGGCGGCCATCCTCCATATCAGAGTCTTCCGAGCTCATAGCAGCTGGCGATGATCGCAGAAGTAGACGGATTATATATTGGAATATCTCATGAGCTGCAGAAAGCCCTGCTTGCTTAGCAACTTCGGCGAGCATGCAAGCAACATCGGTGCGATCATAAAATTTCTGTAGACACGCAGGGTAAGAAACTTATAAATTGTCAAATAGAGTAAACCTTACAAGATTGCGTTGCGAGATGACGCGGCAAGTCTTCCTTTCCTCTGAGGCAATGGCTAGGAGCCTATCTCCAAGCGCAACGCGGGCATCCTCCTCAATACAGTCTGGTGGAAGGCTTCGCATGACTTGTTCTAGCTGTCCTGTCAATTTCTCGAATCGTCGTAAAAGCCGGTACATCTTGTCACTGATCATAACTTCCCATTTGTCCGCATCAGTTGGATTTTTCAGTTCATAAACCTCAGGTTTCTTCTCCGCTGATTGTGTTGCTGCCAATACAAGAGCGTCCATGACAGCCATATTATATGGTGTCTTCCATTCTCGGGAGCCTCGTGTAACGTCTAGGTGTAAGACAGGAAGGCAAGGCTTGCTGGCGCCATCCGGTGCGGATTCATAAGCAACAATCTCTTCCAAAGTGGCAGGCATGTGAAGCACAATTTCTGGTTCCACTTTGTAACCAAATGCCTTACGGAAAATCTCCCGGAGCAAAGCCTTAACAACGGTTAGAAACTGCAGATGAGAATAACAGGGATAGCGAACTGACCCATCTCGCATCGCGTACTACATGCTTCGTAACCTGTCGAGGAGTTTTCACCTGGAACTTGGTGTCAGGGCAAAAAATCTTGAACGACAAGGACGAAAACACGAACTTTGGCCACACGGCGGGTACGACCAGAGAACGTTTTCTTTGGACCAGTATTATCTGCATCACAATCTTGTTCATCACCGATGTCATCTTCCTCGTCGCTCTCCGGGGCGAAACTTTTGTGGCGTTTGGAAGCCCGGGGGAGGTCTTGGTTATCGTCTTCCTCGTCAACACTGTAAGATGGAGCCCGACGCTTTCCTTGTTGCTTTGACTGTCATCATAGTCAGAACACAGATAGAGAGAGAGAAAGATAACAACAAAGCGACTAACAGATAATCTTGCGTCTTCTTCGTCTACCACTTGCTGCTGATAGAGAAATTCCTTGTATGCTGAGTCGGACTTCTTGTTGCTGCTGAGAAACCGCGCACCACCACCGAATCGGAGGGGAGATTGGGACTGCGGGGGTGTAGAAGGTACAGGTGTGCTGCCACTCGCATGGGGTCCTTGAGTTGGTGAATTAGCCGGTGGCATATACTGATACCATGTTGGAGTCATTGCACGCTGGTGGATGTTTCAGTTTAAGAGATGGACGTCACGACAGAAACGTACAGAGCCGGACTTCAGTCTTGCCTCCAGATTGAGAATCGTAGCTTTCAAGGACGCTAACTGCGCAATAGAAACATCAACTCAGAGACTCCGTTACTGAACAAATTAGAAATCTACACCATACCTCAGTTTCGTGCGGCGAGGCTGAATCCGTCATAGAAGTATCTGTGTCATTACTGACTGTGTTTAACTTCACCTCTGCTCGAAGGCGTGCTTTCTCAGCCTCGATTTGCAGTGCGACATTGCTCGTAACTTTTGTCTGGACTGCCTCGTCAAACTATGCAGAATGTTTATCAGATGGGTCATGGCTCGAAATTAGCACACCCACCAAGAGTTCGAGGCGTCTTTTCTCGGTAGCTACTTCTGCCTGGACCTTTGCATCAACATTGCTGCTCGCCTCCCTGAGCTCCTCTGTCTTGATCTTGATCTTGGCTTCAAGCTCAGACTCGACTCGCTTCCGGACACTCTCCTCGAACTGTAGGAAGATTAGTATGAAACTACCCCGAGATCGGGACATGCTTACCTGCAGAGCCAGACGTTCTTTCTCAGCTTCAGCGTCATTGCTTGCCTCCTTCCTGAGTTCCTCTGTCTTGATCTTGATCTTGGCTTCAAGCTCAGACTCGACTCGCTTCCGGACGCTCTCCTCGAACTATACAGAAGATTAGTGTGGAACTACCCCAGCATCGGGATATGCTTACCTGCAGAGCCAGGCGTTCTTTCTCGGCTTCAGCTTGCTTCTTCACCTCTGCATCAGCATTATCTCTTGCTTCCTTCCTGAGTTCCTCTGTCTTTTCCTTGATCTCCGCTTCGAGTTCGAATGCAACTCGCTTCTGGATGCTATCCTCAAGCTGCACGAAAGATCAGTATGGAGCTACTACGGCATCGGGACAAGCTTACCTGGAGGGCCAGACGTTCTTTCTCAGCGTCAGCTTGCTTCTTCATCCCCACTTCAACCTTGTTTCTCGCTTCCTTCCTGAGCTCCTCCATCTTGCTCTGGATTCTGGTCTCAAGGTCAGACGCAACTCGTGTCCGGACGCTGGCTTCGAGCTGTAGGGAAGATGAGAACGGGACTACCCCCGAGATCGGGACACGCTTACCTGCAGAACCAGACGTTCTTTCTCAGCTTCTACTCGCGTCTGCACCTCCACTTCAACCGTATTGCTCGCCTCCTTCCTGAGTTCCTCTGTCTTGTTCTTGATCTGGGCTTCGAGCTCGGACTCAACTCGCTTCTGAACGCTGGCGTCGAACTATAGGAAAGGTTAGTATGGAACTGCCACGGCATTGGGACATGCTTACCTGCAGAGCCATACGTTTTTTCTCAGCTTCTACTCGCGTCTGCACTTCCTCTTCAACCTCATTGCTTGCCTCCTTCCTGAGTTCCTCTATCTTGATCTTGATCTTGGCTTCAAGCTCAGACTCAACTCGCTTCCGGACGCTCTCCTCGAACTATACGGAAGATTAGTGTGGAACTACCCCAGCATCGGGATATGCTTACCTGCAGAGCCAAACGTTCTTTCTCAGTGTCAGCTTGCTTTTTCACCTCGGCTTCAGCGTCATCATTTGCCTCTTTCCAGAGTTCTTCTGTCTGGTTCTTGATCTTGGCTTCAAGCTCAGATTCGACTCGCTTCCGGACACTCTCTTCGAACTGTAAGAAAGATTTAGTGTGCAACTACTCCGAGATCGGAATATGCTTACCTGGAGGGCCAGACGTTCTTTCTCGGCTTCAACTCGCGTCTCCATTTCTGCATCAGCATTATCGCTTGCCTCCTTCCTGATTTCCTCCATCTTGCTCTGGATTCTGGTCTCAAGGTCAGACGCAACCCGTGTCTGAACACTGGCGTCGAACTATAGGAAAGGTTAGTATGAAACTGCCCCGAGATCGGGACATGCTTACCTGCAGAGCCAGTCGTTCTTTCTCAGCTTCAACCTGCTTCTTCTCCTTCCTGAGTTCTTCTGTCTGGTTCTTGATCTGGGCTTCGAGCTCGGATTTGACTCGTGTCCGGACACTCTCCTCAAACTGTACGGAAGATTGGTATGGAACTGCCACGGAATCGGGGTATGCTTACCTGCAGAGCCAAACGTTCTTTCTCAGCGTCAGCTTGCCTCTTCACCTCCACGTCAACCCCATTCCTTGCTTCCATCCTGAGCTCCTCTACCTTGCTCTGGATCCTGGTCTCAAGGTCAGATATAACTCGTGTCTGGACGCTAGCCTCAAACTGTAGGAAAGATGAGGATGGGACTACCATGATATCAGGACATGCTTACCTGGAGGTCAAGTCGTTTTTTCTCAGCTTCTACTTGCATCTTCACCTTAGCTTCAGCGTCATCACTCGCCTCCATTCTGAGCTCATCCATCTTGCTCGTGATCTTTGCTTCGAGCTCAAATGCAACTCGCTTCTGGACGCTCTCCTCAAACTGAATGCTAACATCAGAGGCGCCTGACCTCGAAGGTGGGATATGCTTACCAGTAAATCAAGCTGCTTTTTCTCAGCGGCAACCCTTTCTTTCACTATGTCTTCGACGTCCTTGTGAGCTTGCTCGTGTAGTTCGTCGGTACTTCCATTCGCAACAGTAGCCAGTCGCCTGTTAACCTCGATTTCGAACTGTGGTAATGATTAGGCAACCATTACCAGGAGCTGAGACAAACAAACCTTTTCGTCAATCTCTGACTTTAAAGACGCTAATGCCTGGTCGGACTGCTCCTTGACTTGTTCTTGAAACTAAGAGCTCAATTAGTAACATGCCCGCGTAGGCGCCTAAGCTTTTCTTACTCTTGCCCATATCTTTCGTCTTTCCGTCTCAACTCTGTTAGCTATCTAAACTCGATGAGTAATGCTTCGATGTATGGCGCTGGAATGTGGACGTACCTCTTCCTCCTTTCCATCTGGTACAGCTTGCCTTTGAGCACGCTTGTTCAGGATTTCCAGGCGGAGGTGGGACTGTACATTGGCGAGGCTCTGTAACACAGAAAGAGTCAGTAAATGTGTGCACTTTAGGAAGGACTACAGTACTCACTAGGTTCGTCTCCTTGGCTGTAGTAAGCTCCTTTTGAGTTTTCTCCAGCTCATCTTGAACCGAATCAAGCTCGTCCTGAAGAGCAAGAGCTTTTGATTCAACCTCTTCAAGCTCTCTTGCGCGAGCTCTTAGCTTCTCTATGTCAGCGTCTACGACAGTGTGAGCGGTCTTGGAAATCTTGTTGCCTATAGGGGCATCTTCGACCTGGTTCATCAACAATCAAAGGATGTCATGAATCTATATAGACAATGGGGAACATACAGTATCAGAGTGTCTGCGCCGCTTTAATAGTCCCACGTCAGCTGGACCTGCGACTATTGGGGTCATGGGAGAGTCGCTTTCCACAGAAGGTCGCTCTCGTGAAGTGCCGTTGTCAATTGTGCTCGTAGGTGTCGAAGTGAGAGGGGGAGGTTCATTCATGTAGTCGAAAGGTGAAGGGAGTGTAGGGAGGGGTTCCATTGGTTAAGTGTTAAGAGAGCTCCCGGAACAACATTAATAAAGCTAGTAATCCAATACTGGGCCATACATAATGTGACGAGTGCTTGGGGCAGCTAGGTATTGGCCTCAACAAAAACAAAGGGTCTGTGGAGGGGTCCGTCGATGCTGGTAATGACAGCCC
>Ga0247730_1001301_pt1 | contig 14148 bp, 12 predicted proteins | sample UWRJL073202C2_FD_180959 | JGI IMG/M metagenome (GOLD analysis project Ga0247730, IMG submission 180959) | Plant litter microbial communities from Arlington Agricultural Research Station in Wisconsin, United States - UWRJ-L073-202C-2 | ecosystem: Environmental > Terrestrial > Plant litter >...
CACTGTCTGCGATATTGCAGTACATCTCTCTCGACTGGCCGACCGAGAACGGGTGGGTGAATTACAACTCCATCCAGGTTCTTGCATACTTCACCACCGTTTTTGTTGCGGCGCCTCTCGCCGTTGTCACCGGTGTGCGGATGAGTGGAATCTGGCCTAAGGGGGCGGTGACCCTGAGCCGCTTGTACCCGGTGGAGTGGGCGCGGAAAATACACTTCCCCGTAATGCTGTACTTCGTGGTGTTTATCGCGATTCACGTGTTCCTCGTGTTCGCTACTGGAGCCTTGCGCAATCTAAACCACATGTACGCAAGTCAGGGCAGCGCCGATCCGGACGCCTACGCAGACAACTGGACCGGATTCTGGCTCTTCGTTGCCTCGCTCGTAGTCATTGCCGCAGCATGGGTTGCTGCTCGCCCAATAGTTCTCGCACCGATCGCTCGACTGTTCGGCTCGGTTGGGGCACGCTGAGCCTGATCGCTGCCGACTTAGTATCCATAGTCGGAAATGGGGCGGACGTGACCACCCGAAGTCGACGCTTCGAGCCAATCGCGCACAGCTCGGAGCCAGTGTCCACACCATCTAACCTTGTAGAAGTCCTTGGATGGGTACCGCAAGCATGCCGAGAGGTTCGAATGACAACGGACGAGGTCCACGCGACTGGCGATCAGAGTGACCAAGAGGAAGCCGGCCCTACTCGCGAGCGCATCCTCGAGGCGGCAATTGAGCTCTTTGCCGAATCCGGCTTCAAAGGGACACCGATCAGCAAGCTGGCCTCCGCGACGGGACTGAACAAGCAGCTCATCTACTACTACTTCGGAAGTAAGCGAGGTCTCTACGAGGCCGCAATCGCCAGGATGCTTGAAACGACCGTGACGGTGCCGTCAGACGACCTAGACGTCACGCTCGATAGAGTCCGCGCGATCAATCGTCGCAGCACATGGGCTCGTTTGATTGGTTGGGAGGGCCTCGAGGAGCAACCTGGTTCGGTCCCGTTGCAGGAATATCGACGCGAGGTCTTTCATAGGCTGGCCGACTCAATCCGACCTATGCAGGACAGCGAGGACGTCGATCCTTCCATCGATTTCGACATGCTCACGCTGGTATGGATGTTCATGTTTTATTCCCCAGGGGCGATGCCCCAGCTGACGCTCATGGTCACTGGGCTGATGCCTGACGACGAGGAATTTCAAGACAGAGTCGACAATTTCTTGAGGAGGCTCCTCATCGCTGACGGCCGCCACACGCAGAGTCATGACCCGAAGAACGTCGACGAGCGTGTGGATCATGCCCAGGACGCGGACGTAGACGGCAAAGCGCCGGATGACGACGACGCGCGGGCCGCACGAGAATCGAGCCGAGTATGGCCGCGTTGGCGTCCGCGCAAGTGAGGTTCTCTTTAGGGCGGTAGACGGCTAGCCCACAGCACGGCAGCTGCGCGCCTGCGGCTGCACCGGAGAGTGCATTCAAGCAACGCCGCGCTTTCCATCGCGGCTCCGATCAACCGATCGGTTAACTGGGTTGCTTTTATTTCTTCCCGTTACGTTGGAAAGAGCATCGCGTGGCGGCAGCTGGTTAGCTCGGTCGGTGGCCACCTTTCAGACCAAGCGCATCAGCTCTCGCTCGGTGAAGGTAGACGTCGCGACTGCCAAGGAGCTCCTAGTAGCGCACAAGGTACGACCGAACCGTCATCTCGGAGAGCTTTGCTGGGCAGTAGTCGCCCTAATCCTGCTCGGCCTGCTGGCATTCTGGGTGGCCGGAAACCCCGCGTTCGAGTGGGATGTGTTCGCAGAATATTTTGGACAGGGACGCATCCTCGAGGGGCTTTGGAACACGCTGTGGATCACGGCAGTGGTCGTTGCGATTTCGGTAGTCCTCGGTCTCGGGCTCGCCGCAGCGCGGCTATCCCGCCTGCCTGTGCTCGTCGCGGTCGCCTGGGGTTACGTTTGGGTCTTCAGATCTGTACCGGTACTCGTGCAGCTGCTGCTGTGGTTCAACATCGGATACTTCATTCCAGCCTTCACTCTGTTGCTGCCGGGCGGGCTGCAGATCGCCATCAATACGAACGACATCGTCACAGCGACTGGTGCCGCAATTCTCGGGCTCTCACTCCATGGCATCGCCCTCGCAGGAGAGATCATTCGCGGGGGCATCCTTGGTGTGCCTATAGGTCAAACGGAGGCCGCGCATGTACTCGGCCTGAGTGACGGCTACACGCTTCGACGCATCATCTTCCCTCAAGCGCTGCGCTCAATCACTCCCGCTCTCGCGAACATGTTTATCGAGCAGCTCAAGGGCACGTCGATCGTGAGCGTGCTCGCGGTGAAAGATCTTCTCTACAGTGCGCAGGAGGTTTACGCGACGAACTACAAGGTCGTCCCTTTGCTCATGGTCGCGACCATCTGGTACGTGATCATCACTTCCGTGCTCTCGTTGGGACAGTACGTCCTCGAACGTCGCCTATCACGTTCCAGCGGCGGGCCCACTGCCCCCCGCGGCATCCGCGGCCTGCTCAATGGGCCGACGCGCGTGCACAACGAGGAGGTGCGCCTTGGCATCTGATGGCCCACTCCTGCGCGTCGCGAACGTCTCGAAAAGTTTCGGCGCGAATATCGTCCTCGACGACATATCCCTCTCCGTTGAGCCCGGTGAGGTGCTGAGCGTCATCGGTCCGTCGGGATCCGGCAAGAGCACCCTGCTGCGCTGCGTCGCCCAGCTCGAATCCACCGACGCGGGCCTCATCGAGCTCGACGGCGAGGTGCTCGGCTACGTCCTCGACCGCGGCCGGCTGGCCGCAGCCCCGAAACGCGTCATCCGTGCGCAGCAGGCCGAGACCGGCGTGGTATTCCAGCACTTCAATCTGTTCCCGCATCGCACGGTGCTCGAGAACCTCATCGAGGCGCCAGTACGCGTGAAACGCGTCGGTCGCGCCAATGCCATCGCTTTGGCGAGGGAACTGCTCGATCGCGTCGGGCTCTCCGATAAGGCCGATCAGTACCCCGACGAGCTTTCGGGTGGGCAGCGCCAGCGCGTGGCAATCGCCCGCGCCCTGGCCATGAAGCCGCGCCTGCTGCTCTTCGATGAGCCTACGAGCGCGCTCGACCCCGAGCTGGTGGGTGAAGTGCTCGACGTGATCAAAGACCTCGCGCATACCGGCACCACGCTCGTCGTCGTCACCCACGAGATCAATCTCGCGCGCGAGATCAGCGACCACGTGCTGGTGCTCGACAAGGGCCGCATCGTGGAATACGGCACCGCCTCGGTAATCGATCACCCCCAGAACTCGCGCACACAGGAATTCCTTTCTCGCATCACCGCCCACTGACCACACACACAAATAGAAAGGCACCAGCATGACCATCACCCGCGCCACTGCCGCTCTCTCCGCGGTTGCCGTGACAGCACTCCTGCTTTCGGGATGTGCCGTCACGACCACGCCCACCGACACCGCATCCGACTCGGCGGCCTACACGCTCGAGGACAACCCGCTGCGCGGCACCACCCTCACGGGCACCTTCCAGCCGGACTGGGGCCTGCCCCTCGCCGCGTTCAATGACGAGGACGTGCCGGAGGGAATCGTCTACGACGTCGTCGCGGCGGCCGCGGCGAAGCTTGGCGCGACTCTCAAGCTCGAGCCGAACGATTTCGCGACGACGATCCCTGGCGTGCAGAGCGGCAAGTACGACGTCGGTCTCGGCACCGACGCGACGCTCGAGCGCCAGGATGTCGTCGACATCGTCGGCACGTACACGACCGGTTACCAGTTCGTCACGGTCTCCACGCACCCTGACCTCCCAGAGGCCCTCGAAGATTTTGGCGGGCTCAAAGTGGCGGTTATCGCGGGTAGCTCCTACATCGTCCCGATCCAAGAAGCGTCCGACAAGCTCGTCGCCGACGGCAAGCCGGCCATCGACATCCTTACATTCCCGGATGCCGCGTCGACCATCGTCGCGGTCCAGAGCGGGCGTGCAGACGGGCTGCTTCGCTACTCTGCGTCAGCGCTTTATGTCGCGAGGACTGAGAAGGAGTGGAAGATCAGCGGTCCGTCGGTAATCTTGGGTGAGTCCGGTTTCGCGGTCTCGAAGGATAGCGGGTACGCAGACCTGTGGAAGCAGGCCGTGGATGCGATCATCGCCGACGGCTCGTACCTCGATATTCTCAAGAAGTACGGCGTCGAAGACATTGCAATCGACACCGCGAGCGTCAACTTCGCCAAGTGAGCGATTTCTTTGACAGTCGCACGGGCGGACCTGTCGCGGGTCCGCCCGTGCGCCTCGATGGCCACGCTGACCTCCCTCGGGGAGATCGCGACGCTGTCAGCCTGGACAAGCTTCGTGCAGGCGGCGTAAACGCTATCGTGCAAACGCTTCGGGCCGATGTGCACCCTGCGAGTTCGCACTCCAATGGTCTAGCCGACCTGGAGAGCGGACTGGAGATCGTTGCGCGCCTTATCGATGGTGGTGGGCTCACGCTCGCTCGAGGGCCCGAGGAGCTTCAGGCCATCGTCGCGAACGACGAAGTTGCTCTGGTCCTGCAGCTACAAAATGCGGCTCCGATCAGGATCGTCGAGGACTTCATACCGTGGATCGACCGCGGCGTCTCGATAGTTGGCTTAACGTTCATTGGCAACAATCAGTGGGCAGAATCGTCCCGCCCTTATCCATTTGCGAGTCGCCCCACTCATTTAGCCGGACTAAGCCATCAGGGACATGACGCGATACGGCTCTTCAACGAATCGGGAGTCATCGTCGATGTATCGCAGATGTCGGACCAAGCGATCCTTGACGCGCTCGATACCAGTCGCGCTCCATTACTCGCTTCTCATAGCGGACTGCGACGCCAAGTCGCTGCAAATCGAAATCTCTCGGACGACTTCGCGAAGAAAATCGCCGAGCAAGGTGGACTCATCCAGATCGTGGCATTCGGAATGTACCTGCGCGATCTCGACCTCGATCTATTGCCATCACTGGCCGACCTGTGGCGCGAAAATGGTCTCAGCGTTCCTGCGGACCCAACGGGTTTCTACAGCGTTGACGACCCCGTGACGTCTAACTGGGACGCAGATCACTTCTACGAGTTCCTTCATGAGTTCCATGTCATCCTCAACCTGGACGAACCCACCGCTACCGTCATCGATCTCGTAGACGCGATTGAATCGGCGATCGACCTCGTCGGTGTCGACGCTGTCGGTATCTCAAGCGATTTCAACCATGGGGGCGGGGTTATCGGGTGGATGAACGCTTCCGAAACTGGTCATGTGGTCGCAGAGCTCGAGCGGCGCGGGCATCCGCAATCCGCAGTAAACAATCTGTTCGGCGGCAATTTCCTCCGGCTCTGGAACGACGTCCGTGGAAGGACTAAATCATGAGGATCGCACTTCTCGGAGCAACGGGTGAGAGCGGTCTCGCGGTAGCTCGCGCAGCCTCGGCTCGAGGCGACAAGGTGACCGCGCTCGCAAGGCGTCCCCATGCTGAGCTGGAGGGTTTGCCGGGGACTCGAGTACTCATAGGAGATGCACGTGATCGGGCGATCATTCGAGAGTTGCTTGACGGCCAGGACGCGGTAGTCAGCTCCCTCGGGCTCACTGCGGCCGGCGCAAATGACGAAAAGGTATTCGTGTGCACTGACGCGGTGCAGCACATTCTCGACGAGTTGGCCGCGACACATCCGCGGCGGCTCGTCGTTTTTAGCACGCACGGGGTCAACGACAGCCACGACGACAGCGAGTACGTCGCCCGGCTTTGGGGCCTAATGGGCGAACGGCTATTCGATAAGGAGCGCATGGAGCAGCTACTTTTTGCCGCGCCCGAGATCGACTGGACCCTCGTGCGCTGTCCACGAATCGTCGACGGATTCGGCAGCGGCACCCTCACGGCCGAGCAAGGTCTTGAGGTCGGCCTCGACGACAGTGTGCCTCGCGCTTTGCTCGCGGAATGGGTGGTCGACGCGGTCTATCGATCGGATTTGCAAGGCGCGCGGCTAAGTGTCGTCGGCTGAAGAGGTCGCCGCCTGGGCAGCCGGGTTGGATGTCCTGCCTCATGACGTCGACGAGTGGATCCGACTCGCCTTCCTCGACTTCCTAGGGCTGTTTGCTGCGGGTGAGGCCGCGATAGCGCGAGGGGTCGGAGGTCTCCGGCTTCATCATCCCGTCGAGCGCGCCGATCGTGGCACCTCGGAGCTCGAGCTCGCAGGACTTGCGTATCATTACGCCCGCGCCGCGAACGTGCTCGACGGCGACGATGGCAACAACCTCGCGGGCGCCGCGCACGTCGGCTCGACGGTATTTGGCTCGCTTCTCGCCGCGGCCACTCCCTCGACGAGCTACGCGTCGTTCCGGGTCGCCGCCGCGATTGGGTACGAGGTCGGCATTCGCTCGGGAGCAACGTATGGCGCGGGGCCCTACGTGTCCAGCGGCGCAGCAGCCACGATTGCCGGGGCTGCCGGCCTCGCAACGCTGCGCGGACTGCCCCTCATCCCCGCACTCTCGGTCGCGACAGCGCGCGCACCGCTCTCGGCGCTCTCGGATGAGGGTATGCGCGAGTCCATCGGCTGGGCCGCTTTCACCGCCTTTTTGGTCGGCGGAGGAAGTGGGCCCTCCTCGCTGTTCGGCTACTCACCGCTGGATGACACCGCGCCGGGATTCACGCTGCAGGGAAGCTACCGCAAGCCGTACCTCGCGTGCCGCGCGACCCACTCGGCGCTGGACGCCGTGCGTGAACTGCGCGACCGCCACGCGATTGATCCGGCCGCGATTACCTCCATCGTCGTCGAGACGACGACCTTCGGTTCTCTGCTCACAAATGCGGCGCCCATCACCATCGATGCGGCGGTGTTCAGCTATCCGACGGTGATCGCCCTCGCACTCCTCTACGACGGGCCCCGGCCGGCGGACTGGCTCGAGGAGCGCTACCGCGCTCCGCAGGTCCGCTCGCTCGCTGCGCTAGTCACGCTCGTACAGTCCGACTGGGCTGATTCACAGTCCCCGGCGTCGTACCCGGCCCGCGTGACGATCTTCGCAGGATCGACCTACACGGCCGAGGTCCTCGTGCCGCGGGGTGACGCGTCGCTGCCGCTCGAGGCCCACGACGTCGTCGCGAAGGCCGCGGAGGGCACGGCCTACGGAACAGCCAGCCCCCATGTCCTCACTGCCGAGGGAACCCTCGGTGAGCTTCTCCCCCACCTCCTGAAAGGGAAATAATGACCCGCACCAATTACTCCTCCGGGCTCCCCCTCGAGGACCAGATCGGCTACTCACGAGCTGTGAAAGTCGGTAGTCGGATTTACACCTCGCCGACCGCCCCCGTCGACGAAAACCTCATCCCACAGGGCACCAACGGGGCCGAGCAGACCGAGATTATCCTCCAGCGCCTCCAGGCGACCTTCGAGGAAGCCGGATTCACCTTCGACGACGTCGTCGCCGTGACGATCTATGTCACCGACGACCCGCGCACCGAAGGAATCTACGGCGTCTTCAGCAAGTACTTCATCAACGTCAGGCCCACGATTGCCGTAGTCAATGTGCGCCCGTGGGCCCACCCCGACCTACTCGTGGAGATCTCGCTTGTCGGAGACAGGGGCTAGTCGGGCACAGCTGGGCAACGAGCAGCGCTCTACTCCCGCATGACGTCAGACTGAATAATGCGCGCCGCTCGCTCTCCGGACAACACAGCGGCGTTGAGACTGCCAACGCCAACGGTGTGCTCTCCTGCAAAAGCTACGCGCCCCGCGGGCTGCTCGAACGCTTGAAGGTCGCGAGGGTGCCAGTCGAGCGACGGGATCGAGTAAGAACCTCTGGTCCACTCGTCACGTGCCCAATCGGTGATGACTGGCTCACCCGCCCAGACAATTCCGGGACGCAGAGCTTCTATCTCGCGCATCCATGTCTCGGGACCCTCGGCGATCCTGAGGTAATCCATCGTCGCGCGAGACCCGGCGAAGCCCCGCAACGTCATTTCCCGATCACCGGTCGCGGTCGACATCGACTGCCACGTCCACCATCCATGGGTGGCACTCGATAGCGCGGTGTCGGTTACAGATCCCAGGTCAGCAATGGGCGCCCCAAACTTGGTCGCGACCCCCATCGTGCGGTGATCCAAAGCGTCCTGCTGCCCCTCCGCGAGTGCAAAGTCCAAACTCAGAGACTTAGCGATTGCCATCGGCACCGCGATAACCGCCGCGTCAGCTCGGACGCCCTCCCCGTCCGCAAGCGTGAACTCCACTCCCGACGAATCCTGAGCGACCGCAGTAAGGGGACGCTCCAGGTTGACTGCATCTCCGAGCCGGCGACTTAGCTCCAACGCAATGGACTGATTGCCCCCTAGGAATCGGCCACCGTCGTCAAGGAAGGGTGTGTATGCAACGTATTTGAGGGTGGCAATTGCACTGATTTGATTGAGATCGCTCGCGAGGCCGGCGGCGAGCTGCCGGTAGAAGGGATGTGAAATGTGATCCGGCCCGAGAGCCTCTGCAAGTACAGCGTGTACCGACAGCGGCTCACTGGATTCGGCGGTCATCTTTCCGAGGGTGGCTTCCACTTTCGTCGCGGTGGCCTCCCGGTCCGCGAGCGTCTGATAGGCGCCATTGACGGTGCGTCGAAGGTAACGGACGCTGTGACCGATGACAGGGATGCCAAGCTCGGCACCCAGGGCTCTAATCGCGTGGTCTTCCGGAAGAACAAACTCGCCGCCACGTTCAATGGTGGTCCCGTTAGGTAGCGCCTGCGACCACGACCGTCCCCCCACCCGGTCGCGCGCTTCGTAAATCGTGACGTGGTGGCCGGCTTGCTTGAGGCGGTACGCGGCCGTGATTCCCGAGAGTCCCGCCCCCGCTACGACAACCTTCATCTGATATCACTCCTCTATGGTCCTGGGCGAGCCCAGAACGCCTTCCAAATCGCCACTCAGCGCCGAAGCGATGGGCTGACGGGAACTACTTAATCGGCTCGGCGGTTCTAAGCAATCCGTTGAGCGGCTTGCGTACCGAGAACAGGATCGCCGCGGCGACTAGGCCGGTGACAGCAACGATGGCGAAATAGATCGTGGCATCTCCCACCAGCGTGTACACCTGCCCGAAGACCCCGGCGAGCGATGCGCCAAGTCCGAGTGTCAAGAAATTCAGCGCAGTGAGCTGCGATTTGAACTTGCTCGGCGCAATGTCGGTAATCAGCGACAGTCCGATCGGTCCAATGAATATCTCGGAGCAGCCAGCAACAATCATGAAGATCGTCAGCGCGAGCACGGGGATCGGCGCGTCCCCTGCGATGACGATCACAACTACCAACGAGACGAACGCCAAACCGATGATGAGCAGTGAGGTACCGAATTTCGATGGAGCGGTCGGCTGTCGATCACCTTGGCGCTGCCACATCCGGACAATGAATGGCGTGATCACGACGGCGGTAAAGATGGCGATCGAGGGCAGGGCCGCTACCGGGAACTCCCACGATCCTATGAACGGGTCAACTTTGCCAGCGACCAAAATGGCGAACGCGGTGTACTCCTGGAATATCAGCGCGTAGTACAGCACGTTCGCACTGAACATCGGGAAGTATCCAGATACACGTCGCTTTTCGGCGGAGGTGACCTCACGCGATCCCAGCACTAGTGAGAAATAGAACGCGACCGCAGCGAGGGAGACGATCGTGGTGACGATCGCCAGGTTGTCGATATTCACGACGCCAGCGAGGACGAGGGCCACGATGACCGCTATCCCCGCCGCAGCGATGAGCGCGGGCTGCAAGAACTTGTTCGCGGGGAGAGGCTTCGCAACCACTCGTGCGCGTTCCGGGAGCTTGCGCCAGCTCACGAGGTAGATGACGAGGGCGACCGCCATGCCGACGGCGGCGGCTGCAAAGCCGGCGTGAAAATCAATTGCAGTCTGAAGAAATGCGGTCACGATGCCGCCGATGAGCGCGCCAAAGCTGATCGCCATGTAGAACCACGCGAAAATGCCGTCGCGTAGCACCGAGCGATCCGTGTCTGCCATGAAGCCAACGATCGAGGTGATGTTCGTTTTGAGCGCGCCAGTCCCGATGACGATGAGACCGAGACCTAGTCCCAGCCCGAGTGTCGATGGCACGAAAGCGAGCGTCAGGTGGCCAGCCATAATGATGATCGCCCCAATCGCGACCATCCGGCCGGGGGACAACACTCGCTCACCGAGCCAAGCTCCGACCAGCTGGGCGAGGTAGACACAGCCGCCATATGCGCCGATGATGCTGCTGGCCGAGGCTGGGTTCAGTTCAAGGCCTCCGTCTGCGAGTGAGAAGAGGAGGTAAAAGGACAGGATTCCTTGAAGCCCGTAGAAGGAGAAGCGCTCCCAAAACTCGGTAAACGCCATTGGCCACACACCACGCGGAAGGGTGAATAGTCCTTTTGGTTTGGTCGAGGGCTCGTCGCTTTTCGAGTCGGTGCTGACGTTCGTCATGTGGCTTACTCCAACTTCGTCGTTGAAATTCAAGGGGATGCGGGCCTTCCTGAAAGTACAGTTTTCTGAACCTACAGTCAAGTCAAATTTAGTGCGGGTAAAGCTTCGCTGACTAAGTCGGGCCCTATAGTGGTTGCGTGTTCGACGTCGGCAAGCTCATGGAGATGAGCAACCCTGCCCTCGACGACGGCGTGACAATGGGTGCCCGCTTGAGAGCGCGACGTAAGGCGCTGCGCCAGACCCTCGCACAAGTTGCACTGGCAGCCGGAGTCAGTGAGGGATTTCTGAGTCAGCTCGAGCGAGACCGGAACACCGCGAGCATCGCAACACTGCAGCGGGTATGCGAATCGCTTCAAATGTCAGTGGGAGAGCTGTTCGCATCACAACCGGCGACGTCCATCTACCGCCATGGCGAATCGCACCATCACGAAGTCGGAAGTCATGTTCGAAAAGTCCGAATCACTCCAACGAGCAATCATCAGCTCGAAGGGTACATCGGCGAGTTCGACGCTTACGGCTCCACCGGGGACGAGGCCTACTCTCATGGCGATTCAGAGGAAATGTTGCTCGTTATCAGCGGCCGTGTCGAAGTGACTGTTGGCGATCGAGTCGACCTGCTTTCCGCGCTCGATAGCGTTTCTTACCTGAGCTCCGCCCGGCACAAAGTGCGAGAGATCGCGGGAGAACCAGCATTCGTGCTGTGGGTGATGTCACCCCCCAGCTACTAGGCCTGGCCTCGAGCCGAGCATCTTCCCACTGACGGCAAGGACCGATCTACGACGAGGACCCGACGTAGACCTTTCGAATTGTCTCGTGGATGTGCCACACACCTTTGAACCCGTCGGGGATCACCAGAACATCCCCAGCGGCGTGTTCTGTTTCCACCCCGTCATCCGACACAAGCCGGCCGCGCCCGCTCACTATGTACACAATCTCATCCGTTCCACTTCGTTCGGTCAAGAAGGAGCCAGGCGTGCACTCCCAGATACCGACCTGAACCTTTGCGTCATCGCGACTCCAGAGCTCCGTGAATGATTCAAAAGGCTCGCCGAGAATGGAATTCTTCCGTGTTGGGGGCGACAGAGGCACGGAGGCTATCGCGGCGGCGCGGAAGGGTTCCATCAATTTCTCCTACATGAACATCGTGGCGACCGCACTGGTCGCAGACGACCGAGGCGTCGGTCAGCCCTGACGCTACGCAATCGGGGGAGCTTGCGGAAGTGTCACTTGGACAGGCTCGCTAGTTTGTACGCACTACTCAGTGCGCGGCGGATCGAACAGTAGAAGCTCGGGAAGCGACGTGGCGAAGTAGTCAGGGGCAGCCCCGAGCACGGGCGGAACCAGATACACGGCCTCAACCACCTCGTCGGCTCGGCCCAGGGCCGCGAGCGCCACGGCTCGCACTGCCTCGATGTGGCCCGTGGGCGCGAGCGGATGCCGCGCCTCTCCGAGGTTGCGCGGCGAGGCGAGCGCACGGTCGGCCCACGCGAGGGCTGCCGAGGGTTCACGCTGCTCACGTGCGAGTGCGAGGCACGCGTTCTCCCAGGCCGCGAGCGTGCGGCCCTCGCCGCCCTCCCACGGAGCGAATGACCGGGTCGTGAGGATCTGGATGGCGTCGTCGGCCCTGCCCACTGCGACGAGCAGGTCGCAGTACTCCACGGCGAGGTCGTCGCGCTCGAGGGCCACCGCGCGGTCGAGGCGCTCGAGGCGCTCCGCGGCCGACGACCCGGTGCGGGCAAGCAGCTGGTCGGATTCGTACCAGAGGCGCGCGTCGAGGGGGGCGAGCGCGAGGGCACGGGCGTAGAGCGCGGCCGCCTCACGGGCATCCCCCGCCGTGTTGTAGGTGGCCATCGCCGCGTTGCGCAGCGCGACGGGGTCGAGCAGCCCGCTCGCGAGCGCCTCGCGCCAGAGCTCGAGCGCCTCGACCGCGCGGCCCCGGTCGTAGAGCAGCATGGCGAGCATGGCACGCGCCCGGCCATCGTGGCTGTCGGCGGCGACCGCTGCCGTGAGCACGTCGTGGTCGTCGAGGCCGTGCGGGAAGCAGCGGTCGGCGGGAGCGCCGGCCGCCTGCTTGCGCGAGCGCGTCGCGCCCACGGCGTCGCCGGACCGCTCGAGGAGGGCGGCGAGGTGGTACAGCGCGAGGGGCCGCAGCTCGCCCGTCGCTGCGCGCTCGAAGAGCTCGGTGGCGCGGCGCACGTCGCCGAGCGCAGCGAACTCGAGGGCCACGTCGAGGAGCGTGCGCGGGTCGCGCGTCGCGGGGTGCCCGCCGAGCACGAGGGCGAGCTGGTTGAGGGGGTCGATCGAGAGCGTCGCCTCGATGACGGCCGTCGCCTCCTCGTGCCTGCCGAGCACGCGCAGCATGGCCGCCTCGATACCGAGCGCGCGCGAGTCGCCGACCCCCACCTCGTGCGCCCGGCGGACGCGCTCGAGCGCCTGGGCGCTGCGCCCGGCGGTTGCATCCGCGCGCGCGAGCTCGATGAGCGCCGCGTGCTCCCACTTGCCGTCCCACGTCGCCTTCGCGAAGGCGTTGTACGCCTCCCCCGCGCGGCCGAGTCGCGTGAGCACCAGTCCGCGCAGGTAGGAGGCCTCGCCGTCGGCGGGGTTGAGGTTGCGCGCCGTGAGCCGCACGAACGCCGCGTCGAGGTGGGCGAGCGCCGTGGCGTACTCGCCCGAGCGGTAGTGGTGGTCGGCGAGGGCGACATTGCTGCGCACGTCGTGGGCGTCGCGCGCGACCGCCTCGCGCCAGTACGGCAGGGGCGACCGGGTCGGGTGGCGGTACTGCGCGAGGTGCACGCCCGTGAAGTAGAGCTCGTCGGAACTGGCCAGCTCGTGCGGCAGCGGCGGCTCCGTCGCGGCCGCGGGCTCCGGCTGCCCGGATGCCTCGGCGCGCGGCTGCCAGCGCAGCAGCTCCGTGCCGCCCTGCGCGACGACGAGCACGACCTCGCTCGCGGCGCGGCCGCCCACCTCCACCTGCTCCTCGTACGGGGATCCCGGCCCGAGCGGACCCTGCCACAGCGAGAGCACCTCGTCGGTGGAGGCGTCGCGCAGCACGACAGTCGCGTTGCGGCGCGGGGCCGTTGCGGCAGCGCCGAGGGTCGCGATGCCGTCCGCGATCTCGAGGTGCACCGCAGCGTCGAGGTTGGCCTGGTGCACGACGCCGATGCCCTGGATCGGGTACCAGGTCTGCGTGAAGGTCTTCGTCTCGCCGGGCATGAGCCACGCGAAATCGGGCTGGTTGTCGGTGTAGACGCCGGCCATGAGCTCGACGTACGGTCCGTCGCCGTCGGTGAGCAGGTCGTCCCATGCGTGGCCGAAGGGGGCGTTGCCCCACGTCCACTGCTTCTTGCCGGGGGCGATGTGGCGGTCGGCGACGTGCACGAACCCCGCGCGCGCCGCGTGGTCGTAGCCGCCGAAGAAGTCGTCGGCGGTGTCGACGATCATGTACGAGGTGGGCACGGGGATGTTGCGGTAGAAGTCGAGGCGGTCGCCGCCCTCGGCGTGCCGTGCCGGGTAGTCGACGCCGTAGTACGGGCGGTCGGCCTCGGGGAATGCCGTGATGGCCCTGCGGGCGTGGTCGGCGACGTAGCGCACGTCGGTTGGGAAGAACGACTGGTAGTCGTCGTGCACGCGCGCCGCGACGTTCGCCCACCACAGGAAGGTGTGCACCTCGCTGGTGCGGTTGTGCAGGCGCACGACGAGCTCGACGGTCGCGCGGTCGGGGTGC
>Ga0247730_1001302_pt1 | contig 14146 bp, 10 predicted proteins | sample UWRJL073202C2_FD_180959 | JGI IMG/M metagenome (GOLD analysis project Ga0247730, IMG submission 180959) | Plant litter microbial communities from Arlington Agricultural Research Station in Wisconsin, United States - UWRJ-L073-202C-2 | ecosystem: Environmental > Terrestrial > Plant litter >...
CGTATCGACCTGCTGGTCAAAACGAAAATTCCGTTCGTGACCCTTGGGCGCAGTCGCGCCACCGAAAATCACGCCTGGATCGATCTTGATTTTGAGGGGGCTGCCAACAGCGCCGTGGACCGTCTCGTCGCCGCGGGTCACCGCCGCATTGCGGTTGCCGTCCCTGTCACTGACATCAACCTCGGTTACATCTTTCTCGATGGATACAAGGCGGCGCTTGCACGCCACGCCATCGCCTTCGATCCGGGATTGGTCATCCGGACACAATCGAGCGAACAGGGCGGCTATCTGACCGGACAGGCAATCCTGCAGATGGCGCAACGCCCGACGGCCGTGCTGTTGATCTACGAGCTGATGGCCATCGGTCTCTATCGACGTCTGGCCGAGGCGGGCCTGCTGCCGGGCAGGGACGTGGCGATCGTCGGTTTTCGCGAAGGACCGCAGGCGCGCTTCCTGCAGCCGACACTCACCTGTTTTCGCATGTCGCTGCGTGATCTCGGTGTCGAGCTTGGCAAGACGCTGCTGGCCCGCATGCCGGCCTATGCGCAATTTTATCCCGACAGTCATCACAACACCATTTGGCCGCTAGAACTTGTCGCCGGCGAAAGCGACGCCTGCCCGCCGGTATCCGTACCATCGCGTTCGCGCTGATTGCCGGCCCTATAAGTTTGCTTGAGCGCTATTCGGATGGTAACCGCCCGAAGCTTTCTGGCCTGAACAACAGGATCGTAGGCCGCAAAATTTGACCGGCGCGCGTCAAGGTGCGAAACAGTACGATCTGCTGATATTCGGCCCTTCGAGCCGGTCGGCGGAACAAGACGGACCGGCGTTGGCATGGCGCGCGATGCGGATTTCGGTTTCTCTCCTATCTGAATTGAGTGAGAACTGCTTAAGCATGACAGACTCCGTAACCCAACGGGTGGTGGTGCACTTTCCCGGTTTTGAGCGCATGGATACCCGGGGTCATTACAGCCGCTTCAAACGAACACTATTGCTATCGGCAAGAGTGTGGGGATTTTCAGCACAAATCGGGCCGCTGCAGAAGGGCCGATCCGCTGCGCATTTTTCTGCTGTCTCCAAGGGCGCGAACTGGCAGACCTCAAGCACCATTTTCATCTGCGACCACAACGAGTTGATCGAAGAGCTGACGGCCAAGCCCGTGTTGCAGAGGATTGCCTCCGGTTACCGCAATGCCGCGCGCGTCGTGTTGCAGGGCGGCCTGTTCGGCTATTTTCGTCATGCCTGGCGATTTGGCCTGTTCTTCATCTTTCCGTTTCTGCTGATGGGTATCGGCCTCGGCCTGAGCCTTGCCGGCGCAACGATGCCATCTTGGCTGGCGCTTCATCCATTGCATTACCTCTGGAGCCTGCCGGTGGCAGCGGCGTTCTTCTGGCGGCTGTTCTTTCCGTTCTGCGAAAAATTCTACACGATGCATCTGTTTGCCGACTGGGGCCTTGCGATCGGCGTTGCCGGGCTGAACGACCCCACCCTGGTCCGGTGGCTGAAAGATTGCAGCGACATCCTGCTGGAGGCGCTCGAGATCGATGCCGACGAGCACCTCATCAGTTCTCACAGCATGGGATCGAGCTTGGCTGCGCATGTGCTTGGAATGGTCTTGGAACGCAACCCGGACGCTTTGGCCGGACGTCGCGTCGTATTTGCCACGCTCGGTGGGGCGATCCTGCAATGCGCGCTGCTCAGGCCTGCGACGCAGTTGCGCCAACGCGTCGGTGCGATTTCCCGCGCTCCGGAAGTATCCTGGCTGGAGGTTCAGTGCCTGACGGATGTGGTGAATTTCTACAAATCGCGCGTCGTCGCCTTGTGCGGTCACCCGGATGCACCGCAGGCAGGACTGGCATTCATCCGGATGAAGCGGCTTTTGTCACCGGAGCATTACCGGAGGATCAAAAGCGATCTGTTGCGCATCCATCGACAATACGTGCTTCATGCCGATCTGCGGGGGTCGTTCGATTTTGCCCTGCTGACAACCGGACCCTTTCCGGCCGACCTCGCGTCTGACCTGTCCAGGCGCGATTTTGACAGCTTGCAAAAAGCACCGGATGCGCCGTACGTTCCCGTTTGACAGGTGTCGCGTCGGGCATCCGCAATCCAATCACGGCACGAGCCCGCGATGTCTCGAACCGTATGGCGACATGGGCTGGCGCAAACTCGTCCATTTCAAAGCGGGCAGCCGCCCTTCCAACCGAAGTAAGGTCATGCATCCGATGGACAGAACCCGATCGATCCGTGCCGCGACCGACTATGTCGACAGCGGCGCTCTGTTCTCCGACCTAGCCGCGCTCGTGGCCCGTCGCTCCGTTAGCCAGTCGGAAGGACGGATGGAGGACCTTTTCGCCTATCTCCAGCAGGACATGCAGCCGTTGCTGTCGGCGATGGGCTTTGCCACCGAGATCTTTGACAATCCGCGCGACGACGGTGCGCCGCTTATGATCGCCAGCCGGATCGAGGACGAGGCTCTGCCGACGGTCCTCATCTACGGCCATGGCGATGTCTGCAATGGCGAGGCGCATCGGTGGCGGCAGGGCCTCGAACCGTTCACCCTGACGCAGGAAGGCGACAGGCTGTTTGGCCGCGGCACCGCCGACAACAAAATCCAGCATCTCATCAATATCAAGGCGCTGGACCTGCTGATCCGCGACCATGGCCAGCTCGGCTTCAATGCCAAGATCATCCTCGAAATGGCCGAGGAAACCGGCTCTTTCGGGCTGCGCGAATTTTTTGCCGCCAACCGGCAACGGCTGTCAGCCGATGTGCTGATCGCTTCCGACGGGCCGCGTCTGGCGATCGATACGCCGACTATGTTCATGGGCTCACGCGGCGGCCTGTCGATGAATCTCACTGTAGGCTTGCGCGATGGCGACCATCATTCCGGCAATTTCGGCGGATTGCTGGCCGATCCCGCCATCATCCTCGCGCATGCGATCGCGACGATCACCGACGCGCGTGGCCAGATCCAGATCCCCGAATGGCGGCCGACCAGCCTGACGGCGGATATTCGCGCCACGCTTGCCGACCTGCCGGCGCGCCGGCATGATCCTGACTGGGGCGAAAGCGATCTGTCGCCGAGCGAGCGTGTGTTCGGGTGGAACTCGTTTTGCGTGCTGGCGCTGTCCAGCGGCAATATCGATGCGCCGCAAAATGCCATCTCCGGTTCTGCCCGGGCGACCTGCCAGCTTCGCTTCGTCGTCGGGACGGATGCAGATGACATTGTTCCCGCACTGCGCCGCCATCTCGACGCGCATGGCTTTCCCATGGTTGAAGTCAGTCCGGCGCGCGGCGAGATCTTTCAGGCCACCCGCTTTACGCCCGACCATCCCTGGGTGCGGTTCGTCGAAGCATCGCTGACGCGCTCGGCCGGAAAAGCTCCGCATGTCCTGCCCAATCTGGCGGGGTCGCTGCCCAATGATGCCTTCACGGATATTCTCGGGCTGCCGACCATCTGGATCCCCCATTCCCATGCCGATTGCGGGCAGCACGGCCCCAACGAGCATGCCTTGTTGCCGATTGCCCGCGAAGGCATGCAACTGATGACGGCGCTGTTTCTCGACATTGCGGAAAATGCCGCCAGCCTGAAACCCGCCACCTGAGCGCCAGCCGTGCGCAACGACATTGCTCGCTTTCGCGCGATCGGCGATATCGACGGTTACCAGTCGAGCCGGCGGCTTTGCCGTCACTGCATCTGTGGCTTCTTCAAGAAATTGTTGCGATCGTCCGATTTGACGCGAATCCAGACTTCGCGGCCGTCGCGCAACACGCGCAGGAGAATTTCCGATCCCGCAGGACCGCTCTCCCAGACCTGGCGGTAAAAATCGGCAAGGCTTGCGACCTCGCCGTTGCGGACTTCCGAGATGATGTCGCCGCTGCGCAATCCGGCCTTTGCCGCCGGGCCGTCGGGCGCGACGTTGACGACGACGACATCGCCGTCGTTTTCCGTCGTGATCGCCCCGAGCCACGGGCGAGCAGGCTTGTTGACCTTGCCGCGTGTCACCAGGTCATCGAAAATCGGTGTGAGCAGGTTGATCGGAACGACCATGTTGAGATCGGTATCGGTGCCGTCCCTGCGCATTTGCAGCCGCAGCGAACCGATGCCCAAAAGCTTGCCATCCTGGCCGACAAGCGCGCCGCCGCCCCATGCGGGGTGGGCGGGCGAGATGAAGATCGCTTCGTCCAGTAGATATTCCCAGTAACCGGCAAATTCCTGCTTGGCGACGATTTCCGCCTCGATCGTCGTCCCAAAACCATCGGCAAACAACACCGGGTCGCCAATCTGGGTCTTCGATGCATCGCCGAGCAGCATCGGCGGGCTGTTCAGGGAGCCGAGCGCCTGGATCAGCCCGAAGCCTGTTTCCTGGTCATAGGCCAGTGGATGGCCGGGTGTGACCTTGCCATCGAAGCTGGTCAGCCAGACATCCTCGGCTTCCGTGATCAGATAGCCGATCGTCAAAACCAAACCGTCCCGGATCACAACACCGCTGCCTTCGCGGCTGGTGCCGAGCGTTTGCGCGGTAAACGCATCCTCGGGGATCGACGTGCGAACGCCGACAACCGAGCGGGAGATGGCGCTGCTTTCCATGTTTTTCATTCTCGATACTGCTCCTGATTCCATTCAGGTATGAACGCGGGCGTCGTGCTGCAAGTCTCTCGTGGCAAATCCATCCGAGACGCTGTGCGGCAGATGGCCCTTGTGGTGTTGTGGCCTTCGCATCCGGCAGCGCCACCTTGGCATACTTGCCGCAAAGCGTACACGAGCCATATAGGCTTTGCGCTGCACTGCGCAGCATCGACGCTCAACACTACCATCATCATACAGGACCGTTCCATGAAGCCGTTCGTCATCTGCCATATGATCACCTCGCTCGACGGAGGTCTACACCCCAGCCGTTGGACCCAGAGCCCCGACGGCCAGCGGGCCGAATGGTCTGCGGTTTACGAAAGGATCCACAAGGATCTCGAAGCAGACGCCTGGATGGTGGGTCGTGTGACCATGGCGGAGATGTCTAACGTCGAAGCGCATCCGCCCGCTGGTCCCTTCAAAGTCGTGCGACCGCATCACTTTGCCCGCCGCGATGCCAAAAGCTATGCGGTCGCGCTCGATCCTTCCGGCAAACTGCATTTCAAGGCAGGAGAACTGGATGGCGATCATCTGGTGGTGCTGCTGGGTGCGAACGTGCCGGATAGCCATCTGGCCGAGCTTGCGGCAGACGGCGTCTCCTATCTGGTCGCTGAAGCTGGAAAGATCGACCTCAAAGCGATGCTGGAGGGTCTTGGTCGCGAGCTTGGCATCCGGCGTCTGCTGCTGGAGGGCGGGGCAGGGGTCAACGGTTCGCTGATGGCCGCAGGCCTGGTGGATGAACTCAGCCTGCTGGTGGCGCCGGCGCTGGATGCCAGAAAGGGGAGTGACCGCGTGGTCGAATTCGGCGAAGAAGGTCTTGCCGATAAATGCGCGCTGTCCCTGATCGGCTGCGATCAGATCGGCAATGGACTCCTGCATCTGCGCTACGCCGTCAAGCCGGCTTAAGGTCGCGGCCGAAACCTGACGGCCTTGCAGCGTGTTGAAACGGGGCCCTTCAAGGCCCCGCTTCGTTGTGGTTTGGATCAGAATTCAGACCATTCCGGGTCCTGCTTGACCGCGGCATTGCCGTGGAAAGCGTTGCTCAGGCGCTGGCCAAGCTGGCGGGCCGGCGAGGCCGCCGGGCGGTGGCTGGCGTTGGCCACGCCCGTGCGGGTGCCGTTCTGCCGACCTTGGGCGGGGCCGCCGGCAAGCTTGAACTGCGACATCAGCTGCGACAGCTCGCTGGCCTCGTTGGCAAGCGTGTGGCTGGCGGCTGTCGTTTCCTCGACCATGGCGGCATTTTGCTGCGTGCCCTGATCCATGCTGTTGACCGCGGTGTTGATCTCCTGCAGGCCGATCGACTGTTCGCGCGATGCTTCGGCAATGGCGTGAACGTGGCGGTTGATCTCCTGGACTTCCGTAACGATCACATCCAGCGCCTTGCCGGCATCGCCGACCAGAGAAACGCCGGCCTGAACCTGGTTGCCGGAGGCGGTGATCAGGCTCTTGATCTCCTTGGCAGCCTTGGCGGAACGCTGGGCCAGTTCGCGCACTTCCTGGGCGACAACGGCAAAGCCCTTGCCGGCTTCGCCTGCGCGTGCGGCTTCGACGCCGGCATTAAGCGCCAGCAGATTGGTCTGGAAGGCAATGTCGTCGATGACGCCGATGATGTTGCTGATCTCGTTGGAGGACTGCTCGATCAGGTTCATCGCCTTGACGGCATTGCGCACGACTTCGCCGGATTTCTCCGCACCCTCACGGGTCCGGGCCACCAGCTGGCTGGCTTCGTTTGCGCGTTTCGCCGCGTCCTTGACGGTCGTGGTGATTTCTTCAAGGGCTGCAGCCGTCTGCTCGACGGAGGCGGCCTGCTGCTCGGTGCGCTTGGACAGATCATCGGCCGAAGTGCGGATCTGGTTGGAACCGGCACCGATGGCATTGGCATTGGCGCCAACGGCCTGCAGCGCTTCGTTGAGCTTGATGACCGCGGCGTTAAAATCCTGGCGCAGGGAATCGAGCTCTGCCGTGAACGGCATCTCGATGCGGTAGGCCAGATCGCCGTCTGCCAGAACGCCAAGAGCTTTGCCCAGTTCCTGAACGGCCGTCTGCAGGTCTGCTGCTTCTGCAGCCTTCTCGTCTTCGCGTTTGCGGCGGTCCTGTTCGCTCATCGAGCGGTCGGCATTGGCACGCTGCTCCATGGCGGTCCGTTCGATCGCATTGCTGCGGAACACCGCAACGGCAGCGGCCATCTGCCCGACTTCATCCTTGCGGTCGAGGCCGTCGATAGCGGCTTCGGTCTCGCCGGCGGCCAGCGAGACCATGCGCTCGCGCAGCCGTGCCATAGGCACTGTGATGCCCTTGTGGGCGATGGTCATGGCGATGGCGACTGCGACGGCAATGCCGACGAGCAGGCCGCAGAGTGCATAGAAAATCGTCGCCGAGATCGATTCCGACAGTTCACGACCGCCCGTGCTGATCAATTCCGCCATGGCGGTATTGTTGGCGCCGAATTTCGGCGAGAGCGCAATGATGGCCTGGTCGAGCTTGCCTGAGAGATCGCGAACCTGGTCGCGATTGCCGGCAACATAGGCCTTGAGCAATTGATCGCCGATCAGCTTCAGGGCATCCGCACCAACCAGCAGTTCGTCAATGGCCGCCTTACGGCTCGGAACCAGTGATGGGATCTGTGCAAGCCGGTCGCGAGCGCCGGAAAATTCTTTCGAGAAGCGCTGGGAGATGTCCTCGAAAGCGGGCGTTCCAGGTTCCAGGGTCATGGCCCGGCTCAGCCAGGTCGTCGACGTCCAGATACCGGCAGCGCCGCGCGGACCAAACGTGGCAGCCGTGCTTTCGCGCTGCAGGAAGCCGCTATAGGCTTCGTTGGCGTCGTTGAACTTGCTGGTGACGAACAACAGCCCGCTCAGCGAAATGAAGGCGAGGATGGCAATCGCCATCAGGAATTTGGATTTGATCTTCCAGTTTTTAAACATCGGGTACCTTTGAAGGGGGCTAAAGCGCGAGGAGGTTCGTCGGGAAAGAAGCGGGAGCGGCTTCAGTGTGGACAACGCACATCATGCACAAGTTCGATCAAACCTGATCGGGAGTCCCTGGGCAGAAAGAAAGCATGCATCTTTAAAGAAACACTTAAGCACGGATGGGGTTGGGCGTTTTTCGATGCTGAATCCGCAAGGAATGCAAGATCTTAGGACGGTACGGTAAGATTTGCTTCACCAAGTCATTCGACGACGCAGATCGCAGCTTGCCGGGCTTGCTGCAGTTGCTAACAAGGCCGCGGGCCATGATTGCGGTCCCCCGTCCCGGCGGATCAGATTGATATGAGATCAAAATTGATTTTTGAGAGGCATTTCCTTGAGTTACACACGTAGACATATCATCACGGCATCCGTTGCTGCAGTTGCGAGCACGGTAGTGGCGCGGGCCGCCAATGCGCAGTCTTTCGAGTTCAAGCCAAACCAGCGTTACCCGGACCCTGCAATTCAGATTCTCGACCCGAGCTTTGCCAAATACCGGCTGAACAGCAGCACGCTTGAGCAGGTCGCCACCGGTGCACGCTGGCTCGAAGGTCCTGTCTGGTTTGGCGACGGCCGCTACCTGCTGGTCAGCGACATCCCCAACAACCGCATCATGCGCTATGACGAGGCCAACGGCAGCTGGAGCGTATTCCGCGACAATGCCAATTACACCAATGGCCATGTACGCGATCGCCAAGGCCGGCTGGTCTCCTGCGAGCACTTGACCCGCCGCGTCACCCGCACGGAATATGACGGCAGCATCACCGTGCTCGCCGACAGCTTTAACGGCAAGAAGCTCAACTCGCCAAACGACATCGTAGCCAAGTCGGATGGCTCGATCTGGTTCACAGATCCGCCCTTCGGCATCGGCGGCACATGGGAAGGCGATAAAGCCGAGCCGGAACTGCCGCATTCGGTCTACCGCATCGCGCCCGATGGCAAGCTCGGACTGGTAACCGCTGAACTGAAGGGTCCGAACGGCCTGGCGTTTTCGCCCGATGAAAAGAAGCTCTACATTGTCGAAGGCCGCGCCGCCCCGCATCGGATCATCTGGAGCTATGACGTCGGCGCAGACGGCGTCAAACTGTCTAACAAGACGGCGCTGGTCACAGCCGACGACAATGGCGGACTCGACGGTATCAAGGTCGATATCGACGGCAATATCTGGTGCGGCTGGGGCAGTAACGGTGCTCCGGGCGCAAAGCCGGAGGATCTGGATGGCGTAAAAATCTTCAATTCGGCCGGCAAGGCGATCGGCTTCATCAAGCTGCCGGAACGCTGCCCGAATATCGTGTTCGGCGGCGCCAAGAAAAACCGGCTGTTCATGGCCAGCAGCCATTCGGTCTACGCGCTATACGTAGAGACTGAGGGTGCAGTCTAAACACACAGGTGCGGCCGACTCTCTCAAGTTTCGGCCGCGCTGTCACTTTGGTTGTTTGGCGCTTACGCTTCAACCTGGATCCTCCGGCAACAGCCGCCGTTCGTGCACCCATATGCTTTCGACGTTGCAACGCACAGTCCGACGTGTTTGGAGTGTTGGCCTGAGTGCAAGCCGATTCCAGGACCAGCAGATGACAGCCCAGTACGATATGTTCCAGACCGCCGAAGATGCATCGCCGTCAGCAGGGCGCACGGGAACCACGGACAGACAATCCAAAATCGCTCTCACTGAAATCGACATGGTCGAGCGACTGGTCACGACGGGGCGTTATCGCATCCTGCGCAAGCTCGAGCCGCGACGTGTGGTCGATGTCGTCAACGCACGTCATCCGCTGCGCGCGCTGATCCTTGACACCGAGACCACGGGTCTCGATCATCGCAAGCACGAGGTGATCGAGATCGGTGTGGTGTCGTTCTTGTTCAACGATCAAGGCGAAGTCGGCGACGTCGTGGGCGTCTACGGCGGGCTGCAGCAACCGATGACGCCGATTCCCGCCGAGATTACCCAACTGACCGGCATTACCGATCAGATGGTGGCGGGCAAGAGTATCGACATGCAAGCGGTGCAGGCGCTGCTTGACGACGCGGATCTGATCATTGCCCACAATGCCGGCTTCGACCGGCCGTTTTGCGAATCCTTCTCCTCCGCCTTTGCCGGCAAGGCCTGGGCCTGCTCGGTCAAGGAGGTGAACTGGCCGTTACGCGGTTTTGAAGGCACCAAGCTTGCTTATCTGATCGGGCAGGCGGGCTATTTTCATGATGGGCACCGCGCTGTGGATGATTGTTTCGCCTTGCTGGAAGTTCTGGCGCTGCCCGCCCCCGACGGTGGCAATGCCCTGGGCGAACTGTATCATGCAAGCCAGCAGGCGCGTGTCCGTATCTATGCCGAAAACAGTCCGTTCGACATGAAGGATCATCTGAAGGCACGTGGCTATCGCTGGTCCGACGGCAGCGATGGCCGTCCGAAATCCTGGTGGCTGGAAGTCAGTGAAGAGGCCTTGGACGACGAACGCCATTATCTGCGCACGGAAATCTATCGGTATCCGGACGCGGATCCGCCAACCAAGCGGCTGACGGCATTCGACCGTTACAGGGCTTAGAACGACGTCAACGCGTGCCTGACAGAGAGACATGTCGGCAAATGGCAGTTCTGGGTTCAGCCATACCGGCTAATCGACAGACCCGTCGCATCAATCTCTGTCGGGCGCCCATCGATCAGATCGCCAATGACCCGAGCCGAGCCGCTGCTCATCGTCCAGCCGAGCGTGCCATGCCCGGTATTGAGAAACAGGCCGCGAATTTTCGTGGCGCTGATCACCGGTGTGCCATCGGGGGTCATCGGCCGAAGGCCTGACCAGAAACTCGCCTTGTTGACATCGCCACCTGGAAACAGATCCGTGACAGAATGTTCGAGCGTACGGCGACGCGGCAGGCCGAGATCGTTGGTGTAGCCGGAAATCTCGGCCATGCCACCGACGCGGATCCGGTCGCCCAGCCGGGTGATGGCGATCTTGTAGGTCTCATCCATCACGGTGGATTCGGGCGCGCGACTGGCGTCGGTGATCGGGATCGTCAGGGAATAGCCCTTGACCGGATAGACCGGGAGCTTAATGCCGAGTGGCCGGACCAGCAGTGGCGAATAGCTGCCGAGCGCTACCACTATGGCATCCGCCTCGATGCGACCCTTGTCGGTCCAGACGCCACGGACCTGGCCGCCTTCGACGTCCAGCCGCTGGATTGTCTGGCCATAAGCGAACGTCACCCCGAGTTCGGCTGCCTTCGACGCCAGCGCATTGGTGAACTTGAAGCAGTCGCCGGTCTCGTCCTGCGGCGTCAGCAGGCCACCAACGAACTTGTCGCTGACATGACGCAGCGCTGGTTCGACCCGCATGCATCCCTCTCGATCGAGAACTTCGTAGGGAATTCCGTCCGCAGCCAGCGCCTTCACGTCTTTTCCCGACGCGTCCAATTGCTGCTGTGAACGAAATAGCTGCAGGGTGCCCTGCATGCGTTCGTCATAGGCAATGCCGGTTTCCGTGCGCAATTCGGAAAGCGCGATGCGGCTGTAATTGGCAAGTCTCAGCATCCTGCTTTTGTTGATCGCATAGCGCTCGGACGTGCAGTTCGACAGCATCTTCAACATCCAGGAGATCATTGCAGCATCGAGCTTAGGCCGCAGGACCAGCGGCGCGTGCTCCATGAACAGCCATTTGAGCGCCTTTTGCGGAATGCCGGGGGCCGCCCAGGGCGAGCAGTAGCCAAACGACACTTCACCCGCGTTGGCAAAGCTGGTTTCAAGTGCGGGGCCATTCTGGCGGTCGATGACCGTGACCTCGTGGCCGGCCTTGGCAAGCTGATAGGCTGTGGTGACGCCGATGATGCCTGCGCCGAGAACGGTGATCTTCATGGTTTCCTCGATGGTTTTCGACGGGAGCTTTGGTGATAGTGTCGGTGATAATGACGACCGAGGCTAGTGAGGATTTCGATCTAACCATGGGGTTTTGCTGATCGCCAACCGCCGATGCCCTCACATGACCATCCATCGCTGACCTCTATCTGTCCATCGCAGAATATTCAAACGATCGACGCATTTCTGATCAATCTGCGCAACATCGTGCGTTGTTTCGATGATATATCGAATGAATCATCATCGTCTGAAAGAATCCATATGCTGAAAACAGACGCAATCGACCGCAACATCATCCGGCTGCTGCGGCTGAATGCACGCATGAGCAATGCCAAGCTCGCAAGCGAAGTCGGGCTGTCGCCCTCTGCCTGCCTGCGGCGCATCAATCTGCTGGAAAGCAACGGTGTCATCCGCGGCTATACCGCGCTGATCGAAAGCATTTCCGGCGAGGGCAGCATCGCGGTGATCATCAACATCACGCTGGAAAGGCAAACCGAGGAGCATCTCAACCGGTTCGAGGCCGCGGTGCGAAAATATCCGGAAATCCAGGAATGCTTTCTGATGACCGGCGGGTCGGATTACCTGCTGAGAGTCGAAGTCGCCAATGCCGGCGATTTCGAGCGGATCCACAAGGAGATCCTCTCGACGCTGCCAGGCGTGCTGCGGATCCATTCAAGTTTCTCGATCCGAAACGTGCTGGCAAGCCGCGCAAAAGGGCGGCAGTGATCGGTGTTTGAACCGTAGGCCGTTCCGACCTGTGGCTTTCTGCTAAGACCGGCCGATGCGGCGAACGGAAGCACACAACGCGGCACCGCGTCAGAACTACGGCGACCATATAATATTCGCAACAAATCTCGGGCGCAGAACTAAGCATTCACACAAACGCTCCCATGACGATGCCAGCGTATTGCTGCGTTCAGATTGGCAGACTTCGCGTTTGAAACGCAAGCCTGAATGGCGCCTGCAATCGATTCGGGATTGATGATACGCGGCCTTTTGGAAAGATGGTCTACCGCCAATGCTGGTCAATCGGCGCGAGTGCTCCCCGGCGCTGTCTTGGTTCTAGTCTGCCGTCATTGGTCCCCGCCCGCCGGCCGGAGCGGCCGACCTTCGATGGGCATTCAAAAATGCCGGCGATGACTTGAGAAGCCGGGCTGCACAGGCTATCTGGTGGCAACCGCAGAGAGAAATACCAAACAGCAAGGCGCATCCCGGCATGACCCCAGAATTTCTCGTCACCCATTCCGGTGGCTTCCATGCCGATGAGCTGCTGTCGAGCGTCATTCTAACCCGGCTTTTTCCGCAGGCGCAGATCATCCGTAGCCGGGCGCCGGAATGGATCACCCCCGCTGAAGACCGCGTCATCTACGATGTCGGGGGTGCCTATGACGCGTCGGCGCGGATCTTCGATCACCATCAGCGTGGTGCGCCGCTGCGTGACGATGGTCAGCCCTACAGTTCCTTCGGGCTGATCTGGAAGCATTTTGGCCGCGACTATCTGGTCGCCTCTGGGGTGCCCGAGGCAGATGTCGAAGTCGTCCATGTCTCGTTCGATACCAGCTTCGTGCTGCCGGTGGACCTGATGGACAATGGTGCGCTTAGCCCCTCCGGGCCGCTGGCGGGGCTGACGCTGCCGGCTTTGCTGGAGACACTGAAGCCGGTATTCGACGAGACGGATCCCGAAGCCGAACTCCGGGGCTTTCACGCGGCCCTGTCAATCGCCCGAAGCTTCGTCGAGGCACGGATCGCCCGCAGTGCCGCCAAATTGCGAGCCGAGGCGCTGGTTCATCAAGCCATTCTCGACGCCGGTCAGGGCTATATCCTTGAACTGCCGATGGGCATGCCGTTCCGCCCGGCCGTCGTCAAGGCCGGCGCCGACCATCTCCTGTTTGTCGTTCATCCGCGCGACAAGGACTGGACTTTGATCGGCATCCGTCGCGCCGATGAAGGCTTCGAACTGCGCGCCGATCTGCCGGCGAGCTGGGCCGGATTGACCAATGCTGATCTGGAAGCAGCCTGCGGCGTCGAGGGCGCCAGCTTCTGCCACAATGGCCGGTTCATTGCCGCTGCTCGCAGCCGCGAGGCTGTTTTGGCTATGGCTGATATCGCAGTCAGCGAGGCTTTGGCTCGCGGCCCGGCGGTAATTCCGGCTGCCGAAAGCGCTGACCAGTAATCGGCACCAAGCCGGTCAGGCGCACGAATGCAGTTGCGGTGACCACGTCGTTTGCGGTCGATTCCATAGATATCGACTGATGGCGCTCCGCATGACCGCGATTACGGATGCTGGTGAATCGGGTCGACCCAGTAAACTGCCTCAGGATCTTCGACCGGTTCGACATCGGTGATATTGACGACCACGGCTTCGTTGTCGGAGCGCACCAGGACGCATTCCAGCACATTGTCCGGGTCGGCGTTGATTTCCTGATGCGGGACATAGGGTGGCACGAAGATGAAATCGCCCGGTCCTGCTTCGGCCACGAATTCCAGCTTTTCACCCCAGCGCATGCGTGCCTTGCCGCGGATCACGAAGATGACGCTTTCCAGCGCGCCATGGTGATGCACGCCGGTCTTGGCATTCGGTTCGATCGCCACTGTGCCGGCCCAGATTTTTTGGGCACCGACGCGCGCGTGATTGATCGCCGCCTGGCGGAGCATGCCCGGCGTTTGCGCGGTGTTTGCATCCAGTTGGTCGCCACGGAT
>Ga0247730_1001303_pt1 | contig 14126 bp, 17 predicted proteins | sample UWRJL073202C2_FD_180959 | JGI IMG/M metagenome (GOLD analysis project Ga0247730, IMG submission 180959) | Plant litter microbial communities from Arlington Agricultural Research Station in Wisconsin, United States - UWRJ-L073-202C-2 | ecosystem: Environmental > Terrestrial > Plant litter >...
TATTGTCCTATCCCAGCACTCTCAGTAACTCGATGATATGGACAGAAAGCAAACCATAATACATATCGTTCATTCTCACGTTTTCACTCCGCTGTATGCTCGCTTGTGGCTTATACTTGCAGGTACCCGCTGTTCTGTGCCGTGGGCGCCTCTCACTCTTAGTGGTCTTGATGATATTCATGTGTATGGAGGTAACCTGGATTGTGACCCGATACGTGGTATGGACAGGCCGCTGTGATATCCATCGCCACAGTATAGCATCAATACTATCCTCGCCGTTGACGTCCCAGTACGATTATTATCGCTTTAGTGACTTCCGATATGCTTAGTGTTATACTCTGATGAATTTCGATTCAGATGCGGCCTCAAAGATAAACATCACCATCGTCTCACTGTCTCAGCTATGTTAGCGCATTCCTAACTCTGATATTCCCTCACTTTGGAGCAGTCGTGCCTGCGTATCTTCGAGCATTCATTTCCCTTTATAGTATCGGGCCCTGAGATGAGGGTGTCGACGCGCTAATTAAAGAACATGAACGAATGACTTCTCCTTCTATCTCCAACTCTCATCGGCTTACATGCTGCTATGGTCGACACATTGACCAGCTTTAGATTAATCAACCTCGTCACGCTCTTTCTGCAATCTGTGCTCTATGGAATCTACATCGTCACATGCGGGAACTGTGCTGTAGCGGTCACTAGAGTCAACGGGCGCTGGAGACGCAGAAGGGAAATACAATGGCCTTTCCTACTGGCAGGTACCTTCCTTCTCATCAATGCGACATGCAATCTCTGCTTTCAGTTCTACAGATGCTTGGAACTCTTATGGTATACAGGTCCAAGTAGGCCTAGTATTACTACCAGTTTCTCGCGCTGGATAAACGTTGCTAAAGTGCGTTATGCTCCCTGACAATGTTCTAACATTCCACTGAGCGTATTTCTCACAAGCCTACTCAACTTATTTGCCAATCTACTATAGGAGACCTCATTCTCATTTACAGAACCTTCGTTGTCTACCGGAGGAATTGGAGGATTGTTGCACCATCTATTGTCCTGTGGCTTACCGACATCGCCTGCGCATGCAGAGTTTTACAGCTTGCCAGAACGGGTGCTAACCCCGATCGTTTCAGCCCGTGGTTCGTCGCCTTTTGGGTGGTTAGTGTTATTCACCATATTACTACAACCCGTAAGTGGGCCGAATTATATTGCTCATCAGTATCCGCGTCTGACCCTTATAGTCATTTAGTACTTCTACTACATCGGCTGTGGCGTGTCGATCAGTCTCTGCCAGGCATTTCCCCACTTTCGTTCGAGCCAGAGGCACCATTACATCGTATCATGCGTTCTATAGCAGAGTCCGGCATGCTTTACACTGTAACCGCCCTTTTCGTCCTCATATGCAACGCTATGAAACACAACACTTTCGTTCTCGTCGCCAACGGTGTTGTAAGATATCATCGGAAGCTGTTATGTTATTGCATCTTTCACTGACACACATCTACAGGAACTGGTCACCGTCGGTATCGCTTTCAATCTTATTTTAGTGCGAGCAAATCGATGCATTGATACCCAACAAAACCAACCATCTTCCTATCCCCAGTTTACTACTCTAGAACCAACCACCATGTCGAGCGCTCTCAGTCATTCGATTGAATACAAGCCATAACACAGGCCACATCCTATTTCATATTCGTTCAGCTTTATTGTCTAGAGTCATTTTCGACCTGGGACGGATGATTTCAAGTTGCCTGTTGCCACGATTTTGAGAACCTATTATTATACTGGAGCTTCGATGTTCAATATCGATACCACTGTCTTTACTATTGCCTGCCTAGTACGATGCTGTAGCCTCCAATATCACTAGCTTAAGCCGATGTTACTTCTAAATCCAACATGTATCATTCTTGGGTGTGAAAAGTTGACTTTGGCCATTGTGTTAACACCTGGATTGTTACGACTGCACCGTCTCGGAAATGGAGAGTAACAAACGATGTCACTTATTCAACCATGTGACGCTTCGGTAATTGCCGAAACTTTGTACCTACTCGCACCGTGGCGTCTTCCCAACTACCATCACAAAAGTACAGCATCAATATCTATATCTATGCTGCCTACCAATCAACGCTCACCCAGGGATTTCTAATTTACTCTACTCCTCTAGTACTCTGACCATGACCGAGAAGCACCACCGTTTCTCATCTACCAGCAGCGTCACTTTCCGAAATCCATGGCAGCCGCTATCCACAATGACAGGGAGTGCTCTGGCTTTTCTTCGGCTGCCTTTCTCCAGAGCACTGTCTTTACCTGGAATTGATCCTGCGAAAACTATACCTCTGGACCACGAAAGGATAGATTCTGAGACCCAGATATCTGCCACCTGGCTAGGACATGCCGTTCGTACTCTCTCTTGGCGCGCTTCCTTAGGAATCCGTATTAAACGTGTGGCATTATTAGGGAGCTTTTGTTCAGTTTCCTGGTACTTCATCTAGGAAACCGATTCGTATTTTACTCGATCCTATTTTTTCCGATCGAGCCTCTCCTTCTGAGTATTTTGGGCCCAAACGCCGCATTCCTGCTCCTTGTACGATCGAGGAGCTTCTTCCTGTCGATTTCGTTGTTATAAGCCATAACCAGTGAGCTTCCACCTTGTCCACATTAATTGTACATTGACCAAAAATTGCTCTGCAGCTATGACCATTGCGATATCACGGCTCTTCAGCGGCTTTGGAATGCTTCAACTGGTCAACTGCCTCATTTTCTAGTCCCACTAGGGAACAAAGAGTTGCTTCTGAGCCTTGCCATACCTTCAGAACATATTCACGAGATGGATTGGTGGGATTCTAAGACATTTCCAACATCAGATAGCTCGCATCTAGAACTCGTGTGTACGCCAGCACAACACAATAGTGGTATGTTGCAGCCAAGTTAGTAAGACAGATTTTCTCTCAATACAATTCTAGGCCGTGGAATTCTGGACCAAAACCATACCTTATGGGCGAGCTGGTCTATACGCCATATTGCTGTCACATCTGACAGTGATCCGCGTACCTTGGCCTCCTTATATTTCGCTGGGTAAGTTGCAACAGTGTCTGAGCCTTTTTTCTTTCTGATGAAGCCCTTAGCGATACAGGATATCAGACTGTGGAAGGTCCTTGTCCTGTCTTCAAAGGTAAATTAGACAAACCTCTTGTCGTATGAGTCTCGTTGACAGTTTGCGAATAGAGATTGGGCAGCGATTTGGGCCATTCGATCTTGCATTCATTCCTATATGGCGGGGAGCATCGCTGTCGCTCCTAGGAAAGCTAGGCTATCGCGTAAGCTCTTGTATGTGTTATCTCATTTCACAGCCGTGATTTACATGACCTACTAGCTCGCCGACGATACTCCACTGGTGACCCTACATGCGTCGCCTGAGGATGCCGTCAAGCTATTTCACGATGTACAGGCTAAGCGTGCAATTGCGATGCATTTCGGTACATTTGCGGGAAGCGAGAATGAAGCTGTGGAACCCGTAGTGCGGCTAGTTAACGCACTCAAAGGAGGGTCGGGTGAGTATGACTATACCAAAGAGAAGTATGCATGGAGGGACCCCGGTGGAGGGTTTGGCTGGTTAGATGCTGGAGAAACTGCATTGGTACTTGCCGCAGAATGATGATAGCCAATATTATTGCTATATTTACTACTGTACAAGGAACACACTTCGGAAAGTCAAGTAGATGGGTATGAGGCTGGGAAAATGACGGGTAGTAAGGGAACAAGGCAGTAAAGTCCTGTGAGGACGCCGATGGCAAGAGCAGGAGCGTAAGTCCCAGGTGGATACGTAGTGACCAAATACAGCATAAACCCCACTCCTAGTAGAGTGACAGATGCGCTTAACAGCTAAGTTTCACATCAGTATGCTGTTCGAAAACGACCTAGTGAAGAACTCACTCGCGTAGAGACTTCTGAAGCTTTGTGGGCAGCAAGAGAGTGCTGGTACTCGTGGTTCTGAGTGACGATACTGGGACCAGGTGTTGTTGCTCGACTAACGTCGACATGCACATCAGACATGGGAGAACGCAACTCCTCGGCCTGTGATTCCTCTTCCTCATCTGGTCGAGGCTTGTTTCGATGGCCGAATGCCCTAATCCGCCTGACAATGAGCTTTGTTAGACCAACATGGCTATCATGGTATCCAGCGGCCATCGCAAGGCCAGCTACGGCGCTCATTGTAGACCCCAGGCTTGTTATCACGGCACCCCACATGAGGGAAAGAACAGCCTGAGTCCTTGCTGGGCGGTCGACAGGGGTATCGTTTGGGAATGCAGCCACCAGCTCTGCCTGAACGACTGCCATGATAGACACTACCACTGAGGCTATGAGGGGAGCCTAACAATGTGAATTAGTATAGTATCATGGTTGCTAATGATAACGAACGCACTCCGATGGATAAAGCTGCTAATATCCGGACTGTTGAATCTACATGCCTCGGGGCGCTCGATCGGTGCTGAGTCCTTACTGAAGCTTGCTCATGTGCGAAATCGTGATCTTTTGCTGCTGAGTGTGGGTGATCTGAGATGCGACTGTGCGCTTGGGCAAATGTGATGTTCACGGCCTGCAGAGAGCTGGAGACATTATTGGGCCGGGTTATCTGCTCAGAGTAGCGATTAGAGGACATGGAAGTGAAGAAAAGAGATTATAGCGAGCATGATTTGTCGATGTGGTGAGCGGTGCTTTTCAGGGACCATGGACTAGTAGCTAGCCATTGAAGTCATAGTGAGATGGGCGCCCGGATAAACGGTGAAGCATTGTTGTTCCCATCAAGACCACAGCGAAAGTAGATTAAGGAAACACGACAAGCTTTGGAGGGGTCCTTACTGCTGTTGGGTCGTCGTTGTTGCGTTGATGAGAGCGAGTTGCAAGGAGATTTGACCCAGAATGGCCCACGTGGTGCCTTTGATGAGCTACCACGACGTTAACCTCGACCGCACAGCAATGACTGGCCTATTGCAGAACCAGTTCCAGTAATCAGTGGGCACCCATTGCCATTGGTATTATAGTCTGCCCACAGAAAGTCCGCCTCATTGGGTGTGATTCAAATGTCTACAATAACCATGAGCTTTGTTGAAGCCTACCTGGCTATGACTTGAGGTCAGGTTTTCATACTTCATCACAGCTATTAAATACCTCCTCCTCCTCCTCCGTCTACGCCACCGCCTGGCATATAATACGTGTTAGCTCCCACATCGGCACCTCGACCATGTTTGTTGCCTACTCCTTCTCCATCCTTCCCCTCATCGATCCAGTTCAGAGCGTTAACTACGTCTGTGAAGTTCTCTTTACTAGCCTCTGCCAATGCTTCTTGCCCTCCTTTCTTCTTCCTTCTTTGCTGCTCAAGGAATATGGCAGTCAAAACGATATCGTCCTGTAGCTCTATGCTTCCTGGCTGAAGAATGTTGATCATGGGCAATGGATACGGTCCTGGTGATACTGTAGCAACATACGATCCTCCCTTGGATTCTTGCATCTGATATACGGCTCTCGTCAAGGACCTTCCAGGATGTAAACAACGAGATGAACATGCTCACACACCAGCCAACACGATACACCCATTTCCAAAGGTATCTCTTTCCATCCAATGCACGAAAAAATCTTGATCTATTAGTCAATTTAGGCACTGCATACGCTCGCATCATTGAAAGAGAAGAGGGACACGCACGATCGAAGACCTAGAGAGTATGCTTTAGAAGATGGCTTTACGTCTCTAGTCCCTGAAGCTACCACATCTCTGCCCATCCCACGCAATGATATCTCTCCAACGAGATTCAGAGTATGACCCGGACCAACAAATCGATACAATCTAGTTGTCTTTCGCTCACTACTAACCAGCATATCATCGACGGTTTCTAATTGATATACAGGCGGATCTCGCTGATCATTCTCGTAGAAAAGCACATTGTCCACAAAGGATGTCCTGTGTATGTCGAACACGAGGGAATAAGACTTGGAAGTAGTAGCAGTAGCAGTCATGGGGCGAGAGTACTGGTGTTTGTATGATCTCAAACGCCCTTATATATTACATTGGCTTCGCCGAATAAAGCCGCAGTAGAGTCCTTGTGTGCCTCTGAAACGGGTTCCTCACTACTAGGCTGACGACAGTTCGTGTTTACTGCGTGAATGCGGTTTCAAGTCTGGAAGGATTTTCAGCACCTTAGCCAGCGATTAGACAAGTATACAGTTTGTTTGTGACTGCGGAAACGCTTCATCATAGCAGAAGACTGACTGAACTATTGTATATCAGTACTGCGGAGATGAGATTTCAACGATCTGACTGCGCTTACTAGACTCTCGGTTGAAGATTACATGCTGTGGTCCTATGGTGAGATATAGAATGCTTCTACAACTGAAAATGCTGTAATATCCACATGGTGGTAGGTATATGATTCAGATTATGACTAGCCTATATTCTCTTCGCTCGAGCTCAGTCCCTAGGATAACTTGTCCCAATGAAAAATCTTCTTTATGTACGATAGCATTCGAACGTAAGTTTTGAATGGATTCTCATGACTACTTTTAGGCGCTGAATCGTTTTAGTCTATAATATAAAGAGGGATAAAAGTAATGACACTTGTTTGTTCGTAGGGATTCAGAGGCTAGTGGATGGGACCGAAAGTGAGTCCGTACTAGTTTCGGCCGGAGGGATAACCAGTGGCCCTCCCCTGCGACGGACATTCTCTGCTATCGCCGCTTCTACGAGCAGCTCGAAATCTGCCCTCCAAACAGGATCATACCACTTGCAGTCCTCCCATAGAGCCTATGTACAGCCCATGTGAGAGGAGATATATGTAGCGAAAAGTAGGACGATTGCATACCTCCTCCATATCACAAGCCTTCTTCCTTAATCCGTACATGTAATCGTGGATCCACCAGCGTTCTATCAGCTTTGGTGGGTTTTTCCTGAGTTCTTCCATTACACTTTCCGCCCTGAATATCGCCATCGGCATACCAGTTATCAGTCAAATAAGGAGAAGCGGAAAAAGTGTCTCACTGCTTCACAACTCTCTCTACTTCAGCGCAAGCATCCTTGTCCCAAGCGGTATACAGATGTTTCATTTTGCGTAGCCTGCGCTTTTGCTCAGCCCAAGTGGACATACGGTCATATTCCTCTGCTCGGGCGTCTCTTCCGAAATAGGTGGTCTTGAGCCATCTTCGAAAGCGAGAGAAGGTATACAATTCTTTGGATGATGGGATAGCGCTTGACATGATGATGGTCAGGGTAGGAGGTGCCGACTTGCCGGCGTTTGACGTTACAGTCTCAGAATACGGATCCGAGACGGGAAAATGAAGAAGACCGTACGGCGGCTTACTGTGAGACTAACATTGCGTTCTGCAATTTCGAGAGTAGAATAGATGGAGGACCAAACGATTATGGTGTTCATGCCGGATCTGATAAGCGGTTGTGATAGACCGTGATGTGCATGTTATTCCCGAAGCTGTATCCACTTCTTGGGTTCTCAAGCATATCAACAGCGATGGTTCAAGGTTATCAGAGGTTATCAGTGACTATCTACAACAACCCGATAAGCAAAATAAGCGAGTTGCATTTAGTAAATCGCAAACGTTCTACTTTTCTGCTTGTTCATGTTTGGCCTCCTTTCACTCCTCCCGTCATCTCCTTAGACGCTCTAGATCCCCCTCCCCGAGTCTTCTGAACACCATCTCCAGTGCACAACCGCCATCTGACCCTGTCCGTCTTCCTCATAGTTCCGACAGTGCTCCGATGGCCCTTCCGGTGGTTGTGACGATGGACCAGGGCCTGCGCATGCCTGGGTACCATGCAACCCATCATTTGTAGCCTGTTGATGCTATCTACTTATCACGCGAGAGCCTAGCCGTGCGTTGGCGATACTTTCCCTAGACCTGCGTATTCTACATATAGAGTATATATATATATCCCCGGGTATGACCTTCGCGATCGGAGACTCCCACCCACTCTCCCTCTTGTACGATGTCAGCTCCTCAAGATAAGGTGCGCTTTGCAACAGCAGTGCTCTAAATGATGGGTTCACGGTCCTGACAATGCTGCTAGGACGTCCCTATTTCATTGTATGACCAAAGACCCGGAGTTAAGTTACGAATCGTGAGCTTGTTAATGCTATTTGGCTTGTACGTGTTGCTGAACATGAGCGCGTAGTGCATTGTCGGATGCGGCCTGGGAGGACTCGCAGCGGCATACTGCCTAGGTCAATCCGGGCACGAGATCATCATGGTCGAAAGCAAGCTCTCCGTGGGCGAGATTGGAGCTGGTATACACTGTACACCCAGTGAGCATCCATCGGGATTCACTTCTCTAGATGCCTGCTAATGATGGATATAATAGATGTCATGCGACTCTTTCTTCGATGGGGGTTGGGCCAAAAGCTGAAAAAGGTGGCTGTTAAGCCGGGAAAAATGCAATATCGAAATTGTGAGTAATCTCCATATCTACGGTAGGAGATTATGAAGTTGACACTGCTCCAGGGAAATCCGGGGATATACTGTTGGATATCCCACTTGCAGATGTTATGGAGAAAGAACATGGTGCTCCATATTACCAACTTCACGTGGGTCATCGAGTCCTCCTGCCTTCTTCATTCATGGCTGACGTATCGTTTCGTTTCGTAGCGAGCCGAGTTATTCAACATTCTCCTCGATTTTTCCAGACCATTCGTCAAAGAGCTGAGAATCGGTAGCAAGGTTGTTTCGATGTCCTCTTCGACAGTAACGCTCGAGGATGGCCAGATCCTGGAAAACTTGGACATGATTTTGGGTGCTGATGGCATCCGCTCTATTACTCGCTCGTATGTGCTTGGGGATAACAAGTTGGAGTACCTTGGCGAAGCCGCATTCCGTGCAACCATCCCACGGGAAGTAATGCTCCAGGATGAAGAAATGCGGGAACTCATTGACACTCCTGGGAGTATCAAGTGGCTAGGAGAACGTAGACATATCATTGGATATGGGATGGTAAGTAGGGCATTTTATCTCCTCCACTAGCTTCAGTCTAATAAAACACAGCGTGCAGGGCAAGAGTATAATGTGGTAATGATACACCCAGACAGCAGCGAGTCGAATTCGTGGTTGAAAAAGGGGGACCGCAGTAAGATGCTAGCCACCTATGAAGGCTGGAATCCCAAGTACGTCCTCTCCAGTCATTGCTGGCCTACTTGGTACTTACAGGTTTCCTTCCAGAGTGCAGAAGCTGTTTAGCTTAATGGACACGATTCTACATACGTCATTCACGACTTGTGCGTTTGGTCCTGATGACTCGTGGGTACACAAGGACTGGAATCTGGCACTACTGGGAGACGCATGCCACCCGATGGTTCCGTACCGAGCTCAAGGTGCTGCTATGGCTGTATGTGGTTTCACTTCCCTTTACTATTTAGCGTTGCAGTTTTTGCTGAACTGGGGAATAGTTCGAAGATGCTGCCGTCCTTGGAAACCTCTTTTCTCGGATCACTGACAGATCACAAGTTCACAAGCTCTTATCCGCATATGAGAAGCTTCGACGGCCACGCGCCACAGACACTCAGCGAAGCTCATGGGCTGCCAGAGAAACAATTCACCTTCCCGACGGACCCGCGCAAGAGGCTAGAGATAAGATGTGGAAAAATCCGCCATTGGAGAACCCAAAAGCAGACGAAATGCGCGAGTCAGACAGACTGCAGTTCGCATATGATGCTGACGCTGAAGTAGATACATGGTGGAAGAATAACAAGGGGTCTGTTCTGGTATAGTTTGGGATCTTGTCGCATTGTCACATTAATTGTACTATATTCTGCTTGCAAGCTATTATAAGGTCCATTTTACCCTCCGTTAACGAACATCCGTAATTCTCGGCAAGCCTAAGATATCTTTACGCCGTATTCCTCACCGTCTCAGGCGCGTGAGAGTCACCAAGGGGTGAATCCCTGGGCTGAGATACGTAGACATATGCATACGCCCGGGTACTACGCGAATGGGTCAAAGCGCCACACTTGTGTATACATCATTCCAATACCGAGTATCGTTCTCCTCTACCCACATTCTAAGAGAAGTGCCGCCAGAGTCGACGTACAGCAAGCGATCGAGCACCTAAAGCAACCTTTGTACTACTATGGCCACTAGAGCGGGCGCCTGTCAGTGGCAGTGGTGATGCAGCGCCGCGTCGGCATGTTGTACAGTTTGAATCTCCGATGCAGCACTTACGCCACCTGTCTTGTGCCACCACGTTCAACTGTGAACTTAATCCTGCTGCAGTCAGCAAACATCTCTGTGTGTGACAACGGAGAAGAACGAAATATCTTCTCTTAATATGGCTGCTGCTACTGAAGGACGCTCTCCGTCCTACACCCCTGCAGAGTTTGCTGAGGTTCGAGAGTGGCGACACGCGCTTCAGAATTCTTTTCTGCACAAAAAGCCCCCTTTCAATGGCGAGGTAGTCATCTCTGGTCCGGATTCATTCCGCCATGTACTAAATACTTATTCGATTAGGAAATGGACGCGTTATATCACAAATTAGAGCGCTATGAAAACATTCCTGCTGATCTTGTGGCGGTAAGCCTCTGGGTGGCTGACGTTCATCCAACCTGTCTTCTTACATTTCACACATTAGTATTCGAAAATACACAAAGTTATGCGCCATATCATAGGCCTGAAATCCGAAGATATCCCACGAGATGACGAGTTTCATTTCTTGGAACGCGCTAAGAGTCTGGAGCGTAGATGGCAAAGTATCAGAGCGGCTAAAGCTGCTCTGGACTCTGCGCCGCAGGAGAATGCCCAGGTTTCTGTGTCACAGGCGGTGTCTACTCCTGTTCTTGACGAGAAGAGGCACCAGAAGCGTTCTATTGACAATGGTATCTTGCAATTCCATTCGAGTTCGCGTATGTTCATTTTGTCTCATTTGAGAAATCTTCAGATGAGGACCAAAAAGAAGCACAGAAAGTCCGAAAATGGAGACATGATCTTCAGTACTACTTCTTGACTGACAGAGTCAAGTCACTGTCACAAAAGGTGGGGTTCCTCTTGCTTTCCATCCTTGATTGTTCTTACATCAAGTGAAGGATTTGACAACAATCCACAAAATTTTCTCCACTATGGAATCCTACGAGAGAATGACTTCTGCGTCTCTCCTGGTATGCCGATCATAATTGCATCCCTGACTAGACTGACTTGCTTGTATAGTATGCAAAATTTCCCAAGGTTCTGCGCTGTATATTAGCGCTTGAAACTATCCCTGGAGACGAAGAGTTCAACTTTCGCGAACGATCGCATAACCTGCTCACAGTCTGGATGTCGCTTGTTACTGACAATTCTCGCTCTAATCTGGCTGTCGAGAAAAAGGATGCGGAGAATGCGCCTCCAGCTGAAGACCCTGGTGTCGAACTGCAGACCAATGCCGAAGAAAGTGGTATCGAAGGGAGGGAGGAAGAGCCACGCACGAGCGCAATACCAGCCGAGATTGCAGTGACCGAGGACGAGGACGAGAACGACAAGGCAGATTCCGCAGTACTGGAAAAGGGAGTTGTAGCGTCCGAGGACGATCAGACTAGCACAGAGACAAACGCCGTCGCACCGGAAGACACATCTGAAGTCCCAGCACCTGCTAAGAAAGCTGCAGATGCCGTGGTAGCTAGTCAGCTAGCAGAAGCCATGGTCAGTCTAGATCTGGATAGCCCTCCTGATAAAGCGCCCGAAGAGAGAAAGCCAAAGGTTGAATACCCTCCAAAGAAAGAAAGCGAAGGTTAGCCATTGCTCCATTGACCTTCAAAAACTCCCCGAACTAACGAGGGTTTCTGCCGTAGTGCTAGAAGAGGATCCATGGGTGCTCATTGAATTTGGAGTTACTATGACAGAAGCCGGAGCCTAGCATTTCATAGTATAACAACGTTGGGACAAATGTATTTAAGTACAAGATACACCAAATTAACAAGTAAACACGGGAGGTCCAGGAACTGTGTAGCTGCTGTAGCTTCCGTACAAGTTGAACAAGATGCCTGTGAATGAGATGCGATGAGCATTCGACATTGTAAAAAAGGCAGACGTGGAACGTACCGGGGTCGGTAGGAGAGTATCCGCCAGGGAAGGAGACGGTGTTCGATGAGGGGACAGTAGATCCACTTCCGGTAACTGTGACTGGATAGCAAGACATGTAGCTGGGTTTCGATATGTTAATACTTCAGCTTGAAATTATCAATGGATGCAACATACAACTGAGCACCGCCTACGCTGCTTGCAACATGGAGAGCGATAACTGTAAGAGAGTAAGAATAGTGAGAAACAGAAGTCAGTAACTTTTGGAGGAGGAAGTAGTACCTTCAGCCCTGATGAGGTAGTCGCCGGGAGCAAGGCACGAGGGGACAGTGAAACTCATTTTTCCGCAGTTGGCGTTCAATGCGTCAGTTCCCCAGTAGTCCTTGCTTATCAAGCCTGCCTGAGCGACCTTGAACCACTTGGCGGAGCTAAAGTTGTTGGAAAGGGCATTGTCCACTCTACATATTCACCGGTTAGGGAAACAAAACAACGAAACAGTTTTTTGACAACGTACTTGGCCATGTAAATTATGGCAGGACCATCGTGATTTCCACCGATGGCTTCGTTTGAACAAGACCGGTCTCCGGGTTGCTGCGACAGAAATAAGTAAGATATCCAGAGAGACGACATGGCTGCCAACTCACTGCGTGCATCTCAACAGTGACTGGCTTTCCAGCAGTGACTGCACATTTGGACGAAGCAGCGGTATGAGTGTTGCAGGTCAAATCACCACTGGTGGCGGATGTCACAGGCGAGTTGGATGTTGGGAGATAGACACAGGTGCCAGCCTTATCCACTCCATTCACCCAAAGCTCCTGGAAGGTAGAGTGTGCGGAAGCAGCACTGAATACAGTTGCAGCAAGTGCGAGATATCTGAACAGCATAGTGAGAGAAGAGTGCTCGAAAAGCTGAGAGAATGAACAAGAGTGTTGGCTGTCAGTCGAGGGCCAGTAACGGCTTATATAGAGATGAACCTACTGCGACTCCTTGGCTAAAGCTCGGAGCGTCACTGCAACGAGTGAACATTGTGACTGGCAAATGTGCCTTCTCACGTATGACCTTGAAACAGGCTTCGGCGGAAGAATCGCGGGAAATATTGAGTGGGCAGAACCCGAAGATCCTCCTATGAAATTTATGACATCTTTATCAATGCCTAGAACACGTCCAGTATGCGGGTTGAAGGCAAGAGAATGGTGGAAAACAATAAATGAGTGCCGTACGCATTGTATAGGAATCGAAAGTGAGTAGACTTGTACACAGCTATAGCAACATTAAGTGGCAAGGCCATATCTCGGAGTCAGGTCCAATCCTCCAAGTCTTGAACGCACGGCATAGCGCTAGTCAGGGCAAAAAGGACTCGCACAAGACTCAAAAGCATTGAATAGCGTTCCTGAGAGTCAGCGAAAAGTAGATGCAATGAACCGCCATCGATTGTCCAGTAAAAGTGGAATGATCATTGGAATATCAAATACCCCGCGAGGACGTCTGACCAAGATGCAGCATATACGTAGATCACGCAAAGCCAAAAGACAATTCATTCTTCGGTGAGCATAGCCCGGGGAGAACACAACACATAGCAAAGCCACATGCCATCACAAGGAGTACTCTTCGGAGGCAGATGGGGACACACGCTAAAGCGTAAAGGCGAACAAAAGAAGAAGCGGGGAACGTTACGTCATGCATGCCAACCAGTCCGCGTCTGTAGGGAAAGAAGTCAGCAATATATGTTCTTGGAAGTAGGCACATAATACATACTTCTTGACAACATTGCCTGAATTTCCCGCCTATAGGAAACAAACAAGAAAATGAAGGGAATGCGGTCTCTTGATGATGTGAAGTCCCAATCGTAACCGGGAAGATTGACTGAATTTCTGAGCTTGTAATTATCACAATGACACTGAAAATTATTCAAGCATATTGCAGCGTAAAACCGCATTTATATTCATCCATCTATTGGTATAAATCAACAAGTGAAAACAGCAGGTCCTGGGATCTCGTAGCTGTCGTAGGTGCCGTACAGGTTGAACAAGATGCCTATAAGCAAGTGTTCAATGCGTGATCCAGGATATAACAGAGGCAAAAACATACCA
>Ga0247730_1001304_pt1 | contig 14125 bp, 8 predicted proteins | sample UWRJL073202C2_FD_180959 | JGI IMG/M metagenome (GOLD analysis project Ga0247730, IMG submission 180959) | Plant litter microbial communities from Arlington Agricultural Research Station in Wisconsin, United States - UWRJ-L073-202C-2 | ecosystem: Environmental > Terrestrial > Plant litter >...
TGCTGGCGGTCTGCTGGTTCTGAACGGCACCGACACTGGCGCAAGCGCAGCCGCTTCGATCACCGCTCAAGGTGCTGAGTTCGTAACCTTCTCCGACGGCGAGACTATTGCTGTTGCCAGCACTGAAGAACAAGCCGCTGCACTGCGCTTGTACGAAGGTGTACTGGGTCGCGATGCGGATCAAGGTGGTGCTGAAGCATTCAGCGCTGCAGCTGATGCCGGCGCTTCGCTGACCACGCTGACCGAATCGTTCCTGTCTTCTGCTGAATACCAGAACGGCCTGAACACTGACTTCGTTGCAGACGCATACCTGGACTTCCTGGGTCGCGCTGTTGACGACGGCGGTCAAGCTGCGTTCTTGAATCTGCTGGCTAACGGCGGCACTCGTGCTGACGTCATCACCAGTCTGGTTAACTCGGCTGAAGGCCAGGAAGTACCACTGGGCAACACCGACTTCATCAACGCCCTGTATGAAAATGCGCTGGGTCACGATGCAAGCACTGATGCAGCTGGCCTGGCCAACTGGATCACTGCTCTGAACGGTGGTGTTTCTCGCGAAGACGTTACTGGTCAGATCTTCAACTCGATTGAAGCTAACCAGAAAGTGGCTACCGATTTCGTGGATTCCCTCTACGAAAACGCGCTGGGCAAAGGCGTGAACGACGATCTGGCAGGTAAAGCATCGTGGACTAACGCTCTGGAAAATGGCGTTTCACAAGCCGACGTTGCCATTGGCATCATCGGTTCGCCAGAAGGTGTTGAACACAACACCAATGTGATCGTAGTACACGGCGCGGTTTAACTCTTCGCACCGTTGCAACTCTGAATGCCTCCAGCCGCAAGGCTGGGGGTATTTGAAAAAGGGGCACCCTTGGGCGCCCCTCTTTATTTCTCGGCGAAACTCCATGGACATGTCAAAACACGTCGACTATGAGCGAGAAACGCTCATGGACCACTTCCATCGCGACCGGCAAGCCGGCCAGCATGGCAGTGCCGTGGCTTGCCTTGAACGTGCGCTCCAAACCCCCGAATACCGTCCCGAAGCCTTGATCTGGAAAGGCATCGAGGCCCTGCAACAACAACAGCCCCACCACGCATTCATATACCTGGCCAGTGCCGCCCATGCCCTGCCCCGTCGGGCCGACATTCGCGCACTCGCAGGTCGCAGCATCCTGGCTCAGCAACAGCCTGAGCTGGCAGCCCGATTACTCAAGGCTGCCTGGCAACAAATGCCCGCCGACCCTCTGTTGCGCATCACCTTGTGGCAAGCGCGCAGCAAGATCGAAAAACCGGAAAAACTACGTCGACTGATCCTTGCCCATCTGCCTGATATCGATGACGCCAAAGAACTGAGCCTGGTGCTCAGCCTGCTGGCTGCCCAAATCGATGCACCCGCCACAGTAGGCGTGGTGCGCTATCAATCAGAAGGCGGCGAAGTTTTCGGCTGGGTCGTCAGCCTTAAATCGCCTCAGTCCGTTGTGAATCTGCAGGTCGAGTCAAATGGCAAATTCACTGGCTGCCTGGCGGACAAACCCGATCCGTTGCTGACCAAAGCGGGCTTCCCCGCGACCCATGGCGGTTTCCGTGCAAGTGTGACCGACCCAGCAGCCACGTTGCGCGTATGCGTCGAAAATGGCGCGGCGTTGATCGGCAGCCCGCTGTCGAATCTGCCCGCTTTCATTGCGCCCGTGCCTGTCGGCAAAGACGCCGGTCGACAGGAGCCCGTGGACATACTGGTGCCGGTCTACGACGGCTATGAAGAAACGCTGGAATGCCTGCACAGCGTGTTGCGCAACCGGAGCCTGAACCGCACGGCGCACCGCCTTGTGGTGCTCGATGACGCCACGCCAAACCCCGAACTGCGCAAAGCGCTGCAAGCATTGGCGGCCGCTGGCGAAATCGAACACGTTCAGCACGCCGCCAACCTGGGTTTTATTCGTAACGTCAATCGTGGCATGGCCATAAGCCCGGAGCGCGACGTAGTCTGGCTCAACGCCGACACCCGCGTGCATGGCGACTGGCTTGATCGACTGCGCGCGGTGGCCTACAGCGCCAAAGATATCGCCTCGGTCACTCCGTTTACCAATAACGGCGAATTGATGAGTTTTCCGGTCAGCCGTGTCAGCCAATCCATGCCCAGTGCGGCTCAACAGGCGCAGCTGGACGAACTGGCGAAACTCACCGACAGCCCGGCGATAGAAATCGAAACCGGCTGTGGCTTCTGCCTGTACATCAAACGCAGTGCCATCAATGTGGTTGGCTACCTCGACGAGATCCATCTACTGCGCGGTTACGGCGAGGAAACCGATTGGTGCCTGCGTGCCCGCGCTCTGGGCTGGCGACATATGGGCGCACCAGACGTGTTCGTCGCGCACCAGGGCGGCATCTCCTTCGGCGATGAAAAGGCCCTGCGAGTCGCGCATAACAACGCCATTCTCAAACGTCGCTACCCTGATGCCTCATCGCGCTATCAGGACTTTTGCCTGCGCGATCCGCTCAAACCGGCGCGCCAGGCCTTGCAACGTGCACGTCTGGCGCAGCTGGCCGAACACATGGCCGCTAGCCCGACTTGCAGCTGGCCCGCCCAAGGCATGAAACAGCTAAGCATCCAGCCTTACGCCGCCCTCGATACACCGCTGACCCTGACCTGGCGTCATCAGGGCCAACGCAGCCAAGTCACCTTGCGTGCCCAGCTGCAACCGCTGGAAATCAGCCTGGACTATGAACTGCCTGCCGACAGCCAGCGTCTAGTCGACGACTTACAACGTCTGCCGCTGGATGAGTTGATCTATCAGCAACTGACTGGCTGCCCAGCCGAACTTCACCAATTGGCAACCAAGCTTGCCAAGCCCTATCGAATTGTCTGTCGCGATGACGCATTACTGCAGCAGAACAGCGCAGCCAACTGGCCTGTGTTCGCCGCACAAGCGCTCAGCGTTCACTTGCCCTGGAAAGCGCTGCATAAACGTTATGCAGCCGCCCTGCCGAACGCGAAACTCCTCATCGAACGCAAACGTAAAACAGTGCCCGGCAACAAGACCGCGCCTCGAATTCTGTTTATCGCCGACACCCTGAGCGACGCAAAAATCGCCGGGCAATGGCTCGATCTGGGCAGGCGCATCACTCGGGAGAAACTTCCGGTCTTGCTGCTCACGCATGGCGACGGCCCATGGCTCAAATCCCTGCTCGCCACTGGCGCAGTTCATGCATTAGCCAACGTGCAAGGCCTTGACCTCGCAGACGGCGTGTTGCTGGCAGGTTGCAAAGGTGCCTTGAGCCTGGAAACGAACCCCGGCGCCCGCTGGAAGGCACCAGACCTGGCCGCTCAACTGGGCCTGCCGCTGTACGCCATGCCAGGCGCTGTTGCCAGCGAAGCCGGCGCATTGTCCATTAACCTGTTAGCTATTTCACCGAGTCGGGCCTGATGTCAGAAGAAGTATTGGATAAGCCCACCGCCATTGAACGCTTGGTCATCGATTCCCCCCTCATGGGTGAGATCACCGGTTTGTACGGCGATGTGCTTCAGGGATGGGCGATGGATGCCACACAGCCCGACCAACGTCTGGTGGTCGAGATCTACATAGATGGCGCAAGCGTCGCCCTGACCCGAGCCGACCAATTTCAGCCCAATGCGCAAACAGGCGACCAGTTCCATGGCTTTGGCGTGCAGCTGCGTCAGAGCTGGCTCGACGACGCACGCCACATTAGCGCCCGGATCGCCAACCAGAATTACGAGCTAAAAGGTGACGTGCGACTGCCTGCCGCGCCGAGCAAAGAACCGGCACCCGTTGCCTCGCAGGTCTGGCACAGCGGCGGCCTGCGCATCAGCGGCTGGTCCTGGGACCCGGAAGCGCCGCAGCGGCACGTTCACATCAGCATTCGTGAAGACAGCCGCGTATTAGGTCGAATAGCTTGCGACACCCACCATCAGGCACTGGTCTATCGCGCAAGCACTGACCACGGTTTCAGCTTCGACCTGCCATGGGAACTGGCCGACGGCAAGCTGCACACCCTGCATGTGGAAAACGATCTGGGGCAGCCATTGTCCGGCAGCCCGATAAAGCTGTGCTGCTGGCCCGAAGGCCTTGAAGGTCTGCTCAAGCTGCACGACCACATCGGCCCCGACGAGCAAACCCTCGCGTTGCTCACACAGGTCGCCAAAGAACAGACACTGCGCTCCCCCAAGAGCGCGGGCTTCCATCATTACCCGCAGTGGTTTGAACTGTTCCAGCACACCGCCCCTGAGAAAATCCCGCTTTCAAAAAGCAAAATCGGTCTGCTGTTGATCAGCGAAGGGGATATGGCTTTGGAAGGCATCAGCCTGGCCAGCCTTCGTGCGCACCGATCCACGCCATTCCAGGTTGCCAAGACTTCCTCGGAAAACCTGCTGCCAGCCCTTGCACAGTTGCTCAAAGCAGAATGCGATTGCATCGTTCCAGTGAGGGCCGGCGACCGATTGGCACCGAACGCTCTGGACCACCTGGCAGATGTACTCAGTGAAGGGGTCGCCTGGGGTTATGCCGATTGCGACCGGGACGGCCCGCAAGGCGAACGCAGCCTGCCATGGCTCAAACCGGTGTGGGATGTCGACCTGTTTATTGGCGCGGACATCTTCACCCCCGGCGCAATCTTTAGTGCGGCAATCATCAACGAGGCGCTGGCCCTGCTATCCCCTGCAGACGAACTGCATTCGCTGAACTGGCATTACCTGATCGCTGGTATTGCGCTGGCCACCGAGAAAAAGCAAGCCAGTGTTGCGCACTTGCCGCAAGTGCTCTATCACCGGGATCATGCAGCGCCAGCCAGTCCGGAACAGGCCTGGCCTTCCATGGACCGTCATCAAGCCATCGCCTGGCTTTGTCAGTGTCTGGCGCCTGGAGCAACCGTCCGGGCATTGCCTGCATATCCAGCATTGCTCCGCGCCCACTGGCCTTTGCCGAGCACCCTGCCCCGCGTCAGCCTGATCGTCCCGACCCGCGATCAGTACACATTGCTGCACACCTGCATCGAAGGGCTGCTGAACGACACTGACTACCCGGATCTGGAAATCATCGTCGTCGACAACCAGTCCAGCGACCCGCAAACCCTGGCTTACCTTGCCGAACTGCCAGACCGGGGCGTGAAAGTGCTGCCGCATCCGTATCCGTTCAATTATTCGACCATCAACAACCGCGCCGTAGCCCACGCCACTGGCGAAGTGATCGGCCTGGTCAACAACGACATCGAAATCATCGAAGCGGGCTGGCTGAAAGAAATGGTCAGCCAGTTACTGCGCCCAGCCGTAGGTGCCGTCGGCGCCAAACTGCTGTGGCCCAACCGCATGGTGCAACACGCAGGCGTGGTCGTGGGGGTCAACGGGCTCGCGGCACACACCGGAAACACCTGGGAAGAACACGACGCTGGCTACCTGGCGTTCAATCAGATCACCCGCCGCCAAAGCGCCGTCACCGCCGCCTGCCTGCTGGTACGCAAGTCAGTGTTCGACGCCGTCAACGGCCTCGATGAACACGCCTTCCCGGTGGCGTTCAACGACGTTGACCTGTGCCTGCGCATCCAGCAACGCGGCCTGCACCTGATCTGGACCCCGTTCGCAAAGCTGATCCACGCCGAATCCGCCAGCCGGGGCAAAGACCAAACTTCTGAGAAACGTGCGCGTGCGTTGCGGGAACAGCAAGGGTTCATTGAGCGGTGGTCGCAGGCTGGTCAGAGCGACGTGCATTATCACCCGGCGTTGAGTCTGGATTATTTGAGTGGGCCTTATGGGGGGTTGGCGATGCCGTGTCGTAAATCCGAACGTAGGCGCAACAAGAATCAGTGGAGTAATTTATGAAAACCGCACGTAAGTTTTCTTCAATATTTCGGTGGGGCTTGTCAAAGCTAGAGCCAGTTTTCGTTATGACGGCGCCTGATAAAACATGAATTGGTACCATGCGCGTAGCGATAAACAATACAGCATTTTAGATTGGCTATGAGTGAAAGAATGAAAATATTATATATAGCATGGTCCAAACAACCGCCAACAGATATATATGCTGATCCTTCAGTCTGGTATCGGTGCTTCCAACCTGCACAAGCGCTAAGAGAGCTCGGGCACAGTACCAACATCGTAGCCTACCAAAACGTAACGGAAGAGCATATCAAGGCTCACGACTGCATAATATTTTTTAGACCTTTGTACTCCGTTGATTTTGTAAAGCAGATAAATTACTGCGAGCAATATCATAAAAAATACATGGCGTCCTATGACGATCTGTTTTTTGATATCGGTTACCTGCGACACTCAGGCTTCCGCAAGCTGGGCGCGCCGCAAGAACAGATATTGAGCGATCGCCCAGAGCTCTATGCCAAAGCCTTTTACTTCTTTGAAGAGTTCATCTCATCAACGGACGGTCTTAAAAAAGCAATTAGGCATCATAAACCGGATGCTAAAATCAACCTTCATTACAATGGGATTCCTCCCGAAGTTTATGACTGGGCAAAGTTAGTTTATAAGAAAGATCGCACAGATGAGCGCCGACTAGGGTACTTCGCAGGTGGAGCAATTCACACGCCGGACCTGATGAAAATAGCACCAATCATTGAGCAGGTACTCAACGAACAAAATGCGACATTTTATTGCGCTGAAACTGTTCAAATACCACAGATATTGCTGTCAACGGGCCGCGTTGAGACGACGCCTCGAATGAACTACAGCAAAATGCTACACGCTTATGCTAAATGTAGCGTAACCATAGCACCGCTCGAAGTTAACGATTTTACAAACTCAAAATCAGGTATTAAATTTCTAGAAAGCGCGACTCTAGGTAACAACGTCGTAGCCACCCCGATTGACGACATCACCAGAGTCGGGAACGACATGCTATTTCCAGCGTTAAACGACGAAGAATGGTACAAACAATTGACTTTAGCTTTAAACTTCAAATTTGAACCAGACCAACTAATACAAAACGTCGAACAGCTGATCCGTAAACACTCTACGAAAGCGGAAGCAAACAACTTTTTGACCGACCTCAACTCAAAAGTAAATGAACAATAATGAACATCTTATTCTATGTTGAGCCCCACCCTCTGAGAGACTCTTTCACGTCTCACAGCAATCCCTATAAGATATTTCTGAACATCTGCAGGCAAATCAAACACGACTCAAATTCTGGAACGTTTGATGATATTGATGTTCGAGTATTCTCAAACCATGTGCTTCAGCAACTAAAATTTGATGAAACACAGGATGTATGGCCGCTCATCCTGACTCCATCATCAGAGGAGCAGGAAACCATAGAAGAACTGGCGACGCTCTGGCTACCTCATGGAGTGACGGACTGGCTGGATTTGTGCTCAAAGCCCGACTCCAAAATAACAAATTTCTATATGACGGTACTTGACAGAATAAAATCTGAAGATTTTGACTTTGATGTGATCGTATCTTGGGGGCAAAATCACGCAATTAAAACGTTCGCAGAGAAGCACAATATACAAACTGTATATTTTGAACTCGCGAGCATGCGACCACCATTCCCACTTGCGCTACTAATGGATCCGGTGGGAGTTAACGGCGCTGCCAGCTCTACGCATCTGGATATTAATGACGTTAAAAAATTTATTGAGACGCCACCTGTCAATATTATATTTACGGCGCTCAATGACGAGTTTCACCCTACAAAACAAAATTCCAATTTATTCGTTTCTAGATTCCAGCCAACGTATCTTCCCGACTTTGAAAATGATCGTCCGACCGCATTGATACCGTTGCAGCTGGCTGATGATGCCAACCTACTTCTTTATTCTGAGTTTACGTCTATTGAGCATTTCGTAGACACAGCAATAAGTATGCTATCAAAGCATGGATGGAATGTGATCTTAAAGCCCCACCCTCACGCTTATTTGCGGGGTGGTTATGTTGAAAGAGCACAGCAAAACGCATTAAAGAAATATGAGCTGGCGGACAATATTAGAATTCTTGATCTGGAGGTACCAAATAATCAGTATTTATCACTGATCTCAAGCATAGATTTAATAATTACCAACAATAGTTCAGTCGGTTTTGAAGGGCTTCTGTGTGGTACTCCTTGCGTAACAATGGGTAAATCATGTTACTCGATAAAGGGTGGACTACCCAGCATCGAAGAGTTTCTAACGGCAAATCCGCAGCAATTGGTTAAATACAAAGAAAACGCTTCAGCTATCGTTACTTTCATGCTGTCTTTTATGTTTCCTTTGGAAAGGCGAATTTCGCATGAGCTTATATCCCGAATTAAACTTTGGAAGAATTTGCCAGCTCCGCCAAACGGTGACGCCGTAGCCTGGATTAAAGGTAACCTTGAAAACATCGGATGGTCAACTTGGAATGATAAGGAGACAGCTCAAAGCTATTTCCTAAAAGAAAAAAGCCTAAATTCCACAGTTCCATTGGAATCAAAAAATGCATAATATCTATAATGTTAACCGCTCGGTGGCAGGTCATTATGTTGAGTTCACTAAAAGTGCATTAAACATAACTAAAAATGTTACCAGCTTTTCTATACCTCGAAGCAACCAGGATTTCAGCTATTATATAGACAAAGCTGAAGCCAAAGCTGAGGGTAATGTGCTTAAATGCAGCGTAAGTGGATGGGCGTATGCAAATAAAAATTCATCACCGGCGAAGTCCTTATACATTGCCTATAATAACAAAATAATCGCTAGAGCCAAGCCAAACAGACGAATTGATGTTAGAACTAACATGGATCTAACATTTGATCATAGTGGTTTCGAGTGCAGCTTCAACCTGCCGAACAACGCAAGCTTGCATCATGCAGTCACACTAATCATGATAGGCGATAAGAATTCGCAAGTTCATCATTTCAAAATCATAAATACTCAGAAAGCCAAAGGCTATAGCGCACAAGCCACGACTTTAGATCGCACGGTAACCCGTACTGCCAAGCCTAGCTTTGAATATAGAATCGAAAGTGCTTCGATGCAGGATGGGACACTTAGGTTAAAGGGATGGTGCTTTTTTAAGGAAGATCCTAGCTCGGAAATCTATATAAACTTTCTCAAATCCGGTGTCATTCTTGGTGAGACCACGTTCCAAACTCAGAGTCGGCCAGATGTCGGCGACAATTTTTCCATACAAAATGACTATAATTTTTATGGATTTGAATACATTTCTTTCAAACTTGAAGAATTGCCTTTAAATCCTGCTGATCGATCAGTCGATATGCTTCTAGTCGCCCGCAACGACAGCAGAAAAGAACTCATTAGAATATACAGCGAGTGAACATGAGACTGATTCTAGTAGGTCCGTCCCACATCCCCAGAATCCGCCATGCGCTTGAAGTGGTGGGGCTGCCCCGGCCTGTTGATGAAATTCTGTATTTTGGGGATGGCGGATTTCCTGTCTGGAAAAAATCTGTATTCGAACAATGCTGCAATGAATATCGGGATGGTGACAAAATTCTTTTAATAGTCGCCGATTTCAGATTTGGAAATAGTATTCTCTGTGATAAAAGCTGTAATATCAATGACGCCGTTTTTTTTAATGGGCACACGCATGTAAATCGTGAGTTGTGCACATTGGAAAATGATGAACAAATGAAAAAGCTGTGCGTGAAAGCTTTACTAAAGTGGAAGGAGCGATTTGGAGATAAACTAATTATTCTCCATTGGACTTTAGCAATGCGCACTGTAAAAAATAGGCTTTCTCGCCAGCATGTCGATAGTAATGGTAAATACCGCCATCCTGTATGGAACATTGATGAGCCAGTTTTCAAAACTGATGTAGCTGGACTTTCTGCACTTCAAACAACCAATGAACTTAATATTTGTAATTCTCTCACGATTGACAATGACCTACACCCGTCTACGCTAGGGTATTTATACATTATTGCAAATACAGTTACCGCAAATCATGAAAATTCACTAATGCTGGCCAAAACTGTCTACATGGCAGGCATAAATACTTTATCGTCACAACTTTCAAATAAACCGCTACAAAAGACGTTATTTTTTGGCACGTCTAAGGTTTTAAACAGCATAACGAATGCAATACCGATGAGTTCGCGCGCGGCTCTGAAAGTTGCAGGATTAGAGATTCTCAAGCAGGGGGAGACACTCGACAGCATTATCCAAATAGGAAATGTTAAGAATCTGATATATATCAGTGACAACGTGATTAATGACCAAGTCACCCTGGATAAATGCATTTCAAATATTCGTAAAGAATTATCTGGTATAACTGATACCAAGATATCCATCTTGTTTTGGGATGCCATTGCGACTCAAGTGATGCAATGGCGTGCCCGTAATCAACGCAACGCCCCAACTGGCCTTATAGAAAAGAGCTTGGCAGCCAATATTTTCCACACATTTTGGTCAGGGTCTCCGTCCACATTTGAGTTTCAGTCGATTGACAGACTGGTTGAATACGGAGCTGGCGGAGCACCCACCTTCTGGGGGATTCTTTCAGTTCTAACCACAGCTGCTAATTCGACGTCAAATGGGATATCTAATGCAGTAATAAACAGCATGAGCATTTCTGCAAAAAACCAATCCCTCGTATTGAGCGATGTGAATCCGTTAGCATCTTTAAATCTTCCAAGCTAACCAATTGAGGCGGAGCTTAACTCATTGACAATGAGTTAGCTCCGCTTATCTTTATTCGATTGATTCGAAATAATTTTTCACTGCATCTCGATAGAACTCAGCATTAGTGTGAATGTCATTAACTGCGTCATTAAAAGCATAGGCATCTTTAGTAAATCCGCTAGCGGCCTCATGGTCGGATGGATGAGTTATGAGCCACCCCCCCTTCTGCTTACAAGCAATCACCTGATCCATATAACTCTCAGCGATTCTGGTATGCAGGCAGTGGGCTCCGCTGTCAACATATTCATTGCCAAATCGGAATCGCGCTGTCCGCTCGACCATATTCGGACTGGCAATCCAACGAATTGAGTTATATATTCCACTGCCTAGTATATTGGTATAAATATTTCGTCTTACATTTAGATTATGCACATAAGTACGTCGAACTTGCTCGAACCCATCTATAGCTTCAACTCCCATTGTCCCATTGCGCACAGCTTCTATTTCGTGCTTGGATCCGATAATTGGTAGAGTTGGATTACTTCCTTTATTGACTCCCTCCGCAGTGACTTCACCAGGACTCATGAGGCCATGCGCCCTTATCACGCCATCACCCAAGATACCAAGTCCTATGAAGCATATATTAACCCCTCCCCGCATGCGTTCTACTGAAGGTAGTGAGGGGAGCATTTCCTTATATTCATCCTTCAGGACAATATAGGTCAGGTTTTGATGCCCAACAGTATCAATAAGAGGCGAAGCCATCCAAGACAATGGAATAAATACCATCTCATATTTATCCTGATAGTCTCTGAAGTATTGTTGTATGCAATTCTTGACACCCGAAAGATGACTGTCACCAAAAAAAACAACCAGCTTTTTGGTGCTGTTATGACTTTCTATTGATTTACTGTTGAAAGCTTCCAACAATACTTCTTCACATTGAACTTCATCATCATCCAGATCTTTAGCAGCAGTATGTTCTAGATTGTTTTCATTCGTGTGCTGAGCTCCGTGTTCACTAAAGAACGCTTGCATTACTGAACTTACACCTTCAGCTTTAACGGTTCTTAAGTTATCATCATAGAACCCTGATCTTGCGGCGGGATTGGTGATAACCTCGTAAGAAGGGAAATAATCAATATTTTCGTTATTATCGCTGAAATATCCAGCCACGGCTCTTAAAACAGACTTCGAGTAAGTTGAAGCCTGTAAAATATGCTTTCCACTAGCAGTAGCAGTCAACGGCACAGGGGAAACTGTCAGAATAACCTTCAGGTGGCTTTTGTTTTCCCTTACACGTTTTAACAACTCTAGAAATTCGTTGAATGCTTCAGTAATTTCAATGAAATTAAAATTTTTGAACTCGTATTCCAATGGATCGAATTTGCCGGCTACTGTTTCAGGAGCAGTAGGGAAAACGGTTCCCGAAGAACGATGCAACCAAGCTTCTGTCAGCCCAAGCGTGAAAACAAAGACATCTACCTCGAGAAACATTTTTTTTACATTGGCAATATGATTTTTTCGAGACGCTAAAAGTGTCTCTGCAGTGTCAAATCCGCCAGGCTGTACTGCTGGTCTTAAAGCGTCATAATAACGGCCGCTCTTTTCCCACACAATATTTTCAGGTGCCTTTTCTCCAAATGCTTCTTTTGCCAGTTGCAAAAGCTGATGAACGGTATAAATATTTCCATAACGTGCAGAATAAAGCCCATAACCATGCCGCTCATGCTCTGCAGGCAAAATTTCAGCAGGTGCCAACTCCACATCCATCACCGAAAACCCATTCTTTCTCATATATCTGGATATATGCTGGGCAAAACAACTTCCCGCTGTTGCGACATTTAAGTTAGAAGTCAATTCCCATTTTTTTTTGTAGACTCCTGTCATGTTGGTTGGCGGGGTACCGGTTACACCGCTTCGCCAAAATGCTGTTAACGGAAGGTTTTCGTATGGACTGGCCATGTGGTCTCCTTAGCAGGGAAAAACGACTTTATTCATAATGCCGGAAGGCGGCTGCATACGCTAATCCATTCTGTGCAAAACCGGCTTCAGGTCTAAAGCGCTACTCCCATTAGTAGAAATTACGTCTTGGCGTGGAATTCATGGGAAAGACAAGGAATTATCTCTCTCTTATGCGGCGCATACATGATAAAAATAGCGCTCTCATTCGTGTCCGGCCAGCCTCCTGCGGACGAGGGAGAGCGTTCGGTGAAAGATCGTCCGTACATCTGGTTATGCAGCTTTTCACCGGACAGTACGTCCAACGCCTTTGAGTTTTTAGCTATTTATGGCAACGACGACGATTCGAAATTTGTTCCATCCCTCGACGTCATTTGCCCCCAACCTAGAGACCCCCAATGATCCTAGTAACAGGCGGAGCCGGTTTCATCGGTTCCAATTTCGTTCTGCAATGGTGTGCTCGCAATGACGAGCCTGTCTTGAACCTTGATGCGCTGACGTACGCCGGGAACCTGGCGAATCTGCAGGCGCTGGAGGGCAATGAGCTGCATCGTTTTGTGCAGGGAAACATTGGTGATGCGGCGTTGCTGGGGCAACTGTTTGCCGAGTACAAGCCGCGTGCTGTGGTGCATTTTGCTGCGGAGTCCCATGTGGACCGCTCCATTACGGGCCCGGAAGCGTTCGTTGAGACGAATGTGATGGGTACATTCCGTTTACTGGAAGCCGCCCGCGCGTACTGGAATGGACTGGACGCGACCGACAAGGCGGCTTTTCGCTTCCTGCATGTGTCGACTGACGAGGTCTATGGAACGCTGGGCGCCAATGACCCGGCTTTTACCGAGACGACGCCTTACGCGCCGAACAGTCCGTACTCCGCGAGCAAGGCGGCCAGTGATCACCTGGTGCGCTCTTACCATCACACCTACGGCATGCCGGTGCTGACCACCAATTGCTCGAACAACTACGGCCCGTTTCACTTCCCGGAAAAACTGATCCCGTTGATGATCGTCAACGCGTTGGCCGGCAAAGCTCTGCCGGTGTATGGCGATGGCCAGCAGATCCGCGACTGGCTGTATGTCGAGGATCACTGCTCGGGGATTCGTCGTGTACTGGAAGCCGGCGCCCTGGGTGAGACGTACAACATTGGTGGCTGGAACGAAAAAGCCAATATCGACATCGTGCAGACGGTTTGCGCGTTGCTGGATGAGCTGGCCCCGGCGGCTTCTCGTCAGGTGATCAACACCGTTACCGGTGAGCCGGTGCAACGTTACGCCGAGCTGATCAGTTATGTCACCGACCGCCCAGGCCATGACCGGCGTTATGCGATCGATGCGCGCAAGATCGAGCGCGAGCTGGGCTGGAAGCCTGCCGAAACCTTCGATACGGGTATTCGTAAAACCGTCGAGTGGTACCTGGCCAATCAGGAATGGGTCAATGGCGTCATGGACGGCAGTTATCGTGATTGGGTGCAGCAACAGTACGAGGTTACGCCGGCGTGAAAATCTTGCTGCTGGGTAAAAACGGTCAGGTTGGCTGGGAGTTGCAGCGTTCGCTTGCACCGTTGGGCGAAGTGATCGCGCTGGATCGTACCGGTGGC
>Ga0247730_1001305_pt1 | contig 14115 bp, 12 predicted proteins | sample UWRJL073202C2_FD_180959 | JGI IMG/M metagenome (GOLD analysis project Ga0247730, IMG submission 180959) | Plant litter microbial communities from Arlington Agricultural Research Station in Wisconsin, United States - UWRJ-L073-202C-2 | ecosystem: Environmental > Terrestrial > Plant litter >...
TCAAGAGCATTCCAGGCCACCCCAACTGGCACGTCGCACCGATCGAGATGGCCTGGCAGAACAAGTCGCTCGGCGCGATCTGCACGCAGATCAAGGACCCGGCGCGCAACGGCGGCAAGACTCTGGATCAGATCACCGAGCACATGGCGCATGACAGCTTGGTTGGCTGGGGCTGGAACCCCGGTGAGGGCCGCGAACCTGCACCCGGCACGCAAGCCGAGTTTGGCGAGCTGATCAAGGCCTGGGTCGAAACCGGAGCGGCCTGTCCCGCCGGGTGATCCGTTGCGCCAAGGCAACGGATCACCCGGTCACGCCTCAGCATCCGGCGCTGCCAACTCCAGCGCCGAATTTTTCACGGTATCTGTTATTTGAAACCGTTGTCTTGCCGCGTAATCACTGTGATAGAGCGTGTTGACGGTGCTGTACAATGAGGGCGGGATGACGGATTTTTTTCGCGACGATCAGGCCGAGGCGGCTTCATCTGACAAGCTTGGCAAATTCCTGATCGGTATCGGCCGGGCGATTGCCGGTGCACTGCTGTTTGCCTTGCCGATGCTGATGACCATGGAGATGTGGGCGCTCGGCTTCTACATCGACAGGTTTCAGCTCCTGCTTCTGCTGCTGGTCAATATTCCGCTGCTGGTGGGACTTGCGCATCGCATCGGCTTCGAGGATACGTTCGGCTGGCGCGAGGACCTGCGTGACAGTGCGATTGCCTTCGGCATCGGCATCATTACCAGCACGATCATTCTGGTCCTGCTCGGGTTGTTGAAGGCGGACGATCCCTGGCATGAAATCTTGGGAAAAATCGCTATTCAGTCAGTGCCCGCCAGTATCGGTGCCATGCTCGGCCGTAGCCAGTTGTCCGGGGATGACGACGACGACGAAGACCAGGAAGACGCGGATGGCGGGCGCGAAACCAGCTATGCCGGCGAGTTGTTCATGATGGCGGTCGGCGCGCTGTTTCTGAGCCTCAATATGGCCCCGACCGAGGAAATGATCCTGCTGTCCTACAAGATGACGCCCTCGCATGCGCTCGTCACCATTGTCGTGTCGATCGCGCTGATGCACGGCTTCGTCTATGCCGTTTCCTTCAAGGGCTCGCATGAGCTGTCCAGCAGCACGCCGTGGTGGCACGCCTTCGTGCGCTTTACCCTTCCCGGTTACATCATCGCCGTGCTGATCAGCCTCTATTGCCTTTGGACTTTCGAACGGCTCGAAGACGTTTCGGCGACGCAGATCCTGATGTCGGTGATCGTCCTCAGCTTTCCCGGTGCCATCGGCGCCTCCGCCGCCCGCCTGATCCTGTGAGTTGACATGACCAAAAGCCAAAACAGCAGTCATACCGAGACCGAAGAGCCCCATTGGATTGAATGGGCGACCGGGATCGCCAGCGGCATTCTGGTGATCGTCATGATCGGGTGGGTTGCCAAGGAGGCCTGGCGCCAGACGGATGCACCGCCGGATCTCAGCACCCGAATACTGAAGACCGAAGCCACGTCCGGTGGCTTTCGCGTCGAGTTCGAAATCCTCAACCGCTCGATGGCAACGGCGGCCGCCGTAACAGTTCACGGCGAGATCGCCCGGGACGAACAGCCTGTCGAAGAGAGCGATGTCACGTTCGACTATGTGCCGGCTGAATCGAAATCAACCGGCGCAATGCTATTCAAGACCGACCCGACCGGGCAGCAGCTGACGATCGTGCCGACCGGCTACACCGACCCGTGACCTGCATTGATCAGCACGGCGAAGGGGAACTCGGCCAAGGCTTCGCCGAGCGCGAGAGTATTCGTCGACTGAAACACCCGGCCGGTGATCATGTCTTTCCACGGGGTTGCGCTTTCCGGCAATACAACCGAGGTGTCGCCCCAGACCGCACCGGTGGCAAATTCGCTGCCGCGCTCGATCCAGTCGCAAACCAGACGTGGGGCGATGACCACCAATTGGTCTTTGCCGTCGTCTCGGCTGAATGCCACAGCGTGGCGTTCCTGGCTCCCCGTGACCGCGAGCGGCGTGTACTGACCCTGCGCAAAAAGCGACGGCCTTTGCTGGCGTAGCGCCAGCACGGTGGCAACAAGCTGCTGCTTCAGGCTGCCGCTCTCGAGTGCCGGCACGTCCAGCACAGGTTTAGGCGACGATAGCTGCTTCTGGAGTAAGGCGTAATCCGGCATGCGGCGGTTGTCGGGGTCGACCAGGCTGAAATCGAGCGCTTCGGCGCCTTGGTAAATGTCGGGAATACCAGGCACGGTCAATTTCAGCAGCGTCTGAGAGAGGCTGTTGACCAGGCCGGCACGCAGAAACGGTTGCAGTGTCTGCGAGAAATCGTTGAGAAATTCAGTGTTGTCCGGGCACAGCAGCCTGCGTGCATAATCGCTGACCGCCTGTTCGTAGTCTGCGTCAACCGCCGACCAGTTGCTGCGCAGCTTGGCCTCGCGCATCGACTTTTCGAGAAAGGCGAGAAGCCGCTTTTCGAGCGCAGCCAGTCCCGCTTGATCGGTGACGTCGAGCTCCGGCGGCCAGACGCCGGCGAGCGACTGGTAAAGCATCCACTCGACCCCAGGTTCAGGCGCCGGTCCACCGGCAAGCGACTTGACGTGGGAAGCGTGCATCGAGCGCCACCGCGTCACGGCCTCGGCCCATCGTTGCGGCGCCTCGGTGATCGTGAACAACCGGGCCCGTGCATCCTCGCCGCGCTTGGTGTCGTGAGTGGTGGTTGCCGTCAACCCGGCAGGCTGGGTGTTCGCCCGATCAAGCATATGCGCATGAAAACGCTGGATCGAGCCATATTCAACACCAAGTTCACCACCAACCTCATTCTGCGCTAGCAGGCGGGCCGAGCGGAAGAACAATGTATCTTCCACCGCCTTGGCCATGACCGGGCCGCTCAGTTGCTGAAATTTGCGCCGGAACAGGGTGGCATTGATCTGGCTGTCAGGGGAAACATTCCCCAGCAGAATTTGCTGTAGGGCATCCACCGCATTGCTGTTGGCAGGGTTTCGGGCTTGGTCGATGATCGTTGCCAACAACGTGGTATCTTCAGCGTTTAGCCCCTCGGCGTTACCGTAGGTCCGATAGACCGGAAAGGCGACAAGAATGTCGCTGATGGCTTGTTGCAGAGCCGCCGCAGACCAGCCAGCAGACGAGGCGGACCCATCGTTCAAAATTTGTCCCGCAAGTTCAACAAGTGTCGCGACTTCGCCGGCAAAATTGACGTCGATCATCAGCCGCTTGGCATCGGCTTTCGCCGCTTCGCCGTCGGCCTGCTGCGGATCTATCTTCGCGTAAATTGCGTCCAGCTGGCTCGCTTTCGTTTCGTCGACAAACACGTCGCACAGGGCTGCGATAAATTCATAGCCGGTGGTTCCGGCGATTGGCCATTGCGGGGGCAACGGTTCGTCACGTGCAAGAATTTTTTCGACCAGCAGGTAGGTCTGCGGGCCAACCGCCTTGCGCAGACGGTCGAGATAGGCTGCCGGATCAGCCAGGCCATCGACGTGATCAAGCCGCAATCCGTCTACCTGGCCGTTTCGCACCAATTCAAACGCCAAACGATGCGCATCTGCAAAAACCGCCTCATCCTCGACACGCAGTCCCACCAGTCCGGTAATCTCGAAAAACCGCCGATAGCTCAGTTGCTCCGCGGCCTGCTTCCAGCACATCAGTCGCCAGGCCTGGCGATCGTGCAAATCGTGGATCAACGCATCTTCGCTGGAGCGCGCAGTCAGCAGCCTCTGGAGGCGGGCGACCGCGTCGGTATCGGACAACAACTGGATCATTCGAGGGTGGAATTCGCTACCGGCATCAACGGCTGCGGCCAGAATTGCTTTCGCCAATGGATCGTCCGTATCGCCAAACGCCAGGCTGTAGGTTGAAGGCAGCATGGGAATGCAGCTGTCGAAATAGCTAAGCCCGAAAGATCCCTTTTGCGGATCCAGTTGTAGCGTGAGATCCTTCTTCGTTACGACCTCGTCGAAGTTTTCTCCCAGGAACGGCAGGGTAATGCGTTGGGACCAGTCAACGTCGAAATAGGAGGAATAAGGACTTTCCTTTCCGTGCTGGAGCAGGCTGTACCACCAGCTGTTCTCAAGCGACGCCGCCATGTGATTGGGGACAATGTCGAGAATCATGCCGATATCGGCAGCGCGCAGTGCCTGCGACAGGCGATCAAAACCGACGCGACCACCGAGCACCGGATCGATTTCGTTAGCATCGACCACGTCATAACCATGCGTGGAGTCGGTAACCGCACTGAAGATGGGGGAAGCATAGAGATGGCTGATTCCCAAGCTTTGCCAATAGGGCACCAGTGCTAGTGCACGGTCAAACGTCATGCCGTTTCGAAACTGTAGACGGTAGGTCGAGCGTGGCAGATTCATGGGAGCTATCTTCTTCACAGGAAACGTTTGAATGAAAGCGTGGTCACGGCGGTCGAACGCGTCGCGAAACACGGTTTAAGGATTTACGGGAGAGTGGCTTGGCTGATCTTCGCACCGACACTTGCGATGCGGACGCGAACATCAGGCCTTGGCAAAATCATATGGGAAGGAAACGACCGGATACAGATGTTGTTCCGCATGCATCCTGACGGCCTTTAGAAGATTCCGCCCAGCATGCGGGTTGCCAGCGTGCCGATGCCGGCACGAAACTTTTGCAGTGGCCAGAATGGCTTTTTCGGATCGATCAGCCCGGTGCCAAAAACCGATGACGTCTTTCCCCGGGCAATGTCGACGGCAAAGTGCCTGAGGCCCCGTGCGCCGGTGTTGAGCCGGTCAATGGTCGCGACCATCGACCCCGTTTCGGTCATCACCGTTTCGACCACATCGATCGAGGCACCCAGATGTTCCGCCATCAGGTCGTATCGGAAAGTGGAAACGGCAGTGCGCTGCTCAAGCTCTGCGATCTCGAACGCGAGATCGCTTTCCGTGTCTAGTCCCTCGGAGCGGTAGTTCAGATTGGATGAGCCAATACGGATAAAATAGTCATCGATGATCACGGTCTTGGAGTGAATGATCACCTCCTGTTCACCGCCGGTACCATCTGGAACCACCGGAAACATGATGCGAAGGCGGTCATGGATATCCGCGCGTTTGAGGCGGCGGATCAACCGGTCGCGGTTGTTGCCCATCATCACCTTTTCCAGAAATCCGTGAGACTCCCGGGTGACGATCACAACGATCTCGGGACCATCAGGCTCTGCAAGGCGTTCGGCGATGGTGTTTGCGACCGAAAAGGACGCCAGATACTGCGTTTCGATATAGACCAGTTTTCGCGCAGCCCGGATTGCATCATGGGTCAAGCGGATCGCATCGCGACGACCCTTGCTGTTCCAGTTGGACGGCTCGGTCAGTGCCACAGCGGCCGGGCAGTGGGTGAGGGCGGGGAGCAGGTCGTCAGGCCAAGGTGCGGCGTAGGTGGTGCCGGCTTCGACCGCTTTGCCGGTTGCTTTCAGCCAGCGGCGGCGGGCGATGTCGCCCACCATCTTTGCCGCCGCTCCCGATACCATTGACTGGACGTCGTGAACGGGACCATAGCGCTTGCCTTCGGGGGAGGCGCGCAAAGGATTGGCGGCCTTGTGTTCGCGATCGTCCCATCGTCTCGCGGTCAAATCCATGCCGCCGAGAAAAGCAATACTGTCATCGACGCAGACAAATTTCTGGTGATGGCTCGCCCGGATCGGATGTTTCAGGTCAAATCTGAGCGAGATGCGCGGGTGATCATTCCAATCCATCTTCCGAAAGAAGCGGAAAGTCTTGCCGGAATAGATCGGTCCCATGCCCCAGACGAGGATGCGGACTTCCAGATCTGGATTGGCGTCGACCGCAGCTCGAAGGAGCGCACCGATTGTCTCTGCCTGAGTGCCACCGGCTGGTCGCAGGCGCAGATTTGGATTGAAATCCCAGCCAACGATCCAGATCGTCCGTCTGGCATGTCGCAGGGCTTGATCGAGCCGGCGAAAGTAGTTGTCGCCGTCGATCAGAAAGGCAACCTTCTCGGCCTCGGCCGACTGCCAGACATTGCTGCCGATATCAATGATCGCATGGTGCTGGCCTACAAACGGTGTCGTGTCGGTCTGCGCAATCATGTTCACCTGAAATCTCACTCAATAACATCCGGGCGTGTGAAGGGGTCGGCCGGCTGTGCCACTAATTGGCAGCAAACGTACCACGAGTAAGCTGGTTCCGGTCAACGTGAAATATACGGTAGGTGATTGTTTCGCTTTCACCGAAATTGGCTTGGACCCACTCTATCCGCACGGCAACCCAGGGTGCAGTTCGAGGCCGCGCTCAACACCAGAGACATCTGGAATCATAAAAACCGAAATCTGCCGTGGCATACTGTCAACACGATGGCGTGAGAACGAGAAAAGTGCAGGGCAAAGCCTTTTGAGGATCTCGTCCCATCACTACAGTTGATTGAGGACGTATCTCGATCTCCGAAATGATAACGAAGCTGAAAAGGAAATTCTTATGGAATACAGACGCTTGGGACATTCCGGTTTGCGCGTGCCTGTTTTAAGTTTCGGCACGGCGACCTTCGGCGGCAGCAATGATTTTTTCAAGGCCTGGGGCTCCACCGACGCCAATGGCGCATCGCGCCTGATTGACGTCTGCCTTGATCACGGCGTGTCGATGTTTGACAGCGCCGATGTCTATTCCGATGGTCAGGCGGAAACAATTCTCGGTGCGGCGATTAAGGGTAAACGTGACCGGCTGCTGATTTCAACCAAGGCGACGTTCAAGAGCGGCGATGGACCCAACGATTATGGATCGTCCCGCCAGCATCTGATTGAGGCAGTCGACAAGGCGCTGCTGCGGCTCGGCACCGACCATGTCGACCTGTTTCAGTTGCACGGCCAGGATTACAACACGCCGGTGGAAGAAACGTTGTCGGCGCTCGACCAGATCGTCCGTTCCGGCAAGGTACGCTATATCGGCGGCTCGAATTTTTCCGGCTGGCATATGATGAAATCGCTGTCGGTGTCAGAGCGCTATGGCTACCCCAAGCACGTCGCCCACCAGGCCTATTATTCGCTGCTTAACCGCGACTACGAGTGGGAACTGATGCCCCTGGGTGTCGATCAGGGCGTTGGCGCGGTGATCTGGTCGCCGCTCGGCTGGGGCAAACTGACGGGAAAAATTCGCCGTGGCCAGGCGGCCAAGCCCGGCACCCGTGCGCATGACATTGCCGGCACGGGTCCGGCATTCGCCGAGGAGCACCTGTTCAAGATCATAGATGCGCTCGATATCGTTGCAGAAGAGACAGGCAAGACGATCCCGCAGGTGGCGCTCAATTGGCTACTACGCCGGCCGACGGTTGCCAATGTCATCATCGGGGCGCGTAACGAAGAACAGTTGATGGAGAATATAGGCGCGGTTGGCTGGGCGCTGTCTCCGGAGCAGGTGGCGGTGCTGGATACGGCCAGTGATCTTGCGCCAGCCTATCCCGTCTGGCATCAGCGCAGTTTTGCGGAATTGAACGAACGCGGTTGATGAATGTCCGGCCCGGCCGATATGACCGGGCCGAATTGCCTGCCGTTAAAACAGCCTTGGGAGGGGATAGGTAAGATGACAAAGCTCGCCGTCGTGACGGGAGGAAGCACGGGTATCGGGCGACATCTGGTGTCGGCCTTTGCTGCTGCGGGTCATGCCGTTGCCTTCAACTATCTTGGCGATGACGATGTGGCCCAATCTCTGGTGGCGGAGGTGAAAACGGCCGGCGGCCAGATCATGGCGTTACGCTGTGATGTGGGGCTGGGACCGGATGTGGCCCGGTTTTATGAGGCCGTTACCTCCTGGTTCGGAGGCGCGCCGGATGTGCTGGTCAACAATGCCGGCATCCAGACCTGGTCGCCCCTTCTCGATCTCGACGAGGAGTGCTGGGACAATGTCATCCGCACCAACCTGAAGGGCTGCTTTCTCAACACCAAGAAAGCGGCGCGACTGATGATCGAGGCCGGCAAAGCGGGATCGATCATCAATATAGGCTCGGGCTGTAACAAGCTCGCCTTTCCCAATCTCGTTGATTACAGCGCGTCCAAGGGCGGCATCGAGCAATTCACCAAGGTTTCGGCTGTCGAGCTTGGCCCTCATGGGATACGGGTCAATTGCGTCGCACCGGGTGCGATCGCGACGGAGCGCACTCGTGACGAAGCGGCTGGCTACAGCGACAAATGGGCCGGCATCACGCCGCTACGGCGCGTCGGGACGCCAGCCGATGTGGCGGGCCCGGTGCTGTTTCTCGCCGGCGAGGCCGCATCCTTCGTGACTGGCCAGACGATCTGGGTCGATGGCGGGGTGTTTTCGCAGGCCGCGTGGCCGCCTTACGAAGTATAGCCATTGTGGAAGAATCTGCCGCTTGATGCCGCGTGACGGATGCGCCTTTCTCCACGGGCATGGGTACTGCTATGCTGCAATCTGACAGTACGGGATCATGGGTTGATTTCGCAACCCTTCGTATACGACCAGAGACCAGACATGACATGATGAGACAAATTTATGGGATTGTGTCTGTCGTTCTCGCGGCAATGCCGGCGCACGCACAGGACGATATCGCCCATGGCAAGCGGGTGTTTCAGGTTTGCGCTTCCTGTCATGCGGCTGATGCCGAGACCAACCGGTTCGGCCCATACTTGAAAGGCGTTGTCGGCCGAGCGGCGGGCATTGTGCCCGACTATAGATATTCGCAGGCGATGCGTGATGCCGGGGCAAACGGCCTGGTCTGGGACGAGGCGGCTCTTGCTGCCTTTCTGTACAGTCCGAAAACCAAAGTACCGGGAACGAGCATGCGCTTCTGGGGCCTGTGGTCGCAGACCGAAATCCGCGACGTCATTGCCTATCTGCGCAGTACGCAGTGAGAGCCATTCCTCAGACGGCGGCTTCGATCTGCTGCCCCTGAGTGTTCATCCGACCCGACTTGAACATGGCCTCGGCCAGGAGCGAAAGCGGTAGTCCGATCAACAGCGGTATGAAGAAATAAATGATGCGGAACGCCACCAGGGCACCAATGCTGCCTTGATCGCCCATCACGTGCTGGACCGTCGCCTCCAGCACACCGAGCCCGCCGGGTGCATGGGTAATCAGAACGGCGAAATTGGCCAGCACGAAGGCGGTCGCCGAGGTCAGATAACTGACGTTGGCGGATGCAACCAATTCGTGCAGGCAGGCAGACACCAGAGCGAAGTTGAGCGTGGCAACAAGAATCTGAACGGCGGCGAGGCGAAAACTAGGAAGCTCGAACCGCCATTTCCAGACCGTGAGCTCTTTGGAGACGAAAGCCGAAAGAGCAAGATAGGCAGCAATGGTCGCGATGCAGGCCGCGCCCAGCGCGTAAGTCTCGCTGCTGCCCAGCCGCAGCGCCTTGCTGGCGTCATCCGGATTGAGCAGGATCACGATGCCGGACAAGGCGATCATGCCGACGCCAACGCTGACTCCGCAAAACAGGATGATTTTGGCAACCTCTTCGGTCGTCAGTCCCCAATGCTTGTAATAGCGGTAGCGCATGCCGCCGCTGCTCAAGCCGGCCATGCCGACGCTGTGCCCGATCGACAGGCTGACGAAAGACGCCAGCGCAATCTGATGATAGGGCAATGTGCGGCGGACATAGCGGATCGAGATCGCGTCGAAGCCGGTCAAGCAGGCGTAGGACCCGGCGGCAAAGCCCAGCGCGGCAACCAGATGAATCGTTGGTATCTTGGAAAAGGATTCAACGACCTGCGCGTAGGAAACCTCGCTGAACGTCTTGTACAGAAAATAGGCTGCCAGCCCGAAGCCGACAGCCATCAAAGTCACACCCAGTATCTTCTTCATCGGCGGCCGAACCATGCTGCTGCTCCGTTTGCACCAAAACACCCGGACGCGATCAAGGTTCCGTGCACGATCGTCGAGTGTAGATGATCGCAGGCCATAACAGCCAAATCTATCGGGTCAGGTTGATATCGCTGGTAACGACCGTCTTCCCGGTTGTGGGATCCTTGTCGGTTGTCCGCAACCGCAATCCATTGCTGCCGACCTTCTGGATCGTCATGTTTGCGGCGCGGTCGCCGTTGATTTCGCGGGCCCAACGCACATCCAGCAAAATGGCGTCTCCCTGTCTCGATCCCGAAAGACTGGATGGCTTTCCCGATGGACCGAGATAGGTGCCCGAATAGCGCGCGCCGTCCGCCTTCAGATTGGCCGAGATTGCCCTTTGGACGACGACAAAGCCGCGGCATGTCCCGTTCATCGCCAGCGATGCGCCACGGGCCGATGAATCGAAGCTGCAGGACACGTTGGTCGGCGAGCCGCCGATACGTGTCGTGACGGTACCCTTTCCGGTCCAACTGCCCTTTAGGCTGGCGAGGAATGGGGCTTCGTCAGCCATTGCCGTACCCGACACGAGGCTGAACGAAATGGCCAGGGCTGAGGAGATAAACACGTGCATCAGACTATCCTTCGAGTTTGTCACATTCTAACGTAAGGTTTGCGAATATGTTCCTGCCCAGCCGTTGTGATTGGGGAGGCAATTTTGGCTGGCGCGAAGGGTCATCCAAGCTTTGGTTGGCCGTTGAAAGGCAGCAATCTGCAAGAGCTTGAAACCGCGTCGATGCGATCTCATTTAAGGGACAACGCAATGGCGTGGACTGACAGCTGCCGGCTTAAAAATGCCCGCTGCCGGTCCTCCAAATTGACGCCCGCGGGCGTTCGAGGCATTTCATGGGATTGATGGACAGAAACATCGTGGCGGCAGACGACGGTCTGCTGCTGGACGCCTATTCCAAGACACTGGAGGCTGCGGTCGATCGGGTAGGACCGGCGGTCAGCCGTATCGAACGGGTCGGCGGCGGCAGTGGTCACGGGTCGGGATTTGCGATCTCGCCGGATGGGCTGATCGTCACGAACAATCACGTCGTTGATGATGCAAAACAGGTGCGGATCACCACACCGGACGGCTTTGTTACGGAAGGCCGGGTGCTGGGTCGTGATGCCGATACCGATATCGCGCTGATCCGTGCCAATAGCAGCGTCGGCGCCTGGGCAAGGCTCGGGGATTCCAAGCGTTTGAAGCGAGGGCACATCGCCATCGCGATCGGCAATCCGCTCGGATTTGAATGGACGGTGACCGCGGGGATCATTTCCGCGCTTGGCCGGTCGATGCGGGCGGCCAACGGCCGGCTGATCGACGATGTGATCCAGACGGATGTCGCTCTCAACCCCGGCAACTCCGGCGGGCCGCTGGTATCGTCGGGCGGTGAGGTCGTTGGCGTCAATACGGCTGTCATCCACGGTGCACAGAGCATCGCGTTTGCCGTTGCCGCCAATACCGCCGAATACGTGGTGTCGGAACTGCTGCGCTTTGGCAAGGTGCGGCGCGCCTTTATCGGCATCGCTGCCGATACGGTCGATCTTCATCGCCGCGTGGCGCTGACCGCGGGCATCGCGCAAACCACGTCGGTGCGACTCAGGCGCGTCGAGCCGGACAGCCCGGCTGAGAAGGCTGGTTTGCAGGAAGGCGATCTGGTTCTGGCGATCAATGATCGGCCCGTTGCCGGCGTGGACGACATGGTTCGGCTGATGGACGGCGAGCGGATCGATAAATCGACGGCTTTCCTGATTTTTTCTGTTGAAGGCAAGATCGAAACTAAGTTCGTGACGCCGGTGGCCCGGCCGGCGTAGTATGCTAACGTATCTCTCATCGGAGTTTCATGCATTGATCCAGTTTTTGGAAACCAATCAGGGCCTTTTGGCGATCATCGCCCTAGTCGCGGTCTGCTGCGTCGTGCTCGGTTGGGGACTTGCGACGATCGCAATCTCGGTTCGCACTGCACGCCTCGGCAGGCGGGCTTCCGAGTACGAAGCGCGTCTGCTTGCCGTGCGCACCGTCATCGCGCTCGACGATTTTGTTGGCGCCTGTTACGCGGCGGCCAATGACAGCCCGGAGTTCAATCCGTCCGATCCCGGCGATTTCATCTTCCGTATGGACGACCCGGAACTGGTTCTTCCGGCCGATATCGACTGGACAGTGTTAAGCCCGGAACTGGCCGACGATATTTTATGGATGCCCTATCGGGTTCGCAACGTCATGGACGGGCTTGAATCCCTGAATATAGACCAGCCGGGCTTGGACAAATTCTTCGAGCATCGCCAGGAAGATTTTTCGCGGTTGGGGCTACGGGCCCTGAACTTGATCGACAAGTTCTGCCTCGCCTATGATCTGACACCGCCCGCGCGGCCTGCCTACTACGAGCCGCGTGCCGCGCTCGCGCAAAAGGTCGAGGACATGGTGGATCTGCGCAATCGCAGACGGGCCGCGCGAAGCCGGCCTGCGTCCGAACCAACGAATGTCACTGCGCTGTTCAACGCCGGCAAGCGCAAGCGGCCGCAGCGCAGCACCGAACTGGATCCGAACGCCTGACCAGACGGATCTGCGCCATAGTGGATCCGTGCTTCGGTATTTACTGATGCGACGATTGCAGGACCTAATTCCATGATGATTGCTATTTGTCGATCCGTGCCCAGTTGACGGTTTTGCAGATCAGGCCACCGACAACGCAGCCTTTGGTAGTCAGGCTGTTTGCGCCGGTGGTGATCGTCATAGTATAGGTCAGGTTTCGTTTGGGATCGAAGCCTTTACCGCTCAACTGACTGTCGGAATCTGGTTTGACCGTCATGACGATTTTGTCGCCGACCTCTTCACCCTTGCCGGGATCGCGGATCCACGTGTTGGTCGCGCAGAGATTTTCGCCGCACGGCGCGATTTTCACGCGTGCGTTGCCATCGTCTCGAGCCCATTGGCCGTTGATATCTTGCGCCAGTGCCAGCGTTGGTGATGTCATAAGCGCGGAAACCAGGATCGCACGCGCTACAGTTTTCGATGTCATGCCAGGCCTCTCGATGACTGCTTTGCATTTGCTTACGCAAACCTGGTCAAGACAGATCGTTTTGCATGTCATTTAATGCAGTTTGTCACCGGCTGGTCGAGGTAGGAGCGGCCGATCTGTGAACCCAGAAGGCCGCCTTACCAGGCAGCTATGTCATGATGTGCGCTTGTCCGTACCAATCTCAGGATCTGGTGGTTGCAGCCCGCAGTGCCTTTGCCAGTTCGGTGGAGCCGTAGGGTTTCGTGACGATCACCGCGTCATCAGGCAAGCCGGCTGCGCCCTGATCGTGGCCGGTGGCGTAGACCACGGAAAGCTGGGGCTTTTGGGTGGTCAGAATGTCGGCCAATGCGACACCGCTCATATCCGGCAGACCGAGATCTGCCACCAGCACATCGATGTCGACGCGCTGTACGACGTCGATCGCGTCCTGGCCCGTCCCCGCCTGATGAATGACATGCCCCATATCCTGCAAGAGCTCCGCCGTATTGGCGCGAATGAGGCCGTCATCCTCGACCAGAAGAATTGTCAGCGTTCCGCTTGGCGCTGCCTTGGCAGACTGAAGCAACGCAGGCGGTGCTGCGCTGATATGGATCCGTTGGCTGCGGTTGGCCAGAACGTGTCGGAATTTGTGGGCAAGGGCTTCGCGCGTATACGGCTTGGACAAGAGTTCGACGCCGGCATCGAGGCGTCCACCATGGACGATCGAATTCTCGGTGTAGCCGGACGTGTAGAGCACCGCAATATCGGGCTGTCGCTCCCGGGCCTTCCTGGCCAGTTCCGTGCTTTTCAGGTTTCCCGGCATCACCACATCGGTAAACAGCATATCAATCGCGATACCCGCCTCGATGATGATCAGCGCAGCATCTGCATTCGGCGCCTTCAAGACCGTGTAGCCAAGATCCGTCAGGGTCTCGACCACGGTGTTGCGCACCTCGTCATCGTCTTCGACCACCAGCACGGTTTCGTTGCCCCCCACGACCGGCCCGGACTGGATCGCTGTCTCGCGATCTTCAGTGGCATGGGCGCGCGGCAGATACAGCTTTACGGTGGTGCCGTGATCGACCTCGCTGTAGATTTTTACATGGCCGCCCGATTGCTTGACGAAGCCGAACACCATCGACAGGCCCAGTCCTGTCCCTTTGCCTTCGGCCTTTGTCGAGAAAAACGGCTCGAATACCTGCTCCAGCCGGTCGGCGGGAATGCCGCAGCCGGTGTCGGTGACAGAAAGGACGACATACTGCCCGGCGGATACGTCATCG
>Ga0247730_1001307_pt1 | contig 14090 bp, 20 predicted proteins | sample UWRJL073202C2_FD_180959 | JGI IMG/M metagenome (GOLD analysis project Ga0247730, IMG submission 180959) | Plant litter microbial communities from Arlington Agricultural Research Station in Wisconsin, United States - UWRJ-L073-202C-2 | ecosystem: Environmental > Terrestrial > Plant litter >...
CGGCGTGATCACGGTGTCGTTGGCCTGCACGTCACGGATCAACTTCCGCATATCGACGCGCCCGGTGATGGCCTTGGGTGACCTGAGTGTCTTGGCCACTACGCAGACTCTCTCGTGACCATCACGCGTGAACTCGCAAATACTCGATTGCCGACGATAGGCGCGCAGGATCGTCTCGAAAACTGCCTAACCCCAGATTGCAGGCATGGCAGAGTAAGCCACGAATAGCGCCCGTCTCGTGATCGTGATCGACGCACAACTTGCCTCGCTTCAAGAACTTCTTCGCGCAGATTGCACACGCACGTCGTTGTTTGCGCATGAGAGCGTTGAACTGCTCTTGTGTGAGCCCGTACTTTTTCTCGATCTGATAGTGCGGGTTGGCAGCCCTTCGAGCAGCCTGTTTCTTCCGCGTGCACTCTTTGCACCACGACGAGAGCCCTCCGGGGCGCTTCACGCAGGTGACCATCTCGATCGCTGGCTTTGTTTCGTGACACAGCGTGCACGTGCCTTCTTTGGCACGACCTCGACTTTTCTGACGAAGCACCGCAGCACAAGATCGCGAACACGTGATCACACGGCCCTGAGGATTGTTCTTCAGTCGAGCAGCCTGAATGATGAACGGGTGCTTGCAGACAGGGCAAGGCGTCTTTGGTCCGGCTTTCATTGACCCATTGTACGACGTCGTACATTTATGGATCCTCTCGCGTGATCTTGCCGGTCAGGCGAATACCGGGAAACTGGATCACGTAGTAGGCGTCCTTGCCCTGAGCATTCGCTGCCGACAGGAGATCGCTGAGCATCCTTCCGCCCACAGCATGCGTCTTGCCCGCCTCTTTGATCTCGACAAGGGCGTCATCCGTCGAGCCGTCCCACTTGATGCCGCCCGATCCGGAGTTTGGGTGAGAACGACCACCAGCCTTCTTCATGATGCGCTTCTCCGTCTCGCGCCCACGTGTTTGCGGGGTCCTCTTGGCCCACGGCAAGTTCAGCGGGTTGTCATCATCGTCAGTCATCGAGCGACCTGACCACGGGTGGCTTGATGTCGCTCGTCTCGACCTCTTCCATACGGCTACTGCCCAACGCTTCAGTATCGACGATGAAAGTGTGCTCGACGAAGGTCTTGATCTCGTACTTCATGACTTCACCTGATTCGTCCACGGGAGATGAAGCCCGTCCTCGGTCTGACGCGGAACCCAGTGCCAGTGAAGGTGGAAAACGCTTTGCGTAGCCTCTTCCCCAATGCTGGTGATGAGGTTGCCCGGCGTACCTTGCTCCTTGGCGTACTGCGCAGCAGCACGAGCAGCAATTCCGGTGATGTACGGACGATCAGCCGCGTCGCCGACATGCACGGTTGGCACAAACAGACGATGCCCCGGCACGACCGGGTTCAGCGGCTCGAAGTCGATGACGTCAAAGTCTCTGCCGACTTCGCCAGCCTTGCGCTTCTCACCCACGATGGAACAGAACACACAATCAGCCATGGGTCATACCTCCCCTGTCACGGCGTACACAACCAGTCGCCAGACGAGAAATACCGCCCAGAGATAGAAGAAACCACGTACGAATACCATCTCGGTAGTGTACTCCATTCATCGCTTGGCCGTCGCTCTCTTGCGAGCCGGAGGCTTGACCGCAGTGGCCTTGGTGCCGATCTTCTTCAGTGCCTTGCGCGGCGCCTCGACAGGGGTCGTCACAGGTGCGTCGATGCCCACCAGCGGCTTGTCGTCGTACTCCAGCCCATGCAGTGCACGGACCTCCTGCACGAGCGTGTGAGCCACTTGCGGGTTGGAGCCCACGAACTCCTTGAACTTCTCTCGACCCTGCACCTTGAAGTCGCCGTAGACCCACGAGGCGCCGCTGTACTCGATGATGCCGTTGTCGACCGCTTGGTTGATCGCGTAGCCCACTTCGTCGATCTGCACGTCTGTCATCGACCAGTCGAACCACGACTCACGGAAGGGCTTGGAGAGTTTCGACTTCTGCAACTCCGCCTTGAACTTCTGGCCGATCTGCTCCTTCGTCGACTGCCACTTCTCACCCGTGAACATCTTGATGTCCTCAGTGATCTTGCCGGTCTTGCGGATGTTGATGATGTACGACGAGTAGTAGGGCAGAGCCTTGCCTGCCGTGGCTTTCTCCGTAGGACCGAACATGACTCCGATGCCCTCGCGCAACTGGTTGATCCACAGCACAGCGGTGTTGGTGTTGACCGCTGTCAGGCGCCTGCACGCTGCCGACATGAGCGCCGCGAGCCTGCCGGGTTGGATGTTCTCGTCGTGCAGCCGCTTCTTGCTCTCCGCCTGCGGGACGGTCGCTGCCACGGAGTCGAAGACGATGAGGTCCACGTCCGCACCAATGAAACCCTGCACGACGTCGATCGCCAGTTCGCCGTTCTCCGGACGCTCGATGATCAGCGCGTCGATGTCGATGCCGCACGACTGAGCCCACGCAGGATCGTAGGCGTGCTCCGTGTCGATCAGGACGCACAGACCGCCGTCTCGCTGCGTCTGAGCGATCGTCATGTACGCGATGTAGGACTTCAGCGTGGAGAAGTCCCCGGTGATCGTGGTGAAGCGTCCACGCGGGATACCGCCACCCAGCAGGCAGTCCATGGGCAGGATTCCCGTCGACAGGTACGTGACGACGTACGCAGGGTCGCTGGCCATCTGGACACTGGTGGTGCCCAACTGCTTGTTGACGGTCGCTGCGAGGTCGTGAGCCCGCTTCTGTGCTGCTGTGAGTGTCTTCTGGGGTGCTCGCTTGGCAGCAGCCTTCTTAGCCGGTGCCTTAGTCGAAGTCGCCATTCAGTTCCCGCTCCTTGTTCGGTGAAATCCAGTTGTGGTTGTCGAGCCATGCCGTGATGAGAGGGTCGTCTGCGCAGTTACCACAGATCAGGTTCCGGGGCCGGGCTTCCCCACGGAACTTCAGGTCGAAGGCAAGGATGCCCTCCGCTCCGCACCAGAAGCATCGCCCCTTGTGCTCCCGCTTCCGTTGAGCCCAGTTCGACCAGTATTTGGACAGACGCTTCTCCGTAGCCCGTGGTTTCAGAATCTTCCGGGTCACGTCGTCCGCTCCATCCCTTGGTCTGGACGAGGTACTGCTTCAGAGTCAGCAGCGGATTCGCTGCCAGCAGTTCCTCGTACTCCGTCTCCCAGCCGTTCGCTTCCTCGCGGAGTTGATCGCGCTGTCGTTGATGTTCATCTTGGTAGGTACGTATGTGCGCCCGATGTAGACAGGTGGACTTGCATCCCACCATCCGCTTGGAGCAGGGCATCTCAACGTGACACGCCGATGGATCTGAGCACGCCCGCTTGCTGCATCGCCGGGAGGATGCCGCCCATCTTGCCGTCCTTCAGCCAGCCCTTGGTGCCGGAGACACCCACTGCACGTTCGCAGAAGTCGGCCATACTCGCGTAGGGCTGCCCCGCTTCTATCTTCTGTGCCGTCGTCTCTCCGATCCCCTTGACGCTGACGAGCCCCTTGCGGATCGCCCCGGTGCCCTTGCTGCGGTCCAGTGTCCACGTCGCCCCTGACAGATTGATGTCCGGCGCCACCATGGGTATCTTGATGCGGCGCGCTTCGTCGATGTAGATGTCTTCCTTCGACGGCTGGTTCTTCTTGGGCTTGCCCTTGCCCGCCCAAGCGACCAGCAGCGCCGTCATGTACTCCAGCGGGTAGTGGGTCTTCAGGTACGCCGTACGGTACGTCCGCAGCCCGTACGCGGTGGCGTGCGCACGGTTGAACGAGTACGTCACGAACGACGACGTCTGGAGCCATGCTTCGTCAGCGTCGATGCCGCGCTCCTCACACAGTTCGGTGAACTCAGCACGGACAGCAGCCATACGTTCTTGGTTACGAGCCGTGGCGCCCTTGCCGGAGTCCTTGACCACCTTGAAGAACTTGTTGATGCCCTCGATGCCCATGCCCAAACGACGCATGATGTTGATGACCTGCTCCTGATAGACGACTGCTCCGTGCGTCTCCTTCAGCACCGCCTCGAACTCGTCGCTGATGTACTCCACATTCTCGCGCTCGCTGCGGCTCTTGCGGCGCTTCAGGTACAGATCCTTCTGCGAGATCGCCTGACCGGGTGCCACGTCCAAGCAGCCGGGCATGTAGAGCGCCTGCATCAGCACGAGGTCGTTCTGGTTCTTGACGCCCAGTTCCTTGCAGCCACGGCTCTTGGTGTACGCCTCCTGATGGAAGATGCCAGTGTTCATGCGACCGGAGCGACAGGTGGTGAGTGTCTGCTGGTCGTTCTCCGGGATCCACGTGAAGTCCGTGGGATTGTCGCGCCCCATCAGTTCCTGACACACACGCATGACCGTCAACGACGTCTGCCCCAGCACGTCGATCTTGACCAGTCCGAACTCCTCGACGTCGTCCATGTCGAACTGCGTGACGATGGTGTCGCTGCTGGCCACGAGCATCTTCGGGATGTAGTCACCGATGAAGACCTCGTTCCCGGACAGCAGAATGCCTCCTGCGTGCACGCCGTACGAGCGGTTGACGTCGATCTTGCTCAACTCCCGCAAGCCCTCGTAGTCCTCAGGTGCGGCGTCTCGCACGTCCTTCAACGTCTTGACGTGGCCGTAGCGCGACGCGAACTTGATCTTGGCCGCTTCCTCCGCCTTGTACTTCAGCGGCTTGTCCTTCTTCTGCTCCTTGGCCCACGCCTCGTCATTGCACTGGCGTCGCTTACCTTGGATCCACGACTGGATGATGGAGCCCGTCTCGTTGCCCGTTTCCGGATCGACGGTGATGCCCATCTTGCTGAAGGTGCCGATCTGAAGCGCGTCGTGCTTGGCCATGAGGTACGCCAGCGCTTCGCCGCGTCGCACGTCCTCGATGTCCATGTCGATGTCCGGAGGCTTGATACGGTCCTTGCTCAGGAAGCGCTCGAAATCGAGTTTCCAGATGATGGGGTCGGTCTGGGTGACACCGATCAGGTAGTTGACCAACGAGCCGGACGCAGAGCCACGAGCCTCGATGCAGATGCCCTGTCGACGGCACCATTCCACGAAGTCCAGCACGATGATGAAGTAGCCAGCCATGCCCAAGTGCTCGATGACCTCCAACTCGTAGTCGAGCCGGTCCCAGTAGACGGTGGTGTCCTTGATCCGCTGCTCCGTCAGGTAGTCCTCCAGCGCCGTCTCGCACTTCTCCGCGAGTTCGCCCTGCGAGTCCTCCACCATCGACGGCACGTCCGGCGTGAACGTGTCCAGCGGTGGGATGCGCAGCGTGTTGAGGTCAAGGATCTCGCCGTAGGACTCCTCGAAGTGAGCCCACTGCTTCTTGGTGTAGTGCTCTGCCACCCATTCGCCAGATGCGAGATGGAACGAGTCGCCGGGGAACTCATTGTCGCCACCGAACGTCATGCGCTTCATCAGCGCGTGCGCCTTCTTGTGCTTCTGGTCGGTGTAGTGGCTGTCCTGCGTCGCGACGACACGCAGACCGTTGGCGTCTGCAAGGTCCATCAGGTCGAGCACGATGTCGTCGTCGTGGTACGGATCTTGCTCAGGGTCATCGTCGTGGTCGATGTTGTGGTTCTGGACCTCGACGTACGTGTGCGGAAAGCCCTGTTTGAACATCTTCAGCACACGGTCTGCACGGTCGAATCCGTCGTTGACGAGCGTCTGTTGCAGGTAGCCGAAGTAGCAGCCGGTGGTGAGCACGACGTCTTCTCCGAAGTCCTTGCCGAACGCCATCAGGTCGCTGAGGTCGAAGCGCGGGAAGCGGTTGAAGCGAGGTCGTGTGTGCGACAGGCTCACGAGGTCGATGAGGCCTTGATACCCATCGAGATTCAGCGCGAGCAAGCCGATGTGGAACCTCTCTGCGCTGCCGCTGTCCTCCCAGCCGTCCTTCCAGCCGGGATCGAGCAGGTAGCCCTCAACGCCGGGGAACGGCTTCATGCCGTGCTCCATGCACGACTTGTAGAGGCGCACCGTGCCTGCCATGTTCCCGTGGTCCGTGAGCCCCAGTGCAGGCTGGTCATAGAAGTTCGCGCGCTCCACTAGCGATGCCACGCTGGTCATGCCGTCGAGACTGCTGTGACTGCTGTGCGTGTGAAGCGAAAAATAGTTGCTGCTGCCCATGTGTTGCCCTTCAGAATGTGCCGGTTCTGGATGCTGTAGCCACGGTGAGACTTGAACTCACACGTCCTTTCGGACACTTGGTTTTGAACCAAGCGCGGCTGCCAATTACGCCACGTGGCCGGGTGTGGGCCAGAGAACCCTACGCTGTTCTCTGGCCCACGGGTAGAGCCTAGTCCTCGTCGCCTGCTGCGAGGATCAGGTCGATCAGGGCGGGAGCCTTGATGCCGATCGGGGGCTTGACCCCGTACTCCTTGGCAGTCACCTTCAACTGCTTCAGATCCATCTTCTTCAGGTCGGCTTCGGTGAGGTACTCCTCCTCGTCGTCGTCCTTCTCCTCTTCCTCGTCGACGTCGTCACCGTCGTCTTCGGACAGGATGAACTCGATGATCTCGGCCTTGTCGGCGTCCTCGACGTCTTCCTTCTCGGCGCCCTTCTCCTCGACGGCGATCCGACGAAGTTCCTTGATGTTGGTCTTCTTCAGGATCGCCTCCGTGTACTCCTCCGCCTCCGACTCGTCCGTCGCGTCGTCAGCGGCGTCGTCACCGTCCTCCGGGAACTCGTCGTCCAGCAGAGCCTCGATGAGTTCTGCCTTCTCTGCGCCGTCGATGTCCTCCGGCTCGAAGCCCGCCTCCTTGGCGATCTTCTTCAGCGACGTGATGCGGGCCTTCTTCAGTTCCGCCTCGCGTGCTGCACGGCCCACAGGGGCGTCGACGACGGGCTCCTCCTCGACCTCCTTGGCCTTGGACGCAGCGCCCTTGCGAGCAGTGGTCTTCTTGGCCTCCTTGGGTGCGTCGTTCGGATCGACAGAGCCGATGGGGGCCTTGGCCTCGACGCCCTCTGCGGCATCCGCGTAGTCCGACAGGAAGCCAGCGAGCGCGCGGATGAAGGCCACGCCACCGTCGTTCTTGTTGTCAGTCGTCATGTTGTGTTGCTCCGTTCAGTGGTGCTTGTTGTGGGTGGTGGGAGTCCTGCTCAGCGACGGCGGATGGACTTCTTGCGAATCCCACCCTCGCTGCTCTTGCTGACACGACGACGGACCGGTGCTGCGTCCTCATCGTCGTCATCGTCATCGTCGTCGTCATCGTCCCGCGAGGAACGACGGCGACTGCTCGATGAAGAACTGGAACGGCTCGAACGCGACGAGCGGCGCGGTGCCTCATCCTCGTCTTCGTCCTCGTCGTCATCGTCGTCCTCGTCACGGGAGCGACGCTTGGTGCTCCCCCGGCTGGACGAACGGCTGCTGGACTTGCTGGAGCCCTTGGACTTGCGCGAGCGACGGGGCTCGTCGTCGTCATCGTCGCCGTTCTCCTGATCGTCGACCAGAGCCTGCACGATCGCTTCGAGGTCGAGAACCATGTCGTCGATGTCGTCTTCGGTGACCTTGACCATCTCGCCGTCCTCCTCGATCTTGAAAGTGGACGGCCCGTCGTCGAACGGCGTGTACTCCGTGTTCTTCTTCTCGCCCTCGCGGGTGAGGTCGTAGTCACGGTCCAGCAACGTGTGGTTGCGGTCGTAGCGCTTATCGAGCGCCTTGGCCAGCGACGCAGGGAGCGCGAGAGGGATGACCGCCTCCTCGTCGTAGTCCCATGCCGAAGTCAGGAATCGCTTGGAGATCGTGTCGCCCTCCGGGATGATCTTCTCGTCCTCCATCTCCTGCGTGACGACCTTGTAGTGGCCAGCGTCCTCGTCGAACCACTCGTAGAAGCGGACCCAGTCAGCAGGCTCCTGAAGGAAGCGGACCTGTCGCCCCTCCTCCGGGATGCGCTGCACGAACTGCGAGCCGCCACCCTGCTTCAGCGCCTGCTTGAACGCCTTGTCGGAACCAACGGTTCCACCCTTGAATGTGCCCATTTACTTGCCCTTCCGTCCTGTGAACAGCCGCTTCAGCCATCCACCTGTTGGTGCTGCGTCGTCTTCCGGCGCCACGTACGGCGGAAGTGGTGCAGGCTCCATGTCGATGATGCTCGCCATGTTGCCCACGGTGTGCCACTGCGCGTTGAGCGCCTTGTCGAGCGCCGGGAGAGCCTTGCTGAAGTCCTCCGCGACGACCGTCTCACCGATGGAGGCCAGCGGCTCGTCTGCGACGAACTCCGTGCCGTCCTTGTGCCGCCCGATCTCCTCGACGATGGTACGCACGCGGAACGTGCGCAGGCTCGTCGGATCACCGATCGTCTGGGCGCCCGTGATCTTACGGGCGTCCCTGTCGATGTCATTCACTGTTGTCGTCCTCCGTCGTCTCGACAGGCTTGGGCTTGGCACCCGGCCTGAGTGTCTTGGCAATCGCCTTCATGGCGTCGATGTCGGCTTGCGTGTAGAGCCACACCTTCGTCGTACCGAACTTCTTGGACTTCTTGGCACGGTAGATGCGATCGTGGTGCCAGCGGCGCACTGTGTCGACTGATTTGCCGATCTCCACAGCGACCTGTGCGCGGGTGAAGTACCCGTCCGGGATGCCACGACTGATCGCCGCACCACCGTCCCAGCCCTTCTCCGCCTCTGCCTTTGTCACGGCCCTGTTCCTTCCTCTGCGAGCGTAGTGTCGACTTCCGACGAAAACGCGGGGTCCGGCTTGATGATCTTGTCGAGCGCGCCGATGATCATCACAGCAACTGGCGTCGCGATGTCGGGCTCTCCCTCCTCGACGGTCGAGAGCACCCAGACGTTGCCTTCGATGCCTTCCATGAGCGCAGGGAACAACCCAAAGTGATCGCTGTTCGCGATGAGGTTGGCGCTCTCGATGGCTTCTACCGGAACGTCATATGTCGGTGATTCCGGGTTGTGCCGAAACTCTGTGTCCTTCAACTGATCCTCCTGATCTTCTTACGTAGTGGCGCGCTCTTGACCTTCTTCAGCACCTTCTTGTGCTGCTCCTCACGAAGTTCTGCCTCTCGGACGTCCATGGCATCACGATCTTTCTCAGCACGAGACTTCTTGATGATGCGCTTAGGTCGCAGAGCAGGCCCAGAGCCCGTCACAGGGCCGGGAATCGGCACAGCAGGCGTGAGACTGTCGCGGTGCAGTGGAGGATCCGTAACGAGCGCATGGCGGCTGCTGGAGGGTCGCGGCTTGCGGTACCAGTAGACAGCGCGCTCCGTAATGACCATGGCATCGAAGACGACTTGCTCACGAGCCTCAGGGATGCCGTCCTTCTTCATCTTCGCCTTGATCCAGCACCATTCGATGCCAGACGGGTGGATGATGTCGCGGCACGTGCACAGCGTCGCCCACTGAAGACAACGTCCACAGTTGGCCCATGCAATCTTGACGCCATCCGGCAACGTCGTCGTGAACTGCCGGAATTCGCCGTCTCGCGCAAGATCAACCTTGGTCTTGGGAAGCAGGAAGTCACTGAACACGAAGTCGTCAGGATCCTTGCGGACCTGCACAGGCTTCTGTCGCTTGCGAAGAGGCATCAGCGGACCTTCCTGATGATCTTCTTCTTGGGCTTCTCAACCTCGTGCTTGGCTGCTGCAACCTGACGTTGCAGAACGACACCAACAGATTCCTGCTCTGGCTTGCGACGCTCGCGTCGTGTAGCCATCTCTGCCGCTGTGTATATGTCAGGTCGAAACTCTGCGATCACGTTGCCGAAAGGATCCTTGACCACGCCTGAATAGTCATTGGTGTTGCGCGCGCAGTGCATGATTGCGGCCATCTTGTCGATGTGCGGAAGCACCTGAAGGTCATCACGCGACGTGTAGATCTCCGTGGTGAACGGTCCGTCTGGCTCCGGCGTTGGAACCTTCTTCCGGATGGCCACGGTCACGGCACCTTGACGATGAACTGGTACAACTTCAGGTTCTCCAGTTCGGTTGTGCTGATCTTGTCGCCGTCGCTGGTACGAAGCAGATCCAGCGTCTGACGCAGGTGGTCCATGTTGCTGGCGACAGCCAAGAACGGCTTCAGCGACCCGTAGAAGTACGCACGGCCCACAGCGTTGCGGAAGGACTGGTAGGTGTCCTTCTCAGACTCCTTGATGCCCTTCTCGTATGCGGCCAGTGCCGCATGCAGTTGGTCGCTGACGCGCTTCAGACGACTAACGACCTTGGCGTTGTCCTCGCCGCCGTCACCCTCGACGCCAATCTTCTCGGTGTCGATTTCTTCCAGCCGCATGAGGTCACGGTGAGCCTTGGCAGCATCGTGCAGAGCCACACGGGCGCCGTTGAGCGCGACAGCCTTCTCGTCCTCATAAGCCTTGCGCAGTTCGGCCTCTGCCGCTTCTGCGTTCTTCAGGTGACCATCGAGGATGGCCAGAACCTTGGTCTTGTCGTACTGCATGTCGTCTCCCCTGCTACTTCGCGTAAACCTTGATGAACGGGGTCTTGTCCGGACCCTTCGTGGTGCACTCAGCCAGCACCTTGGCGTCAATCTCGCCGGACGCAACGAAGGCTGCGAACTTGTTCTCGTCGAAGACCTCCGTCATGCAGGCCTTCTTCAACTTCGGACCCAACTTCTTCCAGAGCCGGTCGTAGTCGACAATGTCAGCAGCAGGATTCTGCTGGCGCTGTGCACGACGGGTGCGGTCACCCAGACGGAACTTGCGCTCCACCAGACCAAAGCGATCCATGATCGTCAAAGCCTCCGCCTGCAAGCCCTGAACCTCGACCTCTAGTTCGGACTTCTTGGCGCGTCCAATGTCCAGTGACGAGAGCAGGTCGTCCAGACCAGCCATGGCCTCTTCGCGCTCCTCCGGAGAGGGCTCGACGGGCTTGGGTTCGCGCTTGATCTTGATCTTGCGGAGGGGCTTACCGGCCATGGTTGGCCTCCTTGCGTGAGAAGTGGGTCGTCCGTGTCGAATATACACAGGGTGGAATCGGATGACAAGTCATGTGGTCGCACCAGTCTGCATCGATGCGAGCACGACGGCTTCCGCCAGATGGACGATGTCCATAGGGTGGCCGATGGAAAGAGCAACCTGACAGTCGTGCGGCTTCATGTTCGATCCACTCGTGTGCAGGAAGCCCAGCGCAGTCGTGACACCAGCATGGTTCATGTCGCGGATCAGCCGCTCACTGTCCATCTCGCTGCTCCAGTCGCCGTCTGTGATGATCAGCAGCATCTTCTTGCGCCGCGTCGACGATCGCAGGACGTGCGAAGCCCTGTGCAGCGCATCGCGAGGATTCGTGCCGCCACGGGCGCCCATCACCCGGTAGTGGGCTCGCTTGGCTTTCTCACTCATGGGGTACACCATCCCGGTCGTGGTCGTGAACGACATCACGAGCACGTCGCCACCTATCGACTCGACAGCGTTCTTCACGGCCCATGCAGCCTCGCTGGCCTGCTTGACCCTGCTGGCCATGCTGCTGCTGTTGTCGATCAGGATGCACAGCGCGATGTCGCTCGTATCCTCCTGCCCGGATTCCCACATGTCGAACGCCTCGTCAGGATCGACGCCTTGCATCACGCGCTGCATGTTGAGGCGCCCGGACGACACGCGACGCTTCCAATTCGGATCCGCATCGATCGTCAGCCGCTGGATCACCTGCGCGAACCGCTTGCTGGCTCGCAGGTACGCAGCGCTGGCGTGCGCGGTGTTGACGTGGCTGCCGTCGTCGTTCATGCCGTCGTTACCAGTGGCCCGGTTGATAGCCTTCTGCATGTCGCGGGTGTTGTCCTGCACGAACTTGCTGCGTTGCGCCTCGTCCACAGCGGCCTGCGCCATCTCGCGGATGTCACCGTCACCAGAGCCTGCACCAGAGCCGCCACCCTCTGTCGCCACGGCTTCGTCAGACGCTTCGTCGGACTTCTCCTGCTGATCCTGCTGCGCGGCTCGTACAGCGCTGATCTGACGTTTGGCCATGTCGTCGATGTCGCGGTCGTCTTCTGCGTCTGCCCACATTTCGTCGACACCTTCACGAGCAGCCTTGTGGTTGGGATCGGTGGGCGCGATGATCTGCTGAGACGTCAACCACGACTGCACGTCGCGCACGATTTGCAAGCCACGGTTCTGACTGGCTTTGTCGGCCATGCTGAGTGTTATGAACTCGTCGATGTAGTCCTCAATGCGCAAGGTCATCTCAGGTCCATAACTGCGCTCAAAGCGAATTCGTAGAACGTCCCTGAGGTCTTGGTCCAGATACCGACGTCCGTGACAGAGGAAGTGCATGTCGTCGAGATCGCTGTCACTGGCGCCTTCGAGAATGTGCTTGCCCATCATGTGCGCGAGGTACTCCGAAATAGATGCCCACTGCGCGCTCAGCAGCGTCTCGATGCGCTGGTCTTCGAGGATGTTCCACACGCGCTGCAACGACTTGGTGGTGAGCCCTGCGCGGATCAGTGACTTCGGCTTGGGCGTGAACATCACGTGCGCGAGTTCGTGGTAGTTGAGCCCAGCGAAGACGATCATGTCCTGCGTGCTGTGCAGATCGTTGATCATCGACTCGTTGAAGAAGATGTTGGATCCGGACGAGAACGCTGCAACGCCTCTGGCAATCGGGATGAAGCGGCACTTGACCGACTGGCCAGACAGGATGCTGTCCGCCCGCTCGTAGACCTGTGCGACGCCCGCAGCGTGGTAGCGGACGTCTGCCACCGCGTCGATCATCCACGCTCCGCAGTGACGAATCCCAGCGCACTGTTGGGGTCTGTGTTGGCCGGGCGACGCCTGCGGATGGTGCGGGGCGCAGTGATCTCACCGGCTGCCGCCAGTTCCTCACCCAACGTCTTGTACTCGCGCTCCAGATCCTTCTTGTTGGTGTCGACGACGACCTGCACCACAGCGCGCTCGTCGGAGTTGAAGTGCGACACGAACGACTGGATCGCGTAGGAGACTCCCAGCCGTAGGGAGAAGCGCTCGAACTCCTGAAGCATGTTGGTGCTGACAGGGGTGTCGATATCACCACCCCTCACGCTGTCGCGGATCTTGTGGCCCATGTCGATCAACACCTTGGACTTCACAAGTTGCTTCTCCACACTGAGGTCGTACTGCCAGTCGATCTGGTGCGCGAAGCGGTTGCGGAACGCCTTGTTGAGCGGACGGGTGCCCTCGTACTCCGGGTTCATGTCCGCGAAGACGATCAGGCTGTTGCTGGCGTGGATGATCTCCGCCTTGTGGTCCATCAGCACGATCTGGCGCCGGACGTCGAGCAGGGCGTACGTGACCGCTGCGATGCGCTCCGGCATGAAGTTGACCTCGTTCAGCAGCAGGGCTCCGCCGTGGCGTACAAGGTCGGTGAACGGCCCGTCCTGCCACATGTAGCCACCAGAGCCGTCAGGGATCCACTTGCCGAACAGTTGCGAGGGGTCGATGCTCTGGTTGCACGGGACCGCGTAGAACGGGTGGTTGCGCAGCGCAGCCCATGCGAGGATTGCTGACGTCTTGCCCGGCCCGGTGGGACCTTCCAGCAGCACGTTCTCGTTGTGCTCGAAGGCGGAGTCGAAGATGTCGAACTCGCTGAGGTCTGGCGTGATCCTGCGCGGGATGTACCGGTCGTAGTACGACATGTCCGGGACCTCCGCGATGCGGGTGGGTTCCGGACTGTCGACCAGTCTGCCGGTCTGCTCTGTGCCGTTCTCCGGCTCTGTCGCCTTGCGGATCGCCATAGATCAGTCCCTCTTGTTCGTGGGTGTGCCGTCGATCGTCTCGCCGTTCAGGATGTCGACCCAGTTCCTGATCTTGGTTGCCAGCGGGGAGTCCTTGAAGACAACCCAGATGAGCGTACCCAAGGCCACCGACGAGACGAAGATGCTCAAAAAGATGAACAGGTCGTCGTTCATTCCTCGACCCTCCACGATCCCACGGTGCCGCCGTTGACATCGAGAATCTTGCCGCTGTCACCGGGGTTTGCGAACAGGAAGTTGTCGTTGTCGATCACACGATCTGCCAGCAGATCGCTGATGTCGCCCATGGTCTGTACGCCGTCGTTGCCGGACGTGATCTCGATGAAGACCCTCATGCGTTGGCCTCCAGAGCGGCGCGAGCGACGACCTTGGCAGCGGACACGAGGTCGAGCATGAGACTGTCCGCGAGCGCGGTGTCAGCGACCGGCATGAAGT
>Ga0247730_1001309_pt1 | contig 14089 bp, 11 predicted proteins | sample UWRJL073202C2_FD_180959 | JGI IMG/M metagenome (GOLD analysis project Ga0247730, IMG submission 180959) | Plant litter microbial communities from Arlington Agricultural Research Station in Wisconsin, United States - UWRJ-L073-202C-2 | ecosystem: Environmental > Terrestrial > Plant litter >...
TGCAGTACGCAGAGCAGCTGACCGCCGGCAACAGCGTGCTCACCCTCACGATGTGCGTCAACTACGGCGGACGCCAGGAGATCACGGATGCCGTGCGGGCCATGGCCGAAGAAGTCGCTGCCGGCCGTCTGAAGCCGAGCGGCATCACCGAGAAGACCATCCAGAAGCACCTGTACACGCCCGAGCTGCCCGACGTCGACCTCTTCGTGCGCAGTTCCGGCGAGCAGCGCACCAGCAACTTCATGCTCTGGCAGAGCGCGTACGCCGAGATGGTCTTCCTCGACACACTCTGGCCCGATTTCACCCGCGAGCAGCTGTGGGAGGCGGTCTCGTTGTACGCTAGCCGCAACCGCCGGTTCGGCGGGGCCATCGACGCGCCGACCGCTTAGCGGCGGCCGGCGGGGCGCATCCGGAACTCTGCTCGCTAGGCTGGGCGGATGTCTTCCACCACTCGCATCCGCACCGGCATCATCGGATACGGCCTCTCGGGCCGCGTTTTCCACGCACCGTTCATCGAGACCAACCCCGACTTCTCGCTCGACCTGATCGCCACGGGCAATCCCGACCGGCAGGCGCAGGCCCGCGAGAACCACCCGGACACGGAGATCGTCGACAGCCCCGAGGCGCTGCTCGAGCGGGTCGCCGAACTCGACCTCGTCATCCTCGCGTCGCCGCCCCAGGCACACCTCGCGCAGGGACTCGCCGCGCTCGAAGGCGGCGCGGCCGTCGTCATCGACAAGCCGTTCGTGCCGTCGGTGATCGACGCCAAGAAGCTCATCGCCGCGTCGGAGGAGACGGGCAACGCGCTCATCGTCTTCCAGAACCGGCGGTGGGACGGCGACTTCCTCACGATCAAGAAGCTCATCGCCGAAGGCGCGCTCGGCGACGTACACCGATTCGAGTCGACGTTCGAGCGCTGGGGGCGTGCGAAGCCCGGACTCTGGCAAGAGACCACCACCATCGAGCAGGGCGCCGGAATCACCTTCGACCTCGGCAGCCACCTCATCGACCAGGCGCTGCACCTGTTCGGCCCGGCGACCGTCGAGCAGGCCGAACTGCAGGTCGTGCGCGGGGGAGTGAGCGAAGACGATTCGTTCATCTCGCTGCTGCACACGAGCGGAGTGCGCTCGCACCTCACGATGAGCCGGGCCGCCGCGCAGAGCGGACCGCGCTTCCGCGTGCTCGGCTCGAAAAGCGGCTACAGCGTGCACGGCCTCGACAACCAGGAGCCGTTCCTCAAGGAGGGACGCTGGCCCGGATCCGAGGGCTACGGCGTTACGCCTCCGGCGGAGTGGGGCCTGCTCGGCATCGACAGATCCGAGGAAGGCCTCGCGGCTTACCCGACCTCGCTCGGCGCCTACCCGGAGTTCTACGCCGGCGTCGCCGCGACCGTGCGCGACGGGGCGCCGTCGCCGGTCGACCCGCGCGACTCGCTCGAGGTCGTGCGCATCATCCAGCGCGCCCACGAGATCGCGGCCTCGGCCCAGCAGCTGTAGGGGAGCGGCGGGGCGGGCCCGTTTCGGCCGCTACAAGTTGGAAATTCAGGATGTCGCGTCGCCGGCGGCGGACACCGAGCCGCAATCACGCGGGTGGTGAAGCCCGCGCGGACGCCATCTCCTGAATTTCCGATTCACGCCGCCGATCTAAGCCGCCCGGGTTACCCGCCCTGGGCCGCCCCTACGCCCCGACGAGCCCCCAGTCGGAGCCGTCGAGGTCGCGCAGCGCGGCCGTGGTCGCAGCCAGGGAGGGCACGCGGCGGGCGCCGTCGTTGGCGAGCGCCTGGATACTGCGCACGCTGCGCGGCGAGTGCGGGCGGATGACCGCTCCCGCCGGCAGCGTCGCCGCCGCCAGTGCGAGCCGCGGAAGCATCGCGACGCCGAGTCCGCTGGCGACCATGTTCAACACCGCGCTCGCGTTGTCCGTCTCGAACGAGATCACGGGGGCGAACCCGGCCACCTCGCAGACGGCCAGCAGATGGCCTCGGCACCGCGGACATCCGGCTATCCACCGCTCGTCCGCGAGCGTCGCGACGTCGATCACGTCGAGCGACGCGAGCGGATGCCCCGTCGGGATGACCACCACCATCTCCTCGGTGAAAAGCGCCTGCGTCGTGAGCCCGCTCGCGCTGTCGCGGTGCGGGTCGGCGCGGTCGCCGGGGTAGCTGAACGTGATCGCGAGGTCGACGCCGCCGTCGCGCAAGAGCTGCACGGCCTCGGGCGGCTGCGCCTCGATGTAGGTGACCCGAATTCCCGGATGGCTGGTCGCCAGCGCCCCCAGCAGGCGCGGCACGATGGTCGACGAGGCGGTCGGGAAGGCGGCCAGCCGCACGGTTCCCGTGCGCAACCCGGCGAGATCGGCGAGGTCGCCCTCCGCCGCATCGAGCGCCGAGGTGATGGTGAGCGCGTGCCGCGCCAGCACGGTGCCCGCCTCGGTGAGCCGCACGGAACGACCGACGCGCGTCACGAGCGCCATGCCCAGACGCGCCTCGGTGCGCTGCAGGTGCTGGCTGATCGCGGGCTGGCTGTAGCCGAGGGCGCGCGCGGCGGCCGTGATGCTGCCGGTCTCGGCGATCGCCCGCACGATGCGCACGGACTGCAGGTCGAGCCGCTGGTCGATCTCGATAGTCATAACCCGATGTTATCGGTCCCATCCGAGGTATGCCCTTGTTGCATGATTCACGCACGGTCATGCTGGATGGATGACGACCACCACTTCCGTGTCCCCAGCCCTCGCCGCAGCGATCGCGAGTTTCGAGGCGCCGCGGCTCTACCTGGGGGTGGCGTCGATCGGCCTGCCGACGCGCGAGACGATCGCGGCGCAGAAGGCCGACCTCGACCTGTGGTCGAGCGCGCAGCTCGCGCCCATGGACTACGACGCCGTCATCGCCCGCACCCGCGCGAGCTTCGCGTCCCTCGTCGGCGCGACCCCCGACCGCGTCGCGACCGGGTCGCAGACCTCCGTCATCACCAGCCTGCTCGCCGCCGCCGTGCCCGAGGGTGCCGAGGTGCTCTGCGTCGACGGCGACTTCTCGTCGATCGTCTTCCCGTTCCTGCAGCGCCGCGGCATCACGGTCCGGTCGGTTCCGTTGGACGCCCTCGCCGGCGAGATCACGGATGCCACGTGGCTGGTCGTCTTCTCGCACATCCAGTCCGCCACGGGGCGCGTCGCCGATGTCGACGCCATCGTCGCGGCTGCAGCGGCACACGAGACCTACACCTACTGCGACGTGACCCAGTCGGCCGGAGTGCATCCGGTCGATGCATCCGTCTTCGACGCGACAGCGTGCCACAGCTATAAATGGCTCTGCTCCCCGCGCGGCGTCGCCTTTTTGACCCTGAGCGAGCGCTTCGAGGCGCAGCTAACCCCGCTGCAGGCCGGCTGGTACGCGGGAGACGCCGTCTGGCAGTCCTGCTACGGACCCGACATGGCGCTCGCCCTCGACGCGCGACGGTTCGACGTGTCGCCCGCGTGGCCGGCGTGGGTGGGGGCAGAACCCGCGATCCGGATGTTTGCGGGGCTCGACATCGACGAGGTGTGGTCGCGCGCGAGCGGCCTCGGCGACGCGCTGTGCGACGCCCTCGGCATGGAACGACAGAACCAGGCGATCGTCACGTGGGCAGACCCCGACGGGCACGACCTCGAGCGCCTGGTCGCGGCCGGCATCAAGGCCTCGGGCCGCGCGGGTCGCCTGCGCGCCGCCTTCCACCTCTGGAACGACGAGTCCGACGTGGCGGCGGTCGTGGCGGCGCTGGGCACCCGCTAGCCGGTCGACGGTCGCCTGCGTCGGGCGGTGGTCCGTGGCATCCGGTGACCGCGCCCGCCTGTGCGCCCCGGTAAACTGAACGCTCTACTCGGGCCGCGCATCCAGCACGGCTGAACTTTGGAGCATATCTGTGGCCAACGCCAATTCCCTCGATGCAATCGTCAACCTCGCCAAGCGCAGGGGTTTCGTCTTCCAGTCGGGAGAGATCTACGGCGGTTCGCGCTCCGCATGGGACTACGGACCGCTCGGTGTCGCTCTCAAGGAGAACATCAAGAAGCAGTGGTGGCAGACCGTCGTGCAGGGCCGTGACGACGTCGTCGGGCTCGACTCGGCCGTCATTCTGCCGCGCAAGGTCTGGGAGGCATCCGGGCACGTCGAGGTGTTCTCCGACCCGCTCGTCGAGTCGCTGCACACCCACAAGCGCTACCGCGCCGACCACCTGCTCGAGGCCTACGAGGAGAAGCACGGCCACCCGCCCGTCAACGGCATGGCCGACATCAAAGACCCCGATACCGGCCAGCCCGGATCGTGGACTGAGCCGCAGAACTTCTCCGGAATGCTGAAGACCTACCTCGGCCCGGTCGACAACGAGGAGGGGCTGCACTACCTCCGCCCCGAGACCGCGCAGGGCATCTTCGTCAACTTCGCCAACGTCATGGGCAGCGCCCGCATGAAGCCGCCGTTCGGCATCGGCCAGATCGGTAAGAGCTTCCGCAACGAGATCACGCCCGGAAACTTCATCTTCCGCACGCGCGAGTTCGAGCAGATGGAGATGGAGTTCTTCGTCGAGCCCGGCACGGACGAAGAGTGGCACCAGTACTGGATCGAGGCGTCGCTGGCCTGGTACACCGACCTCGGCATCAACCCCGAGAACCTGCGCCTGTTCGAGCACCCCAAAGAGAAGCTGTCGCACTACTCGAAGCGCACCGTCGACATCGAGTACCGCTTCAAGTTCGCCGGAAGCGAGTGGGGCGAGCTCATGGGCGTCGCGAACCGCACCGACTTCGACCTCAAGACGCACTCCGAGGCGAGCGGCACCGACCTCTCGTACTTCGACCAGACGCAGGACAAGCGCTGGATCCCGTACGTGATCGAGCCCGCGTTCGGCCTCACCCGCGCGCTCATGGCGTTCCTTATCGACGCGTACGCCGAAGACGAGGCGCCGAACGCGAAGGGCGGCGTCGACAAGCGCACCGTGCTGCGCCTCGACCGCAGGCTCGCCCCCGTCAAGGTGGCCGTGCTGCCGCTGTCGCGCAACGAGCAGCTCTCGCCGCTCGCCCGCTCGGTCGCCGCCGACCTGCGTAAGTATTGGAACGTCGACTTCGACGACGCCGGCGCCATCGGCCGCCGCTACCGCCGCCAGGACGAGATCGGCACCCCGTTCGCGATCACCGTCGACTTCGAGTCGCTCGAGGACAACGCCGTGACTGTGCGAGAGCGCGACTCGATGGCCCAGGAGCGCGTCTCGCTCGACCGCCTGCGTGGCTACCTTGCCGAGCAGCTGATCGGGGCGTAACCCCCGCCGCCGCCGCCGCGTCCCGGGTTTCATCGGAAACTCAGGATTCGGCGGCGTTTGCGCTTCCGCGCCCCGCGGAATCTCGCACTCTCCGCCCGCCGAGGCGACACGATCTCCTGAATTTTCGACACAGGCGCTCGTCGCGCTGGGTTTTTCAGAAAGGTGCGAACGCGACCCCGCATCTCGTACGGAAATTCAGGAAGCCGGGTCGCGGCCGACGACTCGAGGTTCGTGTTCTCGTGCATCCAGAAGGTATCGGCGACCGCTTGTCCTGAATTTCCACCGTGGGCGGCCTATCGGCAGAAGCGGGGCGGATGTCGCGGCTCCTCCACAGGCGCAGGCGGGGTGCGTCCCTCCACGGGTTGAGCCCTCAGACGCCGTTACCGGGTTGGGATTCACGACCATTCTGCAATGGCGGATATCGCGGCCCTCGTCGACGAGCTCGGCGGAATGGCCCAGAAGCAGCAGCTGGTGCGGCGCGGTGCGCGCGACCTGGAGTTGACGCACGCGGTACGGCGCGGGGAAGTGGTGCGGGCCAGGCAGGGCTGGTACACGACGCTGCCCGAGACCGACGACCGGGTGCGTGCGGTGCGGGTCGGAGGGCGCCTGACGGGCATATCGGCGGTGATCGCCGCCGGCGGCTGGGTGCTCGGGCGGCATCCGCTGCACGTGTCGGTGCACGACAACGCGGCCCGGCTGCGCAACCCGAACAACCGCTTTGTGAAGCTCGCCAAACGCTGGGTCAAGTCGCTGCGGTTGCACTGGGACGACGCGGACGTCGCGAGCCGCGGCACGGCGATGAGCGTGGACATCCGGGACGCGCTCGTGCGGGTAGTGCTCGACGAAGATCTAGAAACTGCGGTTGCCGCGCTCGACTGGGCGCTGCACACGGGCAGGATCGACCGGATGGATTTCGAGCGGGTGATGGCCCACCTGCCGGAGAACCGGAGAGCGATCCGGACCTGGGTCGACAGTCGTTGCGAGAGTCTGCCCGAGAGCCTCGCCCGCACGCGGCTCCGGCTGCTCGGCCACCAGGTCGATATCCAGGTGCGGCTTAACGATCTGGAGCGCATCGACCTCGTGATCGACGACTGCGTGGGGATGGAGACCGACGGGAGGGCGTTCCACATCGATACCTTCGAGGTCGACCGCACCAAAGACATCGACATCACGATCGCCGACATGCACCCGATGCGGCCGAGCGCCAACATGGTGTTCCACCGCTGGCCGCGCCTCGTGCTCGCGGTTGAGAAGGCGATCGCCGCCCGGCATCCCGTCTGTGTTTGCGGAAATTCAGGAATCCCGGTCGCGCCGAGCCTTGAGCCCCCCGTGTTTCCGCGGCGCAGCGCCTGGCGCAAGACCGCCAGTCCTGAATTTCCGAAAAAGCGGCCTCCCGTTGTTCCCCGCACGTGAAACCGGGAATACCCGGGGGCTCCAGACGTTGGCTTCAGGGTGAGTACTCCGATTAAAGTTGATATCTGGTCCGACGTTCAGTGCCCGTGGTGCTACATCGGCAAGCGCAAATTCGAAGACGGGGCCGCCCAGTTCGGCGGCGAGGTCGAGGTGGAGTACCACTCCTTCGAGCTCGCGCCCGACACCCCGGTCGACTTCGACGGCACCCCCAAGGACTACCTGAGCCAGCGCAAGGGCATCCCGCTCGACCAGGTCGACGTCATGCTCGACCGCGTCGTCGGCATCGCCAAGAGCGTCGGCCTCGACTACGACTACGACCACGTGCACCAGACCAACACGGTCAAGGCGCACGAGCTTCTGCACTTCGCGAAGAGCAAGGGCGTGCAGCTCGAGATGAAGGAAGCGCTGCTCAAGGCCTACTTCATCGACGGCGGACACGTCGGCCGCATCGAGGATCTCGCCGAACTGGCGACGACCGTCGGACTCGACCGTGACGAGGTCGTCGCGGTTCTCGAGGCGCAGACCTACCTCGCAGACGTGAAGGCGGATGTCGCGCAGGCCGAGGCCTACGGCATCCAGGGTGTGCCGTTCTTCGTGATCGACGGAAAATACGGCGTCTCCGGCGCCCAAGAGGCCGCGGCCTTCGCGAACGTGCTCGAGCAGGCACGAAGCGAACGCGCCGAAGAAGAAGCCACAGAAGTGAGCGCACGATGACCGCCGAGACCGCGACCACCACACCCTTCACGATGCTCGGCGACCCGTCCGCGGCCGCCTGCGTCGGCGATTCCTGCGAGATCCCGCAGCGCAGCGAGCAGGCCGTGGTCAACGCCCAGCTCGACGAAGACCGGGTCTGACCCACCCGCAAGTCCCCATGGGTGAGATTTTTCTCACACCTCGCCTCACCCGAAAATCAGCTCTATGGCTGTGATTTGTTGCGCCCGGGCGAGCTTCCGCCGCGAACAGTGATGAGTGTTCACTCATAAACCTTGTTCTCATTTCGCGACGGTGCCTAATTTGGGGTTCATAGCCGACCGGCCGGTTCGAGAGTCGTCCCGATAGCGATTCCGAGCCTCAAGGCCCCGGCGCCCGCGGTCTTCTGGGGTCCGGGAGCGTTTCTATCGGCTGGTTATCTTGTCCGTCAAACAAGAGGAATCCGGCAATGTCTCTCATCCCGATTACCAGCGACATAGAAGACACCATCGCGATCGTGTCGACCGAGGTCATCGACCTGCTCGACGCCCTCCGCCCGTATTTTCCGATCGCTATCGCCGGCCTCATCGTCTGGTCGCTGTGGCTCTACCGGTTTGTGCTCTCCCGCAAGGCCCGCCCGATCGTCAGCGACTTCGCCTCGACGACATCGGTGGTCGTTCCGTCGTTCCACGAAGACCCGCAGATCCTGATGCGCTGTCTCGAATCGTGGCGCGAACAGGATCCGACCGAGATCATCGTCGTGCTGGACACCGCCGACGTCGACACGTTCGACGAGCTGGTCGCTCTGGGCGACGAGCGGGTGAAGCCCGTGCTGTTCGATCACGCCGGTAAGAGATCGGCCCTCGGCGCGGGCATCCGGCTCGCGACATCCGAAATTCTGGTTCTGACCGATTCGGACACCTCCTGGACCGACGGACTGTTGCGAAACGTCCAGATGCCCTTTGCGGATGACACGGTCGGCGGCGTCAGCACGCAGCAGAACGTCTACCAACGCACCACGAGCGTGTGGCGTCGCATCGCCGACTGGCTCGTCAACTTGCGTTACTACGACTACGTTCCCGCGATGGGCCGGGCCGGAGCCGTGCCGTGCATCTCGGGGCGCACCGCGGTCTACCGCCGCGACGCCGTGCTGCCGGTGCTCGACGACCTCGAGAACGAGTTCTTCCTCGGCAAGCGTTGCATCTCGGGCGACGACGGCCGGCTCACCTGGCTCGTGATCGCGTCGGGCTGGCGCACGGTGCACCAGTCGTCGGCGCGGGCGCTGTCGATGTTCCCGGCGAGTTTCGGCGCTTTTGTGAAGCAGCGCGTGCGCTGGAGCCGCAACTCGTACCGCTGCTACCTCACCGCTATCGGCAAGGGCTGGCTCTGGCGCGTGCCCTTCGTGACGAAGATCACGGTGCTGCAGATTCTCATCACCCCGCTCACGATGGGGCTGAGCATGTTCTACCTGCTGTTCAACCGGCTCGACTTCACGACGCTGGGTATCATCGCGGCGGTCGCGTGGCTGCTGCTCGGCCGCGGAATCCGGGGCAGCAGCAACCTGCGGCGCAATCCGGGCGACATCCTGCTGCTGCCGCTCGTCGCTCTCGTCGTGGTCTTCGTCGCGCTGCCGATCAAGACGTACGCGTTCGTCACCATGAACAAGCAGGGCTGGCTCACCCGTCACGCCGACCAGATCGGCGGCGACGGGCAAGACGCGGGCACGCTCCTGGCCGAGCCGACCGCGACCATCGGCGAGACGACGACCGGCGGTGTCGAAGGCGCGGTGGCGGCGTGAGTGGCCGGTCGCCGGTTGTCGTCGGCGTCGCGCTGGGACTGCTCGTGGGAGTGGTCGGTTCGTTTGCCGCGGTGCGGTTGTCGACCCCGGATGTCGCGGCCACCCCGATTGCGAAGGCGGCCGCCGCCGCCTCGACCTACCCCGGAGACGCCGAGCTCGAGGCGCAGCTCGTGCAGCTCGAGTCGCAGCGTCTGGTGTTCGTGCGCACGGTCGCGGCGACCGCGCACTGGAACCCGGCGGTGGTCGGCGGCCCGTTTCGGGTGCAGACGGGCTCGAGCTACACGCTCGTGCTGCCCTCCCGCGAGGAGCCGTACGGCCTCGGCGATCTCGAGGCGCTCGCGCCTGACACGTTCCGGCCCGAACCCGACGGCGGGTATCTGCTCTCGGAGAGCATCGTCGTGCTGGCCGGGGCGACGCTCGCGCTGCGTCCGCCCGACGACTCCGACGGGCTGCGGGTGCGGATGAAGAGCGACGAGACGGCCTTCGTCTCGATCGTCACGTCGGGCGGACAGCTGCGCGTCGAGGGCCGCGACGACGCTCCGGTCGAGTTCGAGAGCTGGAACCCCGCCCTCGGGGGCACCGACACCGAGACGGCCGACGGGCGCGCGTACCTGCGCGTGATCGGCGGACGTGCTGCCATCGCGCACACCGACTTCGCCGACCTCGGCTTCTGGAGCGGCACGACGGGCGGCCTCGCCTTCACCGGAACCAACGACACGGCCGACTTCGACGCGCTGCTCGCCGAGCGCGAGGCCGACGAGCAGCGCGACGTCACCGCCGACGACGCGGGCGCCGCGACATCCGGTTCTGCATGGGGCTCGGCCGTTCTTTCGGAAACTCAGGAAACGGGGTCCCAGCCCGTCGTCGATCCCCAGCCCGTTGCTGGGGCACAGACCCTCGCGGCGACCGCGGGTCCTGAATTTCCGACAGGGGCAGCGACAGGGGCGGGCGGCGACCCGCAGGCGGCCGGGGCCGAAGCCGCCGCGCAGCCGGACCCGGCCAGCCTGGTCAAGGCGCGGCTCGACCACGTGACCGTCACGGGCAACGCGTTCGGGCTGTTCGCGACGAGTGCCGACGGCATCGTCGTGCGCGACTCGGCGATCTCCGGCAGCCTCATCGACGGACTCGTCTTCCATCGGCACGTCACCGACAGCGCCGTGACCCGCACCTCGTCGACAGACAACGCGGTCGACGGGTTCAGCCTCGCCCGGTCGAGCACCGGCATCGACTTCACCGACGTCACCGCGACGGGAAACGGCCGCGACGGCCTCGCCCTCGACGGTCAGCCGCTCGCCCAGGGGCCGAGCGCCACGGGCACGGAGGTGCAGGAGTTCGGCAACAACCGGGTCACCGGATCCGAGGTCGCCGACAACGGTCGGTACGGCATCGCGGTGAGCGGGGGACGCGACATCACCGTCAGTTCGAACGTCGTGCGCGGCAACGAGAGCGGAATCGTGGTCGACCAGTCCGCGGCGGGTGTGCAGATCGTCGCCAATCACTTCGCCGACCAGGCCCGCCAGGCCATCGCCCTCCGCGACGGGGTGAGCGCAGAGGTCGTCACCAACCGCATCTCGGGCGGCGACACCGCGGTCTACGTGCGCAACGCCGCCGCGACCGTGCAGAACAACACCATCGCGGAGGTCTCGAACCACGCCGTCACCCTCGTCGGAGACGCCGGAGACGCGGCCGTCGAACGCAACAAGATCGCGGGGCACGGCAGCATCCCGATCTACGAGGAGCAGTCGACCGGCGGTACAGTGCAGCACAACGACACGGTCGACTGGCGTCCGGCGCCGAGCATCGACACGGTCGTCAACGCCATCTTCCAACCGCTCACGCTCGTCTGGATCGTGCTCGGACTCCTCGTGCTCATCACGGCACTCTCACCGGCAGGTCGACGCGCGACGTCGATTCGTCACCCGTACGCGGAACGCGCGCCCCTCTCCACCTTCACCAAGGGCATCGTGAGCCGCGACTCCATCCGGGAGGTACACCGATGAACGTCACCGAAACCAAGGGAGTGCGCCCCGCGACGATCGTCGCGGTCGCGATCGTCGTCGCCGCGGCCGTCGTGGTCGCGCTCGGTATTGTCCTGAACCTGCGTGGCGAAGCGGGCGGGCCCGCGGATGCTGCGGCTCTCGCGCCCGCCGGTGCGGCATCCACCGCCACCGGTTCTACCGCCACCGCATCCGGCGACACCGACTGCGGCGACCCCACCGTCACCGTCTCCACGGCCCGGCAACTCAAGAAGGCGCTCAAGGCGGCCGAGCCGGGCACGAGCATCCTGCTGGAGCCCGGCGACTACTCCGGACGCTTCGCCGCGACCGCGCAGGGCACCGAAGACGACCCGATCGAGCTCTGCGGTCCGCGCGACGCCGTGCTCGACGGGGGAGGGATCAAGAAGGGCTACGTGCTGCACCTTGACGGTGCCGCCCACTGGACCGTGAGCGGTTTCACCGTGCAGAACGGGCAGAAGGGCGTGATGGCCGACGAGACGACGTTCTCGACGATCCGCGACCTGCACGTGTCGGGCATCGGCGACGAGGCCATCCACCTGCGCAACTTCAGCACCGACAACACGGTCGAGGGCAACACCATCCGCGACACCGGGCTGCGCAAGCCGAAGTTCGGCGAGGGCGTCTACGTCGGCACGGCCGAGAGCAACTGGGAGGACATCACCGGCGGCCAGCCCGACGCGAGCGACCGCAACACCGTGGTCGGCAACGACATCGCGGGCACGACGTCGGAGAGCGTCGACCTCAAAGAGGGCACCTCGGGCGGAGTGCTGCGCGACAACACCTTCGACGGGTCCGAGATCACCGGCGCCGACTCCTGGGTCGACGTGAAGGGCAACGACTGGCTGATCGAGGGCAACAGCGGCACGAACGCGCCCGTCGACGGCTTCCAGGTGCACGAGATCGTCGACGGGTGGGGCACCGACAACGTGTTCCGCGACAACACCGCCGACGTGAACGGCGAGGGCTTCGGCTACTCGATCACCCCCAAGCTCGACAACGTCGTGGAGTGCAGCAACGAGGCGTCCGGCGCCGCCGAGGGCCTGAGCAACATGAAGTGCACCGGATAGGCAGAGGAGGAGACACCATGACCAGCCCCACCGCCACGGCTCCGATCGTGGAACACCCCAGGATGACCGTCGTGGGCACCGGATACCTCGGTGCGACCCACGCGATCTGTATGGCCGCCCTCGGCTTCGACGTGCTCGGTGTCGACGTGGATGAATCGAAGGTGGCGGCCCTCTCCGCCGGCGAGGTGCCGTTCTTCGAGCCGGGGCTGCCGCAGAAGCTCCGCGAGGCGCTCGACTCCGGCCGGCTGCACTTCACGACCGATTTCGACCAGGCGGCCGCGTTCGGCGACGTGCACTTCGTCTGCGTCGGCACGCCGCAGCAACCCGGGTCGCACGCGGCGGATCTGCGCTTCGTCGAGTCCGCATTCCGGGAGCTCGCCATCCGGATCACCCGCAAGGCCCTGCTCGTGGGCAAATCGACGGTGCCCATCGGCACGGCCGCCCGCATCGCAACGGAAATTCAGGAGATCTCGCCGGCCGGCGACGCGCTTGAGCTGGCCTGGAATCCCGAGTTTCTGCGCGAGGGCTTCGCCGTCGACGACACCCTGCACCCGAACCGCCTCGTCTTCGGGGTGAACAGTGAGTGGGCTCAGGAGCAACTGGAGGCCGCGTTCCGCCCGATGCTCGACGTCGGCACCCCGCTCATCGTCTCCGACCTCGCGACCGCCGAACTCGTGAAGGTCGCCGCCAACTCGTTCCTCGCCACCAAGATCTCGTACATCAACGCGATGGCCGAGGTGTGCGAGGCCACCGGGGCCGACGTGACGCTGCTGGCCTCCGCCCTCGGATTCGACGACCGCATCGGGTCGCGCTTTCTGAAGCCCGGCCTCGGCTTCGGGGGAGGCTGCCTGCCGAAAGACATCCGGGCGTTCTCGCACCGCGCCGCCGAACTCGGGGTCGGGCAGGCCGTCGCGTTTCTCGACGAGGTGGACGCGATCAACATCCGCCGCCGGGTGCGCACCGTCGATCTCGTGCGCGAGCTCGCCGGCGGGTCGCTCGAGGGGGTGCGGGTCGCGGCGCTCGGGGCGGCGTTCAAACCGAACTCCGACGATGTGCGCGACGCGCCCGCGCTCGACGTGGCCCGCATGCTCTACCTCGAGGGCGCGAACGTCAGCGTGTACGACCCGGAGGCGACCGAGAACGCGCACCGCGTCTACCCCGACCTGGATTACGCCGCATCGCTCGACGAAGCCGTGACCGGCGCCGACGTCGTGGCGCTGCTGACCGAGTGGGAGGAGTTTCGCGAGGCGTCGCCCGAGCGGCTCGGCGCTCTCGTGGCCGGGCGCCGCATCGTCGACGGCCGCCACGCGCTCGACGCCGACGGATACCGCGCCGCCGGCTGGGAGTACCGCGCGCTCGGCCTGCCGACCGTGCACGAGCAGGTTCCGTCGACCTAGAGGGTTCTGCCGGGGACGGGGGCTTATCGGGAGTACCCCGCCCCCGGCAGGCGCACCCCGCGCGGCAGCACCCCGCCGGCGTCATAACGGAAATTCAGGAGATGGCGTCCACGCCGCAACGTGCACCCGCGTGTTTCTGCGGCCGGTCTCACCGGGTGTGACCGCGTTTCCTGAATTTCCGATTAAGCCCCCGCGCCACGCGCAGAAGAGGCACCGGATGTCGCGGCCACCGCCACCCCGCGCTCAGTCGGTGATGTCGGCTACCGTCGCGCCCAGGCCGGTGATGAGCTCGTCCGCGTCGACGAAGGCGCTCATGCCGTGCTGGCCCGCGCCCATGCCGATGCGGCGGCCCACGATGCGCTCGTCGGCGAACACGGGCCACGCGGTCGACGAACCGAGCGGGGTGATCGTTCCGCGCTCGTAGCCC
>Ga0247730_1001313_pt1 | contig 14068 bp, 15 predicted proteins | sample UWRJL073202C2_FD_180959 | JGI IMG/M metagenome (GOLD analysis project Ga0247730, IMG submission 180959) | Plant litter microbial communities from Arlington Agricultural Research Station in Wisconsin, United States - UWRJ-L073-202C-2 | ecosystem: Environmental > Terrestrial > Plant litter >...
CCGCCCCGCCCCGAGGTGGAGAAGACGCTCACCGAGTGGGAGTACTTCCCGCCCGCAGCCGGCATCGGCGTGCGCGCGGCGTGGGAGCTGAGCGACCACGTTCCGGTCATGGTTACCGAGAACGGCATCGCGACGCAGAACGACGCCCGCCGCATCGACTACACCCGCGGTGCGCTGGAGGGCCTCGCCGACTGCATCGACGACGGCATCACTCTGCTCGGTTACCAGCACTGGTCGGCGCTCGACAACTACGAGTGGGCGTCGGGATTCGCCCCGACCTTCGGCCTCATCGCCTGGGACAAGGAGACCTTCGCGCGCACGCCCAAGCCGAGCGCGGCCTGGTACGGCGAGGTGGCCCGCAACAACGGTCTGTAGGGCCGTCGCTGGTTGAGTAGGCCGTCCACGGCCGTATCGAAACCTAGCCGCCGTTCACAACTCAGGCAGATTCGCGGATGTCGCGGCCACCGTGCCGCGGCATCCGCGTAACTCTGCGGCAGGCGTCATCCGTGAATTTGTTTCTGCCTGAGTTGCGAACGCGCGAGGCGGCGCCCCGGCGCGCGAGCCGCCCGCCGGTACGCTCGATGCCGTGATCACGTACAGCAAGGCCTCGCTCTCCGTCATCAGCGAGACCCATGCGGCGGCGGACGTCAGCGCGGTGCTCGGCCTCGAGCCCACCACGACGGCCGAGATCGGCGACCGCAAGGCGCTCAGCGGACTGCCGCGCAAGTACTCGCTCTGGGTGCTCGACGCGCCCGCGCCTGCCGGCCGCGACGATCTCGACCCGCTCGAAGCGCTGGCCGAACTGCTGCGCGGCAAGGCGCCCGCGCTCGAGACTCTGCGCGAGAACTACACGACCGAGATCGTCTACGGCGGCTTCTCCGACAGCTCGCAGGGCAGCTTCGTGTTCCCGGCGGGGCTCATGGCCGACCTCGGCGCGCTCGGCTGCGACTTCCTCGGAACGGCCTACCTCGACGAGCCCGAGTACGACAACCCGAGCGTGCGCGAGGAGGTCGTGCTGCCGGTCATCCCCGGACGCGAGTACGAGTTCGAGGCCGCGTTCTCGCGGGCGCAGCACATCGTCGCGGCGGCGCCGGGCTTCCGCGACCTCACTCTGTCGCGCGGCATCGAAAAGTCGAACCACTACCTGCTGCTGATCGAGTGGGATTCGCTCGAGGCGCACGAGACCGGCTTCCGCGGCTCGCCCGCCTACGCCGAGTGGAGCGCGCTGCTGCATCACTTCTACGAGCCGATGCCCGAGGTGCGGCACTACACCGAGCTCGCGCGGCTGCGCGGCTAGACCTACCTCTCGAGCCGCACGACCGGCTGCATCAGCGCGAGCTGCTCGCCCATGCCGATGTCGATGAGCCGCACCTCGCCCGCGTACTCGCGCGCCGGCGCGAGAAGCAGCCCCGCCTTGTAGCCGCCGAACGTGACGGTCAGCGTCGCGCGCAGCACACACGGGTCGGGTACGCCGCCCGTGGTCGGGTCGATGCCGCTCGGGATGTCCACCGCCACGACTGGCGTCGTCACCCCGGCGGCGAGGATCGCGGCGACGATCTCGCGTCCGGTTCCGCGCAGTGCCGCGTTCGCGGACGTCCCGGTTCCGAGAATGCCGTCGATCACAACGTCGACGGATGCCGCGAGCCTGGCGATTTCCGACGGCGTCGGGCCGCCCGCGCGCTCGGCCGCCTCGGCGCCGGCCAGTTCGCGCGCGCCGCCACTCTCGGCACCGGCCAGCTCGCGAGCCCCGGCGTTCTCGGCGCCAGTCAGCTCGCGAGCCCCGGCCGCCACCGCGGCCTCGAGCGACTCGGCGTGCACCCGGTCGCCGGTGCGGACGATCGTGACCTCCGCCCCGTTCGCGGCGAGCGTCGCCCCGGCGTAGAGCGCGTCGGCGCCGTTGTTGCCGGATCCGACGAGCAGCAGCACCCGCGCGTCGTCGCGGCCGAGCAACGCGCGCACCTCGCGGGCGAGCCCGGCGGCCGCCCGCTGCATCAGCGGAACGCCGGCCTCGAGCAGCGGCGCTTCGGCGGCACGCACCTGCGCCGCGGTGTACCCGAGAATCATGCCTCCATTCTGCGCCGATCGCCGATCGCCGATCGCCGGTCGAGTAGGTCGCTTCGTGACTTATTCAACCCGCAGGGACGCGTACCGTTGAGACCATGCGCACCCCCGTTCTCGCCTTCGTCGCCGACGCCCTCTTTTTGCTCGTTTTCGTTCTCATCGGCCGCGCGAGCCACGACGAGAACCCGGTACTCGGCGCGCTCGTCACCTACTGGCCGTTCTTCGTCGCGCTCGTGATCGGCTGGGCCGTGGCCCGCGCGTGGAAGTCTCCAGTGGCCGTGCTGCGCAGCGGGGTGCCGATCTGGATCATCACCGTGGCGGGCGGCGTGCTGCTGCGGGCGCTGAGCGACCAGGGCGTTCAGGTGAGCTTCGTGATCGTGACATCCATTGTTCTTGGCGTCTTTCTGCTCGGCTGGCGCGGGATCGTCCGTCTTGTTCGCGCGCGCCGACGGGCGCGGGTTGGCTAGTCTGAACCGCATGCGAGCGACGGTGGCGGCCACGGTGCTCGCCGTCGTGGCCGCGGCTGCCCTCGGCGGATGCGCGCAGCTCTACGGCTCGGCGACCGAGTCGAGCGCGGGCGACAAGGCCCGGCAGACCGTCGAACAGGTGCTGCACGGCGTCGCCTACGACCGCAACGACGACATCTACTTCGCCGCCCGGGCCGTGGACGCGGAGATCGCGACCACCGCGGTGCGGCTCATCGGCATCGACGAGGTCGCCGGGGGAGCGCTCGGCGACCGGTTCGGCACGCTCGAGCTGATGCTTCCCGAGGCGGACTACGTCGACAACGCCGGTGTCTCGCGAAAGGCCGGGCCGTTCTGCTTCCGCGTCGGGTTCACCTACTACGGCGCCGAGGTCAACGGCGACGTCGTCGCGACCGACGAGTTCGACTGCCCAGAGAACGCCGCGGCGATCACCCCGCCGCCCGACGAGACCGTGTATCCGGTGATCCCCGAGAACGCGCGCGCGGCCGTTCACGAGGTGCTCACGCAGATCGCGCAGGGCGGCGAGCGGCCGTCGACGAGCGAGATCGCCGCGCGCATCCGTGATCTGCTCACCCCGCCGACATCCGAATTCGAGTCTTTGGCCGAACCGCAAGTCGTCGAAAACGCGGGCCGAATCGGGGTCGCCATGCAGGATGCCAGCGATTGCCTGCTGGTGAGCCTCGTGGATGACACGGTGGCCGACGTATATCCGCCGGCCGTGCTGCTGCAGCCCGGCGAGCTGGGATGTTCTCCGTCCACCGCGATCGCCGACGCCGACCAGCTGCAGTCGCCGCACTAGGCGGGTGCACGACTTGGCATAGCGCTCAGGGCCGCGCGATAGTCTGCCGGAATGTCGATCGTCACCGTCGGACTCGTTCCCCACCCCACCAAATCCGTTCACGACTCGCTCGATCTCATCCGCGCCTGGGCGCAGACCCACGACGTCGCGCTGCTCGCTCTCGAGAGCGACGCCCGCCGGGTGGGCGACGGCGTCGAGCTCGTCGACGAGAAGACCTTCGTCGCGCGGGTCGACGCCCTGGTCGCGCTCGGCGGCGACGGCACCATGCTCGGCGCGATGCGGTTGATGGCGACGCGTCCGGTGCCGGTGCTCGGCGTCAACTACGGCAACCTGGGCTTCCTCGTCGAGATCGAGCCGGACGAGCTCGAAGCCGCGCTCGACCGCATCGCGAACGAGGACTTCAAGCTCGAGCCGCACCACGCGCTCGAGGTCACGCTCACGACCGCGGGGGTGGAGAACACCTTCCTCGCGTTCAACGACGTCGCGATCGCGCGCCGCCCGGGCAGCGGCGTGGTGTCCGCCGACCTGCGCGTCGATTCGACGCCCTACGGGTACTACAAGGCCGACGCGCTCGTGATCGCGACCTCGGCCGGTTCGACGGCCTACAACTACGCGGCGGGCGGACCGGTTCTCTCCCCGGCGATCGCGGCCTCGGTCGTGACGCCGGTCGCGCCGATGTCGGGCATCACCCGCTCGGTCGTGCTGAGCCACCGCGAGCGTATGCAGCTCACCATCGGCGAGGGAACGACGGCCGCGGCGGTCGAGATTGACGGCCGCGCGATGGCCGAGGTGACCGAGGGCGTCGAACTGGGCATCCAGCTGCGGCGCAACGCCGGCATGGTTATCCGGCTCGACCCGACGCGGCACGCCAGCAAGGGGCGCCTCAAGCTCAGCCTGCTCGACCTGCCGCTGCGGCGCGACCAGCTGCTGGAGCTGGTGCCTTCGGAGCTGCGCAACCGCGTGGCCGGAAAGTAGCCAGAACACAGGTGTGACATTCGCCGAACTAGCGCCTCACGCAGACTGCTCCGCCGGCACCCCGCACAGCTCGACGAGCGCGGTTTCGTAGCCGTCGACCATTCCGCCGAAGTCGAACCGGCGAGACGCGGCGAGGGCGTCAGAGCGGTCGATGCGCCGGGCTCGGGTGATCGCGGAAGCGAGAGCCGCGGCATCCGTTGTTCGAGAGATAGAGCCGGCGCGCGCACCGACGATCTCGTGCACCGCGCCGTTCGGCAGGGCCGCTACGGGCGTGCCGCTCGCGAGCGCCTCGACGACGGTGAGGCCGAAGGGTTCCTCCCAGAGCGGGCTCGAGACGAAGACCTCGCCCGACGCGAAGAAGCCGGCGAGCTCGCGGTGGGGGAGGTGCCCGCGATAGCGCACGCCGTCGCCCAGACGCGGGGCGATTTCGGCGTCGAAGTAATCCTGGCGCGAGATCGGGCCGGCGAACTCGAAGTCCATGCCGGCGCTGCGGGCGGCGTCGATGGCAAGGTGCAGTCCCTTCTCGCGGGTGATGCGTGCCGCCCAGACCGCGAGGCCGGGTGTATGCGCCACCGTTGGCCGCCAGTCGTCGAGCTTGATGCCGTTCGGAACCACGTCGACCTCGGGCAGCAGTCCGCGCCAGCCGCGCGCGTTCGACTCGGAAACCGTGACGTAGCGGTGCAGCGGGCTGGGCGTCCAGCCCGGCCGGCTGACGATCGCCGTCACGTCGGCGAGGTTCGCGGGCGTGTGCAGGATGGTGAGCATCGGCAGCTCGCGCATCGCGCTGTACGGCAGCGAGCTGAGCGAGTTGTTGACCACGACGTCGAAGTCGCCGTCGTGGATCGCCTCGATGCTGTGGTGCACCGCCTCGGCGAGAAATCCCTGCTGCTGCTTGCGCACGAGGGCGCTCGCGAGGTTGACGAACTCGAAGTCGGCGGGCACGAGCGGGTAGACCGCCGCGTCGCTCACCGAGCCCTCCTTCGCGAAGAGCGTCACGTCGTGTCCGCGCGCGACGAGTTCGTCGGCGAGCATCGCGGTGTGCGCTTCCGTGCCGCCCTGGTAGGGCTCCGCGATCGGGTGGTGCATGTGGCTGAGCAGTGCGATCTTCACGCGGGAACTCCGATTCGGGTGTAGGTGCCGGTGGCGTCGCGCTGTACGAGACCGAGGCGTTCGAAGGCGTCGAGCCAGCCGCGCATGGGCCAGAAACCCCAGCGGCGCGCGAACAGGGCGCCGTTCGCGAGGATGTCGTCAAGGTGCTGCACCGGAGGATCCTGCGTCTCGTGGAACTGGTGGTACGCGACCGCGCCGCCGACCCAGACGAGTTCGACGCCCCGGTCGCGCGCCGTCAGGCCGAAGTCGGTGTCTTCGCCGCCGTAGCCGCGGTAGCCCTCGAAGAAACCGCCGACGGCGTGCCAGGTCTCGCGGGAAACCGCGAACGACAGCGACCAGAACAGGTCGTGGTGGCCGGTCGCGTAATCCCCGGTCGCGGGATCGGGACGGAAGGCGTGCACCTTCGCCAGGTTGTCGAAGTTTTCGGGGCGGTCGTAGTCGACGCCGGCCGGCAGGTAGCCGACGCGCCCGGTGAGAAGAGACCGCGGATGCTGCTCCGCGGCTTCCGCGAACAGGCCCAGCAGCTGCGGGTGCGGAATGCAGTCCACGTCGAGAAACACCACGACGTCGGCGCCGCGGTCGAACGCGGTGCGCGCGCCGAGGTTGCGGGCGGCGGCGAGGGGCAGCGGGCCGCTCGACTCGAGGTCGACGACATGGGGTGCGGGTCCGTTCGGTGGCGTCCAGGCGCCCACCGCCGGATCGTCGATGGCGACGACGACGTAGTCGGACGGTGTGCGGTGCGAGAGTGCGAGGCCGGCCTGCTGGCGGCGGAGGTGGTCGTGGCGTCCGGAGACGATCGTGACGACGGCGAGGGCCGTCACGCGGCGTCGCTCTCGTCGTCGTTTTCGTCGTCGTCGTTCTCGTCGCGCGTGATTCTCGCGGCAGCGGTGGAGCTGCCGGAAGTGTCGCCCGCGCCCGGCACTTCGCTCGCCACGCGACGGATGATCGCGGCCGCTCGCGCTGCCGCCTCCCCGTCGCACCAGAACTCCCACGCGTCGCCGTCGAGTGCGGCGGCGTCACGCACGACGGCGGTCCAGTCGATGTTGGCGAGATCGGTGTCGACCACGACGACCGGCACCCGGCTGGCCGCGAGGGCGCGGCCCATCGCGTGCTGCTCGTCGTGGGGACGGTCTTCGGGAACGATGACGGCGGGGATCCGCGAGGCCGCGATCTCGGCCAGGGCGTTCTCGCCGCAGTGCGCGAACACGAGCGACGACGTGCGCAGGGTGTGCGCCACGGTCTCGGTATCGGCGCCCGACAGGGTCACCCAGCGCGCGTTCGGCACCGCCTCGCGGGCCGCCGCGACGACGGCGTCGAGCGCGCTGGCTCCGCGCGTGCCGAAGCCGCCGAGCACCGTGATCTGTTGCGGATCGCGGTCGAGCGGGGCGACCGTGGGGATGCGGCTAATCGCGCCGACGGCCTCGATGCGCGGGGCGATGTCGTCCGCCACACGCAGCGCCGCGATGTCGGGCGGCCAGACGGCGACGATCGCGCTCGACGCGCGGTAGCCGAGTGCATGGGGCGCATCCGCTCGGTCGCCCGGTTGTGCGATCGAGATGACCGGCACGCCGTGCAGTCGCACCAGCAGCGCGACCTCGACCGAGACGTCGACGACCACCGCGGACGGCGTCGCGCTGCGCAGCCAGCCTGAGATGGCGCTCATCCTGGCCGCGAGCGGCGCGGATCCCAGCGGAGCCCAGTGCAACGCGCCGTGCGCCGAGGCGTCGGCTGCCGCGTCGCGGTCGTGCGCGGAATGGTCGAGGGGCAGGTCGACCCAGCCGCCGTCCCAGGCGACGGGGCGCGGCGACGACGAGAGGATGGTCACCGGTTCGCCGAGTTCGCGCGCGATCGACATGGCCCTGTGCAGGTGTCCGGCACCGCGGTGGTGCGCGTAGTACCCGATCACAGGGCGGCACGCGGCGAGGTCATTGGATCACGCTATTCGAGACGCTGATCGCGACGGAGGCCTTGCTTCCGGTTGCGGTTTCGCTTAGGGAGCTGACCGTTGGTCCGCCAGCGTCGCGATCAGCGGGGTGGCGAGCGCGACGAAACCCGCGACGTTGAGCACGACGGTGACCCAGAACACCCGCCGGAACGACCGCTTCGCCGTCTTGTGCCGCAGCGCCTGCTGCGCGAGCAGCGCACCCGGCCAGCCGCCGGCGACCGCGAGCAGGTGCAGCGTGTTCTCCGAGACACGATGCGTTCCCGCGCGGGCCGCGCGCTTGTCGACGGCGTAGACGACGAATGCGATCAGGCTCAGGCCGAGATAGAGCGCGTGCACCCAGAGGGGCGGCGGCCATACGACGCAGACGACCGCGTACAGCGCCGCGAACGCCGCGAGCACGAGGTAGCCGGGCAGGGCGGGCGCGGCCTGCGGGCGTGTGCCTGGCCGGGTGCTCGGGCGGATTCGGGAGCGGCGGTCGCGGGAGGGCACCTGCCGATGATAGTCAGTCGGGCTGGAGTGTCGTTTTCTAGCGCTTCAGCCGGATGACCCGGATCGGACTCGTCTCGTCGAGCTCGGCCACAGCCTCGCGCGACTTGACGAAGTCCGAGAACGACCGGTAGCCCAGTGCCTTCTCACTGAACGAGGGATCCATCCGTTTCATCTGCACCTTGACCGCCGAGCTGTGCAGCCAGTCCGCGTCGTCTTTCTCGTGCCCGAGACGCAGCGCACGCTCGAGCAGTCCCGTCGCGACATCCTGAGCATTTTCGGGCTCCGGCTCGGGCGCGGACTCGCTTGTGGCCGGGGCCTTCGCGCGCCGGGGCGACTTCTTCGGCGCCTCGACCGCGGGCGGATCCGTTTTCGCGGTCGCCGCGAGCTCGGGTCCGGGTGCGGGCTTGATGCCGGGCAGCGCGTCGTAGGTCGCGAACTCGTCGCAGGCCGCGGCGAGCGAGCGGCTCGTCGACCCCGCGACTCCGATGCCGACGACGTAGCGTCCCAGACGGCGGCAGCGCTGGGCGAGGGCGATGTAGTCGGAGTCGCCCGCGACGATCACGACGTGGGTCAGTTCGGGCAGCCGGAACATGTCCTCCACAGCGTCGACGGCGAGCCGGATGTCCGCACCGTTCTTGGTGTACGCGGCGGTCGGGAAAAGCTGCACGAGGTCGACCGCGCGGCTGACCAGCTGGCCGCGGTAGTCGGCGTTGACCTCGGCCGACCAGTCGGCGTAGGCGCGGGTGAGCACGATCGTTCCGAACGACGACGCGAAGTCGATGATCGCGCCGATGTCGACGGTGGCGGCGGCGAGGCGGGCGGCGATATCAGGGTCGGCCGACTTGTCGTCGGTGTCGAAGCCGCGGGCCTTGTCCTTCTGAAACTGCGTGCGCCCGTGCAGTTGGTCGTACCGCGAGATCACGATGTTGTCGAAGTCGATATAGACGGCGACGCGGGTGTCGAGCGGTTCGGCCATCGGTGACTCTTCTCGCGTCGGTTTTGCTCACGGTAGTGCGGCGGGCTGGTCCGGTTCAGTCTGGCCGAGTCATCCGGAGCACGCAACGATCGGGCGCGCCGCGACGATCACACACCGAGAAGAAGCGGCGCCCGCCGACCACGCGACGCGCCGACCAGTCAACGCGCCGACCAGTCAACGCGCCGACCCAGCTATGCGCCACCGAGGCGAAAGGCGCTCCCGCCGATCAGGCCGGCCACACCCCGATGATCAGCGCCATGATGATGAGCGTCACGAACTCGTGCGCGATGTTGAGGATGGTGAGCCCCGACGGCCGCCCCTCGAACGCGTCGTGGGTGATGAAGCGCGCCGCCGTGAAGCCGCCCCACAGAATGATCGTCGTGACGAGCGAGTTGACCAGGAAGCTGCCGCCGTAGAAGTCCCACGAGATGTACGCCGCGCCGGCGAGCACCCATGCCGTGACGAAGCTCACGATCAGCGTGATCACGATCGGCCAGGCGGCATCTTTCGCGTTGCCCGACGGTGTGACCTTCGCGACCCGCATCCAGTACGTTCCGAAGACCTTCGGCGTGTACCAGATCGATCCGACGACCATGCTCGAGAGGGTCGCGAGAATGACCGCCCAGTAGTTGATTTCGGGAACCATGATCGCCTTTCGACTGTGAAGTGCCCACATACTATTGCCCGCGCCGAAACAAAGCGACGCTTCATCCGCCGAGCGGGGCCGTGTCGGCCGAAGCCGATACCCTGAAGGGGAAATGAGCTCAGCAATCCCCACTCGCGATGTAGCGAGCAACCGTCTCCTCGCACCGCAATACCTATGGACGACGGTCGGCGCGATCACGCTCATTTTTCTCGGAGCGTTCGAGTCGCTCGCGGTCACGACGATCATGCCCACTGTTAGCCGCGAGCTGAACGGGCAGGCGCTTTACTCGCTCGCGTTCTCCGCGACGCTGGCGGCGAGCGTCATCGGAATGGTCGTCGCGGGTGGATGGTCCGACAGGCGCGGCCCGTCCGGTCCGCTCGTCGCGTCGATGGCGGTGTTCGTCGTGGGGCTCGTGCTGTCGGGCACCGCCGGCAACATGTACGTGTTCATCGTCGGTCGCTTCCTGCAGGGCCTCGGATCGGGCGCGACCATCGTCGCGCTGTACGTCGTGGTCGCCCGCATCTACCCGCCGGTGCTGCACCCGCGCATGTTCGGCGCGTTCGCCACGGCGTGGGTTGTGCCGTCGCTCATCGGGCCGCCCGTCGCCGGCGTCGTCGCGGATACCGTCGGCTGGCACTGGGTGTTCCTCGGCGTCGGAATCATCTCCGTCGTCGCGGCCGGTGCGATCGTTCCCGCGCTGCGTCACCTGCGTTCGGTGCCAAAGAACGCGTTGCCCCGCACGCCGACGGCGGGGTCAGAGCCCAGCACCTCGGCGGCCGGGTCGAACTGGGCCGTGCTCTGGGCGATCGTGGTGGCCGCCGGAGTGCTCGCGATCGGACTGGTCGGCGAGAGCGGCGGCGCGTTCGCCTGGCCGATAGTCGGCGTCGCCTTCGTGATCGTGGTGATCGCCGTGCGACCGCTGCTGCCGCGCGGAACGCTCCGGCTCAAGCGCGGCCTACCGTCGACCGTCATCCTGCGCGGAGCCGTCGCGGCGCCGTTCTTCGCGACCGAGGTGTACCTGCCGTATCTGCTGCACGAGCGGTACGGCCTGCCGTCTTGGCTGGCGGGGCTCATCCTCACCGTCGGAGCGCTGTCGTGGGCGGCCGGCTCGACCCTGCAATCGCGGCTCGGCGAACGCATCTCGCACGCGGCGCTGGTGCGTATCGGCGCCACGGTGGTCTTCGTCGGAATCGCCGTGCAGCTGCTGACGGCGGCGCTGCTGCTCTCGCCGATCGTCGCGGCGGCCGGGTGGCTGGTGGCCGGCGGTGGCATGGGACTGATGTTCCCGAGGCTGTCGACGCTGGTGCTGTCGCTGTCGGATGACACGGATCAGGGCTTCAACAGCGCGGCGATGACGATTGCCGACTCGAGCGCTTCGGCCGTCGCGATCGCGTTCGCCGGGCTGGTGTTCACGGCGTTCGGTGCGGCTTCGGGCGGCGGTTTCGTCGCCGCGCTCGCGCTGACGACGGTGCTGGCGCTGGCCGCGGTGCCGATCGCGGCACGGGTGCGCACGGCTAGGGCCGGCTGAGTAGCTGACAACAGCACCGCAGCCAGCGCTACTTAACCGACCGACATGCACCGCAGCCAGCGCTGCTCAACCGGCGGAAAGCAGCGCCTCGAGCGCGGCCAGCGCCGGCACCTGACCGCGCACCAACCGCGTGCGGGCGAGCTCGATGTCGCACCACTCGGCGCGGTCCAGCTCGGTGAAGCTGATCTCGTGTCCCGACCCGCGCGGCCAGTCGATGGTGACCGGCGTGCTGGCGAACGGATGGACCTCGAACGAGAGGTCGCTCTCGGCGGTGAAGACCGTGACGGTCTTGCCCGAGACGTACCGGAAATCGCCGAGCCGCTCGTAGTCGACGTCGGGGGCCAGCTGTCCGACCTCCTCGTGGAATTCGCGCCGTGCGGTCTCGAACTCGTCTTCGCCGGGTTCGATGAGCCCCTTCGGGATCGACCAGGCCGCGGCATCCCGTCGCGCCCAGATCGGACCGCCCATGTGGCCGATGAAAACCTCGAGCTTCGCACCGCGTCGGTACAGCAGAATCCCCGCGCTTCGATCGGCGGAGATAGGCATGCCTCAGCCTAAGACGACGAAAGCCCCGACAGCCGGAGCTGCGGGGCCTTCGAGATAACGAACTGGCTACACCTTGCGGTGCCGCGATCGCTAGTTGGCGACGTCTCCGCGCCAGGCGCCGGTCTCGACGCTCTGCTCTTCGATGAACTTCTTGAAGTTGTCGAGGTCGCTCTTGATGATGTGGTCGTCGACGCCGAGTACGGCGCCGGCCTTCTCGGCGAGGCCGCTGGCCTCCCAGTCGAGTTGCACGGTGACGCGCGACTCGTTGTCGCTCAGCTTGTGGAAGGTGACGACGCCGGCGTGGTTCTCGTCGCCGCCGACGCTGTTCCAGGCGACGCGCTCGTCGGGGTGCTGCTCGCTGATCTCCGCGTCGAACTCGCGCTCGACGCCGGCGATCTTGACCTTCCAGTGCGTCAGGGTGTCGCTGACCTGGGTGATGGACTCCACGAAGCTCAAGAACTTGGGGAACGTCTCGAACTGGGTCCACTGGTTGTAGGCCGTCGATACGGGAACGTTCACGTCGACGGTTTTGATGACCTGGGGCATTGCTCTCTTCTCCCTGTTGGATCTCTCGGTTGATAGATCGCTTTGGTTAGATCGTGCGGCGGCCGTTTCGGCCGTCACCCCTTCGACGTTACGGAGCGGTGCGGATGCCCGCTGCCCCTCGCCAGACCGTCGGTGTGGTGCTAACCTCGCCGCCCTCTGCGGGCGTTCACAGCTTCGCGTCGGCTGCTGACAAGGGAAGGCGATGGGTCGGTGACGCGAGGGGGATGAGGCGCGGCGGCGGCGGTTCGGGAACGCCTCATCCGGTAGACGCGCGTTGCAGGTCGCGCAGCGCCGCACTCTTCGACGGCATCGGCCGGGGCACTCGTGCGGGGTCGATGTCGGCGGGCGGGATCAGCCAGTAGTCGGCACCGGCACGCCTGATCTCCCAGTTGTTGTCGTGCAGCAGCAGATGGTGATGTCGGCAGAGCAGCACGCCGTTGGCGATGTCGGTTCGCCCGCGGTCGCGTTTCCAATGTTTTATGTGGTGAGCCTCGCACCACGACGGCGGTCGGTCGCAACCGGGCCATCGGCAGCCGCCGTCGCGTGCGGCGAGCGCGATTCGTTGGCGTTTGGTGAAGAGGCGCTGTTCGCGGCCCACGTCGAGCGGTTGGCCGGTGAAGAAGTCGATGCTGACGGTGCCAACCTCGCACGCGTTGCGTTCGATCGTGGCGATCGAGACGGGGATGTCGAGTCCCTCGATGCGTCCGTGGCCGGGCGCGGTGCCCGACGACGCCGAGAATCCGCCCAGTGCACCATTCTTAGCTGCGGCCTCGATCGCCGTGAGATTCGCGAGCAGCCGGACCGCGGGCGGACGGGATCCGACCACGATGCGGGACTCGTCTGCCGCCGATCCGGCGCGCAGCACGTGCAGGAACGCGTCGTGCAGGTACTGCTCGTTAGTGCGCTCGTCGGCGGCGACGGTCTCGGCCCACGCCTTCTCGTCGGGGTCGACGAACCGGGGTCCGCCGCGTCGCGGCGACGTGATCGTGTCGTGCAGCGAGTCGAGGAACGCGGTGCCTTCGAGGTCGGCGTCGATGATGTACCGGTTCAGCCCGTTGGCCCGCTTCACCCGGCGCACCGAGCGCTGCTCGTAGATGGCCCGTTCGCGTTCGACGATGCCGGCCTCGTCGAGGTCGTCGCGCAACTCGCGCGCCCGTTTGAACAGTGCGTCCGGATCCAGCGGCGGCAGCGCCAGCAACGTCGAAACCGCCGCGGTCAGCTGCTCGGCCGTGACGCCGGGCCCGGGTTTGCCAAGACCGGCCTGGATCGACATCGACCCCGCCACCGACAACCGGCCCGCCGCGACAGCCTCGCCGACCTCGCGCATCCACACCGCACCCGACGGGGAGGGCTGCTGCGCGTCGAGCACCACCGTGCCGGCCTTCACGAGCGTCGTCGCGTCGCGGGAGGTCGACTCCGTCTCGTGCTGCACGAGCTTCTCGGGCGTGCGGTACCCGGTGCGTTGCGCCAGCCCCGCATGCCCGAGCGCGGGATCCGACCGACGGGCGATCTCGCCCGCCGCAATGGCCGAGGCGGTGTCCACCGCGGCCGAGGCGGTGTCCACCGCGCGCCGCACTTGCGCGAGCGTGCGTTGGACCGCCAGCAACTCGTCGTCGGAGAGTTGCGTGAAGACCGCGACATCCGTGGGCACCGACTGCGCAGCCGTCTGCAAGGCGGCGAGAGCGGGACCCAATGTCATGCAATCCAGCTTTCCCGCAACGGCGGCCGGCCGGGGCGTGCCGTGGCGATATGGGGAAAGCGACCGCCACGACGCCTCCTGTGGAGGACGGGTTGACCCGACCCCCACCACCGCGAGTACCGTCGTGCGCATACCGGACACCGCACACCGAACACCCAACAGTGGAGGGCGCATGGCGAACATAGTGGAGAAACTCGCTCAGCAGGTCACGTCGGTCGGCGCGAAGGCGAGCTACGGCGACCCGGTCACCGTCGGCGGGATCG
>Ga0247730_1001314_pt1 | contig 14038 bp, 21 predicted proteins | sample UWRJL073202C2_FD_180959 | JGI IMG/M metagenome (GOLD analysis project Ga0247730, IMG submission 180959) | Plant litter microbial communities from Arlington Agricultural Research Station in Wisconsin, United States - UWRJ-L073-202C-2 | ecosystem: Environmental > Terrestrial > Plant litter >...
GCAGACATGGTGGAAGGGCGGAAGGGGAAATTTCAGGAAATCAAAGCGGAAATGACTCTGATAATCAACCCTAACCCCAGTAATATTAAAGCAGCCAGCGATGGTGATCCCAGCAACTGCGTCATTTCGGTACTGACTACCATGTTCTTGCCTCAATTCTTCCTCGAAATCCCCAGAAACCCATTGACTGCGGTAGGAATACCGTTGGCCTTGGGTATATTCTCTGGCAGCGGAACTGCCAGAGTCGTTCGTAGCCCTTGGTATCAGGTGAGTCCAGGCAATGCGTGTCCTGACTGGACTGACATTATCTCAGAACTTGAAAGCCCCTCCAGGCAGACCACCGCGTCAGGCGTTCCCTATTGTCTGGCCAATTCTTTACCTATGTGCGTGAAAGTCCCGTAGCACCAACTTGGCATTTGCTGACGCTCGCACACACAGCCATGGGATACGCGTCGCATTTGGCAGCCAAGGCGCTCGAGACCTCGGTCTTGCCTGACACTCGGTGCGTCTACTTCCATATTTCTAGCCTGAGGTCTAACACCGCATTAGATCGGCACTTACGACTGGACTCACGCTGTATTATGCTCAGCTTGCACTCAACTGTGCCTGGTCCCCGCTCTTCTTCAACGCTGGACAGGTGTGTGATCTGTGGTTCTCATATGACACGATGCTGACCACTGTATTGCAGATTAGCATAGCTCTGGTTGATAGCGTATTATTGGCGGGAACAGCCTACGCCATGACGGTAAATATCCATTTCCCGATGAACAGACGCCGTGCTTATATCCGGATGATAGGCTGTTTTACATGGACCCACTAATCATCAAACGACCTGGTTTTTGGCTCCGTACTGCGCATGGTTGACGTTTGCTACGTACTTGAATGCAGGGATTTGGTGGAAGAACATTGCAAGGCCCAGTGTAAAGAAGGATTGATATATAGAGGCTTTGTAGTCATTTATGCGCCTACAGTGTCTTTCAATGGGTCTAGCACTTGTACGGCCACTTGATATCAAATGTATTCAAACGCCCAAGCCGCGGGCGCTGTGATCACTTGTTTCGTTACATCCATTTCCTCGGGCTCGACAGCGTGCTTTCAGGGTCAATTCGGACGAACAACCACCACCACCATGAACGGTGAGATCAGAGTAGACTACGACAAACCTCTCGGAGGCTCTCGACGAAGCAAGGTCTTCCAGGGAACGGCTGATCAAGGGCGCTTAGTAGCAGTGAAAACATTGGCCCCAGACGCTTCCCTCGATGTAAGTCTTCTCCTGTGCCCCAATACAATGCAACAATTTCTAATTCCCATTAGGCCTTACTGGAACGTATTGAACGCTGGGAGAACATTCGACACCAGCATGTCCTCGCAGTCTATGGCATGTCCCCACAAAGCGCCAACCCACCATACATCGTCACACAGTACCACAAACATGGGAATATACGCCAGTACATGTCTGCAGGCAACAATTTTGATCGTCCAGCCTTTGTGCGTCTTCTGCTACCTTCAGATGCAATCAGAAGTTTAATGGACCTATAGATCTTCGATGTCATCTTGGGCATGCAATTCCTACATTCTGTGCGTCAGAGGCTCTTGCAGTCCTGGTATTCTGACACAATTCTGACACAATTCCGCATAGACGGGGATTGTACATGGTAGTCTACGACCCTCACAAGTCTTTGTTACGGACGATGTTCATGCATGTATTGGCGATGGGGGAATGGTAGAAATCCAAACCACCAAGAACAGCGAAGCACACCGGTACTACAGCCCCGAAGCTTGGAAAGGAGTGCGTCCACCATCCATGAAGCTCAGAGACAACGTCTGACCCTTATCAGACAATATCACGCTCGTCTGACGTCTTTGCATTTGCTATGACTGCCTATGAGGTATGCCCTCCTTCTTATCTTTGTGGCTTTCCATCGCACTGCTTATCGTGAGGACCAGATCTTCACCTCGACACCGCCATGGGGTGTTCTACCAGAGAAACACATCTATCAACACATCGTCTACGAGAACATACGTCCAGATCGTCCAGAGTCTGACTGTGGAATGCAGGACCACCACTGGGATTGTATTGACGAATCGTGGCAGAAAGAAGGCAGACTGCGGCCGACATTCGATATAATCGCCCGGATGTGGGGAGGACATACGGCCGGTAAGCTTCAATTTCCCGCCCCCGGGAAAGTGTATACTTGGATTGAATATGAATACAGGGAACCAAAGCCCTGTCTCACCTGGCTCAATGCATTCCAGCATAGGGCCTCCTGCCTACGATGATGCAGTTGCTGCTGCTACAAGCTCCAACCCTCCTCCTCGACGCTCGATGTCACCAACAGTGGAGCCATTGAATATTCGACCCAGAACCGGGCGTTCAGGCAGCAGTGGTTCCGTGCATTTCCCCACTCCAGAGAGTCCAAACAACCGCCTGTCGGGCTCTTCGTCGCCAGGTCGGCTCTCCTCTCCACAGCAGAGAAGACCGGCTTCATCCTCTGGAGGTGGCGATCAGAGCTTTTCTTCTGTCTCGGGGCATTTAAGACCAAGTAGGTCAAACAGTATTCTCAAAGCCCGACAATCTCAGCGTGAGTCCCCTCAATTTTATTCAATACGTCACTAACATACTTATCCTCTAGTTCCACCACGGAAATACGCACCATCCTTACCAACGACTCCGTCAAGGGGTTCTTACCCAGCAAATACTACGCTCACGCCTCCCGCAAGTGCGCCTGCCTACCGCCACACACACTCTGCCTCAGAGTCCATCCAGAGCTGGCAGTCTGAAGTGCCTCCTGTACCGGTCATGATGCAGAGTCCATGGGATGGCCGGTCTACGCTAGGCAGCGGACTTGAAACTGGCTCTAATATTAGCGGTGGGACCTACTTCTTCCACTTATTTCTTCGAGATTGAACTTATTCCCCTTCAGAATCGTCAAATCCAGTTTTATTGGTACAAGGGCTGCAAACGGAAGTGCGGGAAACTCGAAAGGCGGACGAGATCAATTCTTATCTCACTCGCATTCAGCACACTGCATTACAGTCCGACCGAGATGCGCAACGTCTGGTGACTGCTGGAGTTGTGCCCATTCTCATCCAACTACTCAAAATTCGAGGTGCGGCTGGGGACGGCTTGGAAGGGGTTATGGTGGCACTGGGACTGGTCGCTCACGATCCTATCAGTGCAAACACTATCTACCGGACCAACACAGCTACGACCTTAATCGAAATCTTTCGCTCTTCGCTGAACGACGATGTGGCTACGCTGGCGATATGGTGTTTGAACCGCATCTGTCGTAGTGCGGACATCGCGATTGGACTATTACGTCTAGGAATAGCGAAATTGTTAACGACAAAACTGTTTCAGAGTTCGGGCACGTTGTTGTCAAGGACGGCTGCGTGGTGTTTTGGGGGACTCATTCTGAACGATGGTATTGCGGACGAGCTGGAGATGGCTGGTGCTTCTGGCTCGTTGGTGTCTCATCTCGGGCAAGTGACTGCCCTGAGTACAAGTACTCCGGACGATATTTGTGCTGCTCTCTATCCCATTGCCAGATTGAGTCGGTCCATCAAGTAGGTGTTCAGAGTCGTGGATTTATTTGCCTTGTTCTGACTATGTAAGCGCAGATTAGCGAAGGCTCTAGCAAAATCTGGGTGCATCCCTTTGCTGGCTCGACACTTGAGCTCTTCAAATGACTCTCAGGTTGTGAATTGGTGTGCACGAGCGGTGGGATGCCTAATGCGTCCTAACAGTGGAGACATGGCAAAAGCCCTGTTGGATGCAGGGATTGCGACGGGTCTTGCCCGGATACCCAGCGTTCTCCCTGCAGAGGAAGTGGAACCTCTTGGATCGTTCGCGTTCGCAATCCAGCGGTTCAGCTGCGCTGAGTGGGGAGGCGGGGTGAGGAAGGTTTTAGTTGCAGCGGGTGTTGTGGATGGACTGCTTGCTGCACTACGAACAGCAAGCTCTGAGCCGTATCCGCAAGTTCATATTGAACTCGCTCTCGCAGTTAGTGAGTAGCTTCACTCTTTTCCAGGGAGCCATTTGCTGACTCATTTGTAGGCTTCCTGGGCGATGTTGGAGGGAAAGACCTACGAAAAGAGATTGTCAATGCTGGTGGAATCGACATCCTGAAGAGGGTAGCGAGCGATGGGAGCCCAGAAGTCGCAAAAGCATGCAACTTGGCGGTGACAAGCATCACTGGTAACGTCTGGACCCGGAATGCTGGTGAGCTGCATGTACTTTTGCGAAAGTAGGTGTCCCCCGTCTAATCAAATATTCATGTAGCCTCTGCGAAAACAGCTATGAATCACAACTGGAGCGGTGGTTGCCCTGACTTCCTACCGCCGTGTCCCTTTGAACTCATGGACGAAGACCCAGAGGAGCTGGACGATTTCTGATCATAACTTATTCTTACAATTCGAACAAGGATTACTATTTGCTGCTGGGGGTATATAATAACACGGTTTTATTTGTTTGTTTATTTCATCTGGGTACAGTTGCGTTATTACTGTAATAAAACGTAAGCCATCTGGATCATAACAATAAAACAAACCGATACACGCACGGAAAAATACATAAGCTTGGTCTGATTCGGGTGCACTGGCTTGAAACCTTCTCTGAACATCTGCAGAGAAGCATTCGCCTGGTTCGATGTCATCTGTGACGCACTATCGGAGAACTCCATTCCAGTTGCTCCCGGCGTATAGTGGTTCTTGGCCCTTGCACAGACAATGTCGGCATAGTACACAGGTGCCTGCAAGAACAGAATGTTAGTTCTACTTGATCATGATAGAAGGCAGAATTTATACCGGGATAGATACCGAGCGAGTAGACCTTGCGTATACGTGACACAATGCGAAAGAAAGCGATTGCAGTTCATCAGGTCTGCATGAGCTCGGTTACAATATATACGTAGTAGAACAGCGTGAGGACGTACTTAAAGCCGCTATCCTGCATAGGTGGTGCGCCAACTCAGCATATTATCTTTAATAAAGAATCCAGAACGCTTACATCGTACAGCACCTGAAAACTTTCGTGAGAATCTGCGTGCGCGATTACGAAGAGAGACGTTGCTTACCGAATAGTGTGCTGGTCGGCTCGTCCCTAGCAGTCCACCTGTACCACATAAGGTTAGTATCGTGCGAGGTTCAGTCGTAAGTCAGAGGCCCTACCATGAGATTGTAAATAAAAGTCAAAGTCAACAGGGTGAACGATTTCCCTGTCGACTACGGTGCCCGCAATGCTGTTCCCGCTTTTATCAGCATTCTCTCCACTGGTTGGGAAGAATCTATATCGGTAAGATGAGTAAACAATACACCTTAATAGTAGCGGTCATTCGCTCACCGGATGTGATGGCGTTTTCCAACTACAATGAATGTGATCTTAGGGTCAATATCGAGCGTTCTGCAAGCTCCTATACGAACACGTTTAGATCATGCTTTAGAGAATAAGAGCTAGCGTACGTACTCTTTAGAGCAGGTAGTTCTGGAAATCAAGATTCAGCATTCGTCATTCAGAGAAGGAAATCAGGCTATACCTAGATCAAGAACTTGGCTAAACTGTCCTTCCGACACACCATCTAATGCAATAATGTCATGAGAAGGATCTCGCATCTGCTGGTGAATTCTGACCTCGGTAGAAGATCAGTCGCTTGGGTTTGATTTCGGCCTTCTTCTCAGCATACTTCCGGTAGTCCATGTACATCTTCAAGACGTGCTATGCAAAATACAAGATGAGCCTGTGGTGGACCTACAATCGAATATATATCACTCACCGTCGCCCGTTCCTCCAAATCTTCAATCATCTCCTGGCGAGATGTTTGCACACCGCACGCTGAATAAACCTTAGCGGGATAGAGATGGAATAGGAGACAGGGAAAACATACTGGCGATGTATTTTGCATTACCAGAATCGACGTTGCCAACAACAGAGGTGAAGGAGGGCTTCCCATCGGCTCCTGGGGCTGGATGTACTACATCCGCACCTATGTTTATACCGATTTAAAACGACATTCAACAGATACAGTAAGGGTGCAATTTACCCATCACGATGGTAGGATATTTAGGGTCGCTCAAAAGTTGGACAGAACGTGGGTCTGGGATGGCGTTTATTCCACCGAGCTTCACGTTAAGTCTAGCAATAAATTCAATGAATTGGGAACCTCACAGTACTATCAACACTTACTTCAAGCAGACATTCGCAAAGTATTGTGGTTTCGCACTCCTGCATTTCGTCGCTTTTAAGCATTGTGTTGGCACACCTCTCTGTTGCCCAAGAGTGTTAGTGCACGGAAACATCACAAAGTTCGCACCGATACTCACCACGACATCTCCGAAGCTGAGATAACACCTAATTAGCGGACTTTCGAACAGCTGAGTCAAAAGGTTCCTTACTGCTTGACTGCCACGTATGTATCATTTCCACCCTCTGGCAAGATCGCTAGAATGAGTTGTGGGGGCTTCTTGCGATCCTTGAGTACGTTACTCCCAAAATTGTTCAGTTGACCCTCAATGTTTCCTTGTGCATTGTGATAGTCAATGTGTGTGGTTGGTGCCAAGTTAATGCCTAGAATTGTGAGCATCAGCAAAAATGCATCGTCCTTGCCAGGGTAATGACAACGTACCGACTTCTTGACAGGCCACAACAAGATTGTTAATGACTTTCGTGGCATCTGCAAATGAGAATCGACGCTCTGTTTCGTAGGAGACCAACATCCACGAGTCAATGGCGGTTGACGGCTTAATAAATTTTTTGTCTCGCCTAGAGTCAAATTTATCCGTGTAAGTATAGGGCAGTCTAGACTGATAGATACCAACTCACATATTCCAGGCTCCGTCACGAGGGGCCTAAGGAATGACAAGTGTGAGATGACCGATATAACAATACAGGCAGGATTACTTACAATGGTAGCAACCTTCGATTTCTCTCCGTACCGTAAAGTGGGCGGTTGGAGAATACGGGCTTGTACGCGAAGAGGGCCGTGTTCAACATCGACGCGTAGTCCAAATCCTGCCACATACTCGGACTGCTGATACTGCAACGCCTACAGAAGCGTCAGGATATGTTGAAATGCCAAGAGACAACACCCACTGGTATTCCATTCTTGATACTTGCCAACCGGTCTGCGGGTTTCTTGGTCGAAAATTCAAGGACAGCTTTTCGTTTATCATCTGGCACTTGCTTTCGCATAATCTGGCCGGGCACGACAGAGCAAAGTTCGAGCGGAATAATTGTCGAGGTACCAACCTGGGGGTAGATCAACTCGACAGAATGGAAACATATAATACGTCACTTACTTCAACACACACTGCGTTGGGAAAACGGAGAGGCCTGTTCTGATGCAAACTATAGTAGTTTGCCACAGATATGTTGCCGCCTTCGTTAAGGTTAAACAGTTCGCCACCCGCACCCCGAGAGGTAAGCTTCTTGATTACTTTCGTCCTTCTAGGACCGGTGCTGTCCTTAGACGTGCTGTAGAACGATCAGGCAAGATGGCAATAAATCTTTGGTTCAGTAGCGTACACATCGATTCGCACTCCGCTGATAAACCGCTGAAGCGCCAATCGGTTTCGATCGTTCAGCGCAGGAGGCGAAAGCTGTTGGACATTGGATGTCTGGTTCTGCATTCCTTGTTGACCAGCTAGAAATTCCAAGCAGACGTCGATTAAGGGGCCAGGTTTGTACATGACACCAGTGGCAATGTCTACGTTGATAAAGACTTTGTCGAGACCAGGTCTGATAGATTGGAATAAGCCACGCCGGACCTCTGAAGATAAGAGTGAGGCACTTGGTAACTGCTTGACGTTGTCTAATGCTTACCCAGTCCACCACCAATGTTCTGTCTCTCGTTATCCGGGAAGAATGAGCGAGCATTGAAGGGATGGTTCAGCGAAGGGGTCATCCTAATGACAACGTTTAGAGCCTGAAAACCCGAATCAGATGTTTGTTTTGTGCTAGTGGCAACAGCGGTACCGTAATTGCTGTCTGCACAGCACTGTCTTGCGACTGAGTCCCCGCAACAAAGCGATGGAGCGCCCTACGCTACGCGTGTTAGTCTGCTCAGTCATCTCTTTTGGAAGGAAGTACCCACTCTGGGTTGATCTCTGCGACAAGGGTCAGCCTGATTTTGAATGCTTTCGGAGGTTGGCGAGTTTTAGTAGGCGCCTCAAGAGATACATTGAACTATAGTATTAGTAAGCATCGTCAATCAAATAATGCTCTTATATGCGTACGTCTTTGGTTCCCTCGTGAAATGGCAGCTTAATGATGGAGAAGAAGTTCTTGCGTCCGTCTAGTTTGCGCTAGATATAAAATAAATAACCAAATAACACTTCATCGCACGTACCATAAACGCCTTTAGGGCTGAATATCTCTGGAGCAACCGTCCTCTGGAGTTCTTGGATGAGGAGCATATTGAATCGCGGTGGGAGAACTTTGTCAACGGGGTGTATGACTGCGAGTGCAAGGAAAACCATTTCAGCATTGAATTTTACAGAGAAACCCCTTGCAAACTCTTACCGACTATCAGAGGGGAAAAAGACGCGTCAGATCGTGTAGGATGCATGAATGAGCAGCCAAAGGAGACTGACCGTCATAGTGATAGATAATCTTATCAGGAATCGTGGTAGGAAACGCGTTTAGCTGCAGAGTAATCGCCTTTCCTCCCACACCAAACCCTGGCATTTTCACACCAACGCTGTTGACGTGATCTGCAGGAAGACCGGCTGGTGTGGCTGGCTGGTGAACCCTAGCAGATCCACCGCGTCCTTGACCTGCGGCAGTGGATCCACCACGACCACGGCCGGTTGCTCTAGGGGGCATTTTCAGGAAAACGATTGTAGGGAAGAGAGAGGATGGTGGTGGTAGGAGGAAGAGGGTGTACTGAATAGAAAATGACAAAGGTAGCTTTGTTCGCGTCCGACTACCTTTTTTTCTCCAAGACCCCAGCCACCGCTCGCTATTAGAGACTCCGTGGCTTCAGCGAGTACGAGTGCATCTGCGTGTGCGGCATGTCTGCTGTGCACCAGTGGTCTTCCCCATACTCTGAATATGCGCTATTGGATCTGCTTGCATGTACTTAAGTGGAATCACAAATGATATCGGGTCAATTGCGGAAGCATCCGCGGAATCTGATTAGCTATAGGCGGCATAGTCTGAGGATCTACATGTAAACTAATCTGTAATAATGTGCCCCGCTCGAGATCCAGCTCATTGGGCCACTGGCATACTGAAGGTGCATAGTTTGACTGTTTCCGAAAGTAAATCATAGGTGGATCGGGGTTATCCATATTGTTGCGGTAGAAATACAACGCTCCTGGCGTTTTGCTCGACAAAGATTAGGCAGGAAGATGCCTAAACATTTCTTCTCTTAAAGTATTGCGGAATAACCTGGTAAACCACTCTTCGAAAAGCATTTAGTGCTGGGGAAGGGGACGCCTTGGCCTGCATAACGGGCTTCGAGCGTATATGTGTGGTCGAGGGGAGGCAATCTGCCGTCATCCATGATGGAAGTTGTCGGTAAGGGGATTCACCTGCCGCAAGAGCGTCGAAGGCACTAAAGAAGCTTGAAGTGTCGTCCACATCTGACTGTGCTGTCGAGTATGTGGTAAAAGAGGTAGTGGAGACGATGGCGGGCGATACGTGAGACCAGTCACCAGCATATCGCCACGTAATATGGTCAGGCCCATGAGGCTTGCGATGACAGAGGGAATGTGGCTACGAAAGAATTAGTCTCCTATTTCCCTGTCGAATACAGCATGATTCGCACATGTTCATTTGCTTGCGGAGTTTCGTTTGTCGTGTACTTATCGTATGCGTCCGCAGAAGCGGTCTGAAAACAGTCAACTTGTTAGCCAAAGACTAATAGTAAAAGATGAGCATACCTCTGTGAGGTCCTCTGCGAGTCTACCAGCGTTTGAAGGCTTCTCTCCAGGAAGATATCGAACTGGAATTCTACGGCTGGACGGTTTGGGCATGACGAAAGGTAAAACAAAGAAAGCACGCGGCCTGCTTTTGAGACAAAGAATTAGCAATTTACTCTGCTTTCTGAGGAGCTTGAGAAGAGTGCACATACAGGGGTCAGCAAGACGACAGTGAGAGTAAAAACGAAAGGGCAATGCAAATAATGGCAGTTGGATGATGAGGATGCTTTGGAACTCAAGCTTTATGGGGACTATCCCAGCTCGTGTTGAGATTTGAAATGAAGACGCGTGTTATGAGCATGCCAGAATCGAACGACTGCAATAAGGGAACGGCGCATAGCAGCGCTCGTTTCATGGTAACACAAGCGCCAGAGTTTCCATGCTATGCACTAGAGTCTTTTGCACGATCGCAGGCGTCTCTGCCGTAAACCAGCGGGATGCGACAAGGGTCATTTACGCAAAGAACAAGGAGACTCGAAGGCAGTGAGGCTCTGCGTATTCCGGATCCCTTTGAAGGGCTGCACGATCAAAGGGAAGGCAACCAGAGCACCGACAGTCCACATAGCAACGGAAGGAGAAGGGGATCGCATACGGACATGCTTCAGCAAGCTATGTATCATTGTATGCACGGCGTATCAAGAGGTAGGCTGCAGACGGCCAATAGGATGGTCGGCATTGGTTGAGAGTCCAGGTTCAACTTTGCAGTGACCGTAACGCGACCACCGGCAATCACGACCAAACAAAAGCACTTTCTCAGAACACCATTCTTTCAGTAGGCTCCATGATGATACCTTAAACTGCCAAACTCTTTTACCTACTCGTCTCTTTTTTCATTATCTGTCTCTACACTTGCACGTGCTATGGACCCTACAGGACCAGGCCGACGAAAGACAGTACTCAGCGGGCGAGAAGTATACGACGGTGTTCTCAACGGCGAGATCGAGACACCACTAATTCCTAGCCTGCCTACTGACCCCCCTCCACACCACATTTCAACGCGTACACTAGCTCAATTTCGGCAGGAGGAAGGTCGATCGCTCCGGAAACAGAGACTACAAGCGCTCTGGCATCATATATGCAAGCAAGGTTACCGCTTTCCGCGCTGTGCTCCTGCAGATCAACCTTCGGCCTCAGTATCTCAAGAGCAAGCAGAGCAACTTCGAATAGCCTACGAGAGCGAGCTATATGACCACGTTGGAAGCCACACCTCTGGTTCAGCAGCACATCGGATAACGTGGCCGGAGTTCAAAGCTTACGCTGAAGCTAAAGAGGAAGAGCTCTGGGGTGTCTTCCATGAGCTCGACGTGAACTCGGATGGCCATATCAACAACGCCGAGCTGGATGTAGCACTCAGACGAGCAGGTGCGTCTGTTAGCATGTTTGATTCTACTAGATAGCTGAAGTTGTACGCCAGGAATCACATTGACTCCTTCGACTCTGGATGAATTTATGAACTACCTCACTACCTCCCCTCATTCGCACACTATTACTTTTAGTGAATTTCGCGATTTTCTGCTGTTGCTTCCGCGCAAAGCGTCACCAGCTGAAATCTACAAGTACTATCAAATGAAGAAATACCTGGGAGATGACGGCCGAGGTGTAGCTCGGGTGACAATGGAAGGTGCGTCCGGATTCTGCGCTGCGGATAGACCAAAAGTTGACGTCCATGAATACAGGTGATGTCAGTCTTAGTGCAGAGGACAGACCCCCCACTATTCAGGCACACAAACCCCTTTCTGCTACAACTCTTGAACCCAAGACTGAGAATACCCAGACGCAAACATTTGACGACGACGAAGAGGAAGAGGAAGATGAACACCATGTTAGCCATCCAGCTTTCAAGTTTCTGTTAGCTGGGGGGATTGCTGGCGCAGGTAAGGCGGCGGATGCTTGCTCACAACCCTATATACTCATGCCGGCTGTCTAGTCTCGCGAACATTCACTGCGCCATTCGACCGTCTCAAGATATTTCTTATCACACGACCTCCTGATATTCCTATGTCGTCGACTCCTACAGCTTTCGGAGGTGCACGTGTATTGGGCTCTGCGATTGCGCGTTTGTATGCGGAGGGTGGAGTGTTGGGTTTCTGGACAGGAAACGGCCTTTCTGTTGCGAAGATATTTCCCGAGTCTGCTATCAAATTCTTTTCGTATGAATCAGCGAAGCGCGGCTTTGCCAAATATTACGACGGTGTTGAGGATACACGGGATATAAGCGGTATTAGTCGCTTTTTATCTGGTGGTATTGGGGGAATTACGAGTCAACTCAGCATTTATCCTGTTGAAACACTCAAGGTTAGTGTTTGTTGCGTAATAACTTCGCTGACAATGCCCTAACGAACCATAGACACAAATGATGAGCAATACTGGCGAGCAAAGGCTCTCTTTGGTAAATGCTGCTAAGCACTTATGGGTGTTGGGTGGCATGCGAGCTTATTATCGCGGTTTGACGGTGCGTGGAAATCTTTCTTATGGCTATCAGTTGTTTACTCTGATACTACTTAGATTGGACTTGTTGGAGTTTTCCCGTAAGTCATGAGACGCGGATGGCTTGGGATTTACTCACCACATATTACTACAGGTACTCAGCAATAGACATGTCTACTTTTGAAGCTCTGAAGCTCGCATACCTTCGGTCAACGGGCAAAGAAGAGCCTGGGGTAATGGCTCTACTTGCATTTGGAAGCATATCTGGAAGTGTTGGTGCGACGAGTGTTTTTCCCCTCAATCTCGTGAGAACTCGACTGCAAGCATCTGGAAGCCCTGGTCATCCCCAGCGATACACTGGTGTTTGGGATGTTGCTAGCAAGACCTGGGCAAACGAAGGATGGACAGGGTTCTATAGAGGGTTATTCCCCACCCTGGCTAAGGTACACGAGCAATATTTTGGTTTTGTCCTCCATTGCTTATCGGAACTTCAGGTTGTTCCGGCGGTCTCGATATCTTACGTCGTATACGAGCATAGCAAACGAAGGTGAGAATTTGTTATTCGCTTTGTTATGTTGGGAAATCCTGAGCTTCCATCTAGACTGGGTATCTAAAGTTCAGCTCATTGGATTCGGGATTTTCTGCGGACTGTCTAATTTTAATTTTCGCAATTGTATCTACCTACCTGCTTTTACAACCATGCTATATCGAGTTTGTCTTCGCTTATGTTGTTGTGTCCAAGGACTGAGGACATGCAAGGAAAATGGGATGGAGACTCAACATCACTCGTCGGAGTTTGAATTTCTTGAACGCACGGTCGTGTATCTTCATCGTCGGCAACCACCACCTCCCGCTAGCTAATGCCACGAGCTGCGGTGGAAATTGACCCAGCTCAAGCCGAACTTGAAGAAGAAGATACGATCAGTGGCAGCATAGAGGACGACGAAATTATGGAGGACGTTGAAGAACAAGAAGACGGTTACAGTGCGTGTTAATGCCCTATCCGGCGCGCCTTATTGTGCTGTATCGCGCTCGCAGACCTGGGATCTCATTTCTGATAGCTCTTTGTTGAATTATAGCCTCCTCCACGCCAACCTCTACCCTCACCTGGATATCATGGTTCTGTTCACTACCTGGCCACGAATACTTTTGCGAAGTAACAGAGGATTTCATTGAAGACGACTTCAACTTGACAGGCTTGAACACACTCGTGCCCTTCTGGAAAGAGGCGATGGAGATGGTGTTGGATGTAGAACCAGGTGTGTATCATGTACTCGGCGAATACTCTGTCCATTCTCACTTGCTGCTATCAGATGAAGACGCATCGAAGATACCCGATGTTTCGATAGTAGAGTCCTCTGCCGAAATGCTATACGGCCTTGTTCATCAGCGCTACATACTTACGCGAATTGGCCTGCAGAGCATGGTGCGTTCAAGTTCATTTCTCTATGGCCAGTCACTTCATGACCCATGACCCATGTTCTACTAGGTGGACAAATACGAGAATGGGATCTTCGGCTGTTGCCCTCGGGTCTATTGTATGGGAACCCATGTTGTACCGTGCGGCAGATCTGACATGCCTGGACTCGATACTGTCAAACTATTCTGCCCAAATTGCAACGACATATATTCTCCGCCCAGTAGCCGATTCCAAAGCGTTGATGGTGAGTATGCTACATCACCCCGCAACTTT
>Ga0247730_1001317_pt1 | contig 14004 bp, 15 predicted proteins | sample UWRJL073202C2_FD_180959 | JGI IMG/M metagenome (GOLD analysis project Ga0247730, IMG submission 180959) | Plant litter microbial communities from Arlington Agricultural Research Station in Wisconsin, United States - UWRJ-L073-202C-2 | ecosystem: Environmental > Terrestrial > Plant litter >...
GTTCTCTACTAGCTATTGTTTACAGCTACAAAATAACCGTCTTATACTGAATCACAAGAAGAAGCATCTTTCTTTCAAGCCTCGCATACCCAACAAGTCCTGCTTTCAATCAGAACAAGATTTGCATTCCAAGACCGTGGTCACTTACCCAGTCTGCTTCGGTGATCCACAGTTCCGAGACTCCTTCCATCTTTCCTAAGACTGCGGCGCCTTTCCATGCCAATATTCTGGGGTCGACATCTTTAGGCTGTGGAACGACCTGGACCTTGATGTTTTCGAATCGGTTATACGTGATCGCTTGCACTCTGTGGGTCTAGCTTGAGTTTCCAGGATCAAACGTATTGTGAAAGCGGTGCACAAACCTCGAAGACAACGCAGAGTCAATTCCTGGGATCAACGAACTTCCACCGATGAGCATAATTGCGCCCAGGTATTTCTTGATTCTCTCGTCACTTCCCACAGCACGGACGCTGTGGAAAATTGCTACGTCTAAGGGCAACTTTCCTGCCTCGAATGGGATGTCGACATCAGGCTTGTTGAGAGGCTCAATAGGAGTGGTAACAGTTGAGGGATCTTCCTTCTGTTGTTCGGCTTGCGCAGGAGACACAGCGGGAGCAGGGGCAGGGGCAGAGACAGGAGCCAGCGGTAGCTGTTCCAAAGCAGTGGGTTGAGTGGGCGTGCCGTCTGAGATTCCTTTAGGACCAGGTTCAATACTTGAGCATGTACAGGGAAATGCGCACAGATCTACCTTGATCAGATGGCTCTACTGGTACCTGAGCGCTTTCATGGCTCAGGAGGTGTTGCGTTGCATTTAACATCGCGGGCGTCTTTCAACCCCGATCAGACCGTGTCAAGGATAGAAACAAAGCATTGGCACTGACGATTTGATCACCCATATTTGTCTGTTCTAAGATGTCTTCGACAACGTCCGTAGCAGGAGCCATAGCTATGCGGGCTCGCTTCGCGTCGTAGTCAATTACTGTATTTTCGAACAGAATCTAAAGGATCAGTGAATTAGGATACGACAACGAGGAATACCGAATGAGCGGCTTGCCATTGGCGCCAGTACTGGCTCTTCGTATACGCGGACTGCGTACTTGTGCGTAAGAACGCCAGGTTTTCGGACCGTGAAATCATGAGTTTTACTCGTTACATCGGCCTAGTGGTTAATTAGCCGGGACTTTTGTATTGCGAGGCCTTCTTACTTCGAGCAGAGAAGCCATCTTTGTCTTCAAGTCGTCCAAGACAGCCCAGTCGTATGTTTGAGCCAAATTTACCTCGCGATATGGGAAGTTGATACGTTCCAGTAACACGTAGAGAAATTCTGTGATATCATTTCCCCCAATGTCTAGCGATAGTCTTTGAAATTCTCACTTAATAAATTGATTGAAAGAACAGAAGTCTCGCGTACCTCGTATCACCCAACACTAGCCCCTCGTCAACACACGCAATTGTAGTTGTTGTAGCACCAATGTCAATGACACAAGCGCTGGTAACGCCTGATCCATATGTTGCCGCCAGGGATTCCTGTTGGCAAATTAACACGGGGTATTGAAGTTAGATGTTTGTCAGGAGTTTACCTGTTGTGCACAGAGCTGCTTGAACCCCATAGTAATCAACAGCAGGTTGGTCCAGTGACGGACATAGTTTCGGTCCCATAAATCGGGGATAACAAGCACTACGCTATAGTTCTGATGATCAAGTGGGGTTAGCTAGCCAAGCATTCCCAAGACGATTGATTAGCGACTAACCCGGTAGTCAGCGGAGGTTATGCTGAGTCGATCTTCTAGCGTTGTCCTCAGAATTTGTTCTAGATCGCCCAGAATGACCTGCAGCGACGGATAGACCTTCGTATTGAATGTGGACTTGTAGATAGGCCATCTTTTTAGATAGGAGGTATCTTTTCCAACTCGCAGCGCCTTCATTACAATAGCTGTTAGCACGACAGGGAACAATCAGAAAGGCTCAGGTATTACTCGATCGCCGACAAGATAGTCCTCCTCTGTGGATGAATCCAGCCAGTCGAGTTGGAACGGATCATTATGCTCAAGTATGGACTCGGGTTGAAATGCTTCGTTCGCTGCACTGGCAGAATTAGTCGCATTAGGCGTGGCGCGCACTTTAAAGAACTTCATTCGCGTGCGAAGTGCAGTGCTAATGACAGATAGTTTGTTCGTGAACTGTATGACGGTCAGAATGGAAAGTAGAGATGTTAACAAGGTCGAAGAGAGGGAGCTTGAACGTACGGGGTCCTCGTCAGTGTCCATAGCATCAGGATCGCGTGGACGTATAATGCCCTGAGAATATTCCGGGTTTATGGGTACTTCAGTACGCTGCTTCCTAGCAATGACTGTCGGCACGGTTATAGGCGTAATGTCGCATGCTCGACCTATGCGTAAGTTCTGTGAGCCTGGATGAATGACAAGAACCTGATATCCCCGTCTGCGCATGGGTCAGTATCATACAGGATGCGCGAAACCGAGGGCAGACCTTTGTTCGGAAGGAGTAGAAGTGGACGAAGTATCTACTTGCTGCTTTTTCATGGAATTCCGAAACCATGTTGTTTGGGTTTCGGACTTGAGATACGTGCTTCCAAGATGCTTTGGGTTTGTCCTGTTGTGTTACCGTCAGCTGTTATCATAACATCACCAGAGTAGCTTATTGTCACGGTAGGGGAACATGTAGGGAAGTGTATTTCAGTCCCCAGTCATCGCGCTTTGTATTTGGGATTCCTCGAGGCATGGCGGTTGAAGTGAGAGAGTGAGTTGGTTCAACTTGTCACTTGTGACTCCCGAAAAGGAAGTTATACATATGGGTCCCTCTTGCCTGAGCAAGCCTCGACTGAACCGTGGACAGCGTCCAACCTTTTCCAATGCGCTTTCAGACGAGAAAGCAGGCATATTGGATTTAAATGATTCATCGTTTTGTTGTTGTGTAGATATCTCATGAAAAGGACAATCTAAACCTATGTAAGACGTGTACCGGTCCGTCCCTCCCTGAAGGCTGTGGTCGACCGCGATACCAGAGAGGAAATACTTTCTGCGTTGTTTCTGATCTTTCAAGCCTGGATAACTGACCATATTTGACATATAAAGAGGATGGCAGAGGCGTAGTCTGTAGGATGCGTTCTATCTATTATAGATCGACAGTAGCGGGTTTTCAGTCGAATCGCGTTCCCATTCCAACCATTTAAAGACGAAGCAAGATCTACCCTCATTATTATGCAAGTGGTTAGACAAATAGCAATGTGGTACTGCGTTTACTTCCATCTGCTAGTGTTACATATGGACCCACCAATCACCAAAACGGAATGATGTATATGGGTCCCATGCTTACCTAACGGAAAGCCTACTTGTTTCGTTGCAGTCAGGTCCAGTCAGGTCAACCTCATCTTACTGGCGCTACTAAGCGCAGGGAGCGTGCTTGCTTCCGTTTCAACCCCAGACTATGGCCTCGACTCCTCATGCACCTCAAAACGAGGTTCTAAATCAAATCTTTCAAGGTCTCCGGAGCAAGAATAATGATGTCCGTCTCCAGTCTGCTCAAGAGCTGAGACGATACGTGCGTTCCATGTTTAATATTCTACGTGGCGCAATACTGAAACTCCTTCAGATATCTACTAATGTTGTTGAGATGTCCTCAGATGCAGCAGCCAAGTTATGGGAAGACAACATAAACCGGAGGCTGTTCGACCTAATGCATAGCCAGAATATAGCTGACAAATTTGGCGGATTGTTGGCCATAGGTGTGTCACCACGTCTTACTTCAGTGTAATCGCTCTCAATCTCTTTCTAGATCACCTTCTGGACGTTGACAATGAGGAGACTATCGAGTCGAAGCGGAACCTGTTCCGTTTCTACAATTATGTCAAACATCTACTACCCAATCCCGACGTCAACTTGATGCTTGCTGCGTCCAAAACGCTTGGTCAGATTGCGGAAATTGGGGGAGCTGCTTTTGGAGAACGTTTCATGGATTTCGAAGTGCCCGCAGCTATTGAGCTCATGCAGCCAGACAAGCAGGAATCACCCCGTTATGCTGGTGTACTGATTCTCAAGGAACTCGCGAGGAACAGTCCTACATATTTCCATTCCCACATCAGCATTGTTTTCGACAATATCTTGGTTCCTCTTCGCGACACTCGTGTTATAGTCAGAGAAGGCGCCGCAGAGCTTCTTGCTGCATGTTTAGAGATTGTCATTCAGAGGGAGCGTCAGATCCGAAGTCCATATCTATCCAAGATTCTCGCAGATGCTCAGGCCGGTTTAAAACACCCTCAACCTGAAATTATCCATGGGTCTCTTTTGACTTATAGAGAGCTTTTGTTGCACGCAGGCATGGTAAATTCCGGTCTACTTCCTTGAGATGGCTTCAGAAACTCATCGTTGCTTGTGTTCAGTTCATGAGAGAAACCTTTGCGGACACTGTCGAGCAAATCATGCGCTATCGCTCACATAGAGATGGCTTAGTCCGCAAGATGGTTATTACTATGATACCCTCTCTAGCGGCGTACGACACGGAAACCTTCTGCGAGCTGTACCTCCACAAGTGTATGAGTCACCTGCTTCAACAGCTTGATAAACCGCATGAACGAAATTACGGTGCGCTTGTTGACTAGCTTTAGCAAGTGTCCGTGGCTTAAACGTGTCGTGTATCATAGCGTTCATCGCCATAGGGCATACTGCAACTGCAGTTGGGAGCGACATGAAGCCATTTTTGGAAGCAATCATGAGTCAGATTAAGTTGGGACTTCAGGGACGAGGGTGCGCAATTTGGCTCTGTCAAAGAGCTGCGACTAAAAGGAGGACTCAGACGCAAGAATGCACCTTCTGAAGAGCCAATATTCCAATGCGTTGGAATGCTGGCATCGGCTGTGGGGCCGAACTTGACCAAGCTGTTACATGACCAACTTGATCTCATGTTTGCATGCGGTTTGAGTGAACCTCTGAGACAGGCCTTGGTAGCAATTGCTCGATGCATACCTCCCTTATTGAAGACGATTCAAGGTCTGTTTCGCTTGTCCACCATAGAGCTATGATCAGGCGTTGATGCCGTGACTATCATAGATCGACTACTGGACATGTTATCGACGATTCTTAGTGGTCAGCCCTATAAGCCACTGGGTGCTCCCTCTGTTACTCGTTCGGACCTTCCTACGATGACGCGTGAGGTCACTACATCTACGGTAGCTACAATTTGCACCTCTTAGAGTACAAGTCTAATTCTCATTAGGCTACTGCTAATGATCGTAGCCCAGAGTTGTTGGAATTGGCGTTATCAACTCTAGGTTCCTTTGACTTCAGTGGTATGTAATCATGTTTCGGTTCTGGTCAATTTCTATTTACACAAGATCAACTAGGCCACACATTGAACGAGTTCGTCCGCAGTTGCGCCCTGCCGTATTTGGAGAACGACCACGCCGAAGTGCGACGAGCCTCCGCGTTAACATGTTGCCGACTCTTTGTTCGTGACTCAATCTGCTACCAGGCCAGCACACATGCGATCGAGGTCATAAGCGATGTTCTCGATAAACTTTTGACTGTGGGAATTGCAGATCCAGGTGAGGAAAGATCAGTTTCGCTCGAATAAACGACCACTGAACTTCGTCCAGACTCCGATATTCGCTTGACGGTGTTATCATCTTTGCACGAGCGCTTTGACAAACATTTGGCTCAAGCCGAGAATGTTCGATCACTATTCATCGCGTTAAATGACGAGGTCTTTGAGAATCGTGTTGCCGCGGTGTCACTCATAGGACGACTAGCGAAACACAACCCGGCATATGTGATGCCCTCCCTGCGAAAAGCTCTGATCCAGCTTATGACGGAACTCGAATATTCGACAGTCATGTACGTATCCATTTTACCCAGAGTGATGTTTTGTGCTAAGATGAATATCTACAGGCGAAACCGAGAAGAATGCACGCGATTGCTGACGCTGCTCGTTAGCGCAACACAACGCCTCATCAAGCCTTATGCTCTTCCCATGATGCTCACACTCTTACCCAAGGCCGAAGACACCAATCCGACTGTAGCAGCGAATGTCTTGATGTGTCTAGGCGAATTAGCTTGTGCAGGCGGGGAGGACGCGTTACCGCACGTCGATGAGCTAATGCAAGTGATTTTACTCAGACTTGCCGACCCATCCCATGTCAAGAGAGATGCTGCATTACGAACGTTGGGACAAGTGTGCTCGAGCACGGGCTATGTCATTACGCCACTCATTGACCATCCACAAATCCTCCAGCTTCTGAATCGCATTCTCCGGTCAGAATCCAATCAGCACATCAGACGGGAGGTTGTAAAGGTGTTAGGCATTATTGGTGCACTCGATCCATATGGCCGCAAGACGAAACTGGGGGAAGACTCGTCCAGCGAAACCTCTATGTACTCTGTCAACCAGCTCCCTCTCAATCCCCCAGGATCTTCCCCTCAATCTGATGACTATTATCAAGTCGTCGTAATCAATTCGCTTCTCGCTATCTTGACCGACCATTCGCTCAGTAGTCACCACCACACTGTCATTGAGGCTATCATGTCCATTTTCAAGACCCAAGGTCTCAAATGTGTTCCCTTCCTCCCCCAGGTGTGTATCGTTCAGGAGTTACATTCGACTCTTGTTGACATGATTTTAGATCGTGCCCGCCTTCACAAGCGTTACCCGTCAAACGTCCGCTGCACGGCTCCAGGAGTTTCACCTACAGCAGCTTGCCATTCTGGTCACAATCATTAAGCAGCACATCCGTAACTATATGCCTGAGATCTTTGAACTCATCCGCGATCTTTGGGACAACACAACTCTTCAGCTGCCAATTGTCTCGCTCATTGAGGCCATGGGGAAAGCATTGAACGCTGAATTTAAGCCATTCCTCCCTACGCTGATTCCTCTACTGCTGAAACTCTTCGATGCCGAGCTGAACGAGAAACGTATACAGACGCAAATCAAGATCTTCGATGCTTTTATGATGTTTGGGTCCAATATTGAGGAGTACCTTCATCTTGTAATCCCCATTATTGTCAAGTCGTACGAACGCACGGATGCCACAACACCCCTCCGAAAACGAGCCATTCAAACCATTGACGGATTATCAAAGCGCGTAAATTTCTCAGACCACGTTTCACGGATCGTTCATCCACTTGTTCGTGTTCTGGACTCTTCCAACAACGATCTCCGATCTACAGTCATGGAAACGCTATGTTCTCTCGTTATCCAGCTTGGTGCTGAATTTGCAATCTTCGTGCCTCTGATTAATAGGGTATGTGCCGCAATATCTCTACGCATCCCCCCGGGCTAACACCTTGTAGTCTTTACTTCGTCATCGGATCTCCCATCCCAAGTACGACAGTCTCATCACAAAGCTTCTGAATGGCGAGAGGTTGCCACAGGAGTCTGGTGTTCTAGAGCTCTTGTAAGGGATCAGTGCCATAATGTTGATCTGAATACTCAAAAATCCAACTAGGATGGGAGACAACAAAGCGCCCGAGTTCTCCGCACCAGCAGAGGCTTCAAGAATGACTGTTAATCAGCAGCATTTGAAGCAAGCGTGGGACACTTCACAGGCTTCAACGAAGAATGATTGGACCGAATGGATGCACCGACTCGGCGTGGAGTTTATGAAGGAGTCCCCTTCTCATGCTCTGAGGGCATGTATGACACTTGTGGATATCCATCCTCCTTTGGCCAAGGATTTGTTTAATGCGGCGTTCTTGTCTTGCTGGACGGAGTTATATGACCAATACCAGGTAAGTGAGCGAGAACGATCTGTTATCCGAATCCTGACAATATATGAATAGGAGGATCTTGTGCGTTCCATCGAAATTGCGCTCACATCTCCTCAAGCCCCAACCGATCTCGTCCATAGATTGCTAAACCTTGCGGAATTCATGGAACATGAAGAGAAGCCCCTGCCTATTGAGCATCGCACCCTTGGGGAGTACGCGATGAAAAATATGGCTTTCGCAAAGGCTCTTCACTATAAAGAACTTGAGTTCTACTCGGAGGCATCGCCAGAAACCATCGAGTCCCTCATTTCCATCAACACCCGCCTACAGCAACATGACGCCGCTTGGGGAACCCTACTTACCGCGCAAGAGCAATACGATGTGACGCAACAAGAGGAATGGTACGAACGACTAGGTCGTTGGCCCGAGGCTTTGAAGGTTTACGACAGGAAGGCCGCATTAGAGCCGGGGAATACTGTTGTTCAGATCGGGCGTATGAAGTGCTTGCATGCCATGGGGGAGTACGATCAATTGGCTACCCAGATCCAGGAAAGTTGGCAGACCGCGAGCGCAGATGTCCGACGTGAAATTGCCCCCATCGCTGCTGCGTCAGCCTGGTCGATACGAGACTGGGGCCGCATGGACGACTATGTTGCCTCGATGCGAAATGACTCAACGGATAAAGCTTTCTACCGCGCTATTCTTCTCGCCAATCAGAACCAATTCCCTAAGGCAATGATACAAATTTCAAAGGCTCGCGACTTACTGGATCCAGAGCTAACGTCCTTTGATGGAGAGGGTTACGGACGTTCGTATAGGTGTGTTGGAGAGTTTCCGAACAATCGTGGTTCCCTGATCAGGTATGATACAGTGCAATGGTGCGAGCGCAGATGCTTTCGGAACTGGAAGAAATCATTGCCTACAAACAGTACGCTGATCAGCCAGAACGGCAGCAAACAATGCGACGAACATGGATGACACGGTGCGCCAAAAGATTTCATAGTTGTTTTGCATTGCCTGATCTAGCCTAGTTTGCGAGGATGCCAGCCTGACGTTGAAATCTGGCAGAAAATATTGCAAGTGCGGACGCTTGTTGTAAATCCGGAAGACGAGCCAGACATGTGGATCAAATTCGCGAATCTTTGTCGAAAGAGCGACCGCATGTTACTGGCGGACAAGACAATCAATTCGCTACTGCTGTCTTCTAGCGATAAGGTCTGTGTATATGTCAGATGATGTGAAAGATATCTCTGATCTTGCGAACAGCCTCATCATTTCCGGCACTCGACGAAACTTCTGGCTCCTCCGAACGTCGTTTACACCCAGCTCAAATATACATGGGCAAATGGGGCTCACAGGGATAGCTTGGAATATCTTAGGGAGTTTATTGGTAGTCTGCGGAAAGATCTAGCAGCCGAAGGAGATCGGACAGACAGGGCCGGACCAGCTAAACAGCAAAGGTTTTCTCAATTATCCAAACTGGTCGCAAAATGCTATTTCAAACAAGGTTCATGGCAGGAGGAGATGCTCGAATCTTGGGGCGAAGTAAGTAGTCGCCGAGAGGCTCTTATCTTTATAACACTAATCTCCTTTCTTTCAAGCCTAATGTACAAGAGATCTTGAATTGCTATATCACGGCAACACGTTATGACCCTAATTGGTACAGGGCTTGGCATACCTGGGCACTAGCGAATTTTGCTGTGATAGGATATCTAGAGCAGTTGCCGGAGAACAAATTCGTCGACATTCCTCCTACTAACATAGCTTCGCATGCCGTCCAAGCGGTCGAAGGATTCTTCGCCTCAATCTCTCTTCAGGGTGAAGATGCATTGCAGGATATTCTGCGACTCTTGACCTTGTGGTTCAAGTTTGGTGCACACGACGACGTTTGTCATGCTATGGAGGCAAATTTCTCCAAGGTTGAAATCAATACATGGCTCGAAGTCATCCCTCAGGTTGGAAATCCCTGTTCCGAAGTCATCTGTATGGGCACTAACATTGTCTCGCAAGATTATTGCACGCATTCAAACGCCACATGCGAACATTCGACGAAACATTCACAGCCTTCTGACCGCTGTTGGAAAGCACCATCCTCAAGCCCTTATATATCCCTTGACAGTAGCCTCAAAATCTTCGAGTATCACTAGAAAGAAGGCTGCCCTGTCAATCATGGCTCGGATGCAGGAGCACAGTCCGAAGATCGTGGAACAAGCTAGAATCGTCAGTCAGGAACTTATACGAGTAGCGATTCTCTGGCACGAACTCTGGCACGAAGGTCTTGAAGAAGCTTCACGACTGTATTTCACTGAACAGAATCCGGAGGGCATGATAGCTGTTCTTGAGCCTCTCCACCAGATGATTGAAGACGTACGTCTTTGCCCTTTTGTAAGTGTCACCTCTCATACTTTTCCAGGGCCCAACAACTGCGAGGGAGAAGTCATTCGTACAAGTCTTCGGGAAAGAGCTTCACGAGGCACACGAAGCCTGCCGTCAATACAGACGCACTGGAGAAATTAGCGAGCTCAATAAAGCTTGGGATATCTACTATGCGGTCAGTGGGAATTCGAATGCGCTTGTATACCTGCTAATCACATGTGATCATGCAGGTTTTCAAGAAAGTTGAGAAACAACTACCTACTCTGACAGTCTTGGACCTGCAATATGTTTCTCCAAGTCTTCTGACACTTCGCAATCTTGAGATCGCTGTACCAGGTACGTGCTTTTGGATTCAAAGTAGAGGACCTTATTGATGCATCCTCAAAAGGAACTTACCAAAGCGGACGCGAAGTAGTCAAGATCGCCTCATTCTCACCCAAGCTCACGGTCATTGCCTCGAAGCAGAGGCCGCGGCGCTTAGTCCTGCGCGGGAGCGATGGTCGCGACTACCAGTATGTTCTGAAAGGTACGTTGAGCACCTTAATCGAGTGAATCCCGCTAACTGTCCTGCAGGACACGAGGATCTTCGACAGGACGAGCGAGTGATACAATTATTCAGTCTTGTGAATACCCTGCTTTCTGTGGATACCGACAGTTTCAAAAGGCGATTGCATATTCAACGCTTCCCTCTGATTCCTCTTGCTCCCAATGCCGGTCTGATAGGATGGGTCCAAGGAAGCGACACTCTGCACGTCTTAGTGCGGGATTACCGCGAATCCCGGAAAGTATTGCTTAACATCGAGTACCGGTTGATGCTCCAAGTATGTCTGCACATCCTATGGGAAGCTTTGCTGTCTGACCCTGTTCCACAGATGGCTCCAGACTACGAAAACTTGACTTTGCTTCAGAAAGTCGAAGTGTTCGAATATGCCCTAGAGAACACCACCGGCCAGGACCTTTACAGGGTTCTCTGGCTCAAGAGCACAAACTCAGAGCATTGGTTGGAGCGCAGAGCTTCTTACACTCGATCTCTCGCTGTAAACAGCATGGTTGGTCACATCTTGGGGCTGGGAGATCGACATCCATCCAATATACTTCTGGAACGAAGCACCGGGAAAGTTGTTCACATCGATTTTGGAGACTGTTTCGAGATTGCCATGCATCGCGAGAAATATCCAGAGAAAGTTCCCTTCCGGCTTACAAGAATGCTTATCCATGCCATGGAGGTACGTCGTTGGTCTATTGTAACTCTACCTGTTACTCAGCCTTTGTTGTGTTTCCAGGTCAGCGGCATAGAAGGTAGCTTCAGACATACGTGCGAAATCACCATGAGAGTACTGCGCACAAACAAGGAATCTTTGATGGCTGTTTTGGAAGCATTTGTGTATGATCCTTTGATCAATTGGAGGTTGATGCAAAACGATGTAGACGTTCGAAGGACTGAAAGTGAGACGAAGTTCATCCGTCCTCGAATATGTTCTAATCTTATTTCTAGCAGATCCTGAGGGTAATCCCGAACGTACTGCAGAGCTTGCCAGGGTTGCAGCTCACCCACAGGGGCCGACACGAAAACTGAAGGCCGACGAGAACGACATCTTCAACGGTAGGTACATACTTAGCGCTGCGAGAAGCGTCGTTCAATCCTTTCACAGAAGCAGGTGGAGAGCCTGGCGCCAAGGAGGTTAGGAACGACCGTGCCTTATTGGTCTACAACCGCGTTCAGAACAAGTTAACTGGTAAGAGTGTTATAAATCAAGATGGCTGGTCCGGATAATGATTGCTTCAATTCTCTAGGCAAGGATTTCGACCCTGACATACAGCTGACTGTCAAAGCTCAAGTGGACAAGCTCATTCTGCAATCCACGTCAGTGGAACATCTTTGCCAGCTCTTCTCGGGATGGTATGTGAAGTATGCCGAAGTTCACCCACTTGTATTAACAACACTCTTTCTTCCTACAGGTGTGCTTTCTGGTAGTGCTTCTATTTATCCGCTGCGCTGGACTTTGGGATGTATACACTCTGCTACAGTTCTATAACATGTTGTCGATATAAAAATTTCTGATTATTTTTACTCTCCATTCTACTCCCGGCCCGGTTCTCCGGTGTCAAGCGGAAACAAACACAAGCATTGATGGCATCACTGTCATGGCCTATTTGGGCACAAGGACAATGGGATTTCCACAAGCGGAGTAACACGCTATAATGGTTATTGTCTTAGCTATTGATCTAGTTGTTATAAAGGGAGCCCATGGACCATATGTCTCCTTACTGAACTCCCAGGTGGAACAGCACAGCAAACTTTTATTCTTTTCAATCCTCTGCGTTCCTCTGCACTCTTTACCAACCTTCCACTCTTTACTACATCCTAAGCGACACTACCACGTTTCCATCACCTATCATGCCCGTCTCTTACCAATCCACTGTCTCCTTCATCTCCGAGCTGCCTCCTATGCAAGAGTATCCTGAAAGGTATGGAGTACAATTTTCTCACTTATGGCGGACAGAGGCTGATTCCCTTCTGCTTTGTTAGGAGCAACTCTCCCATCAGCGTGCGCAAATCATCAAAGCGCTACTTTGAGCGACGTATCATGCATGCGTGGAAGGCTATGACCCGCGCTACACACAAACAACCCCGCGCATCCTTCGTGCCACCAGACTTTGTTTTGGTTACCAAGCGCCGCAGTATCATGCACCTAAACCGCGCAGGTCAATGTTAGAAAGAGAATGTTGCATGCCACGAACCTACATTGGACCGACTGCGTCGTGTCCAATATCACGAACACGAAAAGTAGTTCGCTTGATTGCGAGCACCTGTACATACATCATACCTACGACTGTATTTTTCTGTGTTGTTTCTTTTCTTCCTTGGGGACATTGTATTACGGACTGGACTGTGATTGGACTCTGCGAATACCTAGCTTGTACGGTATATTATACCCACCGTAATCAACTCACACATAACTTACGATTCCACACGCATCTTCTTATGAGCCAGCTATGCAGCCTCTTCCCACGATACTTCTGGTTCATTGCTAGGATACCTAGGCTTAGCCAGGAAGACCTATGCTAAGCCACGAATTTGCTGTTACTCATATCGAGTTAATCGGCCAAGATAGCATGGAATTGTGCAAGTTCACGAACGTCGTGAATAATCTCGTCAGTGGGTTAACCAGCAATTGCATCGTGAATGCGAGATCAAGTGGACCAGCAACGTCGCGGATGCTACGCTTCCTTCAGTGCAGTGTCGGCGATGAAGAAGGACAGGATGTCATTCAGTACAGACTCTAGATAGAGAGCCACGCTTCACGTAAACTTGCTGTAAATGTGGGAGAATACTAGCTGCGGTGAGCGTCAATCGCGACCTTCCTACACCGCAAAGTTCAATAACTACTCGACAGCAGTTTTTCGAATGGGTGCCCGGAGATTTTCAGTAAGAACTTTGAATCCGACAAGTGGTGGCAGTATGAGGTTAGAAGAAAGATATTAGTCACAAGAGAACAAGAGGGGTGCTGTATGACTGCCAGGACCAAGATTTTAAAATGGAATTACACGCACTCAAGCCGTTACATGCTCGCCACTGCCTCTCGGTTGGGAACGTGGCTACCCTACAAACATTCATAGTAGCTTCTCGCCTGCTAACAGCAAGATGGCTGTCGTTATTACAACAATTGCCAGGAGGATCAGAAAACCGACATGCCTCCTAATTACATTATCATTAGCTATCTCTTGTTCGCAGAAGAGTCCATAGACACGCACTCTGGCCCTTTGAGGAAGGCTCGCAGCTGCAACATGTCTCTGAAACTACGATGGTACTCATATGCGCCAGATGCCAGGGCACAGAGAGCAGCGACCATCTGCACCGATGCTATTGGAATCCTGGCGTCGGCATGAATAGATTCGTTACTGC
>Ga0247730_1001319_pt1 | contig 13995 bp, 16 predicted proteins | sample UWRJL073202C2_FD_180959 | JGI IMG/M metagenome (GOLD analysis project Ga0247730, IMG submission 180959) | Plant litter microbial communities from Arlington Agricultural Research Station in Wisconsin, United States - UWRJ-L073-202C-2 | ecosystem: Environmental > Terrestrial > Plant litter >...
TGACGTTGACAAGGTGAAGGCTGTTGAATCATCGAAATATGTCTTGGAGCATGCGAAGCTTTGAGGACTCTGGAAGACAAACACGTAGGAATCAGGAAACATATTGTGCTGATCTCATTTACGGCCATGATATCTCAGAGGAAATGCAGACTTGAAGCGACGCGTAGAAGTATCATCATAATACAATCCAAACACATCATGATAAATAGGAAACTGTCTCAATGAACCTAAACTAGTCAATATTGTGGTGTGTCACAGATTCAAGCGAGGTCGATTAGAAGGTATAAACACATTTTTCAGGCGGAGAAGCGCCCAAAGCACATTTATCCACAGATGCATAGAGAGATGTTTTGGAGAAAAGGCATCAAGATGAAGGTCGAGTCGAGACGGCTACATTTGCCACTGCCGATCTGGCGCCAAGTTCGCATTTGAGTATATGGGCAACACTACGAAGCAACTAAACTCACCAATGGTGGGGCGATATAGTAGACACGCATGAGATTAGCTTTGAAATTGAATGCAAAAGTATTGAGACCATGAAGCGAAGATACAAGAAGTCGTCATGTCAAGCTAGTCAACACCCAAACATATTGACGAAAGCAGTTGGATATAAGATCTGCAGCATTATAGATTGGAGTGATTGTTACAAGATTCGCAACTCACGTCAAGTGTACATGGATTGTTCGCTTTTGAGCTCGACCTTTTTGATAAGCCTCCAGGGCACAATAACCTGCCCCACATATCTGCCATCCGGATATTCGTCCAGCCAAAACTCTTCCACGTCCACCAGGACAATATTCAAAGGCTTATCCGTCGCAGCAAATGTGCCTTCAAACATCCTTCCATCTTGCGTATAGATACGGATAACACGCCGTAATAATGATTTCAACACCTCTAAAGGCGTATCATGATGACCGTGCGAGTCCATAGAAAGCAGTGGTCACACGTCACACCGACACTCCCCTTTAACCCACTCTCGTTTCATCAATTTCGCTGGGCGAATGAACCCGTTTGAACACAACGTGTCACTAGCAATGCAAGGCCAATTCAGTACCGCAGATACCCACAAATACTCAGTTCTCTTACCAACCTACAATGAGCGCAAGAATCTGCCAGTCGTAGTATGGCTTCTGGCTTCCATGTTCGAGGAGAAGTGGGTTCTAAGTATTAGTATCTTGGACAATAATGGTTGACGCTACGTTGCAGTAAACTAGCATGGGAAATCATTGTTATTGATGATGCCAGTCCAGATGGAACTCAGGATGTAGCCAGACAACTTGCAGGCGTGTATGGAGAGGACAAGATTGTACGTCTAAGCTGCTTTCCGTGACAGTCATTTACTCACAGAGATTCTAGGTCCTGAAACCGCGCGCTGGTAAACTAGGCTTGGGGTACGTCGTTGAAAGCGTTATATGCCCGTTTCCTTCCACTGAAGGCGAGATGCATTGCACAGAACAGCCTACATTCATGGACTGAACTTCTGCACTGGCGACCATGTTATCATCATGGATGCGGATTTCTCCCACCACGTACGTGCCTCTCATGTATTCTTGGTAATCAAGAGTTGAGCATACTCCACTAGCCGAAATTTATTCCTCAATTCATTCGGTACGAGGCCTTGGAAGCGCGCATTGCCTTTGTTGCTAACCCTCTCTTTCAGATTACAGAAGGCGCACAACTTTGATATTGTAACTGGCACACGCTATCGATCCACTTCAAAACCATACACGGCTGAGGCACAACCAGGTGGAGTTCATGGCTGGGACTTGAAACGGAAGCTCATTTCGCGAGGGGCCAACTTCCTAGCAGCCACTGTCCTCGGCCCGGGCGTCAGCGACGTAACTGGTAGCTTCAGGTTCGTATCTGAAGGCTTTCATGTTGCGCACAGAGGCTTACACTCCCCTCCAGATTGTACCGCCTGTCTGTTCTGCGACACATCATCACGGTGACCGAGTCCAAGGGTTATGTATTCCAGATGGAAATGATGGTTCGCGCGAGAGCCTTAGGCTATTCTGTTGGTGAAGTTCCTATCACGTTTGTCGATAGAATCTTTGGAGACAGCAAGATGGGGGCAGGTGAAATAGTATCGTATCTACAAGGTGTATGGGGCCTTTTCATTGGCGTGTAACTTATTTATCCTCAGCGATTCCTGTCGACCATACAACGGTGTTTGAGACTTCATAATATCATGGTGAAACAGATCGACATATTGAAACAGCATGCAAGTACAGAGCATAAAATATGACCAGGTGTAGACTAAGCTACCAAACGGACATTGATATTGCTTATGCAGTCCTGAGATAATACAGTCAGTGTTGCCTCTTGGGGTATATAGGAGAGACATACTTGTGGTGGGATGCCTTGATCGCAGCGACCTTGGCCTTCTTCTCAGATACACGCTTGGCGAGGAGGGCACTATAATTGGAAGAATTGTGGTGAGCACAGATAAAGCCCTGAGGACACCTGATACGCACTCGTATTCGACCTTCTGGTCTTTCTGAGCTTCCAACCGTCTTCGCTTGACGGATCGGAGATGACGCCTGCGCTGCAGACGCAAGGGGGTAACGAGTCGCTGAATTTTAGGTCTGTCAAAACATTAGCATCGAATTTCGGAAGAATCGGCAGTGTACATACGCCTTGGTGTAGGGCTTAGCATCCTCCTTCTTGGAGCTCTTGACCTCTCTCCTAACAACGTACTTCCTAACATCGTCTTCCTTGCTCAAGTTGAAGAACTTGCGGATCTTGGTGGCACGTTTAGGGCCGAGACGCTTGGGGAGAACGTTGTCGGTGAGGCCGGGGATTTCCTGCTCGCCTTGTTTGACGATGACAAGAGAGAGAACTGCGATATCGGGGCCAACGATGCACCCACGAACTGACTTGCGCTTGCGCTCACCGGTACGGCGGGGTCGGTAGCAAGAGTGGCCGTCTGCGAGGAGGAGCTTGACACGGTAAGGGAGCAGAACACCCTGCTTCATGGGGAATCCCTGCTTGTCGTTTCCACCAGTGATACGGAAGATATAACCCTTCCACTCGTCTCCAATAGAGTCACCAGGAACCTCCTGGGCCATTTTCTTGTCGTAGAAGACACGGCTGGATCGCGATCTTCAGGATGCATTCAGAAAACCAGGAAATCTGCACGTACTAGCGCTTCTCATCGTCGAAATCGAGAAGTTTTTGAGCCCCAGTGGCGGGGTCTATTTCAAAAGCGTCAGTAATGTCTTACAGAACTTCTGGATGAACGGGCAGCATACTGGCGATGTTAAGCTTCATGGCGACGGACTTGCTACCGTGTTCGGCGTGTTCTCAGGTAGTCGACACAGCGGTTTGGGTGACCGTGGGAATAAATGTCACGAACTGTACAGCTGCCTAGCCACATGTTCGGCAACTGCCGCTGCGCCCTTCAAACCTCCCTGCAAGGCCAGTCGCGTTCTCAAGCACCCTTTGCTGTTTTTCCTCAAGACAAAAAAATAATCCGTCGCCATGGGTCGTATGCACGCGCCAGGAAAGGGCATTTGTGAGTAGCATTTACTCTCTGCGCTCTCACTAGACTCATAGATCTCCTTCCAGCGTCCTCTGCTTTGCCTTACCGCCGCGCTCCTCCATCGTGGTTGAAGACCACTCCTGAAGAAGTCGTCGAGCAGATCATCAAGCTGGCTAGGAAGGGTTTGACCCCTTCCCAGATTGGTGTCACCCTCCGCGACTCGCACGGTATCCCTCAAGTACGATTCATCACTGGTAACAAAATTCTGCGTATCCTCAAGTCACAGGGTGTGTGCTTTGTTTTCTCACTTAACGACTTGTCTGATCATTACTTTCACGACCTTCTCTCCACTTTCCTTTTGCTTTCCCTCTTTGTTACTTTATATCGCATTTTATGCATGTCTCTTGTTTGGGGATAGGACTTGGACCATCCATCCCTGAGGACCTTTGGCACCTCATCAAGAAGGCGGTCGCAGTGCGCAAGCATCTGGAAGTCAACAGGAAGGACAAGGACTCCAAGTTCCGTCTTATCTTGATTGAGTCGCGTATCCACCGTCTCGCTCGTTACTACAAAACGAAGCAGCAGATCCCCCCTACTTTCAAGTACGACTCTGCCACTGCATCTACTTTGATTGCTTAGTTTGAATCGTTGTACGCGTTGCTACTGTATATGATCCATGTTATACTGTCAAATATATGCCTATCGCTTGCATTCATCAGTTTAGACAAACAATTGAGTGAATAAATTATTACAAATGCTCTCAAACTTGTCGGGATTAAGGGGGGAAGGGGGTATCTAAACGAAAGCGTCCCAGCGGATAAAGGATCGTGCAAAGTTGGAAAACCATCATGGAAAGAAAAAAATGAAATAAGTGTGCATATATATGAGTGCGTGGGTGTACGAGGTATGTTGGCGCAATAACATTGTAAATAATCCGAAACAAAGAAAGCGAAACAACGGCAAGAATGCGTACGCCAGAAAGTGCGCGCGCCCAAGAGAACGATACGATTTTATCGATGGCGTCTTTAACCAGAGGCGGTTATACGAAGAATTGAGTACTGCACCAAAGCGTCAAAGAGAGTTCGCAAGAAAGAAGGTAAATGTTACTCACTGAACTCGACTCGACGCATGCACTTCCATTTCCTCCATTTTGTACGAATTCAGCTCTTCTTTGATTCGCTGCGCAAGGGCGGGAGTCAATCTGCTCCAAGTGGCAGGCTCGCTTCGACGATCGTAAACATTGGCACTGAACGTATCGTACACGCTCAGGTTGTTTGCAAAAACGAGCCGCTTGCTAGGTGCAGTTGCTGATCGGTGCGTCAATGTTGGAGGTGGGTTCAACATCGTCGACAGGGCTGGCGCGGAAGAGTTGAGATTCGGGTGGTTGAATATTGACGAGGGTCTTTCTGGCTGGGGGTGTTGTGTTTGAACAGGCGTGTCCGGAGGAGATTCTGTGCTTAGCTGAGGTAACGGAGAGGATAGGGAAGAATCAAATGACAACGGTGGGAGAGACGGAGCTGCAGCTCCATGACCTGAGTTATGTGAGCCATGCCTATGCAATCCGTCCAAGTCTGCATCTGATGATGGGCCATGAGCCAAAGGCCCAGGTTCTGACTGACCCGCTGCAGGAGAGTTGTACGAATTGGAGCGTGTTCTCGTTGGCCCTTGTCCTTCATTAAGATAGCTTTGTTGGTCGTACGTTCCCGCATCTACGGAAGAAAATTGTGAGTTTAAGTGTGTTTTTGAAAGGGATGTCAGCAACTTACGCTTAAGAATGCCTTTGGTCGGTAAACGTACTCGTTCTTCGCTTCTCCGGAGATCAGTAGCCCAAGGCTCAACATCTTCATCGGGCCTGTCCTCCACAGTAAGTCGCTCTGTACCGATTCGAATTGTGACATCTTCATCGTTGTCATTGTCGTTGTCCCCGTCCCAATCTTCATCGTCGTCCCATCCGTCAGGCTGGTAGTTAGGATGAGCACCATAATGACCCTCATCGCTAGGCTCTTCTTCGATATCGTCTTCCACAAAAACGCGCGTACCATCCTCATTCACTCGTACGCCAGAACCTTTCACAGGCGATGAACCATGCCCTGTCGCCGTGTTCTTCTCCCAGGTGGGAACATTTGCCGACCCGTTAGTTTGTCCAGTTGCCTTCGATGCTGACGCCAATGTCTCCGCTTCCTTGGCCTTTGCTGCAGCCTCAGCGTTACTTTTCAGAGTATGCTGTCTGGCAAGCTTCGCTGCAGGACTAAGACCCGTCATCTCTGGGGCACTCCAATCGCTCGAACGATCAATCTCGGCTGTGTACATGGAGACACTGGGATTGCTCGGCTCTCCTTTGCTACTCTTGTCCTTCTTGCTCTTTTTCCCTTCGCCATCCTTGTCCTTATCCTTGTCCTTGAATAGAGAAGTGATGCTCGCTAACGAGTTCCTTCTCGCAAGCTTCCCCATAGAACCTAGTTTGCGAATCATAACACTCGCGCTACTAACGGTTGAGGAAAGCGATATGTTATCGGTGCTGGCATTCCTCATGTTGAACAATGACCGGCTTCGCTTTTTCGTGTGTCTGGTCGCAGTCGAAGCCCCATCGTCAACATCCGGGCTGGCAATAGCATCACCATCCGACAAAGAGGGTCGAATATCGAGGGGCGCAGGCCCTTTGCCTTTCCTTAGAGCCGATACACCACTTCCTGGTCCTTCATCATCTGTTTCTTCCTTGACTGTTTGATGTTGATTAGGATTAAATGCGAGAGCTCTTCGAAGCCTGCCCTTCAAACCTCCATTGCGAACCATCTGTGCAGATGGTAGAGGATCTAATTCGCTGTCATCCCGGGACATTCGCTTTTCGGCAGCCGTGAAATTTCCTTGTGATAAAGGAGATGGTCGCGATAAACGAGGCGCAGGACTTGTGGACGGGGCAGGAGGAGCAGGGGAAGCCGCCGGAGCTGCCGCCGATACAGCAGAAGAAGAGCTAGATGCCGATGGTCGATGTGCGGGGCGAGCAGAACTTCCTGTAGTCGTGTTTGAAGAGGATGACGAGGAACTACGATGATGAGGCAGACGGGGAGGCACAGGGGCAGTATTAGATGGGGGTGATGTAGCTGAAGCAGGTGAAGATTGGGCGGGAGAATACCGCGACGCTGCTGGGACGGGCGAGCCATTGGAACGACTGCGAGTGCTTGAGGGTGGGGATGGCACATGTTGAGCACTGTTGTTGCTATTTGTGCGTTGGCGCTCTTGAGATCCGAGGGACGACGTTGAGCCAGCAGCGTCGGGGCGCGCATATGGAGGAGTCGGACCAGCGCCTCGTCTGTCCTCTGCACCCGAAGCCTGAGAACCTTGACGGCTATTCGGATTCGTGGGACGACGGTAGGGATGGTATCCTGGACCGCCATTGTACCCATTTTGAGGTGGTGGAGTACCGCTTGGGAAGGGGTTCATGTTAAAAGCGCCCGCATTGGGCCCAGCAAAGAATTCAGGTCTTTGTTGGGGGTGGGGTGGCGAGGGAGAGTGATTAACTGGAAAGTTGTGCTGCTGAGCGTAGTACGCTTGCTGATACGCCCATTGCGCTGCCAACTGAGCCTGCGTAGGATCAAAATAAGGACCAAGAGATTGTTGTGGTTGCTGTTGCTGTATAGGGGAATGACTGTAAGGAGAGGGTGGCTGTTGATGAGGCTGGTACTGAAATGCACCAGGATAAAAGGGCGGAGCTGTTGGGGATGGAGTCCAGCTTCCCTGCGGCTGCTGCTGACCTTGGAACGCGCCTAATGGCTGTTGAATTGGTGAATGTGGGCCATGTTGCGACTGCGGCGATTGTGAAGGAGAGGACTGATGCTGGTGCGAAGGCGAGGGCGTATGCCGTTTGTCCATGCTGGATGGCGAAGCGAATTGTTTCGAGTTCTCAAGCTCTCGGTCTCTAGTCGTATGCTTCCACTCTGAAGTCGGTGCGAGAACTGCCATGGACTGAAAGGTCGATCCACGATAGGAAGCTTGTCCAAGAAGACTAGTCGCTGCGAGCTGCGAAAGAGTCCTGGGTCCTTATCTGGTTCGTAAATGTGCTTTAGGGACAGGACAAGACGGTGGCCAGCGCTGTACTCACTGTTCGGCCTCGAAGGTCCGTCCTCGCAATCTGGAGCCAGACACTGGCGGGTTTTGAGGAGCTTGAAAGCGTAGAGACCAGCTTCCAACCTCGGTAGTGGATAGCAGTAAATGCCAGACGAGAGTCTTGAAGGAGTTTTAACGGATGTTGACGACCACGACAGCGACGAGCAGGAAATCTGTTGCTATCACCAGAGCCACAGCGCAAATACGGGAAAGCAAATCCACGTGGCTTGAAATGGACACTTGACCGAGGTCCTGATTTCATCAGCCACGTATTCTAATGCACCAGTAATCACTTCTCTACCAGATATAATATATTTACTAATTACAACGGTCATTTAACCGATTTCCAACGCTGTGAAAAAGTACTGTAGCAGCACTGCTAGCGCCTAAGAGTTAGCTCGAAAACTACCAGAGAAGGTGTACAAGCACCTTACGATTGCAAGCCTAATCTAGGCATCGCTGGCCGTGGCACAGTTGTTCGGACATCTATCTATTACTGAACGTAGAGAAAGCTTTGAAGGAGATCCCTTTGCAACCACACAGACAGACAGAAATGATTTCAGGTCGTCTAAATCACTGTCATCAAGGTCTTCGCGAGTTACTGTTGTCGAGTCTACACCGTAGGTCCGAAATGAGACATTTTCACATGCAATCGGGGCAGAAAAGGAAGAAATCTACAGTCGTAAAAGTTCATTGGTACTCAAAAATAAACAGATAGCTAGGATATGAACAGAAGCTAGCAGTTGAGCAGAATGTCGTATGAAACATGAACATCAAAATTTAGGGAGGAAAGAAGATAGAAAGAAAAAACTAGGCGACACTAATAGTACCCCGCCAACTTCTACAAAAACGCGTCGCGTTTACTCCGCGTGGGAGGGTGCAGGAGGCTGAGAGACAACCTGACCCGAGGAGATGTTGGAAAGAACGGGCTTGAGAGCAGTTCCATAAAGGGTTTGGGCGCCCTAGACATGCCAATGTAATTAGTGACGTGATTGCGATAAGACTTGAGACAACAGCCACGAGGATGTCGTGCTCATGGCAACAAGCCTGCAAAAAAAACTGAGGCACGTACACGAGTGAATGGCAGCTGCAACCAGAGAACAAATGCAGTCTTGAAGGCAAAGTACCAGGGAACGTAGTACAGGACGACACGTCCGGCGAAGCTCTCGATGAAGGTAAAGAATCCGAAAACGACCCAGTAGGTGAGCCACTGGACATCATCTTGAGGTGCAGGGGACTCGATGGCCTTGAAAGACAGGTAGGCGGGAAGGGCCCAGCCAACGAGGTTGGAGACGGGGGAGGCCAAAGAGTTGAAGAGGTGCAAGAATACGATGAGAACGGCGCCGCCCAGAACGACGTAAGTTTTTGGGACTTGAGTCCTTTGCTCGAAGTTGTTGAGGACAGGGTACTTGGTGAGCTGTTATGACGCAAGAGATAAGCGCTTGTCTACCAATATACAAAGAAAAGGATATGCGCACCTCCTTGTCAAGTCGGTTGTAGTAGGCCTGTCCAGTGGTCTTCGCCTGGACAAACACTGGGTGATCTTGGAGTCCTTGTGCAGACATCTGCGAAAAGGATGGGAAAAAAATTCGTCAGTGGTCGGCATTTTCAACGCAGAATCGAGCAGGCAGCCTTCGAGGCTTGCAAACTCGCAGCAAACAACTCACTATGATAGATTCTTCGTTAATGGAGGGGAGACGACGAGGAAGTCGTAGGTGAAAACTGGTCGTGTGGTGGTGGTTTGGGAGGAAGGATGACGAGCCGCGCAGCTCAGGTCTATAGGTGCGCAGATTACATAAGTGGCCATTCCCACGTCATGATGCGCGCCCCTTGCCAGCGAACCGGGTTGCAACCGCATTACATCTCCAATCATCAACCAACCATGAGTAGCGAATACGAAACCATAAAGGCAAGCTCTCTAATTCCTCTCGAGAGAATAATAGTGACATTACTAAAGTGGCTCAATGGTTCTATAGGCATTGCATAGCTCTCTGCCACCGTTCCAGCCGCTGGTCAGCGTAGGGGTGCTGTCCCCGGTTGCATTCACCCTGCTTGCTTCCACGTTTGCGCTTGCGTTTTATTTCTCAACGTCTGTGCCTCTCTTTTACTCTAGACATTGTGTTTACGGGCTCTCAGGTTACCTAAAGATACGCTCCCAGTACGTGAAACTGCTGTCGCCGCTACTGCAAGCGTGCTTGGCGGCTTCGGAGTCGTGGCCTTGTTCTGTACAGCAGGAGTATATGTTTAACCGGCAGAACCCCTTCTACTTGTATTTATTTAGTTATTGACGCGCCAACCGTGTTTACAGGAAGTGCACTGGAAAGAGGGAAGAATTTTTTTGTTTACTATCAGCTGCAACTAGCAAGGAGTTTGTGGCTCACTGTATAGAAGATTGTTGATCCTTCGTCAGCACTGCGTAGCTGTTGAGGGGGAAACCGTCAGGAATGTGTATCGAAATCTGTGATCGACTGCTCCTACTTGAAGTTCTTTTGAGTACGCTTGAAGATTGCCGCACGACGGACATTTCTCAGAAACCTAGATGACATGAGCACCAGAAATAGCTGAGCCATAACAGCTAAGGAGGAGCCTACGAGAGTGCCCTGGTCGCCTTGTGTGTGGTGCTTCGTTTGCGTCTTTCGTTTTTGCCTCAGCGCCGAAGGGAACGCCTCAGGGTGAGAGTGAGTAATGATTCTCGTGTTTTCGTATGCTAACGAGCGAAGATGGATTCTTGTGAGCATCTATTGAGGCGCGACTTTGCTTACATGAAGCTGGCTCTTTTCTTCCGCATTGATCACACTTCACATGAAGCTCACTATCCTTCGGCAGATCGAGAAGCGTTCCACAGTTTGGACAGAACAAAAGAGCGCCTGTCGACGTATTCAATGATGATAAGTCCATACTCACCGAGCGAGGGAACTAGAAATCCTACCTATTTTGTGGGCCCCCGTCGCGGTGGTCATTTTGCAAGTTGGATATCATCACGTGGTAGAGTTGACCTTGTGCAACTGTAAGCTCTGCCTCAGCCTTAGTTTCTGCCGGGTTTCTCTAACAAGTGACGGTTCTCAGCGTTTGTAGCAGACGCTTGCTCTGAGCAGGTCTCTTGTGGGTTGGATGCTATATTTCATTTGTATAGAACGATGATCATGTCAACATGCTGTTATTTGGACGACTGGGTCTGCTCATTCCGTAGGAGCACTGTTCGTTTTTGCTCTGAATACTTGCCATTGCATTCTAACCGCAAGATACATTGGACATACTACGGGTCCCCCGCTTTCCGGTCACCATCACATCATGGTCAGCAAGGCCGCGGTTGCCCACTTGAATGTCCCGGCACAAAAGAAAGCCCAAGAAATGCTCAGCTTGGAAATGCTCTCTACTCCTTATGTTGTTAAGCATATAGAACGCACAAGATTGCTATTATTCATAGTAGACATTTTACAGTGCTAGGGCGACCTAACGACTTCAAATGCAAATACGGGACACATATCATTTGCCAGGGGTGGTCCAATAGAAAGTATCTGCTGCCAGTGGGTGAGCAGATTCTCATCACTAATACTATTGAAATGGCCGACAGTAGCATTCTAAGATAGAGCGACCTTCCAGTCACACTAGTCTGAAATCTCAATGAAAATTTCCCGTAGCTTCGTCTCAGGCTCCCTATCTCATAACGCTGCTTCTATCAAAATGATACATTGCTCCGTTGTGAATCCCTAGTGTACATGAAAAGCGAGGACTCTTAGAAAATAGTGGCTAGCGTATCGTCATCATCGTCTAGAGTATTCTTGCCCATAGCGTGACCAGGTCCATTCTTTCCAAATGTGAAGCCTACCCACACTCCTCTACTCATTGGTTCTTCCTTCTCTTTCACTTTGTCGACATTACGTTGTTTCTCTTGCACTTCAGCATATTTAGCCATGTCCTCGGGGCTAGTGAAGTCATCGTAGTAGCCGGTATCAATCTCTGAATCTAGCGCTGGCACAAATGGAGCCGATGTGGATCGAAGCTTCTCCCATTGAACATCGTCGAAGAATGGATGAGCTGTCACCTGAGACAACGTGGAATATCGACTGCTGGCATGGGCGATGAGCCTGGAAGGGCCATAATGAGTACATCGTCTGGAAGCAAGTCAACACACACACCGTGTGACAGCGTCCCATGCTGTGTCAGTCAAGTTGAAGATGAGATCCTCCGGTCGATCATACTCTGGTCGGCGGAGAACTTTGGTCCAATTCTTCAAATTGGTCCAGGTTTCTTCAGGTGTGCTTCCGCTGAACGGAGGAAACCCTGCAAGGAATTCGAAAAGAATGCAACCCAGGGACCAATAGTCCACTGAGTAAGTATAGGGTTTTCCTCGAAGGACCTCTGGAGCCTATGGATGCTTAGCAGTGCTAACTTGCTGTGGTGCTGCGTAATTTACTCACCATGTAGTCTGGGGAACCTACGATGGAGTCGGCATACCGCGGATCCTCGTTCCGGACCGATTTGTAGATTGACCTTCTCTCCATAGTAGAGCGATGCACAACTTGATTGTCTTTGACTTTGTCGAGCTGAAAAAAGGTTAGTACTTTTCAGGTCAGAATGCAGAAAATGAGAGGCGCGCCTTGATCTTCATAGAGTCGATTCGCTTGGGATTCAGCGCACCTGTGGCTAAGCCGAAATCAGTCAATTTGACATGGCCCGTGCCATCCACAAGGAAGTTCTGACGTATGAGCGTGAGCATCGAAACCATGCTGCGCGACAATACGCACCTCTGGTTTGAGATCCCGGTGAATATAGCCTAACTTGTGTAGCTCGTTCACGCCTGCAAACATCTCGCTGATGTAAAATCGTGCGTGTTCTTCCTTCAAAACGCCTGAATTATTGAGCAGGGTACGGAAGTCACCACCCGGGACATATTCCATGGCGAGATAGACGTAGTGCGGATCTTGGAATGCGTAGAGCAGTCTGACGAGCCATGGGGTCTTGGTCGCCGTTAGGATATCTCGCTCAACGAGAACATGTCGAACCTAGGAAAGATCGGATAAGAAAGAGTAGGGTGAGGCATTGGCAGCGACACACCTCATCCATCTTTGATAGAGTGCGTTTCTTCATTTTCTTCAGCGCACACACTTCGCCAGTCTCTTGCTTTCGCGCTAAAAAGACCTCGCCGTAACCACCCTGCCCAACTTGTGCGATGATATGAAATTGGTCAACCTTGAGCTTTGTGCGCCTTCGTCGAAGTACGACGCGCTCTCGGCCACAATAGGACTTGAACTCCTTCGCATATTCCGACGCGGTAAGACCACGCGTCTTCGTGTCCCTGTCGAAGTTTGCCCTGCGTTCCTTCCGAGCAGCTAGATATCCCAAGTTCTGGAAGTAGTAGTCTAGAAAATCTGGAGACAAGATCTTCAGCGATCGCGATTGGACCATTGCAATAGTTCACCTACATAATTGAGCGACTGTTGCTTTTCGCTTGACCTCGGCGGAATCCAAGAATTCGCGTTCCCATAGCTTAAGGTTTCCAAGACCCTTCAAGGTTGTGGTGTCAAGCGAACCGGAGGTGGCGGTCTGCATACGGATATCGTTCGCCAATGTTTGTCCTTTGGCAGTGTTCATATGGATATCGGAAGACCCGCCCACGTGTGGAAATCCCCTCGCAGTCTCCATGTGAATATCGTGCTGGCCTTTCGCTGTAGAGTTTGAAGATTTCGTGGGCGACGTTGGTCGGATAGGCATAATGGAAACAGCAGAGGATAAGATAAGCTGATCGAGGAACTCGGCTGAAGAAGGCGCGAGTTAGGGAATGCGCTGGATAATCCGTGATCCAGCCGTCATTAGCCCAGTTGGCAGTTCAAAGTTGCCGCTTATCGTTACGTGTAGCCGCTTATTTTATATTATATTTTGAGGTGTGGTAAGTGATGGCCTGTTGACTTGTAGCATCAGGAAATGCTGTCCGGCTACTAAGCACTTTAAAGCACCAGAGGCATCAGAAACACTGTAAAGCAATAGGGGAATTCAAAGTTGATTTCAAAAGCTGATTTCGACACTGATTTCGAACATCAAAATTGACCGGCGCTTTTCGAAAGCAGCAAAATCAGTTGATATCCCGCTGCTTTCGCTTAGTATACATGTGTCGGAGTTTGAATGTAACTCATGAAGCCGAGAGGGAGCCGCTTGTAACAGTTTGACTGGTACTCACCTGACAAATCAATCAATCGAAGGTAGATTGTAAAGGAGGTTTATGTAAGCAGTGAGGCGTGGGTTCACACAGTAAGCTGGTTGGTAAAACAAGTGGATAAGACTGGGGAACATAGCCCTCAGTAGCTACAGTATATATAGTACTCTAATATGCTAACAGCTATCTACCCTATCTAAGGCTGCGCGTGAGTACAACAGCAAAGCTGTATCGTGTACATATGATACATAGGCCT
>Ga0247730_1001320_pt1 | contig 13993 bp, 10 predicted proteins | sample UWRJL073202C2_FD_180959 | JGI IMG/M metagenome (GOLD analysis project Ga0247730, IMG submission 180959) | Plant litter microbial communities from Arlington Agricultural Research Station in Wisconsin, United States - UWRJ-L073-202C-2 | ecosystem: Environmental > Terrestrial > Plant litter >...
TCATCTTTTCTTCGTGAACGCCTTTCCTGCTTATGGTGCGCAAGCAGAGTTTGCTGTGCCCCTCCTCCATGCCGCTGCCAAAGAAATGGGAGATGAAGGGATAGCTATTGCTGACCGGCTTGTATCTGATACCGTCTATGGTGATATGTTATCAGATGTCGTAAGTGTCTTTACAATATTCTCCTCACGCTTACTAATAATATTCTAGGTGGTTAATCGCTTTCACATACTTCGATCCAGCCTAAAGCAAATTACGGACCAGAAGGTGTCGGGCCTTTATGGATTTGCTGGACTTTCGCAGAAAGGAACAGAACAGCGCATCAAAGATCTCATGGACCGTGATAGTTACACGTTTCCGGCTCAGACTCACGTTCGTCCAAAATGAAAGAGATCGTGCCAAGATTAACCATCTCCTTAGAACCCCCTCTCTATTGATAGATACAAGCCATATTATGCTATGTGCCTCCGGGAGTCGCTGCACGAAGTGGGATGGAAAGGTACAAAATCACTTGGCCGTCAGAATGAGGATCGCTTCATGTCCAGTGACAAGAACTGCCCTGATGAGAAGGAGATGCCAATCGCTATTGTTGCAATGGCTGCCACAGCTGTAAGTTATATGTTTGTGCAATGTTATGTACAGTAACCTCATAGCTTCTGTCAGATTCATGCCTCATTGCTGCAATATCGTACAGGTCGTCTCATCAAGATGGATTTCGACCAGAACACGCTACTAAGTGTGTATACACGGCACTGCGGAACACTTGGGTGGTTAAAGGACAGACATCCCGTTCTGTACCACAAGATGATGCATTCGCTTTACCAATATGTAGTGTGAGTAAAATTTTCTTGTCTGTCTGCAGCTACTCATAACATTAATACAGGAACAACTGCATTGACGATGACGACAATAATCAGGGTTCAGCTGCCGACCTCATCCAGATTGATGACGGTAATCCACCAGTGGGAGGAGCAGCATGCCTTGTTATCGACGGAGGTGATGACGGAATTTGGGACTGACTTGGGTGGCTGTGAGGCAGTTAGATGTGCCCTGTCTTTAGCGTATCGAGCCCTTTGATCAGAGTATCTGCTTGTTCTGTATGTTACCACTCCTAGGCAGTTAGCCGTAATGTCATTTGAATCCAATTTGAATATGCACGATCTAGTGATTGAGTGTTCAAAAGATTGAAGTTGCCAGTAATTAGGATAAAGATATGCGGAAATTTCTGACAAATAGGTGGAAATTTCTTACCAATTACTTGGAATGTTTTGGGGACCGATTAAATTATCACTAATTACTGAACCCGTTAATTTATGCAAATCAATGAAAATTACCTTAAATCTACGTATATTATCGATAATTCCTGCGGGAGGTTTTTCCTGATGTACGCGGCGCGGTCCCTAAAGAGAAACAGCCGGATCACCAGGCAAGCCGCGCGACAGATCACCAGCCTCGTAGGACCGGGTAAGAAGTGATGCTTGTCTTTTGCATAAAGATAGAAGAGGAAGAAGAAGAAAGTGGCGATGCTTGACTTCGAAAGACAAGAACTTAGAATAGAGAGTACACGTGATCGTATTATTAGCGCCTGGCCGCTTACACCGCCTCCATCTGCCTCTCTCATCCCCTCCATCTCGTCCTAACAAGCCGCATTCGAGCTCATAAACTCTATGTCGCAAGACTACTCCGGATCAAATATACGTGCGTGGCCTTCCTGTATCCTGACCCTCTGATGATGGAACAGTATTCCAGATGCTGGAAACGGCGGGAGCGGTACCGTTGGGGGTCGCGGGGGGGACGTTGGCTCTTACAACACGTTTGCCGCTGCTGGCGTGATGATAAACACCACGAATCACAACTATTCCCCTGCTGCTCCGTAAGCAACTCCTACCAGGATAGTGGCCTTGTTTTCGTACTAAATCTCGCATGATAGACCCGCCGCAGAGGCCCCTTCCGATCCTGGATGTCACATCCCATCTAAGCCCAGGATCTTCTTCGGACGAGAGGCGGTCGTGCAAGAGACTGTCGCTCGAGTCCTGCACGGCGAACATGTCGCGCTCATTGGCCCAGGTGGCATTGGGAAAACTAGCATCTCCAAGGCCATCATGCACGATGACCAAATTGTGCAGTACTTCAAAAATCATCGCTATTTCGCCACGTACGACGGTGTTGCCAATTCTATGATGACCCACACCACCTTCCTCACCCGTCTCGCGGCCGCTCTCCTCATCGACGACGCTTCATTGTCAACCATTCGTGCGAAGCTCCTTGCTTCCCCAACTCTTGTCGTCATAGACAATGCAGAGACATTCCTTGACGCTGCTTCTGACGATGGAGATGCAATATCTGCGGATATCGAAGATTTGGGAGCGTGCTCGTCTGTCCATCTCATCATCACCACTCGCAATGAGAATCTACCAAATCTATCCTGGTGCCGTCAAGATGTTGGCGGCTTAGGCATGGAGGCTTCTCGTGAAACGTTCAAGGCTGTCTACAAGTTCGACGACATCGGCAATCGCCTTGACTCCCTGTTCTCCAGCCTCGACCACCATGCATTATCGATCAGCCTTCTGTCCCATGCAGCTACGCAGAACAAATACCGGACAACTGCTAGGATCGTCAAAGCATGGGAGCAGCAGCAGACACGCCTGCTCCGAAGGGGAAAGGGGAAATCACGGAACTTGGCATTCACGATCGAATTGTCCCTCAACTCCCCTTCGTTGCAAGTAGCAAAGACTCAAGTCTTTGCCTTCCTGCGGATTGTCGCTTTTCTTCCAGAAGGACTACACGAGGACGACCTTTCTGGCGTCTTCTCAGACGTCACAGACATTCAAACAATTGCAGACACTGTTTGTCTATCCTCCCTCACATATCGATCTGGTGATCGTTACACAATGCTTTCCCCAATTCAGATGTACATCATGGACCAGTATAATGCAAATTTGACGTACGAAGATCCTATCATTGTCTCCGTACGAAACTATGCATATCAACAGGTCTCTGATGATCCTGAATTCTGGGGAGTGCGAGAGAGCGCCAATACGGAAAGACTTCTGTCTTTCGACCTAACCTCGAAGCATGTTCAACATGACTATAATGCTTGTCTGAGGACACTCCAAATTGTACAAGCCTTACGCAGCGCACTCTACTATTATCATCCTCGAGAAACCAGCCTGTTCCCTCTCCTTCAGGCCGTTTCTGTCACGTATCCTACACTGCAGGCAGAGCTTATAGTGGCAAAGGCCCAGTGTCTGATCGACATCTGCTGGCTACAGTATCAGCTGAATCGAGACATTCTCAACAATGATATGCTCGGAACAGCGGAGTCCTTCTGTCGCAGTCATATGCCCACCTGTACTGAGCAACTAGTGAGCTGCTTGAGACTGAAGGGCACCAAGTACCAACAGAACGGGAACCTCTTCCTGGCAGATGAGGCACTACGCGAAGCCTCCACCCTTGCTCACTCCCTGAACGATCTCATGCATGTGGCACTTCTCAACAACAACTTGTCTCAAATTCTGTTCCTCCGAGGCAACATCTCAGAAGCTACCTCTCTGATGGCCTCTGCCGAGGAATACTTCAGGTCCAACAACAAACACATGCATTTGGTTGGTCTTTTGCTAAGCCAGATCAATGTTCTTGTGTACAAGAAAGACTTTGAGACTGCGCGAGAGATCCTTGGTCAGGCTGAGGAGCTTGATCGAAAACACAATGGTGGCAGGAGGAGTCGCGAACTTCTGAACAAGAAGGCCAGTATTGAAGGTTGGGCAGGGAATATAGCTGCTGCAATCGAGGTCTGGGACGAAGCTACTAGGGATAAAATGCGTCCAGGAATGTTGGGATTTGGCCAGTATGTGGATGCGTGGAGGGCAAAGGCATACTATGCAGCAATCATGGGAAGCTTCGACGATGCTCGCATATTCCTCACTCAAGCGATGAGATTGCAGCCTGAAATTGGCGACCGCAGTGTAATCGACGATTTACTGGCAGTATATATTGAGTTGTACTCTGGTGAGCTGGGCAGGGCAAAAGAAATTTTAGAAACAATGCTAGAAGAGGATGGCCAGGATAATATGCAATTCACAGGACTTCTCCATCGAGTGCTGGGTGAAGTCGCACTTTTTCAGGGGGATAAAAGCGAGGCATCGATTCATTTTGCAAATATAGTATCTATATGCAATGGTTCTGGGATGGCACCGAAGCTCTTGCACGCAAATTGGTATCACCACGTTTCATTGTCTGCAGATTATGATGGATGGACTCGGTATCTGGATGGAACACTGTGATGTTTTATTTCGTGCACATATTTATCAGTTTTCTTTCCTATCACTACTTTCAGTATTTCATTGGAAAAGCATGTTTGACTTGCCATGAATACTATGGATGAGAACAGCAGTGCAGATGCGATAACCCGGTCTGTCTCATTCCTTTACCGGCTCTTTCTTTTGGACCCTCAATGCGGTCAACCTGGTAGACAAATCTAGCCAAAGTTGAGGTTCCAATTGCTTTAGATAATATGGGTTACAAGGGCGAGGCTACAACAGATTGAACCCGTCCAGCCAGTATACCTGTCATAGGCCTCATGTAGCTATACAAGACATCCCGGGATTATTTCTGTTTAGCATTCGAAGAAAAATCATGAACTATGAATAGGATCAATGTAGTCAATTTCAATTAGTAACCTAATGATAGCGCAAAGCGGTAATGACAACATGGCAGAAGCCGCATTGACAGAGGCCTAACACTTCCCATCAGCCCTGGAAACGTCCGTGGACGAAATTCAAATTCACAAAGGCCTGTCCAAAAAATTAGCTGGTCCGCGTCGTGATAGAAATGGCAGCAAAGAACTTACCAACACAATGATATAACAAGTCGAAAGATATACCTACAACGAAGATGTTAGAACCTGGAGTGAATCACGCCCAAAAATATGCATACGTACCTCAGATTCTTGAAACAGGCGTTATTCGCGGTGCTCCAGGTATGTATATACTTGGTTAGAGCGTCTTTCAACTCTGCTCTAGATCCTAAACGCAATACCGAGGCTTTCTGTCGCTATTTGCTGGCAGCATACCTTGCAAATGGGAGGAGAGTTTCGCTCGTGGGGTTGTATCGAGACTTGGTGGACATCGTCAAGAACCATCGGCAGCTGTAAGATGAAGCTGCGACGCAGTGACGATCGGGATATAGAGCGACAGAGTCAGTCTATAGCAAAATATCAGTAACAGTATCTGGGAAATCGAAGTGCACCAGCGAGACATACCAACATCTTCGGCACATTGTTTGCGACTGGCAGCCATTGGCCAGTAGCCATCTGGTTCGCTGCTCTACTTCATCGATGCCCTCCTCGAACTCTTCTCTGCCTTCGGAATCTGATCAGTCTTCGCTGCTATCCATGAATGACGCATAAACCCTATCCAAAGTCTTTGATATGGCCAGCGTCTTTCTTGGGTTCAGCAAGCGTTAAGATGTGATATTGGAAGCAGCATTTGACGCAAAGAACAATGGACCACACTTCGCTTCAGCTGCCCATGCGTATCAGGATGGCTACGCGCGTGCAACCTATCAGCCCACTGAAACGCCTAGAACGGGGCGAGTGGATAACCATAGTGTTCCAGTAGCGTCTGGGCCTGGATATATGTTCAGGGAAGTGTTCATTTGAAAAGGACTGGGGAAGCGCCTTACTCTGATCGCATTCTCATGTTCATACCGGGCCCTCTCTCTGTGAAACGTCGTCGCCCAGCTTCAGCTTTTCTGCCAAAATGAGATGATTAGAAATGACGAAAGGCAGCGCAGAGACTGATTAGAACGCACGATTTGGCAGGGCGTATACGAAGGACAGCATATACAAAGAAAGACCCTTTCAGCGCAAATGCAGTCTCTAGGCTGGCGGAGAATACGGGGCAGGATGGGAGTACGTGGTGTTCAGATACAGAGGACCGCATGCAGATCCTGGAGGGTTGGAAGCCATTGGGAGGGGAGGTATGCCATGCGATGATATGCGGGATTCCAACTTGGAAGCAAAATCAGAGTTGAACGACACAGAAGATGAAGAACGCACCTTGTCAGGGCTCGTTCCTGCATTTGCGATATATACCTTCTCAGGTGAATTCCCCAAGAGAAGCTGGCTATCTTCGTATCCCAGCCCCATGGCTACCGTTGGTGCGGTAATAGAGGGGCAAGCGAGGTGCTTAGCGGTTCAGTGGTGGAATGGTCGCGAAAATAGTGCCGAAGATGGTGAAAAGCCACTAATAGATTCAATACCGCCATTTTTCAGGAGAACTATGCTTTTTCCATAGCGATGGAAGAGGAGGGAGATGGTCGTGGTGATGGCACGAAAGAGAAGAGCGAAGCGACCATGTGATCGTATCGCGTCTTTCTTTCGAACTTCGGGCTTCCCTCCATCTTGTCTTCCTAAGTCTGCGAAGAACGACACAGTGATATCTCTCTATCTGTGATAGATATTTGGTCTGTTTAGATACTGACTACTAGGCACCGATCAACGCCTGCCCTTCCAACGCTCGTGTCCAACAGTCTCTCTGTCTGTCTTGAAAGAGTCTCACTATTGTCTGGTGTATATCGTGTACTCTAGCCGCCGATATTCTACCAGACTACTCTTCTTCCTGTACGGTTGCGATCGCAAAGAAAAATACATTTCCCAGAAACTCACGATCATGGAGACGTCACACCCTAATCTGAAGCTTTTTGCATCGACCTCCGACTAGTTTTGATCTGTCCATCCAAGACGTTCTCGTTTCTTTTCTTTATCTGGAAGGAGCACAATCCTTACTCTGCGATAGATATCCAATGATAATGCTATATGGGTTCTCAACTGTATTCCTCGGTGCAGCTTAGCCATCTCGATCTTAGTTCGCTGTACTACCTTCTCTGGCTTTCAATAGATATCGCTCTTCTGTATGGCCCGTCTCTGATAGCGTCTCCGACCCCACTCTTTGCATGCCATGTATTTGTACGCGCCCCACTCTTGCTGTTTGACGAACTGTGACCCTTTTCCCAATGTGGATCTAAGAATCTATTCTCAAAGTCTTTCGAGGACTCTGCTTCATCGACGTCACTTGCGGGTCCATATTCTAGACTGGTATAGTTAAATATACGCAGGCTCCCTTTCCTTCAACTTCAAGTGCTATGAGCGACGCATATCCCACAGCAAACGTGTTCAAGTAAATGGCCCACATGCAGAGCCGTCTGACCAGAGGCAAGTACACTTTCAACATGACTTCTCTCTCGCTAACGAAATCGTCTTGCTTGACGCAAGCAGTGCTAAATCTCAAGCCTACAAAGGCGTTCGCTTCCAATATAAGGAGCTCATTGTGAGATGCATTCGAGCATACCATCTGGCACGATTTAGCCTCGGACAAATATGCTATCGGAATTGCAGTGAAGAAGACCACGATAGGTCAGTAGGACACTCATAATGCCACGAATACAGAGAAAGTTACAGGGTATAGTACCTGGAGGGAAGTCGCTAGAACTTGAGGCAAAACGAACATGAAAACGAATATAAGATCACATACCTCCAGTGCACACTATTCGCGCTCTTCTACGAATAAAGATGTTCCTTTTAGCCCTCATCCTCGTATGCTTCGGGTTCCAAGGCGAGTCGGACAAAGCTCATCATCGTCCATCTTGGTGAACTCGCGTTGAACGATCATTCTCACTCGACCACCAGACCAGACCAGACCGCAGCTTCTGGTGTTGTGGTGGTAATTAGAATTCCCGAACACGAAATCCAGTCTACGCAAACGATGTGTCAGACTATTGAGCGTGGGAATATGAGAACCAGGAAGTACCACATCCAATATCTTCAACCAAGCTTACACCTTTCGCTCCAGTCGCAGATAGTAATCGGTGGCTAGTAGACAATCTTTGGTTTAGCTTCATGCCGCGCCTACAAGGCTCTTTTGTGATCCACCCGAGTCTTTCCCAGTTCGTTGTCTGCCTTCCCGCTTCCAGGGTCTGGTCAGCTCGGTAAGCGACGCGTTCTTTTCAACGAAACATCACATACACCACTTCCTTCTATGGATTCAAGTCCTCCAAGTCCGTCTACCAGTCTGCACTGATGCATTCAGGAACCTTCAACGCCGTAGACTCGGGGCTGTCCTATCTAATGACCTTCTCGTGGAATTTATTTTTGTCGTGGGCTTACAAGCGGCTGGGCATGCCCACGCGCTTGGAGTACGGATGATGGATGAGGAATAACAAGATATGATACTTCAGCAGCATGTGGATCTGGATACAATGTCAGAGTCGTCTAGCCACGAAACAAAATCAAGCATAGACCTACTATGCTCGCTGTTCTTTGAGGTTTTCTTCTTCTCCATTTTTGCTGAGACATTGCCAACATCCTTATAGCTAAGTCAGTATCCACGATGCACATCAATTTGATGATTGGGAATGCACAATACATCTCGACCCTTCCGAAGTGCTGTGTGGCCAATAAGAAAATTAACCGATGCAACGATTGTAATTCCTGAACAGGTGCTGAAAATGGACAAGAAGGCGCGTTCAAAGTCCGGAAGAGAGACTGAACACGCGATTTTACGAACGTTCTCAGGGAGTCCAGAAGAATGGAGGCAGGATATACCATGTAACGGTGTTGTAGAAATAGAGCCCTGCACCAGCTGCGAACGGAAGGCGGGGAAAATGAGGACAGCTCGAGCAACAGGCTCCCATTGTGTCGCATAATATCTCCAGCTTTGTCGCAATGATAGTGCGCATGAGTCGGGGTATCCTCTAAGCGGCCTCAGTTTGAAATATCATAGCTCCAGGTAAGGTCAGACTTGAACAACGCAGAAAATAGGGAACGCACCTGGTCAAGACATACTGAGGCTCTTTGCCGATGACTTCTGGACTACATAACGCCTTGGTCTGCTGTAGCCATTGCCCGATCTATCGAGAGCGTTGGCTACTTTCTGTGATATAGAGAGAGGATGGGGCGTGGGTGATTTCATCGCGAAGGCGGTGAAGATGATGTCAAACAGTAACGTGTAAGATCAACATCGCTATTTTCAAAAATTGATGCCTGGCTTTGTATACAACGACGGTGGAGAAAGAAAGAGGGGTTGCGATGCTCGGCGTCGAAAGACGAAAGGAAAGAGAGCACGTGATCGTATCGTTAGGCTTTAGCTTTAGCGCTCAAGCATGCATCGCCTCCATATGCATCTCTTTCTCTTGCCCTCATCTCGTCCTAATAAACCGTCTTCGAGGTTATCAGCCATATGTCGCAGGACTTATCTGACTCGGCTATACGTGCGTGGTCTTCCTATATCCTCACCCTCTGATGATTGAACAGTATCCCAGACACAGGACATGGAGGGAGCGGTATCGTTGGGGGTCGCGGAGGAGATGTTGCATCTCATAACACGTTTAACGCGGCTGGCATAATAAATTATAACTATCCCTCCCTTGCTCCGTAAGCAACTTTTAGCAGAATAGAGGTCTTTGCGTTCGTACTGAGTCTCGCACAATAGACCTGCCACAGAGACCTCTTCCGATCCTGGATATCACATCCCGGCTAAGCCTGCTATCTTCTTCGGACGACATACAGTCGTGCAAGAGATTGTCTCTCAGGTTCTCCAACACCAGCACGTTGCGCTCATCGGCACAGGTGGTGTCGGAAAATCTAGCATCTCGAAGGCTGTCATGCACGATGAGCGCATTGTAGGCCACTTTGGATTCCATCGTTGCTTCGTCACATACGACGGCGTCGATACCTCCATGATGACCCACGAGACCTTCATCAGCCGCCTTTGCGTTGCTCTTGCTATCACAAGCAGCCCCTCCCTCACTTCCATCCTTTCCACACTTCGCTCTGCCTCGACACTCCTTGTCATAGATAACGCGGAGACATTCCTTGGCGCTGGAACAGAGGATGTGGGAAAGATCAAGGAGACTATTGTAGACCTCGGCGGGCACGACACAGTTCACCTTATCCTCACGTCTCGCAGCGCGAACCTTCCAAACCTTCCGCTGATACATCATGATGTTGGTGGGCTGGACGTTGAAGCTTCACGCGCAACATTTACCTCCATCTACAAGCATGACATTGGAACTCGACTTGACTCCCTCTTCTCCAGCCTTGACCACCACGCGCTATCCATCAGTCTGTTGTCCCACGTCGCCTCTCAAAATGCATACCAGTCGACCGATGAGATAGAACAGGCATGGAGGAAAAAGCAGACTCGTCTATTGAAGACTGGGGACGGGAAATCAGAAAGCTTACCAGCCACCATCGAACTGTCTATCGACTCGCCCTCCTTACGGGCCATGAAGGCTGCAGTGCTCGCATTTCTGCGGACTGTTGCATTTCTTCCCGAAGGAGTGCATCGTAATGACCTTTCCGGAATCTTCTCAAACTTCACCGGTATCGAAGATATTGTCAGCGCCGTTTCTCTCTCGTCCCTCACATACCGATCTGGGGAGCGCTTCACGATGCTTTCCCCTATCCGATTGTATATCACGGACAAGTACAATGCAAACCTTTTGTACACAGATCTCTTTATTATCTCTACGCGAGACTATTTCTATAAAGAGCTGTCAAGCAATCCCAAGTCATGGATTATGCGAGAGAGTGCCAATACAGAGAGGCTTATGTCTTTTGACTTGACCTCACCTCATATCCATGCCAACTTCAATGACCGTCTGAGGACCCTTAAAAGTGTTGACAGCTTACTCGACGCATTGTACAATTATCATCTTCGTCAAACCAGCCTTTTCCCTCTCCTTAAGTCTGCATCAGAAGAGCGTCCACGAATTCGAGTGGCTGGTGTGAGTATTGGCAAGCGAAGCAGTAAAAGGCTGGTGCTGGAAAAGGCTGAGTGTCTGATTGATATCTGCTGGCTACAGTATCGGCTGCGTCGAGACACTCTTAACAATGATATGCTCGGAACAGCAGAGTCATTCTGTCGCAAACATATGCCCACTTGTACCAAGCAACTAGTGAGCTGCTTGAGACTGAAAGGCACCCAGTATCAAGATCACGGAAATCTCTTCCTGGCAGATGAGGCACTACGTGAAGCCTCCACCCTTGCTCACTCCCTGAACGATCCCTTGTATGAGGCAGTTCTCAACCTCGACTTGTCTCGAATTCTGTTCCTCCGAGGGGACATTTCAGAAGCTACCTCCGATCTGATGGCCTCTGGCGAGGAATACTTCAGGTCCAACAACCAACACATACATTTGGTTATTCTTTTACAGGCCCGCATCTATGTTCTTTTGCATAAGAAAGAATTTGAGACTGCGCGAGGGATACTTGGTCAGGCCAAGGAGCTTGATCGCAAACACAACAGTGGCAGGAAAAGTCGCCAGCTTCTGAACAAGAAGGCAAGCATTGAAGGTTGGGCAGGGAATATAGCAGCTGCGATCAAGATCTTGGACGAAGCTACTATGGATGAACTGCATCCAGGAATGCTGGAATTTGTGGAGTATGTGGAAGCGTGGAAGGCAATGGCATACTATGCAGCAACCGTGGGAAGCTTTGACGAAGCTCGCATATTTCTCACTCAAGCAATCAAATTGGAGTCTGAAATCGGCAACGGAACTATAACGAACGCCTTGCTGGCAGCATATATTGAATTTTACTCTGGCGAGCTGGACAGGGCGGGGAAACTACTGGAAAAAACGCTAGAAGAGGATGGCCAAGGCAATATCCAATTCACAGGTTTCATCCATCGAGTACTCGGTGAAGTCGCGCTTTTACAAGAGGATAAAAGCGAGGCATCGATACATTTTGCGACAGTAGAATCCATGTGCAGCACTTCTGGGATGGCACCGAAGCTCTTATACGCAAATTTGCCTCACTGGTATTCATTGTCTGCAAAATACGATGGATGGATCAGGTTTCTCGATGGAACTCTTTGACGTCATGTTCTTATATTGCACACACATTTGCACAATCTATTCAATGTAGTTTTCCCTCGACTTCAAAGAGCATTTATACTATAGTACAAACATCATCGGGAATGCACCAATATGCCTACCATGTTTAAGCCTTCTTGCTATTTGAGATGTTTCGAGGATATCAACTTGGGTAGTCCAATAACGAGGCAAGTAGAACTCTGAGTGTTTGTACTGTTTCGAGAGTAGATTCATGAGTCTGCGCAGGCAAGAAGGTGTCTGAGCTGCACAAGACACCTCGAGATTGTTTCTGCCTCAAGATCCGAACAGAAACTGCGGCACCAGGCGTCCAAATTCAGTGTATTGAGGCTTAGCTAGAATACAGACGTTTCCACCAGATTCAGGCGTATGAGAAGCAACTTCGGTTGAGAACGAAATATCAGTTCTCAGTGATTTGCGGTGACAACCTTTGTAAATAACATCATTCAAGGACCTGATCAATAGATTAGCAGCTGAACATCGTGAGAACGAAACTCGCAAACGTACTATGTAGTACGATTACAGAACCGGTTGAAATATAGACCTGAAAGGAAGTCATCGGAACCTGAACTGAATCGAACACAAGAACCAGCGTACGTACCTCAGGTCCCTGAAATCAGCGTTGTTCGACGCTGCCCCAGATGTACATGTACTAGTCTTGACCATCTTGCAATCTGTCTCCAGGATCTGACGCAATGCCAGCGCTATTTATCGTAGTTTCGCCTGTGAATGGGGAGGGGGATCGTGCTTGAAGCGCTGGAACGAGGCTTTGTGAATTTGTGAACATTGCCCAGAACTGTAAGCAGCTATCAGGCCAAGACACGACCTTATGGCGATTGGAGGCCACGCAAAAGGAGAACGATAATCAAGTCTGCATAGGCGCTATATTAGCAAACAAATCTGGGGCATACCGATATCTTCGTCCACTTTGGCCCTTCGTCTATCATGCGCAGGGAACAACAAATGCTGAGCGAGGCGCAGATGGCCTGTCTATCTGGCCGGATACGTTGCCTCTATCTCATTGCTAAGTAGCTTCTTGGCCTCGTTGTATTCTGTCACTCCTCCAGGATCTGGCTAGCGCTCTTCTCCTTATACAACAGCATTGGATGTGACCCCGAACAAGCCACGCCCCCTGCCCCTCCCCTGCTGATCGTCCGCCAGTCTGGCTCGGTGAACTGAGAAGCCCTTAACGTGAACAACGTTGAGCATCTAGTCCATTCCGTGAGCAGACAGCGCCCATCTCGGCCGAGTACTACGATCCTGAGGTCCTTTCGGGATGTCTAAACGCTCATATCCAGAACGTCCGCAACGTAGATGTCAGACAGGGCAGGTGGCAATGTGTATTCTGTTGCAGCTTGATACAGCGTCAGATTCGCATGGGATAAGAAGAGTCTACATACTATTCCTGCATGCCCTCGAGGGTACCTTGTTCATGCTAACCGAGGCTCCTTTGTCTTTGAACTATCGTCTCCGGCTTCCCTGTTGGATCAGAATTAGCGCTGTAGATTCTTTAAGTGACCAATAAAGCCTCGTACCATCCAATCTTTCCGAGGTGATGTGCAGCCAATGTAAAGGATGTCGCCGAGGCAGCTTCAGTCTATAGATAGACGAAGCCAAAAGGCGATGAGAAAGGTGCATGCAATACAACGACGCGTGGGAGGATTCTGGTGTCGTAGAGATTTTACCCAACAGGGGGGTAAGGAATCGCGCATAAAGGAATGGTAGTTGATGAAACTGAGAAGGGAAGCTTCAGGCGCAACGTGGTGGTGGAGCAGTAAAGCAGCACAAAGCGCTAGTTGCGGGCTATCAGAGGAGATGTGAGTGGTAGTAGGCGAGATCGGAAGACAAAACGTGTACGCACTGCAATGAAGACCGTACTACGGATCCAAGATTTCGTCTGTATTGTCCATTTTCTCAAGCAGGGGCTCCAAGGCGTGGTCTTTGAGATGCGAGATGCATAGTCTGGGTTTGATGCGGATGTTCTGCTCAAGTAAATAATGTGAACGGACAGCGCATATATCATAAGACAAAGAGCGTACCTTGTCGAAGTCCGCCATGACTGCTATAGCCTATCTCACTGGCTGGGATCCTGCGCCGTTGGGG
>Ga0247730_1001321_pt1 | contig 13981 bp, 10 predicted proteins | sample UWRJL073202C2_FD_180959 | JGI IMG/M metagenome (GOLD analysis project Ga0247730, IMG submission 180959) | Plant litter microbial communities from Arlington Agricultural Research Station in Wisconsin, United States - UWRJ-L073-202C-2 | ecosystem: Environmental > Terrestrial > Plant litter >...
GACGTCGTTACCAAGCTCGGCACCGCCCTTCGTGACCGTTACGTTTTCCCGGACGTCGGCGAAAAGGCGGCTACTCGGATCGGTGCGGCGATGGCTGCCGGTGAGTACGACGGTCTCGACAACGCCGCGTTCGCCGCGCGTCTGAATGCCGACGTTGCCGCAATGGCCCATGACAAGCACCTAAATGTCGGTTGGCTGGGCGCCCCCCCGCCGGCCCCTCACCCGGGCGCACTTTCCATGCCGCGAATGGAGGCTGGTGTGGTCCGCGCCGACAAGCTGGCCAAGGACATTGGCTACATCGAGGTGGTTGGGTTCCCTCCGCCCGCGATGTTCAAGCCCGTGCTCGACCGGGCGATGTCCCGGCTTGCCGGCAGCAAGGCACTCATAATCGACGTGCGCCGCAACATGGGCGGCGCTCCGCCCGCGGTGGCTTACCTCGTCAGCTACCTCATGGCGGCCGACAAAAGGGTGCACATCAACGATATTGTGGGCCGCACGGCCGGAACTACCGACTTTACTCGGACGAGTTCCTACAGCGAGCCGACCCCGGTCAACTTCGCCGGTCTCCCGGTCTACGTTCTTACCAGCAACCGCACCTTCTCGGGCGGCGAGGAATTCGCCTATGACGTTAAGGCCCTCGGTCGCGCGACGCTCGTAGGCGAACTCACCGGAGGTGGCGCAAATCCGACCGCTGGCGTCCCGCTCGGCAACGCATTTACGGCCTCAATCCCGTTTGGACGCGCCGAGAACCCTATTACCAAGACTAATTGGGAAGGCCACGGCGTCGACCCCGATATTGCTGCTCCAGCCAGCGATGCGCTCAAGGTCGCGCTTGAGCGGCTCGGCGCAGAGCCTGCTGCGAGCATCACCGCCGCCTCGCGCGAACAGGTGTTTGCCCCCCGCTCGGTGCCGACGGCCGGCACCGAGGTTGCCTTACGGAGCCTTATCGCCGGACTGAAGAACGGCTCACCTGACTACGATAAGCTCTCCCCGCAGTTCGCCGAAGTCGTCCGCCAGAACCTGCCCATGACAACTGGCATGTTCGCCTCGATGGGCGAGCTGAAATCGGTGACTTTTCGCGAGCCCGGCGTGATGGGCGGCGATGCCTACGACGTCGTATTCGCCAGCGGCAGGCTCTCGATGTCAGTGGCGCTCGACGCCGGCGGTAGAATTGATGGCGGTATGATCCAACCGCTGGCTCCGCCTGGACGCTGACAGCGGCATTGAGCTGCCTTTCTGCGGGAAGAAGAGTGGCACTTCTCACCGACCTTAAGACGTCCAGCCGGCGGTCTGGAAGGCGGAGAGTGGCCATTATGCCAGCGTGAACAAATGGCCGAAGTTGGAGTATCTGAGAAGCAGCCTGAACGGCCGATTGTGGGTCAAAATGTTGCAGCGGCCCTGGCCGAAATGTGCGTCGAAGCCCTTGTTGCCGAGCTGGTAGCGGTTCTGCCCTTGGTGAGCGCATCGACCTTGATTGTCTGGTCGACACGCGACCCGCCGATTGCCTGTGCCGTGCGCTCAACCGAGGATCGAGCCAGCATCAGAAATATGGTTCAGTGGTCGTCCGTTGCGACACCCACCAAATGTTGCCCGCCGGGTCTCGAACGCCTCCCTGTCTGTCACCATAGGGCATGTCCTCCACCTCCATGATCTTTTTGGCACCGGCTTGCTCAGCCTTATCCATCGCAGCGTCGGCATCCGTGACATACAAGTAATAGGCGGCGCGTGTGGCAGGAAACTGCGCGGATGCCTCGCTGACCATGATTGTCGTTGTGGCAAAGCGAAGCTGGCAGTTGGCGATGCGCCCGTCCGGGGACACGCTACGTCCGATCTCATGAGCGCCAAACGCTGCTTCGAGAAAGCGCACATACTCCTCGGCTCCGTCAGCGAAGATGTATGGTGTTACAACGCCAAAGCCTTTGGGCACGTGCATCGCTCGTCTCCAATCAACCACGACATCCTGACGGTATCAGCAGCCCCGTCAATCGCCTGACCGGGTTTGCGCCCTGGTTTATAGATTAATGGCTAAAGCTGGATACCGGTGCGGTCATCGCTTGGAATGCCGGCTTTGAACGAGGATGCCTGATGGGGCTCGCAGAGCTGTTCCCGGACCTCGCGCCGCCACTTAAGAGTCTCGCCGACCGGCTGGTCGATCTGCTGCCGCTCGCCAGACGCCACTATTACCATCGCGACCAAAGGGGCCGCTGGTCGATAAAGTCAGTCCTGCAAACAATCGCGTCCGAGCTCGCTTATCACGCTCTGGACGTGCAGTCCGGCACCGCCGCTCAGGCTAGTTATCTAAAGGCGATCGATTCCGGAGCCACGGTTGAAAGGAAGGACGAACTTCGACGCGGCCTTCTCGCATACTGCGAACGTGATACGCTCGCGATGAAAGTGATACTGGAAAAGCTGGTGCTGAATGCTGCCCTGCGAGCCAGCGCACACATCAATGTATCCATTCAGGGAGAGGAGGCAGCGGGGGCCGGACCCGCGTCCTGATTTTATTCAGGGGGCGGCGACGACTGTCGTATTTGGTCTCGGCATATTGCCAGCGCCACATGATGAACTCGAGCACCTGCGTCAGCGTATCGACCTGATCGTCATACCTGCCGAGCGGAAACGCCTTCATCTCGGAAAGGAAGATGGTCAGACCCGGCAACTCGGCCGGAAGCCAGACGCGTCCTTCCTCGATCTGCCCGGTCTGAGCGATCAAGCGCTCCTCCTTGCTGACCGCCGGCTCCCATGGCCAGTATCGAGACCCACTTGTCCGGTTAAGCTCCTGGTAGAGCCCCTTGCCGGTGCCGATCGCCTCAATAATGACGTCGTCGGGCCGCCACTTCTGCCGCATCGCCAGAACTGCGCGTTTGAGATCCCAATATTCAACGCGCACGCGCAAGATATCTAGCAGGAATAGCCGTCCCGCCAGATACCCCCAGGTCGTACACACCGACCAGTCGGCTGTCGGAAGCGTGCTGCTGGCCGTATCCCAGCTTTGGAACACCTTGTCGAAGTCGGAGCGGCGCATTTCCACCTCGAAGCGGCGAAAGTGTTCAGCACGGAGGAGATTGCCCTCCTGTGCGACTGGATCCTGAAGATACTGGGCGCTGAAGATGACCGGCCCGCTCTCGCGCCGCCGTTCTTCGAGTTCTGCCAGAGGCATATGCTCGGGATGAAGCACGTCGCCGCGGCGGCGCAGCCATGACTGCCCGCGGGACAATGGAAAGATTTCATCGCGCTGGGCAATGGCTGGCAGATTGATGTGGTGCCAGTCTGCGGCATTCTCCAGCAGATGCCCGACGATGTCGTCCTCATGGAGGCGCTGGCCGACGACGATCGTGCGTCCTTGGGTCGGATCGTTGAACCGGCTGACCAGCGTATTCTGATAAAATTGGAATGCAGCCTCGCGACCGACCGGGGTCAGCGCTTCGTCCGCTTTGTGAAGATCGTCAATGATCATGATGTGGGTGCCGAAGCCGGTGACAGAGCCGCCGGTCGACACCGCCATTACAGCGCCGCCGGCCGTGGTGGCGAAAGCGTTGCGGCGTCTTTCGCGAGGATCGATGTGCACGTTAGGGAAGATCGCCTGATAGCGCGCGTCTTCCAGAACCTGACGCACTTTGGCGAGGTTGGTGCGGGACAGGTCCAAACCGTAGCTGCACAGCATGAACTTCGTTGAAGGGGCATGGCCTAACACCCATGCCACGAAGGCCACAGAGGTCATTTCCGATTTACCGTGCCGCGGCGGCATCGTGTTGATGAGCCGGCGGGTTTCTCCCCGAAAGACCCGCTCGAGCTGATGCGCAATTGCATCAAGATAAGGAGCAGGCTTTGGTGGGTAGCCGTTGATAATCTCGAACACGAGCTGGTAGCAGCTGTAGAGCGAGCGCCGGTGCATCTCGTTGAGCAACGCACGCGCGAGCGCCGGGGAGAGGGCAAGCTGGTTCATGCTGTCTGCTCCGCCTCTTCATCGTCGGGATCACCAAGGAACTCGTGCAGCGTCCCGGATGTGAGCGGGAGCTCTCCATTGAGCACCGGGGCCAGCCCCGTCATCGAGAGGATCTGGTCGAGGATGGCTTGTTCGGCGCGCGTAACCGGAAGCGCCGCCGTGAAACCATTGCCGTCGTCGTTGGCCGGAAAGATACGCGCGGCTTCTGAGAGCAGATGGGCCATCGCCTTTTCCTTCCCCTCCAGCGCCTGCTTGAAACGTATGTCGACAAGGATCTCACGCTGCGTTGCGAGCCGCTCGACTCCGTTGATCCTCACCGGGCGCTTTTCTTCGAAGCGCTCCTTCAGAAGGGTTGTCTGGTTCTTCGAGCCCTTCGGACGTCCGGGGCCGCCTTTGTTGCCCTTTTTAAACTGATGCTGGACCGGGGGATGGCCGCGGCCCGTTTTATCCGGCGGACTTTCTGGGGCAGCTACAGGGTTGGCCGGCTCTTCAATCGGCGCCGGGGCAACCTGTTTACGGCGGATCTTGATTTTGCGCGGAACGACTACCGATGCAGCTGGAGCTGGAGCTGGAGCTGGAGCTGGAGCTGGAGCTGGAGCTGGAGCTGGAGCTGGAGCCGGAGCAACCTCAGGCTCAACCGTAGGGGCAGATGGGACTGGGACGGGTCGACGACGTGGAACGATAGGCATGAAAGTCTCCATGTGCGAGGTCATGACACCGGATCGAAAAGCAAAACGATGTCCGACGCTCGACAGCGAGCGCCGGACACACTATCCACTGAGAACCTGAAAAACGATTTAACGCATCAGAGCGCTAGATATTGCGAAACGGCCGAGATTTATTGTCAATCTACTTCTAAGCCGTCGGTTTGCTCGCTCGGTGTCACGGAGGTCTGCTCAAGATCGTCGAATGTGATCTGACTTACCGCGTGTACAGCCTTGCGCCCGGTCATCTTTTGCCAGCGCCGGATCGTCACGTCGACGTAGGCGGGATCGATATCCATGCCATAGCCGATCCGGCCAGTGCGTTCGGCGGCAAGCAGCGTGGTGCCCGATCCCATGTAGCTGTCCAAAATGATGTCGCCGCGATTACTGACATCGCGGATAGCATCCGCCACGAGTGGGATGGGCTTGCAGGTCGGATGTACGCCGAGCTGCTCCATACGCCCGCGCCCGAAGCTGTTGACCCCGGCATATGGCCATACGTTCGTCCTGTATCTCCCGTGACGCCCTAGTTCGACATTGTTGATGTGGGGCGCGCGCCCGTGCTTGCAGAGCAACACCAACTCGTGTTTGCTGCGTAGCAACGACCCCATGCCGGCGTTGTTCTTGACCCATACCGCAAGATTTATGGTGTCGAGCCCGACGTCGCGTGTTGCAAGCTGCAGCTGGAAGAGCTGACGCCAGTCCATGCAGAGCGAAAGGATTGCGCCTTCGACGAGGTGGTCGCAGACGTGGCTCAGGTTCGTCGCGAGGAAACGCCGGAACTCGTCATCACTCATCTCGCCCGTGGCCATGGCAAACTCACGGTGCTTTACTTTGCCGAGGCCACTGACGTGACCATCGACCGGGCAGTTGTAGGGGGCGTCCTGAAATGCCATCCGGGCCTTGCGCCCGTCCATCAGTAGCGTGAAACTGGCCGCGTCCAGCGACGATCCGCAGTAGAGCCGGTGGTCACCCAGCAGCCAGAGATCGCCTGTCTGTGCGACCGGTTGCATAGGCGGCAGGGGGATTTCCTGATCGGCGGGGTCTTCGGCACTCTCCGGATCCGATGCTGGTGGATCGAGCATGATGTCGATCTCTGCATGGTCCCAGCCCAGCACTTCGATATTGAAGTCGATGTCGATGCTCGAGAGGTGCTGCAGCTCGATCGCGAGGATGTCCTCATCCCAACCGGACAGTTCGGCAAGGCGATTGTCAGCGAGACGATAAGCACGCAGCTCATCGGGCGAGAGATGCTCAAAGCGGATCACTGGCACCTGCGTCTGGCCAAGCGACTTGGCTGCCTGCCAGCGTCCGTGCCCAGCGATGATCGTGCCATCCTGCTCGGCAAGGACGGGGTTCATCCAGCCGAACGCTTCAAGCGAGGCGGCAATCTTGGTCAGCTGGCGATCGCTGTGGGTGCGGGCGTTACCCGCATACGGCTTGAGCATGTCAATCGGGACAAGCTCGACCGCATTCTGGCCTGAGTGACGAAGCGCCGCCTTTGCAGGGCGGCGTGATTTTACACGTGTCATGGTCGGTCTCCTTTGGTGGGCGAGAGGGAGACCCGCATGACGACAAGAGGGATGGCAGCACCTTTACGGCAGCTGGCCTCCCTCTCGCTCAGCTTTGATAGACCTGCAAAGTAGCATCGTCAACGAAAAAAAGCAAGCGTTATCAACGACATATCGCGGCTTTCTGCCGCCTATACGTGTAGACGGCAGCACGCTGCGGAGGATCGGGTTACGGCTTGCAGCGGGTTGCAACGGGGCTCACGCTCTGCAGGTGTGGCGTTCCCGTTTGAGGGTGCACCGACCTACCGGAAACGCGACAATTCTTTCCCGTTTTCGATCCCACGAAAGATCGGGAAATATGCCGATTTATCAAAGGCCTGAGAGCGGCGCCGCGGTTCTTCCGGGGCGTAAAATCACGCTTATCCCGTTATTGCGGCCGAAAAACGGGAAAATAACGGGAGCTCAAGATCGAGCTCGTTCTAAGCCCGCGCATAAATTGCGGGGCCCAGGATAACGGGAATGAGACGGCCTTGCGCCTCGACGCCGTTCCGTACTGACCGGGATAGCGGCGGAGAAAGTGGCCGGGAAAACGGGACAGAGACTGCGATGCGCAATCTCTCTGATACGGAATGAATCGAAAAAACGCCGACTTTCCCGGGAAATTTCGGGAGCCCCGCGGGGAGGTCCGTGACCCTGAGACTTACTGGCGGAGCGAGAGAGATTCGGATGCGCCATATGGTTCGCTTTATGTACCGGAAATCACGCGGGAATTTTTCTCGGCAGTACGGAACGCGAACGCTTGGGCTAATTCCAGAGGAATTTCGTACCAGAGAGCGGAATTTGGCTAGTTTTTGATGCGCTGCGAATGCATCGGGATCTGAAAATTATCTTGTAAAAACAAGACTTTATGGCGGAGACGGAGGGATTCGAACCCTCGATACAGTTTCCCGTATGACGCTTTAGCAAAGCGTTGGTTTCAGCCACTCACCCACGTCTCCAGACCTGGCGGCTGGGCGCGCTATAGCGAGCGTATTGGCAGCGATCAATCCAGGGCCGTCGTTCATCGTGAGGCAATCGCATCGACCGCTATTTTACTCTATGAGGCATCGAATGAGAGAGCGAAAAATGTGGGGAACGAGGATCGTGGCGGCGATCGGGCTGGCGAGTACGCCGGCGTTCGCACAGATGGAAACGATCGATCCCAATCAGGCGGCAACCCGCGCTGGCCGCCCATCGAATCAGGCCGTGCAATCCGGGCCTGAGCCCGTCGCGGAGCAATATGCGCCGCCCTCGCCGCCGCCCGAACCATCGCGGCCAGTTGCTGCTCAGCAGCAGGCGGCACAAGCGTCCGAAAACGGTGCCTATCAGGAAAATGACGTGCTCGCCGCTGCGGAGGGCGTGTTCGGAAAGGGGGCGGAAGGCCTCGCCAAGATCATCGAGAAAACCTTCAAGCAATATGGCCGCCCCAATGCTTACATAGCGGGGCGGGAGGCTGGCGGTGCCATTGCTGTTGGCGTGCGCTATGGATCCGGCACGCTCTTTCACAAGGTCGAGGGCCAGCGTCCCGTCTACTGGGCCGGACCCTCGCTCGGCCTTGATCTCGGCGCCAACGGGGGCAAGACCTTCGTGCTGGTCTACAATCTTTACGACAGTCAGGAATTGTTCAACCGCTTCCCGGCCGCGGAAGGCAATGTGTTCGTCATCGGCGGGTTTGCGGCGAGCTATCTGAAGCGCCACGATGTCGTAATCGTGCCGATCCGCCTTGGTGTCGGTTGGCGACTCGGCGCGAATGTCGGCTATATGCGTTTCAGCGAGAAATCACGCTGGTCGCCTTTTTGAGGGCCAGTTGGAGCGGCTTGGGGCGGATCAATCCGGCAGCCCGACTACGCTGATCTGCCTGCCGTAGTCGAATTCGCCTCTGTGCGTGGCGCGGCGGTAGCTAAAGAACCGCTCTTCGTCGGCATAGGTATCGAGCCCCATCGCCTGGATCCGAGCGATGCCAGCATCGGCAATGCGAGCGGCGACATAGCCTTCGAGATCGAATTGGTGATGGCCGGCCTGGCCATCGGCGAAGAATCGTTCGTTCTCGGGATCGGCCTCGCAAAAGCGGCTGAGGAATGCCTCATCCACCTCGTAGGAGGCGCGGGCGATGCAGGGGCCGATCGCGGCGACGATCCGGCTCCGATCGGCGCCCAGGCGTTCCATCGCCGCGATCGTGGCGTCGGTGATGCCGCTGAGAGCGCCCTTCCAGCCGGCGTGGGCGGCTCCAATCACGCCGGCGCTAAGTTCCGCGAACAGCACGGGGGCGCAGTCCGCTGTCAGAATGCCGAGCAGCAGGCCGTGCCGGTCGGTCACAAGTGCATCCGCCTCGGGACGTATGTTATCTCTGAAGGGCGCATCCACGATGATCGCCTTGGCGGAATGAACTTGATGCAGCGTCATCAGCGTCGAACCGGGCAGTACCGCCTCGGTCGCACGCTGTCGGTTGTCTGCGATAGCGGCGCGGTCGTCGCTCGAGCCGATGCCCACATTAAGCCCGGCGTGGATGCCCTTCGAAACGCCGCCTCTACGGCCGAGAAAGCCGTGGGCGCTACCGTCCAGAATTTGGGCGCGGATGGGCTGCGGCAGGTCAGTCATAGATCCGCCTTAATAGACGGCCTCGAAAAGGTCGAACATCCTGATCGCAAATGCTGGGTGCGCGATCATCGCGCGTACGCTCGCCCGGTGAGCAGCCATCGCGTTTTCGGAAAAGGATCTAGGTAAACCCGGCAGGTTTTGGCCATGTCGGCGCGCAGATGGCCATGACTTTGAAGAGGCTTCCCATATCCTCGGGATGGGTGAGCCGCCGATATGCCTGCGCAATTTCGTCAGCGCGATCAGGGGAATGGCGTGCGAGACTTGCAGCACGATCCGAAATGCCGAGCGAGGTGAGCCATTGGCCCTGCTCCACCGGCCCATATGCGCGGGCGCCTACGTCTGCCGCAGCCGCTTCCAGCGTGAGGAAATCGACGTGCGCAGTCAGGTCGCTTGATCCAGGCGCCGCCAGCGGATCGGCGTAGGCATGAGAATGCACGGCCTGCAATGTGTCGCCATGGCGGCTGCCATCGTGCCCGTAATCGATCATCAGAAGCACGCCACCCTGGCCGACCAGTCGGCGACCGAGCTGGCCAACCAAGGCAATGGCGTCGGGATTCTGCTCGACCACGCTGCCCGGATCGGCGTCCAGCAGATGGCGCGGGATCAGGCTATCCATCAATCTTGTGCCGGGCGTAAGGGAAAAACCCGCGGCGTCGCCGGTCACCATCTGCTCGCGCCAGCCCGTAACTGTGGCGATCAGCTGGCGGATCGGCAGCGCATCGAAGAATTCATTCGCTACGATCAGCAACGGCACGTCTCGCGGCACCGTCTCGATGGAATCGTGCCATTCTGCCTTGCCGACGCGCTCCTTCTGCTGCTGCCGCAGGAGGGGGCTGGTCTCCAGAAAATGGACGGCGGGACACAGCCCTGCCTTCTCCATCGCTCGCAACGCGTCGGCCGCCAGCGTTCCCCGGCCCGGTCCCAGCTCCACATAAGCGGCTTCTCCGCCACCCGATCGCTGCCACAGATCGGCGAGACACAGGCCGACAAGCTCGCCGAACATCTGGCTAATTTCGGGCGCTGTGATGAAATCGCCATGCACGCCGAAGGGATCCTTCGCGGCATAATAACGCGCGTTGGCCATGCGCATGAATCGCGTCAGGGGGATCGGCCCCTCGGCGGCGATCAGAGCGGCGATCTCGGCGGTCAGATCGCCGGAAGCCGGATCAGGCGACGCTGTCACTGCCCGCAATCGGCTCGACGCGGACCCTGCGTCCCTTGGCTGTCGCCATGAAATAAACCCCCGCCACGATCATCGGCGCCGACAGGGTCTGCCCCATGCTGAGGCCCCACGGCAGAATGCCGAGCTGCACATCAGGCTCCCGCACGAACTCCACCGCGAAGCGGGCGATGCCGTAGCCTGTAAGGAAAACCCCCAGCAGGAAGCCCGGCCAGTAACGCGCACGCGTCCGCCAGAAGAACCAGTTGAGCACGCACCACAGAACAAGGCCTTCCAGCGCAGCCTCATACAATTGGCTTGGGTGGCGCGGGTAGGGGCCGGCGTCGGCGCCGGGGAAGATGACCGCCCACGGCACGTCCGTAATCCGGCCCCACAATTCGCCATTCGCGAAATTGGCAAGGCGAACGAGGAACAGGCCGAAGCCAGCGCAGCAGGCGACGTAATCGATCAGGCGGAGGGACGAGAGCTTGTTCCGCCACGCAAGCCACCACACGGCGACAACGGTGCCGAAGGCGCCCCCGTGAAAGGACATGCCGCCATCCCACAAGCGGAACGCCTGGAGCGGATCGTCCCTGAGCATCCAGGGATCGTAGAAGATCACATAAGCTATTCGGCCGCCGAGAATGATGCCGAGCGTGGCGTAGAAAACGAAATCATCCGCATGGCGGCGGGCCATTGGCGCGCCGGGCTGATCGATCAGCTTCGTCAGCCACCACCAGCCGAGCAGGATGCCCGCAATGTAGCCGAGCGAATACCAGCGTATCTGCAGGATACCGAAATCGAAGGCGATCGGCGACAGGTGCAGATCCGTGTATCGGATCGGCTCGGCGGCGACAGCCGCGGTCGCGGCGGCGAGGGCGATAAGGCTCATTTGGATCGCGCCTTAGCGGACCTGACGGGTGGCCGGAAGATAAATGGCACACCGGATCGAACCAGAGCGCCGCTCGCTGGTTATCTGGCTATTATTTTCAAACAGATAGGTCTGAAAATGGGCGAAGATCGGCATACTACGCGGCGCAATGTTTTGCAGGGGGCAGCGGTGGGAATGGCCGGCGCCGCCATCGTCGCGGCGCCGGCTCTGGCGCAGGGCGGCGGTGCGGCGGCTTCCAACGGGACGGGCACCGTCACGCCGGTCGATCCCCGCACCAAATATACTAACAAGCCGTTTGCCGAGCAGCACCAGCCCTGGCCCGGTCTGCAATCGAAGATGACGCCGAAGCCCGATTGCGGAGAGACCAGTTATAAGGGCTCCGGCCGCCTTGCGGGGCGCAAGGCGCTGATCACCGGCGGGGACAGCGGCATCGGCCGTGCCGCCGCGATCGCTTATGCGCGTGAAGGCGCGGACGTGGCCATCAACTATTATCCCACGGAGGAGCCGGACGCCCAAGACGTCGCTGCTCTGATCCGCGCTTCCGGCCGAAAGGCGGTGTTGCTTCCGGCCGATATCCGCATGCTGAAGGCCTGCGAGAAGCTGGTAGACGATGCCGTGAAAGGGCTCGGCGGTCTCGACATTCTCGTCAACAATGCCGCCTATCAGCAATCGAAGAAGGACATCTTCGAGATTTCGGACGAGCAGATGGTCCGCACGTACGAGACCAATGTCTTCCCGCTGTTCCGCATCAGCCGCGCGGCGATTCCTCATATGAAGCCTGGCTCGGTCATCATCAACACGGGATCGGTCAATTCCTATGATCCCGAGCCCGAACTGCTTGATTATGCGACCACGAAGGGCGCGATCCTGATCTTCACCAAGGGGCTTGCCAAGCAGATGGCCGAGCGGGGCATTCGCGTGAACATGGTGGCGCCCGGCCCGTTCTGGACGCCGCTGCAAGTGGCGGGTGGGCAATTGCCGGGGAAAATGGCCGAGTTCGGCCAGGAAACCCCGCTCGGCCGAGCCGGCCAGCCTGCGGAAATCGCACCGCTTTATGTGACGCTCGCTTCGGACGAGACGAGCTTTACGACCGGCGGTGCGTTCGGCGCGAACGGCGGCAAGGGCAACCCGTGATCGCTTTGCCGCCTGCACGCAACAATCGATGATCCGCCCTCGTGGACGCCGGGATCGCCTATCTCTATCAAGCCACGCATGGCGCCCCCGCCCCGACCATCCAGACGCTCTGGCCTTGATCGCCGCACGCTCCTGATCGGGGGTGGGGCGGGTGTGGGGCTGGCCCTCGCGTGGGCGGTCTGGCCGCGAAGCTATGCGCCCAATCTCGTCGCCGCCCCTGGCGAAACGATCATGGATGCCTTTCTGAAGATCGGCACCGATGGCCGGGTTACGGTCATCGTGCCGCAGGCGGAAATGGGGCAGGGGGTCTGGACGGCGCTGCCACAGATATTGGCTGACGAGTTGGGCGCCGACTGGCGGCAGATCGGCGTCGAGCCTGCGCCGATCAATCCGGTTTACGCCAATACGCTGCTGCTTGAAGATGCCGCGTCCGGGGCGGCCCCGGCGTTTCTCGGTGGCGCCACGCGGTGGGCTGCGCGCGAATATGGAACGCGCACCGCCTTCATGATGACGGCCGGATCCAGCTCTATCCGGGGCTTCGAGCAACGCTTCCGGGAGGCCGGCGCGGCAGCACGGGCGCTGCTGTGTATGGCGGCGGGCAGAAGGCTGGGGGCCGACTGGACGGCCTGCGATACGCAAGCCGGCTTCGTCGTGCGGGGCGATGATCGCATTCGCTTCGGGGAGTTGGCCGCCGAGGCGGCCGGGTTCAGTTCGCCTGCGGCACTTCCGCTTCGCAAACCGGGGGAGGGGGGCCTTTCGGGGCGTTCGGTGCCCCGGCTCGATCTGCCTTCCAAGGTGGACGGGTCGGTGCGGTTCGGAGGCGATGTTCGTCTGCCTAAGATGGTGTTCGCGTCCATTCGCCACGGGCCGATCGGGAAAACCACGCTTGGCGCGATTGACGAAAAAGCGGCCCGATCGGTAGCCGGAGTCGTCGATGTCGTACGCCGGGAAACCTGGGTCGCGGCTTTGGCGAGTAACTGGTGGGCGGCGGATCAGGCAGTGGATGCCGTCAGTGCCAAGTTCCGGACGCGCGGAACGCTACCTGGTGCCATCCATGTGTCTGGTGCCCTGGATCAGGCGCTCGCGGCGGGCGGTGAGCGCCTGGTGAGCATCGGTGATGCCGATGCTGCATTGGGACCGAGTCCTTCGCTGGCCGCCGATTACGCCGTGCCGCTTGCCGCACATGCTGCGATCGAGCCGTTGGTGGCGACTGCGCGCGCGAGCGGTGGGCGTATCGAGGTATGGGTGCCGACGCAGGCGCAGGGGTTCACCCGTCGCGCGGTCGCTCAGGCGACGGGCATTTCTGAGGATGATGTCACCATCTACCCGATGGCGATCGGCGGCGGCTTCGGACGAAAGGTGGAGAATGATGCGGCGGTGGAGGCCGCTCTGCTCTCACTGCACGCCAAGCGCCCGGTGCAGCTCATGTGGAGCCGGGGCGAGGAATTGCAGCGTGCCCGCCACCGTCCTCCGGCCAATGCGCGGCTGAAAGCGAAGCTGGCTGGCGGTCGCATCGCCGGGTGGAGCGTGGCGATCGCTGCGCCATCGGCAATGGGCGAAACCAGCGAGCGGCTGATGGGGCGTGGCGGCTCGGGCAAGCCGGAGGCCGCTGCGATCGAGGGCGCCACCCCGCCTTATGCCATTCCCGCTCTATCCGTTGCGCATGCGCCAGCGCAGATCGGTATCGAGAGCGGGATGTGGCGATCCGTCGCCCATAGCTATACGGGCTTCTTCACCGAAAGCTTCATGGACGAGCTGGCGTCGGCTGCGGGCAGCGACGCGCTGTCCTTCCGCATGGCCCATCTTGGCGGCAATCCCCGATTGGCACGATGCCTCACTCGCGCGACGGCCGCCGGGGGCTGGGTAGGGGAGGCAGGGTCGGGGCAGGGGCTGGCCATCCACTCCGCCTTCGGCAGCCATATCGCCTTGCTTGCGGAAGCGACGATCGAGGATAGCGAGATCCGCGTTTCCCGCCTCGTCGCGGCGGTTGATTGCGGG
>Ga0247730_1001323_pt1 | contig 13965 bp, 32 predicted proteins | sample UWRJL073202C2_FD_180959 | JGI IMG/M metagenome (GOLD analysis project Ga0247730, IMG submission 180959) | Plant litter microbial communities from Arlington Agricultural Research Station in Wisconsin, United States - UWRJ-L073-202C-2 | ecosystem: Environmental > Terrestrial > Plant litter >...
AGTTCTAGTTATTATTATCATAATTGTAGTTATTGGAACTATTATATCAACAATCTAATGGGAGAAACATATTTTAAATCCGGCCATTTATACTATAAGATAGTAGATAATGGAGAGGCAGTATTACAAATCACTCCAACAAGTTTAGCTAAAATTAAAAATGAGGCTGTAGTTGCTACTATTATACGTGATATCGATTCATGCTCTAAAGAGGAGTATGATAAACAGTTTATTGAGACAATGATATTTTTAGATATAATATGAAAATAGAAGCTATTAACGATGGTAATACAGATTTTGCCCTTGTAAAGATTAAAGGAGATTATCCATACTGTGACAAACATGGTGCTATGAATAAAGTATCTGTTACTGAACATGGTGGATACTGGAGATGTCTTCAAGGTCAATGTAGAGCTGGCTGTAATGAAATAGAAGAAAAAGCAAAAGACGAATGGCAATTAAATATATGGAGATCTGGTCGTAAATGGACACTATTATTTCATTTAGAAAGATGGAATGCTGGTGATGAGTGGAGACTTTATTTTCTATTTTGGGAATTTAATTTGAGAAAAATATATACCGAAGAAAATGAATAATGAATTAATAGAAGACTTGAAGAATCTTTGGGAGACACTAATGGCTTTTCTCAAAGTTAGAGATTATAAAGCAGTAGTTGACTATATAGCTATATTTCTTAATACGGATGTAGATATTAATTATTATAAAACTATTCTGATTATAACTAAAGATTTCAAACAACATCCTATCATAGGACCAGTTAGAGCTCAGCTCTACAAAAAATATTATAATTACATGATTGAGAAATATCCAAATTTCTCAATGTATAATCCACATCCAGATGACAATGTATAGTATATGGAGAGATTTATCTGAAATGAGTGACGAAAGTCTTTTACGTCTTCGTGATAGTATGCAAGAAGGTATTGAGGAATGGAGAGAAGAGGAAGGTTTTTATTCTGGTGATCAAGGATATCAAGATGATTTACAAGAACTTGAGAGATTTGAAGAAGAAATAAAAAAGAGAGGAATATATTAATGAAAACTTTAGAAGAAATCTTAGAAGCGAATCATTTTCATTCTTTGTCCATACTTCACGAAGTATATACTCCAGATGGAAATTCTGGAAGTGAACGTGAAAGACTGGAAAAGGCCATTAAAGAATATGTTGAACAGTTCTTAGATGAAGCCGCTGAAGAAGTTGTAGTATCAAATGATGATCCTTATGGCTCACAAGAAGAAATTAAAGAAACAATATTAAAGCTTAAGGAACAGATCAAATGAGAACGTTAGAACAAATATTTGACGAAGAAGCGATAAAGGGTATGGTTCAATATGAACCTAATGCTTTTAAAAGAGCATTTCCCATTCTATTTAGAGTAATTAAAGCTGCTATGAAAACTCATACTGAACAATTTTTAGATAAAGCTGCTGATGTATCTGGCTTTATTGTTACACCGCATGATATGGAACCTTATCCAACTCAAAAGGAAACTGATTCAGATGAATTAAATGAAGATGAGTTTACTGCGAATGGTTTTTGGATTGAAACTGATGAAGAAGCCATTTTAGAATTAAAACAACAAATTAAATAAAAAGATAATGATTACTTTATTTCTAGTGCTTATATTACTTGATGTGGCACTCATCACTTGGTTCACTGAAGGGTTTGAGCCACATCCAATTGCATCTGTAGTAGTTATAGGTGGAAGTTTAGCGTTTTATCATTTCTTCATAGCAGGAATTGATTATCACAATATCCTTACTTATACAAGGGCCAACAGTGGAGCAATTATAGGGAGTGTTGTAGGTTGGGTTATACTTGGTGTTTTATGGTCATTCTTTAAGTGGTATGTATTCTTGAAAGATAATAAAGAATACCAAGATACATATTATGCTAAACATAGAGAGTTCAGAGAAGAAACTTATAAAGGTAAAGAAATACCACCAAGAGTATACGACATTCCACAAGCAGTTAACAATAAAGAACGTATTATTACATGGATGATGTACTGGCCTTTCTCAATCATAGGATTCTTGCTATCTAATCCATTACAAAGGTTTTTCAAGTGGATATATAATCAAATATCCGGTGTTTATGAAAGAATTACAAAATCAGTTTATAGTTGATATGTATGTAACAAAACCAATAGCTCATTTAGCCTATGCTTTAGGTTATGAGCATGATTATGATTGCACTTGTTGTGCAAATAGAGCCACTAGATCAGTAAATCCTTTGATTAGACAGGAAGATATTCAGAAATGGTTAAGAGAAGAACATAACATTCATTGTGTCATACAGCCATTTATTGATGATCTTGGAGTATATACTTATGGCTCTGAAATAACAAATGTAAGCTTTGAAGAAAGCGAATGGAATGAAGGGTGTGTATTTGATACATATGAACAAGCTCTTATGGATGCAATTCTAGACGGTTTGAGGCAAGTAGGTAATAAAATTTAAATAAAAATGAAAGCTAATAAGAAAACTCAATACGAGAAGACAATGCGTAAGTTGGAGAGAACTTACTACAAATTGTCATCAGGAAGAAGAGGAGATAGTGATTATATATGGGTGCCCTCGGAAGATCCAAAACATATCGGATGGGAAACTACTATTGTAATGAGTGACTTATTAGCTAATTCAAAAGATGGCCCTCATATAAAGAAGGTGTTGGAATTAACTAAGCTTGATCAACCTCATTTCTTTAGTCACGAATATCAGAATCTAGTTAAAGGTATTAGAGCCTCAGGAAAACGTTATAAAATTTATAGGGCTCAATGGTTTGAATATCAAAGAAAGACCAATCCTGATCGCCCAGCATCTTTAGGAGGGGTAAAAGAAGTAGAAAGTGTAAAAGTAAGTTTGGAAAGATTCAAAGAGTTTCCAGATGAAGTTAAAAAATACTTTGTACATGAATCTAAATATTGGCCTGCTACAATTAGTAGAGATGCTTATTTCGAAAAGTTCTATAAGTTGGGTAGTTGGAGATTTCCTGATCATGAACTTAGAATTAAATTAGTTAAAGCTTATTCAACTGTTAGAGGCATTCCTAAAAGTATTAGAATAAGTGAGAGAACTAAAATTGATGAAAAGTTAACTCAAGAAATGTGGTGGGATAAACGATATGGAGATAGAAGTGGTCGCAAATATGAACATACGAGAGGTAATCATTCAAGAAGAAAAGCTTGGAATGCTGTCTGTAAAGTTGCTACACCATATTACAAATTTCCGGATAGTATAATTGAAGAAGCACCAGGACCATTTATTGAAGATGTAATTGACGAATTAGCGGCTAAGAAAGTTAAATATAAAATATGATAAGAGCAAACCCAAGATCTACAACAGGACCTAATAAACCAAGAGCTGTTCCAGCTGGAACTAAACTAGCTTGTTTAACATTAGAACCTTCTCCTGGATTTAAATCACCAAAAACTATTAGTGAATTCTCCATTTATATTGTCCAAAGTTATGAAGCTTATTATAACTCTTATCGAAATGGTATTCATAAGTGGGATGAGTTTGTAGTAATTCTTAATGATTTTGGTAAACCTATTAAATGCAATATGAAACGTTTTAAAATTCTAAATTATGGATAACAAATTAAAAGTAGTACAATTAATGCCTATAGGGCAATTTATTTATGATAAAAACGTAAAGTTGTATAAAATAAATGATCCTGCATATCCATTTGGAGCATATGCGATAGAAGTCGGCAAAATAAAGTAGATGAATAAATATAGTAAATTGTTTATGAGTGTAATTTCAGTACTCATATTCTCTAGTTTAGTAGTTATAAGTGAATTTAGCCTTATAACGATCGTAGGTGTTATAGGATTTAACCTTTCAGCTTGGTTTTTATTTGAAGCTTTAGACGAGTTAATCCATAGCAACCGGTAATAAAGGTTCTTTGCTATGCAAGAGTAATTTTGATACTCTATTTAAATATACATTCTACTTTACCTCACTATAAGTGAGTCAATATAAAGAAGTTAGTCAATTAAAAATTAATTAAAATAAAATGATAAAAGAGCTCGAAACGCTTAACGATTTCGTAGATGGTTACTTAGGTATAGTTTATGACGAACCAGCAGGAAACTTACAATCAGGTAAGGTTGATTTTCTAAATAAATTTAGAAATTATTTAGCTTCTGTCCCTAGTAATAAGGAGGGTGATGAATTAATAAAAATCTTAAATAGAGGTTTATTAAAAGCTAGTACACTACCAGTAGATTTTTCATTGAATAAAAAGAAAGGTTTCGAGGAAGCTTTATCTACTATTCAAGATAAGATTAAAGAACTTTTTAATCTAGAAGATTTAACTACAGGTACGATCCAGCATTATCTTCAAGATATTCCAAAAATCAATATGCCTAAGAAAAAAGGTTTGCCAAGCGCAGATACTATTTTTGATGCAGAAAGTGGAGATCCAGTTGCCGAAATTACTAAATTAACTGATGATATTGGTAAAAATATCGATGAACAGTTAGAAGTATTGGAACGTCATGCTTTGAACAATGGTAAATTGATTGTTTTATCTGATGAAGGTTATACAGATCTTGGAGATATGGAAAGTGAAGCTCTAAAAGGCTTAATTGAAAGTACAAAAGCTTCTAAAAAGCAATTAAGAAAAATGGTTGAAACTGCAGTTCTTATGATCAGACGTTATCAAAAAGGTAAAGACGATAAGAATGATGGTACTGATGATTTTCTTAAAGGTTTATTGGGTGGAGATCCTGATGATGAAAAATAAACTTGTGGGGGATTAATTCCCCACAATATTAAAATATAAAACTCAAATTAATAAAAATCTTAGAAAATTTATAATATGATAAATATATTATTATTTATACTAGCAATTTCGCTCTGTATAAACGCTTATTTTATTAATAATAAAATAACAATGACTAGAATAGTGACTAGATTTCCTAACGGAGAGGATCTACAAAAACGTAATAATGAAGTTTGTGAATTTAGAAAGAAGGTTCTTATTGAATTAGGTACTGATTTATATAGCGATTTACCCTCATATTATACTATGATGCAGGACGATAAAGAGTTAAAGCTTGAAAATTACTTCAAAGGTAAGAATCTTGAGGAGGCTAAACAAAGATGGAGTTAACTAAATATGACATTAGATTAAGAATTAATTCTATTGAAGATGTAGAACTCATATATGCTGTCCTTGATAAATTTAATGAGCCGCATGAATATCCTATGTTTAATCACTTAGAAGAATTTATATGTATATGTAATAATCCTAGCCCAGAAAGAAAGTGGAGAACATTTAGAACAGGAGTCACTAGACATACTAAGCTTAAGTTTGTAACTATAAATGAATTGATTGAAATATTAAAGAAAGAAAAACATATATCAATAAATGAAATACGATTATTGATATATAGTCGAGAAGATTTTGATTTTCTTGAGTCAATCTTATCACTCTTTAATCAAGAATTAAGCTCCTATTATAGGGAATATGAAACTCATCTGGCAAGACATGATGATGGCAAATGGTATTCTCTAAGGGACAAGTACAAAGAAAGAAAATGTATTAAGATTCCTGAATTAATTCAAATGCTCAAGGATGAAAAAGGATAAAATTAAAATAGAATTTAAAACTTTAGAAGATGCTAAGTTTATATTTGAAGTATTAAAAGATTTAGGAGAACTTGTAGCAACTTCCGATTTGAAGCCAGGTCAATCACATATAGCATATGTAAATGGTTATTGGTATTCTTGGTATAGTTTCTTTGAGGATCGAAAACGTGTAAATATAGTAGAGTTAATAAAAATAATAAAAAATGAATAATGAACAAGAAGAACTATATGTTTTAGGAGTAGTAAATTCTTACAAAGATGGTAGTAAAATTGAAAAGACTATTACTTTCTTTTATCCGAAGTGTGTTTCCACTATATATTGTACCGAAGAAGAGGCTATTACATTTCGTAATTTAAGACGTAAAACGGGTAGGAAACAATATCAATTGTTTAAATTAACAGAAATTGAACATGAAGAATAATAAGTTTAGGAGATAAAGTTGATTTTCTTTTTGTATCTTTGTTTTATGAAAAGTAAAACAGAAATATTTATAGAAAAATCAAATCTTAAACATAATAATTTTTATGATTACTCTAAAACAGTGTATACAAGAGCGACTGAAAAAGTCTTAATAAATTGCCCTATACATGGTGATTTTAGTCAATTACCAAATAATCATAAAAAATCAGGATGCCCAAAATGTGGAAATATTAAAATAGGTAATTTTCAAAGAGGTACTTTTGAAGTTTTTTTAGAAAAAGCTAAGGTGATACATAAAAATAAATATGATTACTCTTTAGTTGATTATAAGAAAGATAAAGAGAAAATTAAAATTATTTGTAAAAAACATGGTCAGTTTTGGCAAATGCCTTATGCACATTTAAAAGGTCAGGGTTGTAAAAAATGTATCAGTGAAGCAAATACTTCTAGTACAGAAAAATTTATAACTAAAGCAAATAAAAAACATAAGTTCAAATATGATTATTCTCTAGTTTTATATAAAAATAGTAAGAGAAAAGTAACTATAATATGTAAAGAACATGGTAATTTTTTACAAATACCCAATGGGCATTTAAATGGTTTTGGTTGCCCACAATGTGGTAGTAAATATATCTCTGAAGATAAACTATTTCAATTTTTAAAAGCTAATCTTAAAACTGAAGTTATATTACAATATAAACCTTTATGGTTGGGTCTACAAAGTTTAGACATATTTTTACCAAAATATAATCTGGCTGTTGAATATCAAGGTATTCAGCATTTTAAACCGATTAGAAAATTTGGAGGTAAATTAAAATATGAAAAAGTTAAGATATTGGATAAAAGAAAGTTTGATTTATGTAAGACTAATAATTGTAAACTTTATTATTTTAATTATTTTCAGAAAGAAATTCCTGATGTTTATTTAGATAAAGTTTATAATAATGAACAAGAATTATTAAAAGAAATTAAAACAATTATAAATGGCTAAAATATTTGTAGCTACAGACACCCATGGAGAATGTGACAGGTTTAAAGAGTTATTAGCAAAAGCTAATTTTAATTATGAAGAAGATGAATTAAGGCATCTTGGGGACGTATGTGATAGAGGCCCAGATTCATATGGAGTAGTTGAAGAATTACTTAAAGTAAAGAATCTTATTGCTATTCGTGGTAATCATGATGAATGGCTATTAAGATTTGCTGACACTGGTTGTATTATGCATCCTAATCCTTATTATTTTAAAGAAACATTAGATTCTTATTTATATCAATCGGAGGATTATTTAGCTAATCCAATTCCTTCTAATATTATACCCAAACATCACCTAGCATTTTACAAGGGCCAACTTCCATACTATCTTGATGAGCAAGGTCGATTCTTTACTCATGCAGGATATAATAGAAGAGAATTTGTAGAAGATCAAGATTTAAGTGAATTTGCTTGGAATAGAGATTTCTTTAAACAAGCTATGTGTCTTGGTCCAGATGATAAACTTAATGACGTAAATGGCTTTAAACAGGTCTTTATTGGACACACATGTACTATAGGTTGGCAGAAGAATGGTAAAAATATTGATAAACCAATTTATAAAGGACAAGTAGTTAATCTTGATACTGGAGCTTGCTTTGGTGGTAAATTAAGTATGCTTGATATTACTGATTCTGATAACCATATATTATATCAAAACTAATGGAAAACTTAATAAAAGTAAAAGCTGTTCAAGATGATGACAGTCACTGGTATATAATTCCTAATGAGGAAGTTGATGATTTTTTCGGAGTATTAGAAAATATACAACAAGATTATTTGGATGCCGAAGATTATTTTGAAGAGAGATTCTCTAAGTATAGAACTGGAGGCGGACCAAATAATATTCAACTTTATGCAGATTTATCATGATAACAATTAAGGAGGTAGAGACACATAAAGAACTTTGGTTTGAAGATAGAGTTTATCTAGGTAAACTTTATCAAGAAGTTGATGGTTTTTATGTGTTCAATCCAAAACGAGAAGGTGGAGTTTGGTCTGAACATACGTTATTTGAAATAGCTGGTATACTTAAAACATTAAATAAGCCTTGGAATGATCATATAAATGATTATTTCGATGATTTAGATAATGATGTGTATTATCACGAAGATTTTGATCCTTTAGGAGATAAATAAATGGAAGAAGAAAATTTAGAATATAGTAAAGGTTTAACTAAAGCTGATTTGTGGGATATTGCAAAATATATTGTAGATAAACAAAAAGTTTCCCCTGATATAAGTGACGATGCAAAGCACTTTATAGATTGGGACGATATAAAGGATGATTGGTTTGATGTGTTAAATGAAATAGTATTTAGAGATAATAATATATAAGCTATGAAAATCAAGTGGTGTAAATTATTAGGTCATAAATGGGCACAAACTTTAGTTACTAAGAGGATCTTAGTTCCTAAATTAAGCCCTCAAATACAAGAAAAAGCGTTTCATCAGAGAACATGTAAACGTTGTCAAAAAACTCAATTAGGTGTTAGTAGACCTCAGAATTCAATCAAATGGACTGATTACACTATATCTAATAAAATAATAAAATTTAAATGAAAAAGCCTGAAGAACATATTCATGCCTTAACAGTTGGCCAGTTGCTTGATTTTATAAAAAAGTATAATATTCCAAGAGATTCTAAAGTATTATATCAACGTATTGAAGATGTGTATTTTGAAAAACATAATTGGGATACAATCGATCGTAAAGGTGAACATTACCATGATATTTTGCGAAACCAAGAAAAAGCTAAAGGAGAATGGTTAGACAAAGAAGAATATCCTAGTATGACTCAAGACATTATTAATCTAACATTAGATTTAAATCCTGATGAATTTAAGGATGAATACATTATAGCATGGTCCCCTGTAAAATACGAGGAGGATAATCATTTATACATAACAGCACATTATTAAAATAAGATGAAAATAAATATAGTAATTGGAAGATTCCAGGTAGATGATCTTCACGATGGTCATCGTTATCTATTAGATATTGCTCAAAAAGAAGGTCGTAAACTTGTAGTTCTATTAGGATGCGCAGTTGTTAAACTTGACAAAAAAGATCCTTTGGATTTTGAAACAAGAAAGGTAATGATCCAAGCTTTGTATCCTGAAGCTCTTATTCTTCCAGTATGGGATAATAAATCTGATGAAATATGGTCTGATAATCTTGACGATCTAATTGATGAATTAAGTTGGACTTTACCTGGTGAAGGAGGTTGGTGGGAACCTACTTTATATCACTCTAGGGACAGTTTTAGATCTCATTATAGTGGAGACTATCCTTGCAAAGAAATAGAGGCTGTAATCGAAGATAATGGAACTCGTCTACGAGAAGAAATTAGACAGATGGCCCCTCTAAATAGTAAGGAATATAGACAAGGAATCATCAAGGCTAGTGGGATGGGATATCCAAAAGTATATGCAACAGTAGATGCTTTCGTTTATAATCATGAAACTGGTAAAGTTCTATTAGCTCGTCGTAAAGACGAGAAAGGATGGAGATTATTTGGTGGTTTCAGTGACCCTACATTGGACAATAGCTTTAAAGAAGCCTGTCAGAGAGAGTTAAAAGAGGAGAGTGGACTGGTTATACCAATTGGTAATTTCGAGTGCATAGATAGCTTTAAAATTGATGACTGGAGATTTAGAAGCAGAGAAGACAAAATCATTACAACTTTGTTTTGGGTAGATGCTGATCCAGAAACTGCCGAAGAAGCTAGTGGAGATGACGATATATTTGAAGTTCAATGGGTTGATATTAAAGATGTATTTGCAGAATTTCATTGGCAGCCTGGTCAAAGTTTTAATATAGTTGAAGAACATAAAATTCTCGTGCAAGCTGCACATCAACATTGGTTAGAAATTAGTCACATTTACGGATAATGAAAACAATTAGTCAAATATTTGATTCTGCTTTTGCAACAAAAGAAGCTAGAGGATGGGAGAAAATATATGTGCTTGTAGATATACATGAAACTATATTATATCCAACATGGTCTGAAGAAAGATCTGAAGTATTTTATCCAATGGCTAAAGAGTGTTTAAAACTATTAACCAAAAGGAATGATGTATGTTTAATACAATGGTCAAGTTCTAGTCCACATAATAACGCGGTTTATTGGAATACATTTTTAGATTATAATATTGACTTTGACTATATCAATAAAAATCCCGAAATAAAATCAACAGAATACGCCGATTTCGACACTAAACCATATATGAACGTCATTATAGATGATAAAGCTGGCTTTGATGCCAATGTAGATTGGTTAGAATTACACGAATATTTAATAAATAAGAAATAATGGATAATAGACAATTTGATATAACTGCTGATACTACTGTAGAACTTGAATTGGCTATGAAAATAGCTTTTATGAATTGGGGTGAATCTAGAACTGCAGTAGGTTACGAAGTAATTGACAATACATTGGTATTCTATTGGACAGAAGTACCTTCTATGACAAAAGGTTTATATCCTATAAAAGTAGAACATGCTATAAATATGACTAAAAACTGGTTAGAAACAGTAAGTCCAACAGAAAGAGAACCAGATATTGATGGAGACATCGGAAAAGATGGTTTCAGAGTATATTGTGATTTCTGGGGACATGTGCATGATAAATGGCAAGCTTTTGTAGGTATTCAACCTAAATGGGCTTGGTATGGTAAATAATTTAAACTAAAAACATAAAAGATAATATGAATAATAACTTATTAACAACAGCAGACGCTTACAAATTTTCACATCCTTTAGCTATGCCACCTAAATTTACAAAGAATTATGGTTACGCAGAATTACGTGTAGGTGCGAAGTATGACATTACAAGTTGGATTGGTCTTAAACCAATTGTAAAAGACTTGTTCTTATCAGTTCCTACTGATGCACACATCGAGGAAGCTAAAGAAGATTCATTCAGTACATTTGGTCAAAACTATTTCCAAGAAGAAATTTGGAGAAAAGTACAAAAATTAGGATATATTCCTGTAAATATTAAAGCTCTTCCGGAAGGAATGAATGTTCCTACTTCAACTCCATTATTTACTTATGAATCTACTCAAGATTGGTTTGCACCTGCTGTGAATAGTATTGAAACTGCATTAATGAAGTTCTGGTATCCCACAGTTATCAGTAGTCGTTCTGCAAGTATCAAACGTAAGTTAATTCCTATTGTTGAGAAATCTGGTACTATAGAACTGCTTGAGTTCATGGTTACTGACTTTGGAGCTAGAGGAACTGGTTCTGAGCGTAATAGTGAATTAGGTGGTATGGCACATATGCTGCATTTCCAAGGAAGTGATAACATGGCTGCTAACAGATTTATTCATAACTATTATGGATTTCAAGGTCGTGCTAAATCTGTCTGGGCTACAGAACACAGTGTCGCATTAGCGTTTGGCCCTGGTAAAGGTGAGGTAGAGTATTTGAAATGGCAGTTGAATACAGTTCCATTGAATGCTACTTTTGCCGTAGTAATTGATACTTATGATTCTGATAACTTTATGTTAAATGTTGTTTCAGAACCTGAGATTGTTGAATTGATCAAAAATAGAGCAGCTGCAGGTGGATCTATTACATTTAGACCAGATAGTGGTATTCCCGCTGAACAAGTTGAAATGGTACTTTCTACTCTAGCTGGTATCTTCGGTTACAAATTAAACTCTAAACATTACAAAGTATTGAATCATAACGTAAGATGTATTCAAGGTGATGGAATGAATGAGGACACGATCATATCTCTTTATGAGGGCATACTTGCTAATAAATGGTCAAGTGATAACTTATTTGTAGGTTCAGGAGGTGGTTTATTAACTGCAGGAGCTGATAGAGATACAATGAGAGCTGCTATTAAGCCATCATTTGGTATTATTGATGGAACTGAATATAACTTCCAAAAGACTCCTAAATCAGATCCAACTAAATCTTCTAAAACAGGTAGACTTAAAGTGCATCCAGGATTAAATAACAATATGAGAACTATCTCATCTGTTAATGAAACTCCTTGGCAGTTTAATTCATATGCTGATTTATTAGAGCCTCTGTTGATAGATGGAAAGTTAGTCAGAGATGATAATTTTAAAGACATGCTTGAAAGAGCAAATCGTCCATGTGGATGGATAGAATATGGAACAAAGTAGAGAAGAAAAACTCTCAGAAATGAGAGAATGGTTAACTTTGGATATGCGAGAAGGCATATCCAAAGTTATTTTAGGAGAATTAGCAGAATATTCTAATAAATATTTAGCTCCTAATGATTTCGAAGCATTCTTATCAGAAAAAGGTGTTAATGTTATTGATGTAGAACATGATTCAAATGGCTGGGAAATGGATAACTGGCATACTTATAAAATTAGAGGTAAAAAATTTACAATTTTTGGTAGAGGCTGGTATGGAGGAACTTCATTTGAATTAGCTGAAGACGAGGATATAGAAGAGGAAGAACCAGAAGAAAATATTGAAGATATAAAAGATTGGATTTAATGAAAGACGAAAGAAAGACAAAGTTACAACTACATAAAGAAAAAGAAGAAGTACGTATTCCTACTTTATCTAATGATTTGTTATTTAGTGAATATTCTTATCTATGTGGAGGAGATGATTATGATGGATGTATGACAAGTAAAGGACAAATAACATTTGATATTATTGTACCTGAACTTACTAGAAGACTAGAACAAATTGGTTTTCTAGATCCTAATTTTCTCTAATATGGGATATCAAATTAAAGCTCACTACCAAACTGGAGATAGTTTTGGTAGTGAAAATACTAGTGAAATATTAGAATTAGTAAATGAAGACTTAGAAGTAGCAAAAGCTAATCTAAAGCGTATAGCTGAGCATTATAGAATGTATGAACAGTTTAATAATTCATCATGGCGTAGAAGTGAAAATAAGAAAACAAAGAAAGACTATAAAGATTTTGATTGGTTTGTAGATGCAGATATGTTTGATCATCAAATGATTCTCAAAACTGATAGCGGAAATGATCTTCAAATATGGTGTCCTTGGTGTGGTTATTTTGAAAGACTTCATAGTGTTGAACTAATAAATGATCATGAGTTTAAAATTGAAATGTAATGCAAATAACAATTAATGGAAAGTGGCAAGAATATCCACCAGATTGGCATATTATAGGTAAACATAGAGTTTATTATTATCTAACTTTAACTAAAGAACCGAGTCCAGAAAAATCTTGGGGATATTCTTCTTTTTACTATGATTGTATTACATATCATAGTTTTGGTTTAGGCCCATTTAGTATTTATTGGGGTAAAGCGTATGAAATACACAAAAACAACAAATAGAAAGAAAAATGAAAGAAGTATTTATAATATTGGAGTCTATTCCCTATGAGGGATATGAGATAGTTAATAATATTGCATATGTCAATAAAGATGAGGTTAAAAGTGAAACTAAACAATTACAGAGGAATAATAAATATTCTAGTTACGATATTCACACTTTTTTAATAAAAGAATAATGAAAGTATACATATATAAGCCTGACAAATCAGGTTTTCAAGATGATTGGCTGTTTGCAGCTGATATGGGATTTAAACAATTAGGAGCTAAAATAATTTATTTTGATGATATAAATTCTATACCATATGCACCTGACAATATTGTTGTGGCTTATGTAGAAGGTACTAGAGATTATTTTGATTTACATAAAATTAAGTATCCTAAACCTTTAAATATACCAGAAGAACTTAAAAAGTTTAGATACAGATTAGGTAAAAATATGACATTTGGAGAAGCTAAAATTTTACCAAATGAAAAAATATTTATTAAACCTGTATCTAAAGTTAAACAATTCTCTAGTGGAATCATTAAAGTTAGTAGTTTAAATTCATTAATAGATATCTCAAATGAGGAATTAGTTT
>Ga0247730_1001325_pt1 | contig 13962 bp, 17 predicted proteins | sample UWRJL073202C2_FD_180959 | JGI IMG/M metagenome (GOLD analysis project Ga0247730, IMG submission 180959) | Plant litter microbial communities from Arlington Agricultural Research Station in Wisconsin, United States - UWRJ-L073-202C-2 | ecosystem: Environmental > Terrestrial > Plant litter >...
ACGAAGCGCGCAACCGTCAGGACCTCCTGTTTGCTTTGTTTCAGGGCAATGAGGCTTTCGCCTGCAAGGGTAATACTGGCACCCATGGGGATTCCTTTAGCGAGTGACCAGGGTCATGTGGTCGTGGTTGAATTCGAAGCTGGCCAACTGCAGACCGATCGTGTGGAAGTCGTCGAAGCGGGCGGTCAGCGTGGCGTGGTCGAGGCCGAATTCAGCAGCGGCCAGCTCGAGGCTAAGTTCTGTGGTGCCCACCAGCTCGTAACGGCGGCAGGTGCGCCCGTACTGGTGGACGATGATGTCGATCAGCGTGGGGTTGTTCGAAAGCTGCTCGTCAGAGAAATACAGCTGGACGATGTCCCAATCCCGGTCGGGCTGACGTTCCTTGATCTTCACGTCACCCACGCCCAAGCGCTGCAGGATCCGGCGAAAGCCCGCCACGGATCCGGCGTCGACCGCGTTCACAAAGGCGTACTTCACTCGCAGCCGGTACAGGCTTTCGGGCTCGCCGTTGTACCGGCTGATATCCCGCTGCCAGGCGAGCAGATCGAGTACCGACAGGTGGCACGTTTCTGGGTCCATCTGCAGCAATGGCCAGCGCATCCAGCCTTCGACCGATTCCCACCAGACCTGGGCGCTCGCCTTGAGCTTGGTGGCCTCTTCACCATCGAGCCAGAACGGCAATTCCAGTTTGATCATGCGTACACCACTTCCAGGCTTTTCAGCCGGGGGATGTCCAGCGCCGAAAGGATGTCGTCGTTAAAGAATTTCAGCGATTCGATGCCAGGGAACTGCTCATGCAGCTCCTCAGTCAGGCGGCTGAACGAAAAGCGCGACTGTGGCCAGGTCAGCGTCGGCGCGTAGTCACTGCCGGTGCTCTCCCGGAAAGCGGCCCGAACGAACCAGGCAATATTCGCTTTTAGGTCAGCCAGGCCCTGTTCGGTTTGGTTGGATTTGGGCCAGACCTTGAGCTCGACGCTGTGGAAGGTCTCAGGCATGACCATGACCAGCAAATCGTCGCCGTGCCCGTGATTGCCCTCGTCCATGATTCGGGTGTTGATTTGAACCAGATAACTGTCAGCCGGGACATCAGCCTGGAACAGCACGTAGGCATTGGCACTGCCGGGGCCGCGTGGAGCTCCATGCTCGAAATACACGCCATTGGCCGATACGCCCGGGAACGCGGCGATCAGTGCGCGGTACACCGCGTCGGTGTGCCACTGGTTCACCGCGCTGAACTGGTTGCGGGTGCGCAGGCGCAGATCCTCGTCCAGCTCGGCGTCCGACCCGGGGCTGGCCAGCCAGCCGTCGAGGTTCACCACCTGGACAACGCCCGGTACCGGTACGGGCAAAACAGCGTAATAACCCGGGGCGAGATTGAAACCGCTGCCCGCCTGGGTCGCCATGGCCGGGACCATCACCTGTGACTGGCCCTCGGCAAAGCTGGCAAGCGCCGTAGTCACCAGCTCGTACACGTTGCCGTTGATGGCAGGCGACTGCACACGGGTGCCGAGCGGGATCTCGAACGACCCCACTGTCGTGGCGCGACTGAACAACAGTGTGCCGATCGCCTTGGTTGGGGCTTTGCGCTCGACGTTCACCGCCCAGGCCAGCATGTCCAACCAGGTGCCGGTGGCCGTCTTCACAAAGAAGTTGGGCAACACGGTGTCGCTGACAAAGGTCAGAATCCAAAGCACCGGCTTGGTGACCAGCGCGGTGATCACCCGCCAGAACGGCGAATACGCGCTGGTGTTGGCCAGCTTGCTGCCCTGGGCGGTTACTTCGGCTTCCCACGCTGCTTTGAGCGCCGCTTCGGTAGTCGGAATGCAGGAATCAGCCAGCGCCTGTTTGAAGTCGACAGTCACAGACTCACCTCCATGTTGCCGAACTGCAGCGTGGTGGCCGTCACCAGGTACTGCCCTGCAGATAACTCGGTGATCTTCGCGGTACCGGGCACCAGCCGAACGTCGTTTTCCACCAGCAGTTCCAGCTGCTGGATGCAGTCGCGCTGTTTAAGGCGGTTGCGCTCAGCCACCAGCGTCACTAGCAGGCCGCTCTCGCGGATCATGTGACCGATGTCCTGCGCAATGCAGGCGCGATCCTCAACTGGCAGCGGCTGACGCGACAGATCCAGCGCCAGGTCGTTTTCGGTGATCAGCAGATCGATGTACTCACTCATCCGCTCACCGCCATGCTCATCATGTTTTCGATTTCGAGCGGTGTGATTGGCTTGTCAGTCCGAATGGTCATGTTCTCCACATGCGTGCCCTTGTTCTGGGTCTGGCTGTTGGTGGTGTTCTGGATCGAGCGCAGCAACCCGCCCTGCGGCACGGCGGTCGGGCGTGTCGGGGAAATACTCGCGGTGGTGACGGCCATCTTCTGGCGTGCCTGGTCGGCCTGTTCGGTCGGCGCCGGTGCCATGACCAGCGGAGGAACCGCCGCCAAAGTTGGGCGGATACCCACCGGCAGCTGGGCCACCTGCAGGGCTCGGTCCACAGCAGGCGTGCTCGGGACTGGGGCTTGAGTACCAGGTGCAGTCGATGCGACCGGGATCTGCGCTTCCACGCCCGGAATTTCCGGCACTTTGGGCATATCGCCAAAGGTCGTATCGATGTTCACGCCGGGGATCTTGTTCAGCAGCTGGATCAGACCCTTGAGCGCGCTGCCGATCAGGGCGAACGGCGACACGTTGGTCAGACCCCAGATAAAGGCGTCCCACACCGTGTTGGCCGAGGTGGTCACACCCACCATCTGCGACAGCCAGTCGACCACCTGCACACCAAACGCCGCGACCTGCTGCAGGCCGACCCACAGCACGTTGAGCACTGCGCCAAACACCCGGAGCAGCAGCACGACCGGGGTCAGCATGGCAACGATTGCCTGGAACCAGGCCGTGTCGCCAAACGAAGCCTTCAAGCGGTCCCAGTAATAAATTCCCAGACCCACGCCGATCACCAGGGCGGCGATCGCAATCACGATCAACGTGATCGGGCTGGCCAGCATCGACAGCATGCCGATCACGCTACCGATCACCGTCAGCGCCCCGATCGCCACCACCAGTGCCAGAATGCCAAGGGTGACCATGGCGATCATGCGCGTCAGGTTCGGGAACAGCTGGGTCCAGCGGGTCAGCGTGCTGGCGATACCGGTCAGCTTCTCCATCAGCGGGGCGAGCATCGGAATCAGCGACTGGCCGAATACGATACGCAGGGCCTGAACGGCTGCGCCGAACTGTTGCCACGGGTCTACCATGGCCTTAGCCATTTTCTGAGCGTTCTCCAGTCCGCGGACTTTGCCCAACTGCTCGAGGCCGTTTTTGAAGCGGTCGGTATCCTTGGCCAGGGCAGTGATCACCCGTGCCCCTTCCCCACCGAAAGCCTCGGTCAGCTTGGTGCCAGCCGCCGCGCTGTTCAGGTCGCCAAACTTGCCCTGCAGCTTGGCCAGAATGTCTGCCATGGGCAGCAATTGGTCGTTCTGGTCGGTGAATTTAATCTTGAGCTTTTCGGACGCGGCGCCGATGTTCTCGAAGAAGGATTTGTACAGACCGCCCGCGTCACCACCTTCCATGGTGCTGCTCAGGGTGCCTATCACCGCGAACTGCTCAGCGATATCGACACCGGCGGTGGTTGCAATCTGACCCACTTCCTTGAAGGCGTCCTTGAGCTGCGCGCCGTTCGTGCGGAACAACTGCGCCGCCAGAGCCGTCTGCCCGCCCAACATCTCAACCCACTTGCTTTTGCCCATCTGGTCAGCGGACGTCTTGAACAAGTTGTACATGGTGCCAACGTAAGCACCCATGGTGTCAGCATCAGACTTGGTGGCCTTGGCCAACAGGTTGCTGGTATTGGTGAACGTAGCAAGCTGATCGCCAGTCAGACCCTTGATTGCGCCGGAGATGCTGTACGCAGAGGCCACAAAGTCACGTGCGTTCTCTCCGTATGCCACGGAAAACAACAGCGATTTACGGTTCAGGGCGGTCAATGCATCTTCTGCCACTCCAAGCGAACGGACGTCGCCCAGGGCGCGGTTCATTTCAAGCGCAGGTTCCAGTGATTCGGAGATGGCCACGCCCGCCCCCACCATGCCAGCCAGGCCTGTGCCCATCTTCATGATGTTCTGCTGGCCTTGAGTGGCCAGGTCGGTGAACTTGGTTTTCACCTTGCCCAGGGGGCCGCTGACTTTGTCGGTCAGACTGAGGATGAATGCCAAGCGGGCGCTGCGGTCAGCCATGGGGTTTATCCGTTCAGCGCATAGGCGATCCCGTTTGCAACGGCGATCTCCATGCGTCTCCAGTGTTCTTCCTCAAGCCACTTGGCCAACCCCATGTTTTCGATCGTGGGTTCGGTACCAGGTAGCCAGCGGGTCGTCATGGCCAGCAGCTGGCCAAGTCCGTCCTCGGTCAGTCGCTCAGCGTGCTCGAGGGCTTTTTTACGATGATGTCGATGTCCGGCGAGTACTCTTCAAGCAGTGCGCTGGCCAGCTCCATCACGGTTGATGGGTTTTCCAGAAATGGCTTGAGGCTCGCTTTCTCGAGCTGGTCGACGGTGGTCATCAACAGGTTGCGCGACGGCGCGACTTTGTTGCTGTTCGTCATGCTGTTGAAGTACTTGGTCACGTCCTGGGGGGTCATGCGGAAGGTGAATTCCTTGTCAGCAAATTCCAGGGTGATGTCGCGGTTTACTTCGCTCATGGGTTGTATCCGTAGGGTTGGGGTGTGAAAAATGGGGTTAGAGTTTCGCGGGCGATCGCTGAACCACGTCACGCATGTGATCCTGCAGGCCAAGCACCATCTGCCGGGTTAGGGCGAGCTGGTCGACGAGGGTGAAATAATCCGGTCGAGAGTCTGCTGCGAGTTCGGCGGATCCAGCATCAGCCACGCTGGCGGTGCTGGAGGCGGCGGGCATTGCGGTGGCGATTGGGCAACTGGCTTTGATGAGCAGCCGCTTATCGCGAGCAGCAACATCACGCTGCAGAGCTTTGTTGTGATCGAGCACATTTTTCAGCTCCAGGGTGTGTTTCAGGTCGTTGGTGTCGCGGGCGGCAAGCAACTCGCCGGAGACCCGCGCTGCCTCCAGCAGACCGTTGCGCTCAGTGGTGACCGTGCCCAGATCGAGCACAGCGGCATCACGCTCGCCCCGTGCGGCGTCACGCTGGTCTGCGACGTGGTCGAAAAGGATGTACGCCATCAAGCTGGCCAGTAGCAGGAAGAGGGCAAGGCGCGGCAGTGAAATGGTCATTTAAGGCAAAGCTCCATTTCAGCGATCCGGCGGTTGTGCAGCCCCTGAACGAACTGTTTGCGACCGTTGCGCAAAGTCACGTAGGACCAGACCGGCGAACCGTCCGGCGCATAGGCCAAAGCCCTGCACCCTTCCGCGATACGTCCAGCGTTAATGAGGCCCACGGCCCGACTGGCGCACGTGCTCGGCATGCCAAAGTTGTGGCCATGGCTACTCAGCGCATCGAATGTGTTCTGCCCGATCGCCTGGTTCGTGAGGCAATCTGCCAAGGCAAGCTGCCCTTTCGAAACCACCAGGTGCTCCACCTCGGCGCAGCGAGCGTCGGACCAGTAATCACCCACGACGACCGGAACCGGGCTGGTGTAACGGGTGACGCCCTTGCACACCGTCGGCAGGCCACGGGCCAACTGATCCGCGTACACGACGTTCTGGCCGGTGCCTTCCCATTTACCCAGGAAGGCTGTGAACGTGCTGCTCACCAACAGCAGCGCGCCGACAGCGATCTTGTTACGCACGCTCATGCCTTGACCTTCCAATCGCGCAGCATCTGGCGGTATTTGGGGATCAGTAGCAGGATCTGCAGCACCATGTAGAAGGCGGTCAACATGTAAGCGACAGCCGACCAGTCGACGGCGCCGGTCACACCGGTGGCGGCTACGCCGATAGCAGGTGAGACTTTCACCAACGCAACTGCAGTGTCCTGGGCGACCTGACTCGAGCTCATCGCCGAACCTCTCGTTCCAAAATGGACTGGCAAGGCACGCAACGCAGGATCCCGCCCAGCGCCTGGCGCTTTTCAGGAATCGATTTGCTGCAGTCCTTACAATGGGTGAGGCTTGGCCCGGACGGACGCGCACAGGCCAGCTGAGCTGCAATAGCCTGGTCACGCTGCCGCTGCTCAAGCGCCTGGGCGCGATCGAACGGGCAAACCATCAGATCAGGCCTTCGATTTCAGCAGCGTCCAGGTACGGCACGCCGTTGATCTTGATGAAGTCCGGACTGGTGACGTCGTACGGCACCTTATGGGTGCTCTTCGTGCCGCCCTTGGGGTCGATGGTCAGGATGTTGGAGAGGCGCAATTTGCAGCCGAAGGCCTCAATGCGCAGCTCTTCCTCGCCTGCCTTGGCGAAAAACACCGAGTCGAATGGCGCCATCGATCGGAAGCTGCCAGCAGCCTTCGCCGCGTCGATCAGCAGATTGAAGTTCGTGGTGTCGAACTCCATCTCACCTGCAGCGGCAACGTCACCTTCGACGTGGCCATTGGGCACGCCCCCGGTTTGCGCCACGGCGGTGTTGTCCGTGATATCCAGGGTGCAAGCTTCGACGTGGACAGTCAGGTCGCCCAGGGTGATGTCGAAGTTCTTACCGCCAATTTTTGCAGCCATGCGGGGTTACTCCGTAGCAGTGGTCGAAAGGTCCAGCGCGATGTTCGCGGTCAGGTCTTTCGGACAGTTGAGGGGCTTGAGCTTGATGTAGGCCTCCACGGCGGTTTTGCTCTTCCAGGTCAGGACAATGTCGCCGTCCTTGGGCTGCTCGATCTCACCTGGAAACACCTGGCCAGCGAACTTCGTGGACTTGGCCATCGCCCGCAGCGGGGCCATCAGGGCGCTGATGTTCACGGCCATGCTGTTAGCCGAGTTGTTCAGGCGGCGATCGGCAACGCGGCGAATTAGCAACGGCCTGACAGCGCGGGCGGCTTTGTCGGTAATGCGCAGGTATTCAATGACCTTGAAGTCGCTATCGGGGCTGTCGAGCATGTTGCCGTCGCCAAAGAACACGCCGGGGTAGCCGGTATAGGTCTGGGTGACGGTGAACCGCGCAGCGTCCAACGTGGAGCGAGTGGCCGACTGCAGGGGCACGCCTTCGGCGTCGACCGGCGTGGCGCCCAGCCCCAATACCGCGCCGGTGGCCACACGCATCGGGCTGTCTGCGACACTCACGGAGGCGTCAGCCAAACGACCAGCCAACACGCCCTGGTCATTGCCATGCATGAGCGGCACGCACATGACCCGAGGCGCGGCGAGATTTAGCACCAGGGCTTTCTGAGCTGAGGCGTACTGCGCCCAGGTCTGGGTCGCTGCGTCGATACCCACCGAGGCGGCGATGAAGAACGCACGACAGGCGTAGGTGTTCAGGATCAAGACCGCCGTGTCATTCATCGCGGAGAGTTCAGCAGCAGCTGTCACCGGCGTGGTGACGACGACCGCTTCGAACTCATAACCGGTCTGCAGGGCTTGGGTCAGAGCCAATTGCCAGGTGCTGTCAGAGGCGAGCGGCGCGGCAAGACAGGCCCAACTGTCACCGCCATTTGCGCGAGCAGCCAGGATCTGGGTTTTCAGCTCACTGGCAGCAGCGCCCAGCTCGACATCCAGATCACTGTCGGTATTGAGCGGGAGCAGCCCGCCAGCGTTTTTTGCGGCAGCGCCGATGAATAAGAAATAACGCTCGACCCCGCTCACGACACCCTGGCCGAGATTGAGGTTACGAACTTTGACTGAACCGAGTGCCATAAAAGCAGTGCCTCGTTAACGGGGTGAATTAAGGATTTGTTGCAGCACCAGGTTCACCAGCGAGCTGGTTTCCGACTCGGTGCCAGGGCCGAGGAACTGACGTTTCGGCAGGGTGATTTCCCAGCTTTGCGCACCAGATGACTCGGATTGTTCGTCGTCCAGGATGCGGATCAGTAGCCCCGCCTTGGCGTAGTTCACATGCTGCTGAATCCACGCCACGGACGGACGTGTGAGAGTTTTCCTGCCAGCCTGGCGGGTCTTGAAACCGAGACGGCGCAGGCGCTTGGCTTGCTTTTCAGTCGCGGCCAAACCTTCGGGCACCTTGTTCCACTGGCGCATCTGCGCGGCGGTACGGCGCTCGGACACACCGTTGTGTTGTTGCGTGGCAACCCACCGGGTTAGCGCGTTGCGCCAGCCCAGCTCGGCTTCCTCGGAACTGACGCGGGTGACCTCGAGCAGCTTGCCCAGGCCCGCTTCCATCTTCTTTTTGCCCTTGGTCGCGCCTTTGCGCGGGGCAAACGGCGAACCGTCCAAGTTCTGCTGGTCGCGGATCCGCTGGCGGCTCATGCTGCGCACGCGCTTGGTCACGTTGTTGAGCAAACGGCGGCGCAATTGCGGGGGCAGATCCAGCAGGGCCAGTTGCTCTTCGGCGCCCACCAGACCGCGAATGTCGAGTTCGAAGGTGCTACGCGCCATCGCTGGTCACCTCGCCCTTCTCGGCCACCCACAGTTCAAACGGGACAAATGACCAGGTCTGACCAAAGGCGTGGATTTCGCCGTCCGGATCTTCGGTCAGGTACTGCGGTTCGCTGAACTGCAGCTTGATGTCGATATCGGCCAGGTCGTTGTCGAGCATGGTCACGTCGAAAACCGCATTCGGCAGGCCGTCACGGTCCTGGTCATTGGTCTCCAGCCAGCTGCCAACCAACGCCATAAGGCGGGCGGGGTGATCAGCGAAACGCTCCAGGACGATGGTCGCGCAGTAGTTCATGTCGCCCATGCGCATGCCGTCGACGTCCGGTTTCCAGATCAATTCCAGCTGCACCTGGTCGGACCAGCTGTCGAGCTGCTCGGTGGCCACCAACTGGCGATCAATGAGATAGGCCGTCAAAGCCTGCAGCTTGATCACAGCAGCGCCGCCGTGATGCGGCCACGGCCCTGCAGCGAGCGAATAGCCTCTTGGCTGTAAGCCAGAAAGGTTTCCGACCGCTCCGGCAGTTCCTTGCCGGTGTTCTCGGCGCTTTCACGGCGGGTCACGGTGGCAAACTGGGTCAGCAGGCTGGCCTTGGCGCGGCAATACACGGCGCGCTTGTACGTCGCTGCTTGAAATGTGCGTTCCGGCAGCACCGTAGGGTCAGCAGATTCCAAGCTGGTGACACCAGCGGACTGCCAACGGGATTTGCAAACGACCAGGTCGTTGTTGACCTCGATCATTGCCGTGGTCAAATCAGCGGCCAGCAGCTCGCCCAGGTATTCACCAGGAAGGCGATAGGCCTTCTGAAACTCCGTCACGGACAGGTCAGGCCAGAAGCCGTCGTTGCCGATCTGTAGTTCCACGAACTTGGTGGGGTTACCTGAAAAGCTCATTGCTGGGCGCTCGAATAGGGCGGGGAAACTGGTGGTGGTGAGTCGACGGCCATAAATGACTGACTCACTTCCACAGTTCCCCGCTGGGGGGTGGTAGTCGGTTATTCAGCTGGTGGCTGGTTGGCTGCAGCTTCTGCGGCAGCAAGTTTCTTCAAGGCGTTGCGGGCACCTTCAAGCCGCGTTTCCTGGCGGATCTCTGGATAAAGCGCGATGGCTCGTTCCAGGTGCGATACCGCCGCGACCCAGTCCTTACGATCAATGGCCAGAATCCCCAGCTGCCGGTGGTAACGGGCAGGAATGCGCTCGAACAGCTGCCATTCACCGTCCACTCTCGGCAGAAGGTTGCTCAGGTAAGGCTCAGGGCTGCGGCCCGCCTTGTACTCGCGTTCCGCCCAGTCGATGACTTCATCAGCCACGAAGGTTGGAATGTCCCGGTTGAAGCGTTCCGGCAATGCCTGGCCTTGGGAGATGGCGAAGTCCGCCAGTTCCAGGCCCTTTTCAAAGTCGGCGGTGTCGAAGAGCCAAATCAGGACGTACATCAGCACCGAGTTCGGGAAACTCAATCCGGAATCGCGATACCGCTGTACGTATTCTTGGTACTTGGGCAGCAGCTCCTCACGCTTGAGCTGACGGCGCAGCTCGTGGCTGTTGATCGCGCTGATGCGCTCCAGGTCGACCGCCAAAGCGTCTTCCATCAACTTGAGGTGCTTCTGCCCATTGGCCGGACTGGTGAGCGCAGTGGCAGAGGAATAGGCCTCTGTTTTGGCACCGGCGACGGTGGCCGCAGGGCCTTGGGCGAGTACGCGGCGTTTGTGCGCCAATGCCAGGCTCATCAGACCAGCTCCACTTTTTCAGCAGCTGCGAATTTGCCCAGTTGCTCGATCACGTAGCCTTCATTACGGGCGTTGTAATCTTCCATGCGCGAACGCTTGGGGTTCTCGATCAGGTGACGGCGCCAGCTGCTGTCCTGGAAGTAGATCGACAGGTTGTCCCAGCTGGTGACCACCACGGCATTTGCCGGGAAGTGCGGGACGGTGAAGGTCGGTAGGCCGCCATAGGTCGCGATGACCTGGGCGCTTTCGATGCGTTCTTTCTCGGTGGGTTTGCCAGCCTGGTTGGAATACAACTTGGCCTTGTCAGCGGCCAACAGGTCGCTGCCCACGATCGCGATCAGATCACCGCCGTCACGGAAAACCGTGTCGACCATCTGCTTCACGTCATGTACCAGGGCGTCGAGGTTTTCGTAATCGCCGCCGGCACCCAAGGTGATTTTGCCTGCGGTCGCGCCTTGCTCAAGAACCTGCTCAGGGATCTGCTCGCGAGCGATCTGCAACCAGCCTTTGTTGACGTCCTGCAGCAGCGGATTGGCGATCAGGTCGGTTTGCACAGCAGCCAGAACGCCGTGCCAGCCGACCATGATGCGATCGAGCGCGATCTGTTTCTGGACCGCAGCCGAATAGCGCTCAGCGAAGTCCGGGAACTTGGCCCAGCTGTCGATCTTCGCGAACGGCAGGCCGACGTCAGATTCAGTCGAAAACAGTTCGTAATCCAGACCGTTCAGGTCGGTCACGTCCTTGGCTTCGCGGTCGGTGGTCTTGGTGTTGGTGCGGCTGGTCACTGGACCATTGACGCCCAACATGACTTTCTGGCCCTTGATTTCGGTAACTGGTACGACGTTGATGCGCTCCAGGAAGTCGGCACGCTCGGTGATCTTGTCGTTCAGCTCCTGGGCAATGGTCGGGTCGACATTGAACTGGCGTGACACGTCGACGCCGTAGGTCTCGGCGATCGCTTCGCGCAGTTCGGAGTATTGCTTTAGAGCACGCTGGCTCAGTGATTGCTGACTCATGTCAAAGCACCCGCTTTTTGGCGTCGGAGGTGGAACCGGTGGTGCGCGGAACAACGCGGCCTGCCGGAGTGCTGAACGCCTTCACCAGGATCTGCTCGAGGCGATCGAGACGGGCGTTGTCGCTGCCCTTGCGGGCAAACTCGCCGTCGGCCTTCGCGTCGGCCACGATGGCGTCAACAGCAGCCGCCACGTCGTCGACCTCGGTAATAACCGGCTCCTCGACGTCGGCGGTGGCAGGTTCGATCACGGCGGCGATGCCAGCCACAATCAGCACCAGCTGTTCGTGGAAGGCCTTCATCGCCTTGGCTGTAGCTTCATCCATTGGGGGGTTCTCAGTTGGAGTGGTGGGTGTCGAATCGATGGCTGGCTCAGCCACAAAACGGCTGAACAGCCGGGTCAGCAAACCCGTCAGCTTGCTGATTTCTCCCACAGGCTCTTCTTCGGTCAGCGCGCCCAGAGGCAGCGCCGCTGCGTAATGCACGCGGGCACCGGTGCGGCGGGAAAAGTAGAGTTCCTGGGTACCCAGGCTGGCCGGTGAATCGGTCACTGCCAGGCCGGTCAGATAGGCTTTGCCGGTGTTGGCAAAGTCCGGGGTAATTTCGATGCTGGTAAACAGCTTTTCGCCCTGGTCATTGAGCGACAGCAGGCGGTCGTTGGGCTTCAACTGGGCTTCCAGTGCAACCTGGCCTTCTTCAAGACCTTCAACGCCTTCCACCAGGCGCACGGCAAATACGGTGCCGTGGGAGCCAAACCAGCGTTCGTGCTCGGACCAGATCACAGCGGTATAAGTGGCGGTGCTGTAGGTCTCAGCGATATCACGCAGTTCCTGGGGAAGGATCACGCGGCCATCAACGGTCGGGCCGCTGGTGGCGACACGTTTCCAGAACGAAACAAGGGAACGGGGCATGGCGTTAACTGCGCTCAATCGGTGAGTTGAGCCGCCAAGATAGGGAGCCGCTGCGCCCCCAACAATTGATTCACTTTTGCGCTGGTCCTATTTTCGCGATATAGGACGAACCCGGATTTTAACCCCGCGTTTCCTGCGTTTTCGCCGCATAGACTGCGGCCATGCCATACGCCCCCGAACTAAAAGAAGCCGCCAAACGCCTTTATTTACGCCGCTGCAAGCCGCGTGAAATTCAGGCGCAACTCTCCCTGCCCAACATCCGGATCGTTTACTACTGGATCCGCCAGGGTGAATGGGACGACATGCTGTCGGATGAAGAACCGCTGACCGCTGTCAGCCGGCGTATCACGCTACTCCTGGAGAAACAGGACGCGCTGAGCAAGGGTGACCTGGACGAGCTGGACCGCCTGACGACCGTGCGCGAGCGCCTGGCCAAGCAATGCGCCAAGCCCGCGCCGCTCCCTGCAAACGATCCGATCGAGGACGGTGGCCACCGCCGTGACGACCGGCGTAGCGAATGCCGCGACAAGGGCGATCGGGGCGATAGAGGCGGGAAGAAAAAGCAGAAGCCGGTGAAGAACGACGTCAGCGAGCTGACCGAAGTCGACTTCCTGGACAAGTTCATCAGCAAAATGTACGGCTACCAAAAGGAGCTGTACGCCGCAAAGCTCAACCCGCTGACGGCGCGGATCCGCAACATCCTAAAAAGCCGCCAGGTGGGTTTGACCTACTACTTCGCCGGTGAAGCGTTCATGGACGCGGTGTTAACCGGTGACAACCAGATATTCCTGTCGGCCAGCCGCGCCCAGTCCGAGATTTTCCGCAGCTACATCATTTCGTTTGCCCAAGCCTGGTTCGGCCTAGAGCTGAGCGGTAACCCAATCGTGCTGAGCAAGGACGGCAAGCCGTGGGCTGAGCTGCGCTTTCTCAGCACCAACAGCAGCACCGCCCAAGGCCACCACGGGCACGTCTACGTCGATGAATATTTCTGGATCAGGGATTTCGAGAAGCTGAACACGGTGGCCAGCGCCATGGCGACCCACAAGAAGTGGCGTAAAACCTACTTTTCCACGCCCAGCGCTGTGTCGCACCAGGCGTACCCGTTCTGGACCGGCGAGAAATTCCGCAACAGCAAGCGCAAAAACGCCAAAGACCCGTGGCCCAATGACAAGCAAACATCCGTCGGCTCGCTCTGTCCGGACGGCCAGTGGCGCAAGGTCATCACCATCCTGGATGCCATCGCGGGCGGCTGCGATCTGTTCGACCTTGAGCAGCTGCAGCTGGAGTACGACGAAGACAAGTTCCAGCAGCTGTTCATGTGCAAGTTCATCGACAGCACCCAGAGCGTGTTCCACCTAAACGATCTGGAGCGGTGCTATTCCGATCTGTCGCTGTGGACTGACTACGAACCCGACGACCCCCGGCCATTTGGCAACAGCCCCGTTTGGATTGGTTACGACCCGAGCCGCACCCGAGACGATGCCACCTGTGTGGTCATCGCCCCACCACTTGAGCCGGGGGGCAAGTTCCGGATCCTGGAGAAACACAGCTGGCGGGGCCAGTCGTTCAAGTATCAGGCCGAGCAGGTCAAGCGCCTCACCGAGCGATTCAACGTCCAGCACATCGGCATCGATACAACGGGCATCGGTTACGGCGTGTTTGACCTGGTGCGCGACTTCTACCCGCGTGCGACCTCAATCCATTACAGCCTGGAAACCAAAAACAGCCTGGTGCTCAAGGCGCAGGACACCATTGTCGGTAGCCGTATCGAGTGGGATGCAGGCTGGAACGATATCGCGCAGGCCTTCCTGACCATCAAGCGCGGCGCCACCGCCAGCGGACAGATCACCTACAGCGCTTCGCGTACCGACGCCA
>Ga0247730_1001326_pt1 | contig 13959 bp, 14 predicted proteins | sample UWRJL073202C2_FD_180959 | JGI IMG/M metagenome (GOLD analysis project Ga0247730, IMG submission 180959) | Plant litter microbial communities from Arlington Agricultural Research Station in Wisconsin, United States - UWRJ-L073-202C-2 | ecosystem: Environmental > Terrestrial > Plant litter >...
TCTACAGTTTGTTCCATTAAATGAAATAATTTATGGGGTTTGTATTATGCTCCGTTAAACGGATCGCAAAGTTAGGAAATTTTTCCCGAATAATATCTATCAACAAATCAGATGTAAATTGTTCACTCTCAAAGTGTCCGATATCGGCAATCACCAGTTTTCCATCTGCATCAAAAAACTCATGGTACTTAAAATCGGCAGTCACAAAGGCATCAGCCCCCGCGGCAATCGCATGTCCCAGCAGAAAACTGCCCGAACCACCGCAAACAGCTACTTTTTTGATCTTTTTACCTGTAGGGCGGGTATGCCTGATCACCGTGACATTCATCCTGGATTTCAGTAAAGCCAAAAATTCTGCCGCTTCCATTTCTTCTTCCAGCCAGCCAATCATGCCGGTACCAACGCTGTCCAATTTATTTTCAAGCGGATAAATATCATAGGCGACCTCTTCATAAGGATGGTTTTCAAGCAGTGCAAGTAACACTTTGCGCTCATTCTGAACCAGAAATACAGTCTCTATCCGGGTTTCAGCTTCCTGATGCTGTATGCCCTTTTCGCCCGCAAAAGGCTGCGTACCCGGTCCTGCCTTAAATGTACCTGCGCCATCAGCATTAAAGCTGCATTCGCTATACCCACCGATATTCCCCGCACCGGCAGCAAATAGGGCTTCCCTGACGCGGCCCGCCTGGGCAGTGGGGCAGAAGGTAACGAGTTTTTTCAGCAGTCCGCTGCGCGGCTCAAGGATCCTGGGCTGCTTTAGTCCCAGCCTTTTGCAGATCACACCGTTAACGCCATTGTGAACGCTGTCAAGATTGGTATGGATCGCATACAATGCGATATTATTTTTTATAGCTTTCAGTACCACGCGTTCAACATAGTTTTTTCCTGTCAGCTTTTTTAGTCCTTTAAAAACAATAGGATGGTGGGTAATGATGAGGTTACAGCCTTTGTCAATAGCCTCATCAACGATCTCCTCTACACAGTCCAGCGCAACCAGCGCCCCTGTAATTTCCTGGTTCAGGTCTCCGGTAAGCAAGCCGGAATTATCATAATCTTCCTGATAGTTCAGCGGGGCATATTCTTCAAGATGTTTGATCAATAGCGCTAGTCTCATCCCGTAAATATACGATGCCGGCAGCAATTATTGGATGCTGCTGCCCATTTTTACCAATTGCAAACTTTCGAAAACCATTTTCTGATTGTATTCAAATGCAAGGCTTTTATAATTTACAAGGTCGATGATCGTCCCGATCGCACAAAGTCCGTAGGTAAAGAAATACAGGATCCCCATACCAATCTGGTTAACCAGGAAACGCGCCAATCCGGGAACAAAAAATCCCAGTACACAGTACAGGATCATATCGTCGGGGCTTCTTCTCTTACTGCTGTATACCAGAAGAAACCCATTCAGTTGCTGTTCACTAAAGCCCGTAGTTGCAGTTTGCAGATAAGAAAACTCTTGTGGCGAGATGCCCGGAAGCATCATAAATGGTGAATTGTACATAATTATTTCTCCTTTCTTTTGTTCATTAATTTATTCCGTTCGTACCCTGCAAGCGTTACAATTCTGTAACTGATGATCAGTACGGCAGGTATGCCAAGCCAGTGGTAATTAAAACTTTCGCGGATGTTGCCATGCAGGACATGCGTCACTGCTCTTCCTAATCCGCAGCCGGGGCACCAGCTCAGTCCCAGGTTAGCCAGAGGACAAAAGGTAAAATGTATTGCCTCCGGATGTGCTGCAGGTTTTGCCATGGCCAGAAACATCATAGCCGCAATCCAGAATATCAGCTCCAAAGGAAAACGCATTAACCACTTTGGGTTCCCTCTTTTGAATTTTAGAGTCATTAATGGCGGCATTGTTACAGATTAGCAATTCATAAATCTTACATTTGCAGAGTGAACATTCGCGACCTGATCAACAGATATAAAACTGATGAGCGCATCGAAGCGCTGGCAAAGACCCTCAACCTGGGTAAAGGTACTAAACTTCAGCTAAAGGGCTTAGTGGGTTCTGCCGATGCTGTTATCGCTATCGCAACCTATTTCCTGCTGCATAAACCTCAGCTGTTTATTTTGCCCGACAGGGAAGAGGCGGCTTATTTTATGGCCGACCTGGAAAGTATCCTCGAAAAGGAAGTGCTCCTTTTTCCTTCATCTTTTCGTAAATCCTTTGATTTTACCCAGGTAGATACCGGAAATGTACTGGCCAGGGCAGAGGTGCTCAATGAGCTTAACCATCAGTCGTCCTTCGGAAAAATCGTGGTTACTTATCCCGAAGCACTTGCCGAAAAGGTCATTGACAGAACAGTTCTGGAAAAAAATACGCTCGAAATCAGCCTCGGCATCAAATTAGGGATCGATTTTATCAACGAATTCCTGATCGACTATGATTTTGAGCGTACAGACTTTGTTTATGAACCGGGGCAATTTTCAATCAGGGGCGGAATCGTTGATATTTTCTCATTCTCCCATGATCTGCCATACAGGATCGAATTTTTTGGCGATGAGGTAGAAAGTATCAGGACCTTTGAAATTGATACCCAGCTCTCGGTAGAAGATGTAAAAACGCTGACGATTATCCCTAATGTTCAGTCTAAATATCTTACGGAAAGCAATATTAACTTGCTGGATTATATTGAAAAGGATACACAGCTCTGGTTTAAAGATGTAGAGTTTACCCTTGATATCATCAAAGGCGGGTATAAAAAAGCCGTGGAGCTGTGGAAAGCACTGCCGGCGAAAGAAAAACAGGAAAACCTGGACTGGATAGATCCTAAATTTGCTTTTTCTGATGAAAAAATGATAGGGGATATCGTACATGATTTTGCACTGGTAGAATTTGGTAAACAGTTCTTTTACCGTTCAGAAAATGTGATCCTGTTTGATACCAAACCTCAGCCCTCTTTCAATAAAGACTTCCACCTGCTGATCAACAACATCAAAGAGAATGAGAAGAACGGTATTTTTAATTTTATCTCCAGTTCTTCCCCAAAACAGACAGAACGCTTATACGCGATACTCGATGATATCGATAAAACCATCAAGTTTGTTCCGGTAAATATCCAGCTGCGCGAAGGTTTTATTGATCCGCAGCAGCAGATTGCGATGTATACCGACCACCAGATTTTCGACAGGTTTTACAAATACAAGCTCAAAAGAGGATACCAGCGCAGCCAGGCGATCACCATGAAAGACCTCCGCGACCTTAAACCCGGAGATTTCGTCACGCATATCGACCACGGTATCGGTAAATATGCCGGACTGGAGAAAGTAGAAGTAAACGGTAAAACCCAGGAAATGATCAGACTGATCTATGCTGATAATGACCTCCTGTATGTGAATATCAACTCGCTTAACCGGATTGCAAAATACAGCGGTAAAGACGGAACAGCGCCAAAAATGAATAAACTGGGCACCGAAGCCTGGGACAAACTTAAGAAAACCACAAAAAAAAAAGTTAAAGACATTGCCAGGGACCTGATCAAACTTTATGCCCTGAGAAAATCACAGGTAGGTACTGCATTTGATCCCGATGGTTACCTGGAAACTGAACTGGAAGCTTCATTTATTTATGAGGATACCCCTGATCAGATGAAGGCTACCAATGATGTAAAAAAAGATATGGAAGCCCCTCATCCGATGGACCGCCTGGTTTGCGGTGATGTAGGCTTCGGAAAAACAGAGATAGCTATACGTGCGGCCTTTAAGGCTGTAGCCAATGGCAAGCAGGCGGCAGTTCTGGTACCTACTACCATCCTTGCGCTGCAGCATTTTAAAACATTTTCAGGCCGTCTGAAGGACTTTCCATGCCGGGTAGACTATATCAACCGTTTCAAGACCAGCAAGCAGATCAAGGAGACCCTGGCGCAGGTAGCCGAAGGCAAGATTGATATCATCATCGGCACCCACAGGCTGCTTAGTAAAGACGTCAAGTTTAAATCGCTGGGCATTATGATCATCGATGAAGAACAGAAGTTTGGTGTAACTGCCAAAGAAAAACTACGTGCGCTGCGTGTAAACGTAGATACACTAACACTGACAGCTACCCCAATCCCGAGAACGCTGCACTTTTCATTAATGGGCGCAAGGGACCTTTCAATTATGAGCACGCCGCCGCCAAACCGTCAGGCCGTAAATACCGAACTGCACGTGTTTAACGATAAACTGATACAGGAATCCGTTCAGTTTGAACTGGACAGGGGGGGACAGGTGTTTTTTATCCATAACCGCGTAAATGACCTGCCGCAGCTGGGCGGACTGATCCAGCGGCTGGTTCCAAAGGCCAGGATCGGTATTGCACACGGTCAGCTTGACGGAGACGCCCTGGAAGATGTAATGCTGGATTTTATCAATGGGGAAAAAGATGTCCTAGTGGCCACCACGATTATTGAGGCCGGACTGGATATTCCAAATGCGAATACGATCATCATCAATCATGCGCATATGTTTGGCCTTAGCGACCTGCACCAGATGCGCGGACGTGTAGGAAGATCCAATAAAAAGGCTTTCTGTTATTTGCTGAGCCCGCCTTTATCCACGCTAACCTCCGAAGCGCGTAAACGCTTAAGCGCAATCGAAGAATTTTCAGACCTGGGCAGTGGTTTTAACATTGCTATGCGCGATCTGGATATCCGCGGCAGCGGAAACCTGCTGGGTGCCGAACAGAGCGGTTTTATCGCAGAAATAGGTTTCGAAATGTACCATAAGATCCTGGATGAAGCCATTCAGGAACTGAAGTCAGACGAGTTTAAGGATCTCTTTAAAGATGACAAGGAACGTCCTTTTGTAACCTTTACCCAAATAGATACAGACCTGGAACTATATATTCCTGACGACTATGTAACCAATATTACGGAACGCTATAACCTGTATACAGAGTTATCAAAACTGGATACTGAAGAGCAGCTGACCGCCTTTGAAACCTCGTTAAAAGACCGTTTTGGCAATGTTCCAAAACCTGTAAAAACGATGCTGAGCGTACTCAGGCTGCAATGGTCTGCCAAGAAACTGGGTTTTGAAAAACTAAGTTTCAAAAAGGGGGTGCTCAGGGGATATTTCATCAACAATAAGCAATCCAATTTCTTTGACTCAGCTATGTTTCACAAGATCCTGAACTTTGCCCAGCAGCACCCAAGAATGTGCAACCTGAAAGAAGTAAAAGATACGCTGCGGATAGCTTTTGAAGATCTCAAAACTGTTGAAGATGCAATAGAAATGCTTGAAATGGTAGCGCAGTAGCCTTCTTAAAATAATTTAACCACAAAAGAGAATGAACCCAAACCTGTTAACCGACCTTGTCAGCATGAAAATGCCTTTTGGCAAGTACAAAGACAGGCTGCTTTGCGACCTTCCGGAAACTTACCTGGTCTGGTTCCACAGTAAGGGTTTTCCTCCCGGCAAGCTTGGAGAGCTTTTAGGGACGATGTATGAGATCAGGCTAAACGGGCTGGAGTATCTGCTCCAGCCGATCAGAAGAGGCCGCTAGTTGAATACCAGGTACAAATAAGCATAAACGATAGGCGCAGCGATCAGCAGGCCGTCAAACCTGTCCAGCAAGCCACCATGGCCGGGCAGCAGATTACCCGAATCCTTCGCATTTAAACTCCTTTTAAGCATAGATTCTACAAGATCGCCCAGCGTTCCGAAACTCACGATCAGCACTGCCATTCCGGCCCAGATCAGGAAACTGATTTCTGTAAAAAAGAATGATATGATAAATGAAACCAGTACACTGGTAAACATTCCGCCAAAAAAGCCTTCCCAGGTTTTCTTCGGTGAGTGCCGCTCAAACAGTTTATGTGCGCCCAGTTTCCTGCCAAATAAGTATGCACCGGTATCACTTGCCCATAACATCAGTAAAAAGGCCAGGGGCAGATGAAAGTTGTACAGGTTCCAGTCGCTCAGAAACCCAAGGGAATAGTAAAAGCAAAAGGGAATGGTCACAAAAAATAAACCTGTAAATGTATATGCTATATTGGTAAAAGGCGATTGTGCCTTTCTGTACAGTTCAAATAAAAACACCGAAGATATCAGCGGGATCAGCAGCAACAGGTATTTGCTCTCTACCTCAAAGAAATGATACGCCGCAATCAGGAGAAAAACCAAACCGCTAAGGATTAGCCCAGCCCCAGCATGTGGCTTCACATCAGCCGTCCTGATCAGTTTATAAAACTCTGCCAGCGCTAAAACACTCAGCAGCAAGTAAAATCCTGTAAAAGTATAAGCGCCCAGAAAGATCGAGCCCAGCATCACAATAGTGAAGAAAAATGCCGTTATCGCCCTTGTTTTCATTCGCTCTCCGTCGATTTAATATAGGCTTCGGCAGCGTCCTGATCAGTTTCACTAACCATCACATCAACCGTACCGAATGTCTGGTAAGAAGAATCTTTTTTATTCATAATTACTGCCGCAATCTCATTTTCAATTAATCCTTGTTTAATGATCTCTGCGGTAATCGCATCCTGTGTTGTATAAACCTTAATCCAATTGTTCTCCATTGCCCTGTGTGGTTTTATCCCTAAAGTATTTAAATAAAAATATGGTCAAAATTAAGCTAATAACATATGCATACCATGGAAAATATGCAGAATTATCGGCCTGGTCCAGTGGGATATGGTGTGCCTGCAAATACCAGGCTTGGCAAACCGCATACGCATTGTTCAGAAAGTGGGCAAACATGGCGTACCATAAACTTCCCGTCCACAGGTAGATATACCCAAATGCAGCTCCCAGTAACAACCGTGGAAAAAAGCCGAAAAACTGCACATGGATCGCACTGAAAATAAAAGCAGATACCCATATCGCGATATGCGGATTATGGAACATCCTGCTGAAAGATCTTTGTATCCCTCCCCTGAAAAGGAATTCTTCTGCTACAGCAGGTAACAGTGCAATGATCAATATATTGATCAGAAACTCTCCGAAACCCCTGATCCTTAGTAATAAAATCGTCATATTCATCGCTGCATCCTCTTTCTCCCGCATCCAGTTTTCCAGGGACTCTAAAAAATCAGGTAAAACCATTTTCTGATTGATCAGGGTAATCCACTCCATCAGCGGAAGAGAGCAGATCATCAGGAGCAATACAACCAGCAGAAGCGCAGGCTGCGGTTTTTTAAACCCATAAAAAGTAGTGATACGCGTTTTTTCAGTGATAGCAAGCAGGATAGGCGGCATCAGGAACAAACATGCCGAGGTAAGTCCCTGCGCTATTCTTAGTCCGTCGAGGTAAGCCGGATCTCCCCCCGATAATCCCATAGCATTCTGCATGATCCCTGATCCATACAGCAAGACCAGTGCAATGATACTTAAAACTGATCCTAAAACAGCTCCTGCGAGCGCATAACAGGCAAGGATAAGCAATTGGGTATAAGCAGATTTTTCTTCTCTCGGGGCCAGACTGAAATTCATTATTAGGGATTTTTGTACCTTTGTATCTTAAATTTTGGATTGAAGATAGGAATATGTCTGTAAAGATAGGAAATATTGACCTGGGAGAGTTCCCTTTATTGCTTGCGCCCATGGAAGATGTAAGCGATCCCCCATTCCGTTTTGTTTGTAAACAAAGCGGGGTAGACATGATGTACACAGAATTTATATCTTCTGAAGGACTCATCCGCGATGCCGCAAAAAGCCGTCAGAAACTAGATATTTTTGAATACGAAAGACCAATCGGTATCCAGATTTTTGGCAGCGAAATTTCTACGATGCACGAAGCTACGGAAATTGCTACTCTGGCCAAGCCAGACCTGATCGACATCAATTATGGCTGCCCTGTAAAACAGGTGGCCTGTAAAGGTGCCGGTTCTGCTTTACTGCAGGATATTGACAAGATGGTGAAAATGACCGATGCCGTAGTGAGGGCTACTCATTTACCCGTAACCGTAAAAACCCGGTTGGGCTGGGACGATAATACCAAAAACGTTGACGAAGTGGCTGAAAGGCTCCAGGATATAGGGATCCAGGCACTGACCATTCATGGCAGGACCCGTTCACAAATGTATAAGGGAGAAGCCGACTGGCGGATGATCCGCGATATTAAAAGAAATCCGCGTATTAAGATCCCCGTTTTTGGCAATGGCGATATAGACAGTCCGCAAAAAGCATTCGAGTGGCGCCGTGAATTTGAGGTCGATGGCATTATGATCGGCAGGGCTGCCATAGGTTATCCATGGATTTTCAGAGAGATTGCCCATTACTTTAAAACCGGTGAAAAACTGGCCGGCCCTACTGTAGAAGAAAGGGTATTGGTTTGCCGTACCCATCTTGATAAATCTATTGCCTGGAAAGGCCCTAAAGTTGGTATATTTGAGATGAGACGCCATTATGCCAACTATTTCAAAGGTTTGCCGGATTTTAAAAATTACAGGATGTTGCTGGTGAAAGAAGATAATATCGAAATCATCCACGCTATATTAGACGAAGTGTCAGATAAATATCAATACATCCTCCCCGACGGAGAAATGGCGTGATTTTTGAAAAACACTGAACATAAATATCTTTAAAATGGTTACAGCGATTACACAGGGCGTTAAAATTTCAGTAGATACGGTCTATCAGGAAGAATACTCAAATCCTGAGAAAGAGCATTTTATGTTTGCTTACCAGATCACAGTAGAAAATTTGTCTGACTATGCCGTACAGCTCATGCGCCGCCAGTGGTTTATTTTTGATTCCAATGGTACGCAGAGAGAAGTAGAGGGAGAAGGTGTTGTAGGTATTCAGCCGGTAATAGAACCCGGAGAAAGCTATTCTTATGTGTCAGGCTGCAATTTAACAACTGATATTGGTGCGATGTCAGGTACCTATCTGATGCACCGTGTTACCGATGAAACAGACTTCAGCGTGGATATTCCGGAATTTCAGCTCATCGTACCTTACCGTTTAAATTAATTCCGGTTTCTTCCAAAAAGCATCGAGGCATAGTACAGGAGGTTTGCAAGGGCACCCAATGCCGCCACTACGTATGTCATTGCCGCCCACCACAGTGCATCTTTGGCCTGTGAATTTTCTTCTGCGGTATTCATCACACCACGATTATTTTTTAGCCAGATCAATGCTCTTTTGCTGGCATCAAATTCTACCGGAAGGGTGATAAAGCTAAAAACAGTAATCAGCGCAAGTCCTGCCACACCAATACCCAGTACAATGGGATTACCGGTAAAACCGATCAGCAGGATCCCAATGATGAGTACCCACTGTAAAAGATTGGATGATATACTAACAATTGGGACCATCGCAGAACGCAGCTCCAGCCAGTGGTATAACTTTGCGTGCTGAACTGCATGACCACATTCATGGGCCGCTATAGCGGCCGCAGCTACACTTCTTCCATAATAAACGTCAGTGCTCAGGTTAACTGTTTTATCCGCAGGATTATAATGGTCGGTCAGTTGTCCGTCCAAACTCATTACCCTTACATCATATATGCCATTATCGTGCAGCATCTTTTCGGCCACTTCATGACCGGAAAGACCAGAATTCAATTGCATTTCGGCGTATCTGGAAAATTTGCTCCTGAATTTCCATTGCACAAACATACTTGCAATCAGCATCGGAATTATAAAAAACAAATAGGTTCCCATCTTGTTATCGTGTATTTTCTCATTCCTGGTAAAACAAAAATTGTTCCTAACCCAACTATAATCTGCTTAATAATTTAAAAAATAGCCTAAATCAGTGTATTACGGCTCATATGGCCAAAAAACACGATTATGTTCTGCCCATTTGTCCAATATATATATGTATTATGTCCATAAAAAACATCATAAAAACCAATTACATCCCCTGTAAATACTAATAGGTTTGTTAAACTGGTTTATAATACAGATTTTTGATAAAAATATTAGTAAATGAACAGTATCATCATTGTATTGCTGGTTATGGTAATGGCCGCTCTATTTTTCCTTTTGTTCAAAAAACCAGTGGCGGATACCGGCGGACAGTTGGAGATGTTTAGTTTGAAAGAGGCAGAACACCAGCGCAACCTAACGTATTATAGGGAAGAAAAACAGCGTCTGGAAGATGAACTGGCAGATCTCCGTACAGGATTTATGAACGAAAGGAGCAGGGCAGTAAAGGCTGAAGAGATCCTGAACGCACAGATAGAAAAACAGGTCCAGCAGGATAAATATATCGCAGAACTGCAGCAACAGTTTAAACTTCAGTTTGAACAGATAGCCAGCCAGATCCTTGAAGAAAAAACTTCCAGGTTTACATTACAGAACAAAGCCAGCATGGAACTCATTTTAAGCCCGCTGAAGGAAAATATAAAGGCATTTGAGGAAAAGGTAGACCGCGTGTACAAAGCGGAGTCAGACGAGCGCAATATACTCAAGGGCGTCATCTCACAACTGATGGATCAAAGCAGACAGATACAGGAAGATGCAAACAACCTCACTAAAGCGCTCAAGGGAGATAATAAAAAACAGGGAAACTGGGGAGAGATTATACTGGAGAGGGTTTTGGAACGCTCGGGCCTGGTAAAAGACCGAGAATACCGCATACAATCAAGTTTCAGTACTTCAACCGGGAACCGTGTACAGCCTGATGTGATTATTGATCTTCCTGATGATAAACACATTGTGGTGGATGCCAAGGTTTCCCTTATTGCTTATGAAAAGTATGTTTCTGCAGAAACAGAAGAAGATAGGGAAATCTATGTCAGACAGCATCTCTTATCTTTGAAAAACCACATACAGGATCTTGCTGGTAAAAATTATCATGCTCTTTACCAGATCAATTCACCGGATTTTGTATTGCTTTTTATTCCGATAGAATCTTCATTTGGTATTGCAGTGCAGAAAGACGCGGAGCTTTTCAACTATGCCTGGGACAGAAAGGTAGTCATCGTAAGCCCCTCAACATTACTGGCTACACTACGTACGATCTCCAGCATATGGAAACAGGAGCGGCAAAACAGGAATGTGCTTGAAATCGCTCGCCTCAGCGGTACGATGTACGATAAATTTGTAGGTTTCCTTTCAGATATGGAAAGTATCGGCAGAAACATTAAACAGAGCCATGATGCCTATGACAAGGCCATCAGTAAGCTCTCTTCCGGTACCGGAAATTTAGCTGCAACCGCTGATAAAATAAAAAAGCTGGGTGCAAAAACTACGAAACAAATTGATCATAAATTCCTGGACCCAGCCTTAACTGAAGACGATATTTTATAGTTTAAATGCGTTCCATCCCTGAGCTTTCAGTTCATGGACTACATTTGATTTGGATATCATTTTGCATCCTGATGGTTTATCCGTGATGTGGCCGATCACACTGATGTCTACATCGTGTTTTAGTTTGGTATAATCATCCTGTCTGATCGTAAAAAGCAGCTCATAATCCTCTCCGCCATTTAATGCACAAACCGTGGGATCTATACCCAGCTCCCTTGCAGTTTCATAGGTCATTGGATCTATCGGCAGTTTATCCTCATAGATCGTACAGCCTTTATCAGATTCTTTGCAGATATGCATAATCTCAGAGGCAAGTCCGTCAGAAACATCAATCATCGATGTAGGGATAATCTTCATTTGTGCAAGCAGATCTACGATATCTCTTCTTCCTTCCGGTTTCAGCTGTCTTTCAATGATATAATCTTTTCCTTCCAGATCAGGCTGGATGTTAGGATTTTCAAGAAAAATCTGTTTTTCACGCTCCAGGATCTGTAAGCCAACATATGCACCGCCAAGATCTCCGGATACACATAACAAATCCCCTTCCTGAGCACCGTTCCTGTATACAATATCGGCTTTCTCAGCAAATCCTATGCTCGTTACACTGATCACCAGGCCCTGTTTGCTCGACGAAGTATCCCCGCCAATCAGGTCAATATTAAATTTATTACAGGCCAGTTCAATCCCCTTATAAATTTCCTCTACGGCCTCAAGCGGAAATTTGCTCGATAAGCCCAGCGAAACCGTGATCTGGCTTGCTACTCCATTCATAGCATAAATATCGCTTAAATTGACCTGAACGGCCTTATAGCCTAAATGCATCAGCGGTACATAAGCCAAATCAAAATGAATTCCTTCCAGCAGCAGGTCTGTAGAGATCAGCATCTCTTTATCTCCGGCATGCAGTACTGCAGCATCGTCTCCAATACCTTTGATACTGCTTTCATGCCTGATTTTAAAATTATCAGTAAGGTGCCTGATCAGGCCAAATTCACCTAATTCTGCCAGATCTGTGCGTTCTTTATTTTCAAACATATTTTTTTCTTTATAATCCCAGACTTGCTGATATTTCCAGCATTCTTTCGATTGGTTTTCTCGCTGCGGCAATGATATCTGCCGGTACAGTAACTTCCGGCGTACCGTTTTTCAAACACAGATAGAGCTTTTCCAATGTATTTCTTTTCATGTAAGGACAATCATTACATGCACAATTGTTATTTGGCGGTGCCGGTATAAATGTTTTACCGGGACAAGCTTTCTCCATCTGATGGATAATGCCGCTCTCTGTTGCCACAATAAACTCTTTTGCATCGCTTTTTATAGCGTAATTCAGCAAGCCTGTAGTAGAGCCTATATAATCTGCCATCTGCAGCACTGCTTCTTCACATTCAGGATGTGCGATAAATTTAGCACCTGGGTGACGCTCTTTTAGTTTTGTGATTTTCTCCCTTGAAAATATCTCATGAACCATACATGCACCGTTCCACAACACCAGGTCTCTCCCAGTTTTCTTTGCCACCCATGCGCCCAGGTTTTTATCAGGACCAAAAATAATTTTCTGCTCTTTTGGCAGGCTTTCTACAATCTGAACCGCATTGGTAGAAGTACAAACGATGTCGCTCATCGCTTTTAGTTCAGCTGTACAGTTCACATAGGTAATCACAAGGTGGTCCGGGTATTTCTCCTTAAACTTTTTAAACAAATGTGGAGGACAACTGTCTGCTAATGAGCATCCTGCTTTAACATCAGGTAAAAGAACTGTCTTTTCAGGAGAAAGTATTTTAGCGGTTTCTGCCATAAAATGCACCCCGGCAAATACAATCACATCAGCTTCGGTTTTTGCGGCTTCCTGGGAAAGGCCTAAACTATCCCCTATATAGTCCGCAATATCCTGTATATCAGGTTCTTGATAGTAGTGCGCCAGCACTATTGCATTTTTCTCCTTTTTTAGCTTTTCAATTTCATCAAAAAGATCAAGTGTTGGGTCGATACTTTCTTCTACAAATCCTCTTCTGTTTAATTCTTCTAAGGTATCCATTTTCAACGTTTCAATAATTAATAATTATTTAATATAAATAGACTTCTATTGTTTATTAGTGTGTTAGTAATGTTTGTAACTCCGGGTATTTTATTCGTTTAAATGATTTGTTCTATAGTTACCAACATATAAATGAGATTTTACTGACAAATAACCGCTGATTTACAATCACATATTTTTAGAACTTAAAACTTATCAATATGAATATGTTAATTGTTAGTAGTGTAGTAAAAAGTTAATAACTGATGCAAAGTTGCTCAAAAATAACTTAAAATATTGTGTGTAATTCTCATTTTCCCTTAGCTTTAAACATTCTTAAATAGTTCCTCTATTTATTTAGACATGTAATTAACACTTTTCCAACGTTGTTAACAAAGCGGTGGAATTAGCAAGAATCAATGAGAAACGCGGATTTTTTAGTAATAGGCTCAGGTATTGCCGGTTTAAGCTTCGCCTTAAAGGCAGCCAAACACGGCAAGGTAATTATCATTACCAAATCAAATGAAGACGAATCAAACACAAAATATGCCCAGGGCGGTGTGGCTGTGGTTGTAAATAAGGACGATTCTTTCGAAAAACATATTCATGACACTTTAATTGCGGGAGACGGGCTCTGTGATCCGGATATTGTTGAAATCGTTGTAAAAGAAGGTCCACAGCGCATCCAGGAGATTATCGACTACGGAATTAACTTTGATAAAAACCCAGCCGGGGTGTATGATCTGGCCAAAGAGGGCGGGC
>Ga0247730_1001327_pt1 | contig 13954 bp, 14 predicted proteins | sample UWRJL073202C2_FD_180959 | JGI IMG/M metagenome (GOLD analysis project Ga0247730, IMG submission 180959) | Plant litter microbial communities from Arlington Agricultural Research Station in Wisconsin, United States - UWRJ-L073-202C-2 | ecosystem: Environmental > Terrestrial > Plant litter >...
GATCGGCATCTCGACACCGTTGTTGAGGGTCACGTTCTGCATGGTGATTCCTTTTCGTGGACGACGTGGCCTCACCGAATGTAGGCGAGCAGACCGCCATCGCACGCAAGACCTGCCGCGGCCACCACGAGAAGGCCCCCGGTTCCCCTGCGATCGCAGGCGAACCGGGGGCTCTCATCACGCGGTGGCGGTGGGATTTGAACCCACGGAAGGGATGAACCTTCACACGATTTCGAATCGTGCTCCTTCGGCCGCTCGGACACGCCACCGCGGAAGACCTTACCGGACCGCCCTCCCGCGTCCGAACGCGCGTCCCGGGAGAGAATGCGTGGATGGACAGCGCCACGACGACCGCCCTGACCGATCGCGCCGCCAGGCTCGTCCGGCCGGGGCGACGAGCGATCCTCGGCATCTGCGGAGCACCGGGTGCCGGCAAGTCGGCGCTGACCACGAAGATCGTCAAGCGGCTGCGGTCCGCGGGCGTCGAGGCCGCGCACGTGCCCATGGACGGCTTCCACCTGGCCGACGCCGCCCTGCGCGAGCGCGGACGGCTCGACGCGAAGGGCGCGATCGACACGTTCGACGCCCACGGCTACCTCGCGCTGCTGCGCCGGCTGCGGGCCGAGACCGACCACGACGTCCTGGCACCGGGCTTCGAGCGGACGCTGGAGCAGCCGCTCGCCGCCGCGATCATCGTGCCGCCGGGCACGTCGATCGTCGTGACGGAGGGCAACTACCTGCTGGACGCCGACGAGCCCTGGCCCGACGTCCGCGCCGAGCTCGACGAGGTGTGGTTCGTCGACCTCGATGAGGGCCGCCGGCGGTCCAGACTCGTCGACCGGCACGTGACGTTCGGCAAGGACCGAGCCGCAGCGCAGTCGTGGGTCGACGACGTCGACGAGCCCAACGCCCGCCGGGTCGTCGCCCGCCGCGACGAGGCCGACCTGGTCGTCGAGTCGTGATCCGCGGCAGGATCCGGACGGCCGACGGCGCCGTCCTGGCGATCCAGCAGACCGGACCGGCCGACGGGCCGCCGCTGCTCCTGCTGCCGGGACAGTCGAACTCGCACCGCTGGTGGGACCACCTCCGCGGCGGCTTCGACGACGTCTGCCGCACGATCACGTTCGACTACCGCGGCACCGGAGGCACGACCGCGCTGGAGGAGCCGTGGTCGACGACCAGCTTCGCGGCCGACGCGGCGACGGTGCTCGACGCGCTGGGTCTCCGCGGCGCCCACGTCTACGGCACCTCGATGGGCGGCCGCGTCGCGCAGATGCTGGCGATCAACCACCCGACGACGGTCGGCCGGCTCGTGCTGGCCTGCACCTCGCCGGGCGGTCCCGACGCACAGGAGCGCTCGACGGCGATCCGGCGCCAGCTCGCCAGGCCCGACGACGACATCCGCACCGCGTCCATCATGCGGCTCATGTACACGCCGGAGTGGACGGGTCGCGCCGCCGACAGCACCCTGCTCGGCGATCCGACGATGACGGCACGGGCGGCGGCGCTGCACCTGCGGATCAGCAACGAGCACGACGCCTCGCGCGACCTGCACCGCATCGTCGCGCCCACGCTGGTGCTCCACGGTGTCGACGACGAGCTGTCGCCCCCGGCGAACGCGTCCGTCATCGCGGCCGGCATCCCCGGAGCGACGGCGGAGATCGTGCCGGGACGTCACGGATTCTTCGACGAGTTCAGTGCCGCCGTCACTCCGCGGGTGCGGGCCCACCTGGGGGTGTGACGACCCACGGGTCGACGTCCACCCCGAACACCCACCGGCGCCCCGGCCACTCCGACAGCGACCACACCTGGCGGCGCTGCGGCCAGTGCGCGACGTCCTCCGGGCCGGTGGGCAGCACGCCACGATGCTTGCGCAGGTGCCCCGGTGTGCCGACCCAGAGATCGCCCGGACGGCCCTCGCCGGCACTGGCCGTGACGACCCACGTGTCGCCCACGAGCGTCGCGCCCTGCATGCGGTCGGGCTGGCTGTCGTGCAGGTCGAGGGCGACGGACCGCCCCTGCTCGTCGCCGCTGAGCAGCTGGGTGTCGCGGTCGAGCGGGTAGCGGACGAGCCGGTGGCTGCCGCTGCCCTTGGTGCCGTACTCGCCGGCGACGAGCCGGTCGACGTCCCGGCCGCGGTCGAGCGACAGGAACGAGTACGTCAGCGGCTGCTGGTCGGCGTCCTGGTCCGCCGCGTACGCCGTCGCCTGCGGCAGGACGTACCGGTAGCCACGGGTGCGCACGCGGTTGCGGACGTGCGTGATGTCGTCGAGACGGAACACCCGGATGCCCGCTCCGCTGCCGGCGACGAACAGGTGGTCGCCGTACCAGACGATGCCGCCGGCGTGGACCCGCACGGGACGCAGGAGGTGCACCGGGCCGATCTTGACGGGCTCCACGAGCAGCACGTGCCGGTAGGCGGGGGCGTCGCCGTCGACGTCGGCGACGACCGTGATCCGCGAACCCAGCAGCAGCTGACCGAAAGCCCCGTGCGCGTACCAGCTGGTCAGCAGGACCGAGCGTCCGTCGAGCGTCCCGGCGCTCTGCTCGTGGCCGTACGCGTCGGCGGACGTCGTGATGCCCTGCGGCCACCACCGGTCGGTGCGGACGTCGCGGGGCTCCCACGTGAAGCCCTCGGCGACCGCCTCACCGGGGACGTCGGTGCGCGTCGCGGTCCGGTTGGTGTCGGCGACGACGCCGCGCAGACCGACCCGTCGGAATCCTCGACCGAGATCGCGCAGCGGGCCCGTCGAGGCCAGCCGGAAGCGGGAGGCGAGGTCGTCGGGCACGTCGCCACCCTAGGCAGGTGGCAGCGTGCCCGCGAGTCAGGCGTCGGGGTCGGACGCCTTCAGGAAGGTCTCGCTGAACAGGTCGAACTCCTCGTCCCTGCCGCGCCCCGTGCCGGCGCCCTTGAGCAGGCTGACCAGCTCGCCGGCGGCGCGGTCGACGCGGGCGCCGAGCGCGCCCGACCCCTCGGTGCCCCAGTCGTAGGACGATGCGAAGACGCCGGTCGGCACGACGAGCGCCTGCAGGTACGCGAACAGCGGGCGCAGGGTGTGGTCGATCGCCAGGGAGTGCCGGGCCGTGCCGCCGGACGCCGCGAGCAGCACGGGCTTGCCGGTGAGCGCGTCGGCGTCGAGCACGTCGATGAACGACTTGAACAGCCCCGGGTACGACGCCTTGAAGATCGGCACCACCACGACGAGCGCGTCGGCCGCGACGACGTGGTCGATGACGGCCTGCAGGCGCGGGGGCGCGAAGCCCGTGAGCATCGCATCGGTGATGTCGTGCGCCAGCTCGCGCAGTGACACCGTCTCGACGGTCACGTCGCCGGACTGCCGGCCGATCGACTCGACGAGCCGGTCGGCCAGCATCCGCGTGCTCGACGGATCGCTCAGGCCTCCGGAGATGGCGACGACGTGGCTCATGCGTCGACCCCGACCGGCTCGGCCGGCGTGGAGGCCGCAGCGACCTTCGCGGCGACGCGGGCGGCGTGCGTCGGCGCGTCCGGGACGGTCGCGGGACGTCGTGCGTCGAACTCGGCGCGCAGCGTCGGCAGCACCTCGCCGAGCTCGTCGAGCTGCTCCAGGACCAGCTTCAGCGGCAGGCCGGCGTGGTCGACGAGGAACAGCTGGCGCTGGTAGTCGCCGAAGTAGTCGGCGAAGGCGAGCGTCTTCTCGACGAAGTGCTGCGGGCTGCCGACCGTCAGGGGCGTCTGGGTCGAGAACGACTCCAGCGACGGGCCGTGGCCGTACACGGGTGCGTTGTCGAAGTACGGCCGGAACTCACGGACGGCGTCCTGGCTGTTCTTGCGGATGTAGAACTGTCCGCCCAGGCCGACGATCGCCTGCTCTTCTGTGCCGTGACCGTAGTGGGCGTAGCGCTGGCGGTAGAAGTTGATCAACCGGATGTAGTGCTCCTTGGGCCAGAAGATGTTGTTGGCGAAGAAGCCGTCGCCGTAGTACGCCGCGAGCTCGGCGACCTCGGGCGTGCGGATGTTGGCGTGCCACACGAACGGCGCGACGCCGTCGAGCGGGCGCGGGGTCGCGGTGAAGCCCTGCAGCGGCGTGCGGAACTTCCCCTCCCACGTGACGACGTCCTCGTCCCACAGGCGGCGCAGCAGGTGGTAGTGCTCGACGGTCAGCTCGACGGCCTTGGCACCGTCGTACCCGAACCACGGATACACCGGGGCGGTGTTGCCACGGCCCAGCATGAGGTCCATGCGACCGTCCGACAGGTGCTGCAGCGTCGCGTAGTCCTCGGCGATCTTGACCGGGTCGTTGGTCGTGATCAGCGTCGTGGACGTCGAGAGGATGAGCTTCTCGGTCTGCGCGGCGATGTACGCGAGCGTCGTGGTCGGCGAGGACGGCACGAACGGCGGGTTGTGGTGCTCCCCCGTCGCGAACACGTCGAGGCCGATCTCCTCGGCCTTCTTGGCGATCGTGATGGTGTTCTTGATGCGCTCGTGCTCGGTGGGCGTCGTTCCGTTGGTGGGGTCGGGCGTGACGTCACCGACCGTGAACAGTCCGAACTGCATGCTGGTCATCTGGATCTCCTTCGCAAGCTCCACATTCGGCGCATCCGGATGGGCTTGTTGAATGTTAAACTACCTTAGCACGGGGTTTGTTCCCGATGCCTCACTCGACGTGCGGCTGCCCCGTCGACGCGCTGGTCCCACCGTCGACCGTCAGCGTCGCGCCCGTGATGTACCCCGCGTCGTCGCTGGCGAGGAACAGGACGGCCGGCGCGACGTCCTCCGGCAGCCCCGGACGTCCGAGCGCCACGCGGTTGGTGAACTTCTTGATGAGCTCGGCGTCCTGCGTCATGCCCTCGGTGATCGGCGTGATCGTGAACGCAGGCGCGACGCTGTTGAGCCGCACGCCCCGGCTGCCGTAGTCGAGCGCCAACGACTGCACGAAGTTGTGGACGGCGGCCTTGCTGGCGTTGTACAGCGACTGGCCCCAGTCGCCGCGCAGGGCCGATACCGACGCGACGGCCACCAGGTTGCCGCCGACCCGCTCCAGCTCCGGCAGCGCGTTGAGCGCCAGGTTCACGAAGCCGTCGACGTTGGTGCGGCGGATCTGCTCCCAGTCGTCCGGGGCGGTGTCGGTGAACGGCCCGCTGGTGAACGCCGCGGCGTTGTTGACCACGACGTCGAGCTGCCCGAAGCGCTCGACGACCGCGGCCACGAGGGCCTTCGCGTCGTCGGGGTCGCCGACGTCGGAGACCACCGCGAGCGTGCGATCGTCGGGGCGTCCGTCGAGCGTCTCCAGCAGCTTGTCCTCCCGGCGTCCGGAGATCGCCACGTTGGCGCCGTTGTCGAGGAACGCCAGGGCGATCGCCCGGCCGATGCCGGTGCCGCCGCCCGTGACGAGGACCGTCTTCCCGCTGAAGTCGTACGAGTTGTGGGTCATGCCTGTTCAACGGGCTGGGAGCGGCGGGAATTCCAGGTCCGCCGCGTCACCCGTGCTTGAGCCAGCCGCCCTCATAGCCGATCGGGCGGAACCCCATCGCCTCGTTGACGTCGAGCATCGGCCGGTTCTCCTCGGCGTTCCACGTCACGACCGCCTCGATGCGCGGCGCGACCCGGACCAGGTCGAGCGCGGTCGCGATCTTCATCCGCAGGCCGAGCCGGTGACCGCGGTGCTCGCGGACGACCAGGGTGTCCTCCTGCACCGCGGCGGGCCGGTCGGCCGGGACGACGATCTCGGAGAACCCGACCAGCCGGCCGGACCTCACGTGCTCGGTGGCCGTCGTCAGCACCGACTCAGCCTTCTCGCCGACCAGGGCGTCGTGGTCGACGACGCGCGCGGCGTCCCACGGGTCCGGCGGCGCGGCCAGGCCGGCCATCGGGGTGTCGGTGCTCATGCGGGTGCGCAGCTCGGCGAGGTCGGCGAGCCACTTTGTCGGCGTCGGGCCGGTCCACGAGCGCAGCCGGTAGTCGTCGCCGGCCGACTCGGCGGCCGTGGCCCGCAGGCCCGTCAGGCGGTCGCCGAGCCCGGCGGTGTCGAGGACGCTGATCCGCACGACCTGCTCGAGCGCGTAGCCGTGGCGCCGCAGGAAGGAGACGCCCGGGTCGTCGGTGGCCAGCTCGCCGAAGCCGGTCGGCGAGGCGAGCCGGGCGCCGCCGGCCGAGGCCGAGTGCGGGACCGAGAACTTGAGCGCGGTCTCCCCAGCGGCGCGGGCGGCGCTCTCGGCCCGCTCGAGCAGCACCCCGCCGATGCCGCGACCACGGTGCTCGGGCAGGACGTCGACCGACAGGTACGCGCCCGCTCCTGGCGAGTGCGGCCGTGTCGTCACCATCGCGCGGCCGGCGACCGCGCCGTCGACCGACGCCAGGAGGAGCGACCGCCTGCGGGTCGGGCTGCTGCGGTAGTCCGGCAGCAGCTCATCGGCCGTGGGCGTGATCAGGTCGGTGCCGAGGACGCCCGTCTCGACGGTGCTCCGCACGCCGACGTACGCGAGGAAGTCAGCGGCGTCGGGCCCGTCGAGCGACTCCGGCACCACGATCTCGTGCACCGTTGCGCCCATGGGGGCTCACCCTACGACGTCTCGCAGTGCCGTGTCGGAGGCCAGCAGGTCGGTGCGGTCGTACGTCGACGACGACGTCATGAGCTCGTCGGCCCCGGTGCGGGCGGCCAGCTCGTCGAGCGCGGTCCTGACGGTGTGCGGCGCCCCGGCGACCGCCTGGTCGAGCTGGGCCTCGATGCGCTTGGTCAGCTGCGCGTTCCACGGCTGGGCGCGGATCGACGCGACCGACTCCAGGGGCGGGAACTCACCGGTCTGCCGCGATCGTGCCATGGCCCAGGCCTCCGGCAGGACGAGCTCGCGGGCCGTCGCGTCGTCGTCGGCCACGATGACGTCCAGCGAGATCGTGACGTACGGATCCGGCGCGTGCTTGCTGGGCCGGAAGTCGCGACGGTAGGCCTGCAACGACGTCGCGACCTCGTCCTTCCAGAGGATCGGGCCGCCGATGACGACGGGCAGCCCCAGCCGGGCGGCGATCTGCACCCCGCGGCCGGTCGCGAGCAACGACATCGGCAGCGGCGAGGCGGCGACGGGGTGCGCCGTCACGGCGGCGGCGCCCTCGAGCAGGTCGCGCAGCTCCTCGAGATCGGCCTCGAACGTGTCGAGGGCGTCGACGTCGTGGCGCAGCGCCCGTCGCACCGGCGGGGTGAAGCCGAGCGACCGGCCGACGCCGAGGTCGACCCGGCCCGGGTGGAGGGCCTGCAGCATGAGGAACTGCTCGGCGACCACGAGCGGCTGGTGGTTGGGCAGCATGATGCCGCCCGAGCCGATGCGGATGTGGTCGGTGCGGGCCCCGATCGCGGCCAGGAGCACCGGCGGGGAACCGCTCGCGATGCCCGGGACGGCGTGGTGCTCGGCGACCCAGAACCGCTCGTAGCCGACCTGCTCGGCGTGCACCGCCCGCTCGACCGATCCCGTGACGCCCTCGGTCTCGGGGCGGTCCAGCCGGGTCCGCGACCGGTCCAGCAGCGAAAGTCTCACGCTCGGTGGAACGGCGGCGGGCCGTCCGCTTGTTCCCGCCGGTCGTCGGTTTCCCATGAGGCCCCTCGTTGTCGTCACGCACCAAGCGCTGTTCCACGAGGTACGTGGCAAAGACACTGGGCCTCATGGGAAACCGTCACCGGTGGGAGGTGAAGAACTCCCGGAGCAGCTGGGTCGACTCGTCGGCGCGCACGCCGCTGACGACCTCGGGCCGGTGGTTCAGCCGACGGTCGCGGACGACGTCCCACAACGACCCGACCGCCCCGGCCTTGTCGTCGAACGCGCCGAACACCAGCCGCTGCAGCCGCGACGCCACGACCGCCCCCGCGCACATCGTGCACGGCTCGAGCGTCACGACGAGCGTGCAGCCCTCCAGGCGCCACTGCCCCACCGCTGCGGCGGCCTCGCGGATCGCGACGACCTCGGCGTGCCCGGTCGGGTCGCCGTCGCGCTCGCGCGTGTTGCGCCCGCGCCCGATCACGACGCCCGCGGCGTCGACGACCAGCGCCCCGACGGGGACGTCGCCGTCGGCGGCCGTGGAGCGGGCGAGGTCGAGGGCCTCCCCCATCCAGAGCTCGTACGTCACCCGAGGACGGCCTCGAGCTCGACGCCGAAGCCGAGCCGCTGAGCGACGTCGAGCAGGATGTCGTCGGGGTACAGGTCGTCGTCCTGGCACAGCACGCCGAGGTCGAAGGCCGTCATGCCCAGATCGCTGAGGATCTCCAGGTCGCCGACCGCCTGCGGATCGTCGTCGACGGACGTCGCCAGGTCCAGCAGGTCCGCGACGCCACCGGCGAGCGGCCAGTCGTCGACGGCCGTGACGTCCGACAGCATCGCCCGCACCTGGGTGCCGGAGCGGCGCACGATGACGAAGAAGTCGTCGTTCATCGAGACCAGTCCGAGCACGCCGACGTCGGACGGGAACCGGCCGAGCGCCTCGCTGAGGTCGTCGACGTCCTCGCCCAGGCGCGGGTTGAGCTCGACGACGCGCCACTGTCCCTCGTCGTGGTACGCGGCTACCGCGAAGTCGACGTCGTCCTCGGCCATGATGTGCCTCTCGTGGGAACCTCTCGTGATGGTGACAGACCGCGCCCCACCGCGGCTAGTCTCGACCCCGTCCAGGACTAGTCTCGACGCATGCAGGTACACGTCGCCGATCACCCGCTCATCTCGCACAAGCTCACGCTGCTGCGCGACGAGGCCACCGACTCGCCGACGTTCCGGCGCCTGGCCGACGAGCTCGTGACCCTGCTGACGTACGAGGCGACCCGCGACGTGCGCGTCGAGCCGGTCGACGTCAAGACGCCCGTCGCGATGGCCCGTGGCGTCAAGCTGACCGATCCGCGTCCCCTGGTCGTGCCGATCCTGCGCGCGGGGCTCGGGATGCTCGAGGGCATGCAGCGCCTGCTGCCCACCGCCGAGGTCGGCTTCCTCGGCATGGTGCGCAACGAGGAGACGCTCGAGGCCGTGACGTACGCCGAGCGCCTGCCGGACGACCTCACCGGTCGCCAGTGCTACGTGCTGGACCCGATGCTCGCGACCGGCGGCTCGCTGGCCGCCGCGATCCACTTCCTGGTCGACCGCGGCGCCGACCACATCACGGCCATCACGCTGCTGGCGGCGCCCGAGGGCATCGCCCGCATCGAGTCCGAGCTCGAGGGCATCGGGGTCCCCGTGACGCTCGTGACCGCCGGCCTGGACGAGAAGCTCAACGAGCTGGGCTACATCGTCCCGGGCCTCGGCGACGCCGGCGACCGCCTCTACGGCGTCGTCGACTGACGCCTACAGCGCCCTGAGGATGTCCTCGACGCGCTCCTTGGCGTCACCGAACAGCATCTGGGAGTTCTCGCGGAAGAACAGCGGGTTCTGCACGCCCGCGTAGCCCGTGGCCATCGACCGCTTGAACACCACGACGTCGGCCGCCTCCCACACCGTCAGCACCGGCATGCCGGCGATCGGGCTGGACGGGTCCTCGGTCGCGGCGGGATTGACGGTGTCGTTGGCGCCGATGACCAGGACGACGGATGTGTCCTTGAAGTCGTCGTTGATCTCGTCCATCTCCAGGACGATGTCGTACGGCACCTTGGCCTCGGCCAGCAGCACGTTCATGTGCCCGGGCAGGCGACCGGCGACGGGGTGGATGCCGAACCGCACCTCGACGCCACGGGCGCGCAGCTTGCTGACCAGGTCGGCGACGGGGTACTGCGCCTGCGCGACGGCCATGCCGTAGCCGGGCGTGATGATGACGCTCGAGGCGTTCTTGAGCAGCTCGGCGGTGTCCTCGGCGGTGATCTCGCGGTGCTCGCCGTAGTCCTTGTCGTCCGCCGGACCCGCCTCGATGCCGAAGCCGCCGGCGATGACCGAGATGAACGAGCGGTTCATGGCCTGGCACATGATGTACGACAGGTACGCACCCGACGAGCCCACGAGGGCGCCGGTGACGATCAGCGCGTCGTTGTTGAGCAGGAAGCCCGACGCTGCCGCGGCCCAGCCGGAGTACGAGTTGAGCATCGACACCACGACGGGCATGTCGCCGCCGCCGATCGACGCGACGAGGTGCCAGCCGAGCGCGAGGGCGACGACCGTGACCGCGATCAACAGCCACAGGGCCGGGCTGATGACGAACCAGATCGTCAGGGCGACGAAGGCCACGAGGGCGCCGAGGTTGATGTAGTTCTTGCCCGGCAGCATCAGCGGCGTCGACTTGATCCGCGCCGAGAGCTTGAGGAACGCGACGATCGACCCGGTGAACGTCACGCCACCGATGAACACGCCGACGAACACCTCGGCGTTGTGGATGTCCTCCAACGAGTCCAGCGCGAACGAGCCGTGCTCGAGGTAGCCGTTCCAGCCGACCAGCACCGCGGCCAGGCCGACGAACGAGTGCAGCAGCGCGATGAGCTCGGGCATGCCGGTCATCTCGACGACGCGGGCGCGCCACAGGCCGATCGCGGCGCCGATGACGACGGCGATGATCAGCAGGACGATGGACGTGGCGTCGGCCAGGTCGGCGACGACGACGAAGGTCGCGACGAGCGCGATCGTCATGCCGGAGATGCCGAACAGCACGCCCTGGGAGGCGGTCTCGTGCTTGGAGAGGCCGGCCAGCGACAGGATGAACAGCAGGGACGCGACGATGTACGCGGCGGTGGCGATGCTCTGGGAATCCATGATCAGCCCTTACTTCGAGAACATGCTGAGCATGCGGCGGGTGACGGCGAATCCGCCGAAGACGTTGATGGACGCGAGCAGGATCGCGACGAACGCGAGGATCCTGATCACGGTGTCGTTCTCGGAGCCGTCGACACCGATCTGCAGCATCGCACCGACGACGATGATGCCCGAGATCGCGTTGGTGACGCTCATGAGCGGCGTGTGCAGCGCGTGGTGCACCTTGCCGATGACGTAGTAGCCGATGACGATCGCCAGGGTCAGGACCGTGAAGTGCTCGGGCAGCGGCTCCGGCGCGAAGGCGTTGACCAGGAACAGGGCGACGACCCCCGCGGCGACGATGCCGAGCTTGGTCGCGGCCGACATCGGCTGCTTGACGGGCTTGGGCTCCGCCGGCGCGGCGGGTGCTGCGGCCGGAGCGGCCGAGACCGTCACGGGTGGCGGCGGCCACGTCGTCTCGCCGGCGCGGACCACCGTGATGGTGCGCTGCACGACGTCCTCGAAGTCGAGGACCAGCTGGCCGTCCTTGCCGGGCGTCAGCAGCTTCATGAGGTTGACCAGGTTGGTGCCGTAGAGCTGCGAGGCCTGCGTGGGCAGGCGTCCGGCCAGGTCGGTGTAGCCGATGATCGTGACGCCGTTGGGGGTCACGACGGCCTGGCCCGGCACCGAGCCGACGACGTTGCCGCCGTTGGCCGCGGCCATGTCGACGATGACGCTGCCGGCCTTCATCGACGCGACGTCGGCTTCCGTGATGAGGACCGGGGCGGCCCGGCCGGGGATGAGCGCCGTCGTGATGATGATGTCGACGTCGGCGGCCTGCTCGGAGTAGATCTCGGCGGCGCGCGCGTTGTAGGCGTCCGTCGTGGCCTTGGCGTAGCCGTCGGTGGACTGCTCGGTCTCGACGTCGACCGCGATGTACTCGCCGCCCAGGCTCTTGACCTGGTCGGCGACCTCCGCGCGCGGATCGGTGGCCTTGACGATCGCGCCGAGGCTGTTGGCCGTGCCGATCGCCGCGAGCCCGGCGACACCGACGCCTGCCACGAGCACCTTGGCCGGCGGGACCTTGCCCGCCGCGGTGATCTGCCCGGTGAAGAACCGTCCGAAGACGTTGGCGGCCTCGACGACCGCGCGGTAGCCGGCGATGTTGGCCATCGAGCTCAGGACGTCCATCGACTGCGCGCGGGAGATGCGGGGGACGGCGTCCATCGCGAGGACCGTGATGGGTCGTGCCGACAGCTGCTCGACCAGCTCGGGGTTGAGCGCGGGGCTGATCAGGCTGACGAGCGTCGCGCCGTCGGCCAGCTGGCCGATCTCGGCGGGCGACGGGGCGTTGACCTTGAGCACGACGTCGCTGCGCCACACGTCGGACGTCGCGCCGATCACGGCCCCGGCCTCGGTGTAGGCCTCGTCGGTGAACGACGCCTTCGCGCCGGCTCCCGACTCGACCGTGACCTGGTATCCCAGACCGATCAGCTTGCCCACGGTCTCGGGGGTGGCGGCCACGCGGGTCTCACCCGGAACCGTTTCAGTGACTACTCCGACGACGCTCATTCCGGTGACGTTATCTGTTCGTAACTCCGTCCGACCACAGGGTGAGACCTGCGTCTCACCCTGTAGGCACGCCCTGATGATCCTGGGTGTCGCAGGACCAGGGACGCCTGCGGTTAAAGGGCAGAGACCGGGTCGACGCGCGCCAGCCCCAGGAGACCCTCGCGACGGCACACGACGACCGACCACAGGACGGTCGCCACGACGGCCGCGGCCGTGAGGGCGATGATCGTCCCGCTCTTGATGAGCACGAAGTCGACGGTCGAGAGCGACACCAGCAGCCAGAGGGTGACGCTCCCCTTGGTGAGGATCACCAGGCCCCACATCAGCGTGAGGCTCTTGAACAGGCGGCAGATGCGCGGCCGGGCGGTGATCTCGGCGGCCAGCGGGCAGAAGTCCGGCGCGAGTCGGGCGACGAGCGGCCGGGCCGACCACAGCGACCCGAGGAACGCGAGCGCGACGGCGACGTCGACGAAGACGGGCTGGACGAAGTAGATGAAGGTGTTGCCCGTCGCGAACGTGATGGCCGTCTTGACGACCATGATCGTCCCGGTCAGCACGAGCAGGCCCGACACCTCACGCCCCGTGACGGCCCGCCACGCGATCGCGCCACCGACCCAGACGAGCGCGACGATCATCGCCGCCGACACGTTGAGGACCACGAGCGTCGTCGCGAACAGGACCGCCGGCGCGACGACCGCGGTCAGGAGGCTGATCGCGACCCGACCGAAGATCTCGCGAAGTCCCGGCATGCCCGCAGGCTCGGCGGGGTGTGGAGCAGCGTCGTGCAGAGTCACCGTCACAGATCGGCCCGTCCCCGGCCCACGGGCCGGATGTTGACGTACACCGACGTGCCGGGCAAGGAATGCCCGCGCTCAGAAACCCTCGGCCCTCCCAGCGTACGCGCGTCGCGAAGCCCGCACCTGGTGAACGGTCGAGGTGCGGCTCAGTAGTACCAGGGGAAGGACGAGAAGTCGGGATCGCGCTTCTCCAGGAAGGCGTCGCGGCCCTCGGCGGCCTCGTCGGTCATGTACGCCAGCCGGGTCGTCTCGCCGAGCAGGACCTGCTGGCCGACCAGGCCGTCGTCGATCATGTTGAACGAGTACTTGAGCATGCGCTGCGCGGTCGGCGACTTGGCGTTGATCTTGCGGCCCCACTCCAGCGCCTCCGCCTCGAGCTCCGCGTGCGGGACGACCTTGTTGACCATGCCCATGCGGTGGGCGTCGTCGGCGGTGTACTCGTCGCCGAGCAGGAAGATCTCACGGGCGAACTTCTGGCCGACCTGGCGCGCCAGGTACGCCGAGCCGTAGCCGCCGTCGAACGAGCCCACGTCGGCGTCGGTCTGCTTGAACCGGGCGTGCTCGGCGGAGGCGAGCGTCAGGTCCGCGACGACGTGGAGGCTGTGTCCTCCGCCGGCCGCCCAGCCGGGGACGACGGCGATGACGATCTTGGGCATGAACCGGATGAGGCGCTGGCACTCCAGGATGTGGAGCCGGCCGAGCTTGCCGGGATCGACCGACGCGGCGGTGTCGCCGTCGGCGTACTGGTAGCCGACCCGGCCGCGGATGCGCTGGTCGCCACCGGAGCAGAACGCCCAGCCGCCGTCCTTGGCCGACGGACCGTTGCCGGTCAGCAGCACGCAGCCGACGTCGGACGACGTGCGGGCGTGCTCGAGCACCGCCAGGAGCTCGTCGACGGTGCCGGGCCGGAACGCGTTGCGCACCTC
>Ga0247730_1001328_pt1 | contig 13951 bp, 14 predicted proteins | sample UWRJL073202C2_FD_180959 | JGI IMG/M metagenome (GOLD analysis project Ga0247730, IMG submission 180959) | Plant litter microbial communities from Arlington Agricultural Research Station in Wisconsin, United States - UWRJ-L073-202C-2 | ecosystem: Environmental > Terrestrial > Plant litter >...
TTCTCACCTCTTCTGCGTCGGTGCAGATATCTTCACGCAGCTACATTCTCGCGGAGATCCTGTTGAACGCATATTCAATTCTGGACCACTCGCTTACATGGTCATTCGAACTATAAATGCTATTCCGACTCTATGTGACAGACAAGTGGGCACATAGCAGCTTCTGGGATTATGAGGAGCACGTAGGCCGTCTTCACCACCTGTCTATCCTGTCAATGACTCGGATGTTAACCTTTTTCAGCACAGGTTATCCTAGACCTTTCGATTGAAGTTTGGCTTTCAGTCTTCTTGGATTCATTGTTTGAACTGACTCACCAAGCTACCTGACGGAGAAGAACAGGTGGCATACTGATACAGAGGTCGAGGGGACTGGTATGGAGGGTTTGCAGGTCAAAGAGGTCTCCAAGTTTGAACTTGTCTCTTCGAACCTGGAGCAGCGCATTGCGCGTCTATACGGAAACATTGCGGATATGCAGCCTATATTGGAGATCGAAGACACCGAACCTTCCGCTCCGATTTAGAAGACGGGACATTTATTTTGATGCTTACATCGCAAATATAACCAACACTTCGGGAGGACCTTCAGACTGAACTCTTTATCCATTTTCAGATGTACTTGCTTATCATTGTCACCCAAGCTCTTTGCAGTATACTGCTGCTGGACAGGATGAGCGTTGGACCTGTTTCCTTCAACCCCCCAATCGAGATGGCGGCTCCTCTGTCACGTAGGATGCTATGGAAAGACCAACTGCCAAAGTTTCTCTCCCGCAAGGCATCCAACAAGGAATCTGTGGAACATGAAGTTGAAGTTGTAGATCAGGGCAAGGATCAAAGTGTTCTCAGCAGCGGCTTATCAGGCTTTGTCCATGAGGGTGAATTAGAGGTCAGTGTTTCGTTGAGAAAGATTGGAAGCGAGAAGGTGGTGGCTAATAAACACCCACAGTTATCTAGTGCTATTGTTACCGATGCTTCAGGTTCGGCCTTTGACGCGGACTCTCAAAGACACCCAGAATCCGGAATCCAGAAATGTTGCTTTTGCTCAACTCACACACGAGATTTGAGCGCGAAGATGGCGCTAAGAGGCGAAGAGAGAAGTCGTGAACAAGGAGACGAAGGAAGATACAGAACGCCAAAGCGATGAAGTTGCTGAAACTAGAAACAAGGCGAGTGCTTTCGCGAGAGTTGTTGAGAAGGAAAGAAGTGCTTATGGACTTACTACTTGCAAGAACATGACGCGAAAAGCTGAGATAACGATGGCGAGGGGTTGTTAACCGGTTGTTGTCGAGCGTTGTGGGAGGCTATATAGAGGATCGATGATCACCGCGAGTAGCAGTAGCAGTCGTGTGGAAGGTGGTAGACATGTTCGTGATACTCTGGTTCTTATCTATATAATGCAAAGAGATTACCCTTCGCAGAACCGCTTTCCGTCCGAGGCCAAAAGACGATTATAATACTCAATGATGATCGGACTGAACGCATGCTCTTGATTTCTGTCTTACATTATTGTCTCCTCAATACCTGTTGTGCAGACATTTGCCAATCCGAACTCAGAGCCTAGATCATACTATCTTGTTGGAGGTGTTCTTTGCTGGAATGCTTTATGTAGATATGGTTTGTGGACACACAATTGTCCTAAAGCCGCCGCTCTCAGACTCCGCCATTCCGGATTTGGACGCATAGAATCCCTTGATCGACAACTATCATGTCTTCTAACTCAATAGGAACCTGCACAATAGCCCTGGCTTGCTTTCTACAGTGCATATCCCCGAACGCAGGCCGATGCGGTGTCAAGACAACCAGCCAATTCCTTCCCATAGCCTGACTGGTCAACAGGAGACTGGTGCGTTGTTGTATGTCACCAACGCACTGCAGGACTGACTCTCTTGCTAGGGAAGACTCCCATATCCTGTACTACTCATTACACCTATTCCTATCCCATGCCGGGTGCATACGTGTCTGGAAACCTGGAACAGAGGACAACACCATCTCCCCATCGCGAACATTTCCTCGAGATCCTACTGAGAAGACGACCATGATAGTCTTTATAGATGCAGACGAAAAGCTATAACCTCCGCCCGATGTATCTGTTAGGTCATTCAGCGTCGCGTTTCCATCTCAGGATCTTCTCGCTATCCTCGTCGGCTGAGAGTCCGGGCGGCTGTCACGATTGGCATGCGTTTATGGGATAACGAGGAGCGTAGCGAAAGGTGCGTGATCCTCACCGGCCACAGCAATGAAACTGACAATTCGCTCCAGATGGAAACCCCAGACTCATTACTCATTACTTGATTCTGCAACGTCGCCTGCTAGTGTGTCATCCTCTCAGCTTCAAAGGCAACGGACTTCTCCCTGAACATCGACAGGCTTTAGAAAATGCAAATATAGCGCTCGATTGCTAGCGCTTGGGATAGAAGGAAATATTTCTCGATATGGTTCTTTACAAGAAGGCGCTGTTCGAGACGTCTTCTAGGAAATTAACCATCTCGCGTCAAGTAGAACAAAACGGTGGACGATATGACACCTTCGATTTCTGAAGCAGACCCCAAGTCGTCGTACATGAGTACAACTATCTCTCGATACTTGGACCCCCGTTCGACGCCGACAAGTTTATTATCAAGTTCAGGCCCAAGCCCATCGATGTTCGTGTGTACTCGGCATGGTGAAGAGCTTTCAGTACAAAGAGGCTGTGTAGCTTGTCCAGCTCTGACGCAATGACCCGCATGGTGGAAAGGCTTTCGTGGGTGAGATCACATTCGAGGTTATTGCACACCGACTCTTATCGTCAGGAGACGTTAACATGCACCGATTTGAACCTGCAATATCGCAATCACCCTCAGCAGCGCTCGGGTTGTCTACCATATCTGGCCAAGTATGCCGAAGTACATGGCTCGAGGAGAACCGAATCTCTTCCGCTGGCCCTCGCTCGCAATTGGCACATGCAAATATAGGCACTACAAATATGCATCATATGCTTGTCTGTCCTTACGACGATCACACAGCACGATTCTGAAAGGGCGGACTAGTGTGCAAGAGGATGGTATGGACTATAGGATAGAGTGTCCGAGTCTTCGTGCTGATCTTGAGGTATGCATGCCTTTCAGTTTCGATGTGGTCTTGATTTTCTGATGATTTAAAACAGTGGCCCAGACCGCATGCAATATGGAGGACAAGGGGGGAAGACTCTATCATGGTGAGGAGCAAGGTCATAGTGGTTTCAAATCTGTTCGTTCGTTCGTCATCATCACCGGTTCAAGACTTGATTGTCATTTTCGACTAGTGTGGTTTATAGAGCTTTTCCATAGAGTAAGGGAGCAGAATGTTTGTAGTAGTCAGTTGAGCGATGTGATTCTCTATAATACAATATAGTTGTCCGCGAGAAGACAGTTAGGGAATTTCAAGGAAGAAAGTGTTCTATCTGAGCGAGCTTTGACTCCGTCAAACCGGAACCGCCTTCCCGCCTCTTCCCCGCGATCCACCGTCTTACACTGTCTGTTCACTTACAATTGACACCAATTCATGGCCAGCATAGTCCCACAACGCGTGAACCTGACCGACATCGCTTTCTACTCTGCATTACGGGCTACCCACAACGTCGATCAACAGGCCAAGGTTGAACGCGTCCAGAATACCGCCAACTAGCACCCAGGCCAATGTCCGTCAAATGCCTGCAAGAACACCAGCAACGCGTCCTAGCCACCTAGAACCGGAATTTCCTGAGTGTGAGAACTGAATTGGCAACGTTTCAAACCTTCTTAGTTCTCCCAGGCTGTGCATTCCCTCGATCTTTCTGTCCATCACTTCCTTCCTGCCTCGTTTCTCCCTGCTCTCTTCAACATACCACCAAATTGAGCGTCCACTTTGTGAGCGCTTGCTTTTGTTCCTGTCGCAATTATGGCTACGGTGGAAGTTGGGGATCCCCAGCCTCCTGATACCGAGAAGCAATCTACACACTCAGCTTCGCGCCACCCCGAAGACTCGCCTGGCGCTCCGGGGTACGTGAAGATCATAAAATGTGTGAAAGGCCGCGATGTCTGACTTCCTTGCTACTACAGGGGAGACACGAGCGATCCAAAACCACCAAACCATCCCAAAGGCGCCAAACAGCCTACCGCATCTAAGGTTGATACTCGTGCGTATTCCGTTGTATCTGAGAAAGTGCTGCGCTAACTACTGAATGATCCAGGAAACGCTCTAATATTAGAGCAAACTCCTCGTGTGCTGGTAGGAGACGATGATTACACCAGAAAGTATCCCAACGATGAATACGGCGCCGAGATGCACCCTGATGCGCGTATCTGGAGGACATTCATCGACGAACGAGATATAGCAGACAAAGAGTACATCGAGGACAACAATGCCACGCTGGACGGCATCTTGGTTTTTGTGAGTCAAGCCACCTATTCTCTGACGTTCTTGGCTGACTGACACCAAGGCCTCTATCTTCTCAGCTATCCTAACCACCTTCGTTACACAGACATACCAGGCTCTTCTGAAGGATCCTCAAGAAACTTCACTCAGCTTGCTCACGGAACTCGTCGCCCTTCAGCGAGTGATAGCCAACAGATCTTCCGCCACCGACGTTCCATCTTTCGAAAGCTCTACCACTCCATTTGCGCCCTCCTCTTCCGATATTTGGCTCAACAGCTTGTGGTTCATCAGCTTAACGCTGAGTCTCCTCACCGCGTTTCTGGGAGTTCTAGCGAAACAGTGGTTGTACCAGTACATGGCAGTAACATCGGGTGACGCTCGCAGCCGTGCACTGGTTCGCCAAGCACGATATGTCGGGCTACATGACTGGCAAGTCCCGGAGCTCATCGGCATTCTTCCAGTTATCCTACACCTATCCCTGGCCCTGTTCTTTGCCGGCCTGGTGATTCTGTTGCGGTCAATATTGCAGAATCTTGCCATCCTTGTCGCCGCTGTTGTCGGCACTGTATATGTGGCGTACATTGTTTCCAACATTCTCCCGATCATCTATCCTCGCTGCCCCTACAGGACCGCACTTACGCCAAAGTTGTTCAAGCTTTCCAGTTGGATTTCTGGACTACGTAGTGTGCTTTCATTCTTGTCACCTGGCGATAGCCAGCCTTCAGCTCCAAGATCAAATGAGGAAAGTGATGTTGCATGGAAGCCGTGGCTTCAAAGGTGGTGGTCCAAGCTTCTCACATTGAAGATCTCGGCTCCAAAGCTCACACTCAAGGGCGATCTATGGAGAGACGCCGAACGTAAAGATGCGTTAAACACAAACGGCATTTTGGAGGCCAAAGCGGTGGAATGGCTTTACACCTCTTCGTACAACCCTACTGCGAAGCGAGTTGTTCTCGAGGCATTGGCCGGCTCTCCAACCAATTATGTCGACCAGTATTGCAGGTGTTGGGAGACTGATGTCATGTCACAAGTGGCAGATGACCTACACCGAGTTTGCGGACGACTCTGTTCAGCAAGCCCGGGTGGGGAAATCGACAGACAACTAGAGCTGTGTGTTAGAGCATTGTCTTATATTCAACCAACCCCGCGAGATGACTTCTGGGACCTGTATGGTGATACACTAGTTGATACCTCTTGGAGTCCTCGACTTCGGGCAATTTCCTTTGGTTACTTAGGGTGAGGCTTCTTCTGTTGTACAATGGCACCCTTGCTAAGCCAGATCCAAGGTCTTCCCTTCATAGATTCATGGATACACACGATATGGCGGAAGTACGGCTCACGACCAGCGTTTGGCTCTCTTTGTTCCGACTCAAGTCTTATTTCTTTCATTTCAAATCGACTTTGACTATCTTGACCATCTTGAGAGATGTCAACTTCTTTGGCTCTGACTCTCCCCACTTCTCAGATGGCAGCTTGCTTTCAACGGATATTTACCACCCAAATGAGAAGATGTGCAAAGCCATGCACGCACATGTTGCCAAGGAATCGTTAGCGGCTTCTAAGCATTTGAATAATGATAGCTGTGACAAATTGCCTGATGCACTGCTCAGGCTTCTCTCCCTCGTCGCTACCGATACCGCCTATATCAAGGACAATGGCTTCACCTATCATCCTCTGGATAGAGTGTCCACCAAAGATGCGCTCGAAGCGCTGGATGTGACATTGGATTGTCTCATGCAGATTGTGGCAAATGAGAAGTCACACGAGATGGCTACGACCTGGTCAGATCCCCAAAAGGATGTACTCGCCATGCTCACTACCACGCCACTATTCAAAATAGACGAGACAGATTTGAGGGACATTCAACCCTCTGTCAAGCGTCGAGTCTTTCTCAAAACCATGTCCTTGATCGGACTAGTTTACGAACCTGAAAACCCCCTGCCCACTGCGACTATACCATTTCGATCAGCGATGATAAAACTCTTGCTGCGGGTTTATGTGGATGGTTCAAATGCGAAAGGACAGACGGGGCATGAATACCGCGACAGCATTGCACTCTTATTTTCAGCTTATGACCGTGGTGACGATCTTGCATACAAGGCATTCAGGACGGAGAATGTGATTCCGATTCTTTGCAACGATTTATTGGAGGGATATAATAGGACTCCTTACAACGATGTGGGTGACCTGGCTTTCCGGGATTGGAATCCAAACTATCCCCAGCATTCCTACCAGGTTCAGATACTAGGGGATTGCTGGTCATCCAATCAATTTTTGGAACATTATCTGGCACACATTCCTACCGATCAAGAGCAAGCCTCTTGGAGCCTGACAAACATACCATCTTCTGGTACCGACGAGGACAAAGAGTATGTATTTCAACCAGAGACTCTCTTTTGTCTCTGTTCCACTCTCCTCTTATTAAATGAGTACGATCATGGCACTAGACGCAGGATACTGATACAGCTACTGAAATTGATGCCTGATGCAGGGTCGTGGATTGACTGCATACAGAGACTCATCAAACTACCGCAATCTGAATTGTCTATATACATAAAACCCCACTGGTTGTCTATAGAAACCGAGGAGGAGCGAATAGGGCAACATTATCAGGACATAGCGGATATGCAGTCAATACTGGGCATTGACGATGCCAGGCTCGAGGATCCGATGTGGAAGCAAACCGTGAACTTCAATGTCGCCAAGACTGATATTTTGGAGAACCCGATTAAATCTGTTTGTTCTCATTACACTGATCTCCTGCTTTGAACGCTAATATTTGACGCTCAAGCTTCTCGAGGAATACCGTGAGAGCGAGACCTCGCCTCAGGTCGACCGTGAGGTTCTTGCCACGGCGGATGAGCCTGAGGCAAGTCCTACGCGAAAACTAAAGTGGTATGACCGACTCCCACTGTTCAATCTCTTCTCCCGACCGCGAGCAGCTGTTTCAAGCTCCCACGAACTCGTCGAAATCTTGGTAGACCCCCAGAGTGCAACGTCAGATGTCCAACGCTCCGCAAGTAATCAGCTGAGCCTTGCCAATGACGACGAGGTAAGTATTTCGGCACGAGCAATTTAACTTATTGCACAGAAGGAAATGTTGACATCTATCTGCAGGCAGCCAATATTCATGATGATGGTCTAACATCAGCAGTCGGAACTCCAGGACACTTGGGGGCGAGCGATACTATAGATGAAGGCGAGGGCGCCATGAGCGATGTGAGAAGTACGTCGAGGATCGAGGAAGTGGAAGATAAACATGACGATGATGAAGAGAACGAGCCAGAACCCGAGAATGGAGATGATAGAGACGAGGTAAGCGTTTTTGCAATACCATCTCACGGAGAAAGATAACTGAGATGAATCTCTAGCTCTCCATACGCCACAGAAATACCCACGCGTCCGCCTCGAACGGCAAAGGTGCTGATGACGATAATAAGGTGAGTACTCTAAGATGAGAACGATTGGGGAAAATGGACTCGCAACGTCTGATGTGCGCCTACAGCCGGATCCACAGCCGATTCCAGGGGAGACAACTCACCACAGTCTCGAACTGGAGGTCAATGCCGGTGAAGGCCCAAGCAATAGCAGCGAAGTCCCAGACTCTGAAAGACAAGAAGGGGAGAGCACGGATACCATACCATGAAAGCAGGAAAGGCCTCCAACACATGCTGCTACTCTCAATCAAGTTGATGAAGCAGGTGCTGGAGGGCGGTCTAAGTAGATGCTGCTAAGCTTTAGGAAAATATCTTTTGCCCTCTTCCTTCCTTCGAATGTCCAATTTTCAGTTACCAGTCGTCGTAACTCCGTACTACAGTTTGTTGCGTGCCCAAGGCTTTTATCAAGAATCGACGATAGTTGGCTGGATCTAGGTCTCTGACTCTATGCTTCCTTCTATCTCTGCTTTGAGTTCGTCTTGTCCTTCTAGTAGAGAGAATTAATCGTTTCGTCATATCCATGTTCCTGATCGGCGAGAGGAAGAAAGACGGTCTAAACTAACAACAGCCGTATGTGTGAACGAGACCGTGTTGGCTATACAAATCTGATGGCGATACAATAACGTCTTTGCAACCTCCTCTTTCATTTGTTCGCCACCAGTACTCGAGCACCTTGTCAGTGCCCATACTCGGAATACTCGCACAGCTACATACAGCATTAGCTGATGGACCAGCGTGTGCTAAGCACTGAATGTCAGCTCCTAACACCATATTAGTGCTTCTCCGCGTCCAACCACCAGTACAAGGCCGAAAGGGAAATGACATAGAGGAAGGAAACTAGGCAGTAAGCTGGCATTGCAGTGAGTTTGCAATGCTAAAATGTGTGCTTCATGGCTAAACGTTGGAAGTGGACAGCGTCTTTGTGGGTACCAACGACTGTGCGAGATCTTGTGCGTCGTAATCCCTAGCATTCGATCCCACGACGTTCTCTTCCCCTACCCTACTGGACCCACCCAATTTCACTTGCCTCACATGCCGCTCACATACCATTTGAAGCAAATATTCTGTTGGCTACTCACGTAGACGAAGAGGAACTCATGCACGGGCCAGTCTGCGATTCATCTCATTCCGGCTGCGTTCTTCAAGCGCCCCATGAACTTTCGAGGCTGGGTTTACTCGGTCAAGCAGAGGGCTTGAGTACGATGGAAGAGGTACCCACTGAAGCGCTGAAATCTCGATCACTCGCCCTCTTACCCTCCTATTGGTATTTTGGGTCTTATCCCATCATGCAATTCGACACGCTTCGCAACTCTCGACGCTAATACCATTGAGATTAGTGGATATGGCTGGCTTTCAATGCAGTGGTAAGTCGTCATGATGCTGAATAGGTTTCGCAGCCTAACGTTCTCGTTTTAGGTGCCAGTGCATTGGAGGCTTCGCCTTAGCACTGTCCAGGAGCACCTCCTCTGGCCCTTGAAATGGCATTCCGAAGCCATCCACTCTCTATCCAAGTGGCTTGCGCTTAGGCATACCTACACGCGGGTCCCAGTTTCGTGTACGTGTCCCCCCCTCCCCCTCCCCAGATCCTGGTTGTCGTTGGAGCTACTGACTTAATTGTAGCATTTTAGCCATTTCTTCGCAGATTTGGGATTCCCTCCTTAACGAACCTCTCTGAGTTCGCGTTCGAATGCTTTCAAGTTCGTCGAGAGACTGCATACCGGAAAAGGTTCAGGTTCAGGAAAGAAGAAAAAAACGAAGAGCTCCTCCTATGTAGTACGTTTATCTTGCTTAACTTTTCTTTGTCGACATTGCTGACTTTCTTCATACAGCGATATTCCCAAAGTGGCAATAACGTAGTGCTTGCCTTTTAGCAACATCCACCATCTTTCATTCGTTCGCTACCCACACGGACTCAAGAACGAGAATCGAGCACCTTACCCACACCCAGACCTCGCAGAGCGTTTGCACAGCTACATACAGCATTGACTGGTGAGCACTGAATGTCAGCTTCTAAAACCATATTCTGACGACGGCCTACGTAATGTTTCTCCTCGTCCAGCCCCCAGTACACGGCCAAAAAGGGAATGTCAGGAAAGGAGGTGAACAAGTAGTCAGCTGGCATTACAGTGAGTTCGCAATTCTACAATGTGTATTTCCATGGCTAACCATTGTAGGTGGACAGCGCCGTCCCGGGTATCAACGACTGGGCAAGGTCTTGCGCGTCGTAATCACTGGAATCTGATCCCACGACCTTTTATTCTCTTACCCTACTGCACTCGCGCAATATCACCTGCTTTACTCGCTGTTCACATGCCAGCTGGAGGAAATATTCTGGTGGCTAACGCACGAGGGGAAAATATGCACGGATTAGTCTGCGATTCGTCTCATTTCAGCTACGTTCTTCAAGCGCCCCATGGCCTTTTAAAGCTAGGCTTACTCGTTCAAGCAGAGGGCTCAAGTACGATGAGAGAGCTAACCCATTCAAGCGCCGGAATCTCAATCACTCCCCTCTTACCATCCTGCTGGTATCTTGAATCTCATCCCGTCATACAATTCGACACGCTCCCAAGCTCTCAAAGCTGATGTCGTTCGTATCAAACGATATGGCTAGCTTTCAACATGGTGGTAAGTCGTCTTGATGCTGAACAGGTTTCGTAGACTAACGTTCTCGTATTAGGTGCCAATGCGTTAGACGCTTCGCTTAGAACTAGCTGGGGACACTTCCTCCAGACCCTTGAACAGTATCTGGGGTCGTGTTTCGTAGCCATCTACTTTGTACCCCAATTGCTTGCGTTCAGGCATACCTGTACGGCGATTCCAAGTTTCGCGTACGTGTCTAGATTCTGGTATCGTTGGAGCTACTGACATAGTAGCGTTTTAGCCATTTCTTTGCAGATTTAACATTCCCTCCTTATCAAACCTCTCTGAGCTCGAACGCTTCCCTTCCTGAGGACGGAGGTTTATCAAGGGATCGCATACTGGCAAAGGTTCAGGTTTAGGTTCAGGTCCAGGAAAGAAGAAAGCAAAGGGTTCCTCTGATCTAGTACGTTTAGCTTGCTTGACACTTCCTTGTTGACATAGCTGACATTTTTCGTTCAGCTGCTTCGTCTGTACTACTGGAATAGGGACTTGAACCAATCGATCGCCGTTCGTGGCCACATAAATATCTCACACCTCCCATTCACAATCTCCCGCGGCGGTGCCATTGCGTGCCCAACTCGGTGCGCAATCGGAATGGAACAGCTGAGAGGATGATAAGATGCCTGCTCGTATTACTCATTCCTTTCGAGAGATACACTCATCACTGCTTGCAGTTCGACGACAGTGGATTTCGCCAGCGACTAGGCGAGAGCTCGCAAAATATTACCCCCTGGACTTCGATACGGAGAATCCTCATCCCTACAGGCTTTCCGTCCTCTCGCCTCGTTGAGCACCTGAGCTGGACGGAGCATTCCCGAGACTGTCCAAGGGCGAAGAGAACACGCTCAATCTACATATTCGAAGGAATTGCTCAATTAAGGACGATGTACTAACTTTTTCGACAGACTTGTTTACGATAATTTCGAAGGAGTCTTCTGCTTTCTGATCGACTTCGACCTTTCGTGCTTTCACGGCAGCATCTAGTCGCTTATACCATGCCCGAGCCGAAGTGTCTCGCACCTGCTGGTTAGCTTTTGGTTCGTGGGTTTTCCATAGCGATATTGAATCTTGCTAACTGAGGCTCTAGCACAGTCCTGTAGTAGTTGCCTAGAAGTACCCTAATCAGATGCAAGTTTTTCTCGCTGCAGGTCACTAGGCTGCTCCAAAGAAGAGAACGACGCGCTTAGCGCTCAACAGAAACCGATTGAGCGCGACTAGATAGCCGACCTATCAACATACCAAAAAGACTTGTATGAATACTGTCTGTGTCGGATCGACTTCAGGGAAGCTCTTCGTCCCGGCTGCACTACAAACTATCTTGGGCTCGCACTCTTGGTATCGGATTTGGTTACGCTGAAGGCTCTTCCTTTCTTGCTACAGACCTCACTCTTTGGCGCTTAGTACAGTACGTCTCGTGAGTCTCTTGTGGTGTCCTTCATCACTAAGCCTGTCTAAGATAGCGTATCGCTGATAACTACTTGAGCTGTCCATTTTGATCTCTGCTGGACTGTGTGGGCTTCGGTTGCGTCTAACCTCAATATCTTGAATCTATCTGGTGCTGACTCTCGTTGAAGTGATCGCTTCGCATCAATAACCTATTATTTGACCCTGGAAGGGCTGTTGTCCTTGACTCCAGAACGAGAAATGCAGCGGATGCGCTAATACGGTAGGTATGAATTCAAACCTCTTCTGCGTCGGTGCTGATATCTTCACGCAGCTGCATCCTAATGGAGATCCTGCTGAACGCAAATTCAATTCTGGACCAGTCGTTTACAAGGCCATCCGAAATATAGACCCTCTATCAGGCAGAGAAGTGGGCAAGTAGTAGCTTTTGGGATTATGAGGAGCCCGTAAGGAAAGAGCGTCTTCGCCACCTCTCCATCCCTGTCGATGGATCGGACGTTAACCTTCCTCAGCCCGTGTTATTCTGGATCTGGATCCTATGATTGAAACATTGCTCTCGGTTTTCTTGGGATCAGGACCCAGGCTATTATGAGCGGAGGCTGACTGACGAAGATAAGGGATGTAGAGGTTTCTCAGACCGAGCAAATCGATGTAGAGGTTTCGCAAATCGAAGATGTCTGCAAGTCTGAACTTGTCTCTTCGAGCCTGGAGCAGCGTATTGCGCGTCTTTACGGAAACGTTGCAGATATACAGGCTATACTTCCAGGAGATTGAAGATACTGAACTTGCCGATTCGAGTTGGAAGGCGGCCCATTCCTTTCGATGCTCACATTGCAGATATAACCAACACTCCGGGAGGACCTTCAGATTCAATCCTTCAATCAGGATGGCGGCTCCTCTGTCACGAAAGATGCTATGGAACAACCTACTGCGAACATTCTCTCCCGCAAGACGTTCGAGCCATAACCTGTGGAGGTTGAATTTGATGATTTGGTTCAGGGAAAGGATCAAAGAGTCCTCAGCGACAGCGTATCAGGTTCTATCCATGAGGATAACTCGGAGGTCAGTGTTTCATTGAGAAAGGGTGCAAGCGAGAAGGCGGTGACTGATATGTACCCGTCGTTATATAGCGCTGTTGTTGCCGATGATACTTCAGGTTAACCTTTGACACAGACTCTCGAAGACACCCAGAATCGGGGAATATTAGTTTCGCTCAACCCGTTGGCAGAGAGGACACGAGATCCGAGCGCGAAGATGGTATTAAGACCAGCATAGACAAAAGAGAAGTCATGAAGGAGGAGACGGAAGAAGAGACGGAACGCGAAAGCGAAGAAGTTGCTAGAAACCGAAACGCAGCGAGTACTATCGTGAGAAAGGTTGAGAAAGGCGAAGAGCTTGCGGACTTGCTGCTATCGGCCTCTGTATAGCTTGGTACAACGACGCCACGAGAATCCCAATTCCCAAAGCAATAGTAGGGAAAGCTAAGATAATAGTGACGATTGACTGTTGTCAAGCACTGAAGGAAGTCGCATACACGATCGATGATTGCCAACTCAGGATATACGGCGAGTAGTGCTAAGAGTCGTGTGGAGGACAGTAGATGATCTGACTGAAGGCAGTTATGCAGTGGTCTTGATTTCCGTCTACCTCTTGCGCAGACAATCACTAGTTCGAATTTATTCTGAATCGTTCTCGTGCCCCCCTAAGATGCCAGTGACCCTGTGGATATACAATTGTTCTAAAGCTGCCACTCTTAGACTTTGCCATTCCGGATTTGGAAGCATAGAATCCTTGATCGACGACAATCATGCATGCGTAACCGATGACGCTGGCCTGAAGCTCCTAGTTTTCCTGCTACGGTGCACGCAGAGAAAAGCCTGAACACTGTCGTACGCACGCCAATGCTGCCAATATGCCGACCGTATCAAGACAATCAGCCGATTCCTTCCCATAACCGACGTCGTATCCACTGGTCAACCGGGAACTGGTGCGTTATCGTATTTCAGCGATGCACAACAGAGCTAACTCTCATGCTAGGAAAGACCTCTAAAGAAGAACGCAGAACCTGCCATTCTCGACTACCCCTCTCTATAACGGCTGTA
>Ga0247730_1001329_pt1 | contig 13948 bp, 13 predicted proteins | sample UWRJL073202C2_FD_180959 | JGI IMG/M metagenome (GOLD analysis project Ga0247730, IMG submission 180959) | Plant litter microbial communities from Arlington Agricultural Research Station in Wisconsin, United States - UWRJ-L073-202C-2 | ecosystem: Environmental > Terrestrial > Plant litter >...
AGCCTGGGAATATGGCTACGATGAGCAAGACCAATAGCAGCCCGGGCAGGGCGAGAAACATCTCGGCCAGCAAGCTGAGGCATTTGTCCGTGACGCCACCCTTCCAAGCCGCGACGATGCCCAGCAGCATTCCAGGCAGTGCCGCTGTAATGACACTGACCAACGCCAGACCCAGCGACAGGCGCACGGCTGCAGCCAGCCGGGCAAGCATGTCTCTACCCAGGTGATCAGTACCTAACGGGTGCGCCTCGCCTGGCCCGGTCAAAATAGCGGAGTAATCCTGTTTGGCGATGTCCAGGCCCCATAGTTGGGGCACCAGTACTGCGAACAGCAGCAGCGCGCCCAGTATCGCGAAGCCGCAGAGTCGCGGCAGGGCGAGCGATTCAGGAGGGTTTGCATCGTGGACAGTTGCTTCAAGGTTCATGCGGCTCTCCGGCGGGGATCGATCAGATGGTTCGTCACATCAACGACCGTATTGAGCGCAACGAACATCAACCCCATGGCCAGCGCGGCCCCTTGGACCATAGGGATATCGCGCTGAACGATGGCATGCACCAGGCCATGGCCAATCCCTGGCCAGGCGAACAACGTCTCAACCACGACGACGCCTTCGATCAGGTACACCAGCTGCACACCGAGGTAGGTGACCACGGGTACACCGATGTTGCGCAGGCCATGGCGCAGGAACACCTGCAGTGGACTGAGCCCTTTAAGGCGTCCAAACAGGTAATAGGTTGAGGAGGCGACTGCTGATGTTGCGTCGCGTGCAACCTTTGCTGACACTGCGGCCAGACCCAATGCCAGGGTGAAAGTGGGCAGAATTGCATGGGCAAACGTGCCATGCCCGGCGGAGGGCAGCAGAGCCATCGAGACCGCGAAAATAAGCACCAGAATGACGCCGAGCACGAAGTGCGGAATGGCTCTGGTCGCCACGCTTAGCACCAGTAGCGCGCGATCAAGCACGCTCCCGGGCTTCAATCCCGCCAGGATGCCCAGTGGCGGACCTATGAAAAATGACAGGACAACCGCTTCGATGGCCAGGCGAACGGAGCTGCCCAGTTCGTGGATGATCATCTCCACGACGGGTTTGCCAGTGACCAGTGACCGCCCCAGATCAAAGGTCAACAAATTTCCTATCCAGCTCAGGAAACGGCTAAGCACCGGCTGATCCAGATTGAGCTCAGCACGCACGGCTTGCGCCGCTGCGGTACTGACCATGTCATAGCCGTAACGGCCAGCTGCTATTCGGTAAGCTGCATCGCCTGGCAGCAAGGTCATCAGCAGAAACGTCAAGGCTCCTACCAGCATGGCCACCATCACCGCCTGCAGCAGGCGTGACCCCAGTAAGCGAATCATTCTGCCCACCGCATCGTACTCAGCCCAAAGGTACGCTCGAACGGATCGATGAAGGCCCCTGCGACGTCATTCGAGACAGCAATGGATTGCCGATACCAAGCGACAGGGATCAATGGGAGGTCGGTTTGGATAAGTGCGACGATTTGTTTTCGGATCAGTCGCTTCTGATCCGCATCCCGAGAGGCAAGTAGTGCAAGCATGAGCCTGCCGAATGCAGGATTGTTCCACCCCAGCGGGCCCCACTCGGCACCTCCATTGGCAAAGTCGGCTAGAAGCGTCACCGACGGATCTGGCACCAACGCGTAATTGCGGCCGTATAGGGCCAGTTGCAAGGTTCCGTCGTTATGAGCGGCAGGTATCGCGCTAGCGTTCCCGACAATGACTTCCACCTCGACGCCTATCTCGCGTAATTGAGCTTGGATGGCAGTGGCGATAAGCGGAAGCTCAGGCCTGTCCGAGTAGGTGAGTAGTTTCAGCTGAAGCGGGATCCCTCCTTTCTCAAGGATTCCGGCGCCATTCAAATTCCAGCCCTGATCTTTCAGCTGATCGCGTGCGGCTTGGGGGTCGTATGCGAGCGGTGCGACCTCAGGGTCATGCCAGGCAGGTACGTTCTGGGCGAACATTTGCGTTGCCCCGGTACCGGGCGCACGCAAGACAGCGGCGGCGATGCCTTCCCGGTTTATCGCCAAGCTAAGAGCGCGCCTGACCTCTACCGATGAGGTTGCCCCAGTTCCCGAATTGGGCGCGAGAACCAGAACCCTTGGCACGGGGCCTATAAGAACCTGTGTGGTTTTGGATCGTTTTAAGCGGGCAATACTGGGCGGATCCAGCTGGAAGACCAGTTCGGCACCGCCGCTTTCGGCCATGAGCGTTCGGGTTTCCCCACGACCGGCGCCTAGATAACTCGTTTTCTGGATGGTTGGCTTTGGCCCCCAGTAACCCTCGAAGCGCTTTGCTGCCAAGCGCTGGGGTGGTTCAAGGAGCGTCAGCTCATAAGGGCCGGTGCCTATGATTTCCTGTACGTTGCCTGCTGCATCGTAGGATGCCGGCGCCAAAATGTTGGTTGACGAGTGAGCCAGCAGGGCAGTGAGCGGTGCAAAAGGCTTGACCAGGGTAATCACTACCTGGCCGTCATGAGCGCTGATGGACTTGATCTCGGCATTGCGCAACATGCCGGTCTTTGCTTGCGCCACCTGGAGGGAATGCGCCGCCGCGCCTGCCGTCATGGGTGTTCCGTCATGGAATTTCACCCCCTGGCGAAGCTGAAAACTCCAGCGCATGCCATCTGCAGAAACCTCCCACTTTTCGGCAAGGGCAGGCAGAGGCTCGCCGCTTGCATCAGCGCCTAGAAGGGTTTCCGCTATCTGCATTCTCTGGAATACGAAGCCGGATATAGAAGGGTCCAAGCCCCCGATTTCAAACGGGGCGACAATGTCGAATACGCGGTCATCGGCTAAAGACGTTGCGGATGCTGCGCCCATCCAGAAGGCCATTGCCCCTGCTAAGAACTGGCAACGTCGCGTAAACAGAGAAGTCATAACTGTCCTTAAATAAAAGCTGTAACTGCGCCTTGTGGTGCTCGCGATACTGGTCGCAGGCAGGCAGGGAGTGAATCCGCAAAAAGAGCAGCATCCTACCCGATGTTATAACGTAACATAAGCATTTCACACATAATGTTACATGAACGTGGATCCTCTGAGTTCGCTCTCCTTGAGCAGCGGGAATTGGTCCGCCGATACTCTGAGCAGTCAGAGTATTGGCGGCATCAAGATTGCCGTCCTCGCTTTTGCATGATGGTGAAATTAGTTGTGTGCACTCTTCGCTGATTCATAGGGCAAGCAACTGAGCTAAAGCCCGGCACAACAGTACAGAGTCAAATGACGCCAGGTATGTGAAGGCGGCCTCTTAGGTCGTTATGGCAAATGTGAAACTTGGCATAGCAGCGCAGACTCTTCACCGAAGCGTGCCTTGGCGGGGTATTTTCATGGCACACCTTGTTGCCGAGAAAGATGACCAGGTAACGGCCAACTGAAAGCCCACTGCTTGGTTGCCGGACGAGAAAATGGACGCGTAACGCAAGCTATTTCCCCTCCACAGGCCCATCTATCGATGGGCCTGTGGAGGGTACTCGATCTACCGTTGCAGAAGAGACGAGCAGTTAAGGTGCGGCTTGGAAAAGCCAAACCTAGCCAGCGCCACCGGTAAAGAGAGGCTTTACTGGTTTTCGCAGTTCTTGCGTATCAGCTAGGCAGCTTGGGGTAGAGGGACCAATGAGCAATGAATACGATGATCCCGGCCGGCCTGCCGAAGGCCCTATTCTCATTCAAGCTGAAAGGTACTCATCCACGGATTGAACGGCAGCGTAGCCAAATTCGAACGCGGACATCAGGGCTGCATGCACATGAGCGGCCGGCACCGTCAAGCCGTTGAACGAGACATCCATCGTAGCGCAGGCATCGTGTAGCACAGTGGTCGTGTATCCCATGTCAACCGCTGCCCGCACTGCCGCGTCGATACACATATGGCTCATCGCACCAACGACGACGATTTCTCTGATTCCAGCGGTATCTAGCTCCCGCTTGAGATCAGTTTCCCTGAAGGCGTTGATGTGTCTTTTTACGACTACAGGCTCATCACCCTCAGGAGCCACTGATGACTGGATTGCGGCTCCCAGGCTCCCTTTGGCAAATATGGGAGTGCCTTCCGCTGACTCGTGTCTTACGTGGAAAACGGGAATACCCGCTTTACGTGCTTGGCAAATGACGCGCGCGGCATTCTCGACAGCGCTCTTGATGTCGGTCAACGGCAAGTTGCCCGTGGAAAGGTATTCATTTTGCAGATCGATAACGACTAAGCCTTTATTCATAAAAAAAGTCCAAACAGATTAAGGATCATGTCTTTTTGGGCGAGCTCACTGCAGAGCCGCATGACAGTACTTGCCAACGGCAATGGCTCAGAATTCCAGTGATGCACCGTCTTCTGGGATTTCTACTCGACTGTCGATCCCCTGTTTTTTGACATAGGCTCGCAGCTGCTCCCGGGTCAAAGACATGTGATTAATGGCATCCATGTGGACAGCGACTATTTTTGCGTTTGCAGCGGTTTTAGAGGCGCGCAGGACGTCTTCCTCGCCCATGATGATCGAGCCTGTATAGCCTGTCATCATGGCCTTACCTGCATTCAATACGATGACTTCGGGATGGTATTTTTGGATGGCGTGGTCCACCTCGGGGCGCCAGGTAGTGTCACCGGCGAGGTAAAGAGTTTTGTAACCCGGGGCTTGGAATACCACGCCCATGGCCTCACCCAACGGTTTGGCTAGCGCTGGCACAGCGTACATTTCGTCTGTGCCATGCTGGCCACCGGTTTTGGTTATTTTGACGCCGCCGAATTCAGCAACATCAGCGAGCACCCTCACGTTTTTAAAGCCTTGCGATCGAATCAATTTCGCGTCGTCTTCGTGTTGAGTGAACAATGGGATGTCTTTAGGCAGAGCTTGCTGCGCAGCGTCGTCCCAGTGATCCAAATGCGTGTGCGTAACGATGACCGCATCGACCCCAGCGATGACATCATCGGGTGACTGTGTCAGGTCAACCAGAGGATTGCGAAGTTCACTCCGGTAAGTATTTTCAAACCCCGGATAGGTGCCTTTTTTGGCTAGCATCGGGTCGATCAGGAAGGTAGTACTGCCATAGGTAATTTTGACTGTCGCATTGCGAATTTGCTGTAAATCCATACTGTGAAGGGTGTCGGATGGCTTGGGATTCGAGGTGTCCGCGAACACCGTACTCGTCGCGGCAGCGCATGCCATGCTCAACACAAGCGGTAGATCTTTTACATTCATAAGGTGGGCCTGATGTGTGATTGAGGGGTCCATTTTTCCCCAGTGGGACCATGTTCAACAGTGGCCTAAATGACAGTCTTGAATATAATTGGGCCAGTATTGGTAAGGTGTTGCGCGGGCTTGCGTCCGTGCGTGGCAAGAGAAGATATCTTGAGCTATATCGCATCGCGCAAGGCGTCAGCGACCCCTCCGAGTTAATGTCATGAATCGTATACACGTGGCCGTTTTAGCGTTCGATGGAGCCAGCTTGTTCCACCTTTCAGTGCCAGGAATGGTCTTGGGAGCAACGCAATGTTCATCGCCCGACACCTACTATGAGGTCAGGTATTGCGCAGAGCAGCCAGGAATGGTCAGAAGCGACCAAGGCATCGGAGTGGAGGTCACTCATGGCCTAGAATTGATGGCGGCATCGGACGTAATTGTTATCCCTGCATGGGGCGAGCAATCGGTTGTCGCGTCTGAGGGACTCGTGCAGGCACTTCAGTGCGCTCATGCTGAAGGAAAGCTCATAGTGGGTCTGTGTTTGGGGGCATTTGTGCTCGCAGATGCCGGGTTGCTAGATGGCAGAGAAGCAACCACTCATTGGGCGGCAGGAGAAGAATTCACTCGGCGTTTTCCTAAGGTTCGGTTCAGACCCGAAGTGCTCTACATCACAGCTGATAATGTCGTCACTTCAGCCGGGACCGTTGCGGCGATCGATTGCTGTCTGCATCTGGTGCGTCAGCGACTAGGTGCTCACGTGGCGAACCGAACTGCGAAAATGCTAGTCACTCCGCCACACAGGCAGGGAGGCCAGGCTCAGTACGTCGAGCGTCCGGTGTCACAGCTGTCTAGCGAAACTAACCTGGCTGATGTACTGGCATGGGCGCGATTGAATATTGCCTGTCATCTATCGCTTGATGTTCTTGCAGACGTGGCGAAGATGAGTAGACGAACGTTTACGCGACGCTTCAAAGCTGCCACTGGCAGCACGGTTTCGAAGTGGTTGAACGCAGAGCGCATGGTAAGAGCACAAGAGTTATTGGAAACCACAGACCTACCGATTGAGTGTATTGCCGGCGAAGCAGGGTTTGGAACGCCCCTGTCGCTGAGGAAGCAATTCAGCGCTATTCTCGGTACGTCACCATCTGAATATCGAAAAGCTTTCTCACGTGGAACTAGGCGCGCTGCAGAAATCTGAAAATCACAAGGAGCAGGGCGGGATTACTGATACCGTGCATCCGTGACTCTTACTGACACCCAAGTTGTCTCCACAACCGATCTCGAAACTTCAAGACTGAGCAAACGAATTGTCATAGCTCAGTTGCCGCTATTAAGCAAAAATCTGGTCTCAGCGTTGAAAAGTGCTTGGTCGAGACCATCCAAGATTAAGATGCTTTTGATGAGCTTCTTTTGATATTCATGAAAGGTACGCAGTGTGGTCGGATCCATCTTCTTATATTTGACCGATTCTTCGTCGCGTAAAATTGAGTTGGAGCGACGCAACGACTCACTGATGTTGTCTTTCACAGTTCTGGTCAGCGCCTCTACCGACAAAATCAAATTTGACAGTTCGCGCCTAAGGATCAAACCATTTCCTGCAGGCCTGGCCCCATTAGGCACCTTAGGCGTCTTCTGTAATGTCTGCTCGCCCTCGTTCAGCCAGAGCGCGCTTTGGAGCGCGCATATGGAGGGTACAATCGCGCTGACCTCTTCCACCATTTCTTCAGTCAGCCTTTCGCACCTGCGAATTGATTCAAGATAATATTCATCCAAGCTTAAATGAGCCATCGTTCATTCCTTTGTACTGGGGGTACACTGAACCTTATCAGCAGTGGTCGCGCGTCGTGCGTAGCAAAGTACTGTCTTCTTGATAAGGTGGTGCCGCTTGTATATGAGGTTTTAGGCAGTCTGGTATGCGTTTTTTCCAATAGTCACCGAGTTCGGTCGCTCCTGTATTTATTGATCACCACCAGTCTGACAATACTCAGATATCTGGTGGTGATGAGAAAGAATCCTAGATTTTGAACTGGAGGACCATGTTGTTAAGGTTTACTGCAAGACGCGAGAGCTCGTTGCTTGCCATCAATGTCTGGTTCGCGCCTTCGCTGCTCTGGATAGCCAGGTTTCTGATGCTGATCAGGCTTCTGTCTACATCGCGCGCAACATGCGCCTGTTCCTCGGAAGCTACGGCAATCTGTAGATTGCGCTCGTTGATTTCAAGAACGGACTCGGTGATCTGGCGTAATGAGTGGCCAGCGCCCTCAGCGGTTTTTCTGGTGTTATAGACTTCCTCAGTGCTCCGGCGGATAGACGCGACTGTGGTAGCCGAGCCCGCTTGAATGGCAGATATCATTTGTTCGATTTCGAGCGTCGAGGCGTGAGTGCGATGCGCCAAGGCTCGCACTTCGTCAGCTACGACTGCAAATCCCCTACCTTGCTCACCCGCTCGTGCCGCTTCAATGGCTGCGTTCAGTGCCAGCAGGTTGGTCTGCTCTGCTATTCCCCTTATGACACTCAGCACCTGGCTGATGTCATCAGCCCGCCCTGCCAAGCTCACTACCTCGGTAGCAGAGCTTTCCACTAGGCTGGTCAGAACCTGCATGGCAGAAAGCGTTTCAGTAACTCGAGTATTGCCCAGTTTGGCCGATTCACTGGAGTCCTGGGCAGCTTGAGAGGTGGAGGTTGCGTTACGAGCGACTTCTTCAACGGCCGAGGTCATTTCATTGACAGCCGTTGCGGCTTGTTCGATCTCGCTGTGCTGTTGTTGCAGAAGCCGCTCGGCCGTTTCCGTGATCGAGGTCATTTCCACCGCCGCTGCACTGAGCTGCAAGGAGGCACCTGAGATATTACCGACGGTTAGGTGAAGATTTTTCGACATCAGGTTCAGTGCAGACATCAATCTAGCCGTTTCGTCGGTGCCCTGGACGTCCAGTTGCCGCGTAAGATCTCCTGACGCAATTTCTTCCGCCATTTTCAACGACTCGTAAAGCGGCTTAACAATACTTCTCATCAGCGCTACAGCCAGGAAGACGGTTAGCACCAGAGCCATGGCAATGACCCCAACCAACACACCGATGCTTCGGCTATAGACCGCGGAAGCCTCTTGCCCCAAAAGCTTGGCTTGTGCGGCGTTGTAGCTTCTGATAACGCTTAGTTTTTCTTGAAACAGGCTGGCATTCTGAGCCTGTTTGGAGTTTGCGAATATGAGAGCGCTCTCGTGTTGCGACTCATCCAGTTCAAGAATGGTCTTCAGCCCTTCGATGTAGGAGTCCATCGCTGCCATAGCGCTTTCGAACTGAGACTGATCCTGCGGGCCACTGATCAAATTTGAACGATAAATCTCACTGTTGCTGCGGAGCGAACGGACTGCTTCATTGATCTTGCTTTCTGAAGATTTCTTGATAGCTGTGTCAGTGTTGGCAAGAAGCCGGATGCTTTCCAGCCGCGCGTGCAAAAGTGCTATTTGAATATCGTCGATCACCTGCGTGCTAGGCAGGGCGTTCTCTTCCAGTTCTTTTCCAGCAGATCGAAGGTGCTCGAGCTGTACGTATGAAAAAGCGCCAAAAATTACCAATAGCAGTGTAACAGCACCAAAGCACAGCGCCGCTCTCAGGGAAATGCTCATGTTTCTGAAGATCATGTGGAACCCCTACAACCAGATGGGATGAAGAAATTGTTATTTTAAGATTCTACGAAGGCAATGGTTCAGCCCATATCTTTCACCGTGGTTGAGGGTACGACTATTAATTTACATTCCGACTTTCGCTAGCTTGAAGACCGGGTATCAGTGAATGCGGTAAATCGTGCGTTTCCGATTACTTTGCATGATTGAGCGCCACCTCCGCATCGAAAAGGCGCTTGCTAAGATCTTCAAGAACGCGGGTGCAGGTGAGCATTACAGATCGGTATTCGGCAAAAGCTTTAGCAGTAGCCGTATCCATACCCTCAGACGGGCCGTCCGCCTCTGTTAAGACACTATTTCTGACAGTCAAGATGCCTTCGTTGATGCTTCTCTCAATGGTCTTTTTTAGATCGCTGAGTGAAGCCTCTAATGTAACTAGCTCACGCTTGAGCATATAGTTAGGCAGTGAGGTACTAGTTTGCACGCCGATAAGTTCGTATTCGGTTGCCTGTGTGATCTTAAGGCCAGCCATAATGTAGGTGTTTTCAACTTCTAGAACCAGTTCGACGATCGCTTCGACATCCTTCACCATCTGGTTAGTGAGCAACGTAGACTGATGCACTGCGTTCAAGTATTTGTTTGGATCGGACATCACTGAACTTCTTATTCAAATGGTTGTTCGAATGCTTGCACGAGCTTCCGATGGTTAGCATGCTGCGCCATTTGTTTGGCGTTTATCTGCAGGTGTTCGTGAAGGCGACGCCGAGAACAATATCACTCGAGGCATCAATGACTTTGACAAAAGATTGACCGATTCCGCCAAATCATGGATTCTCTTCCGCAGGCATGAATGAGCATGCGAGGTGTTAATGCGAACTAAGCTGATACAATTCGTAACATTCACAAATGTGAACTTAATCGATTTAGCTGGGCCCTTTGAGGTATTTCAGACTGCGAATTATTATGCTAAGTCCGCAAAGCCACCTTACTCTCTGCAGATAGTTTCCTTTTCTGGATCCACTCTTTTGTGCGAAGGCGCTAAACTTAGTACTGCAGGAGTTGATGCGGACCTAGCGACGCCCCATACGCTTGTAATTCCCGGTGGGCCTGGCATTTACGACTTCTGCAAAGAGTCAAATTTCGGCACCGACTTTGTTAGGCATGCTCACAAAGCTGAGCGATTAGTGTCTGTCTGCACTGGCGTTTTTGCACTGGCTGCAGCAGACATGCTGCAAGGGAAAAATGTCACCACTCACTGGTTAGCATACGAGCAGTTCGAGCAGCAGTACCCTGGAATCACCCTCAAAAAAGGACCGATTTTTGTCAATGACGGAAAAATTTGGAGTTCAGCTGGTGTGACGTCGGGCATTGATCTCTGTCTGTCCCTCGTAGAGAAAGATCTAGGTCACAGTGCCGCCCTTGAGGTCGCTCGCCACTTGGTGATGTTCTTGAAGCGCCCTGGGGATCAGAATCAGTTCAGCTCTAGCGTAACGCTACAAATGCGGAGCGGCGAGTTTTCAGACCTTCATGCCTGGGTCAACGCTAACCTGAGAAACGACCTGTCGATCGAAGTCTTGGCTGAGCGGATGAACATGAGCGAACGTACGCTGATGCGAAAGTATAAGGCCGGCACCGGCCAAACGCCGAACAGGATGGTCGAGACACTTCGCTTAGAGGCCGCACGGCACCTTCTTGTGACGTCCGAGCGGCCACTTAAGGACGTGGCGAACGCGACTGGGCTGGGCTGCGATGCAAACCTAATAAGACGCTTCGCCAAGGCATTTGGCACAACGCCTAACGAATACCGCTCTAGGTTCAAATCCAGCGATTAAGTACGTCTGCGTCGAACTAGCACTAGCAGCACCATCCCGTTGGAACGCTTAGGGTCGAGGAGATGTGATAACGACGAAGGTCTCCGCGTCTCTCACCTGAGGCTTCGGCTTGATCTCGGCCATCCTAGTGGTCAAGTAGGGTTCGGCATGTTTGAGGATTCAGAACGCTGTCGATGCCGTCTAGACATTGCTGATGATACGGCTGAAACCTTCTTCCTACACGCCGATACCTGTCCAGCCGGCGGTGTGGAAAGCCATCATCCTTGGGTCTCGTTGCACCACATTCTCGACAATGCGCGTGGCTGAGCTGTTGCTCACCCCTCAATTCCTTCTGCTAATACTTCACCTTGTACGTCGGCGAATCCTCCGGCCGGTTCTCGCGGCGATCGTAGATCTTGGTCGTGCTGATATTGGCATGTCCGAGCCAGGCCTGGACCTTGGCGATATCGGCTTCATGCTCCAGCGCGTTGGTGGCCGCGGTGGCCCTGAGTCCGTGCACTCCAAGGCCGTCGACCTGAATTTCGGCCTGCCTCGCGTACGCTGCCACCACGGTGTAGATGCCGTTGGCCGTAATGCCGGCACCGGTCAGCTTGCCGCGCAACGGGATGAATAGCGGCACCTTTCTGTCGGCCATATGATGCCCTGAGCTTTCCAAGTACTGATGAATGCGGCCGGCTGCGACCGGGTGCAGCGGCAGATATCGCACCTTGCCGCCCTTGCCATGCACCTTCAGATGCTGGATCCCGCGTCGCTCCTGGATATCGCTCACCTGCAGCAGCGCCGCTTCTTCGCGGCGCAGCCCGTGATAAAGAAGAACAGCCAATAGCGCCCGGTCGCGAAGCCCTTTGAGGGTTGTCTCATCGGGGGCCTCGAGCAGCGCTTTGGCTTGGTGATCGCCTAGGGCCGGCGTCTTGCCTTCGTTGCTTTCTATCTTCGGTCGTTTCACCCCATGCACGGGATTGCCGCCGGCGATCGCGTTGCTTTCCAGGAGATGATCAAACAGGCTGGCCAGCGCAGCCAATTTGCGCCGGATCGTGGCGCCCGCCAAGCCGCGATACTCGAGCTGGGCACGCCAGGCCAGAACGTGTGATCGGGTCACTACACGAAACTCATCGGCCGAAGCCAGTCCGACAAAACCGCAAAAGTCCTCCAGGTCATTTTGGTAGGCGCGTCGTGTGCGAGGGTTGTCGAGGTTGGCAAACCACTCGGCCGCGGCCGGAACCTGGGCCAGCGTCTGAAATTCGACCGACGTGAGCCGACGCTGATCATTCTGATGGGCTTTCGTCAGTTCCTGCATATCATTCTCGTTATTGGCTCGCCTGCGATCATTGGCTGTATGTCCGGTCACAAAAGTAATGCCGAATCGGTCCCCCGTCGCTGAAACCGATAAACGGCTATAATTGGTGATAACCTATTTTATCGCTAGTTATGAATAGCGACTCATTTTCGCTCAAGCGCTGGTGCCTGATATCAGAAAAGTCCGCTTCTGGCCCGGTTGCAGTCTGTCGTGGGGGCTCTAGAATTATTCTTGTACCGACCTGCAGCATTATCCCTGATGTAGGATCAGCCCGATTCGCAAACCTGCACATCATGCATCATCGAAGATGATGTACAGCGCTTACTCGCCAGCAGCCCGCACCCTTTAGCCATCTCAAGACGAAGATGAAGCTGGCACCCATAGAACCCTCTCGCTCCAGTAGGTCGGAGGATATTTCAGCGCACGCACCAGGTTGCCAACGGGCTAAGAATGGCTTTAGGAAGTCCTAGTACAATAATTCGCTCTTGACGCATTCCTCGGGTCCGTAGTGTTTATATCGTCCAGTAGTCAAAATTGATGGCACCACCCAAAAGATAGGGTGATCACAAATCCCCACGCAAAGTTGGTGCGCCACGACCTGCCAAATCTCGCCGAGCCTTGTGTATAGCTTCCAACTGTTCCCGACAGCTTTCCAGCCCAGCAACGCGATTCCCAAGGGCCGACTTATCCCGCTGGCAATCGGACAGCTGAACCTCGATCTTCCTCAGCCGAGCACGGAGCTTATCCCGCTCAAGCGCAACGTCCGCGTGCATGCCGATCAGCTTCGCCATGCTCTTCCTATACCGGCTCAGCTCCTTCTGAAGCATGTGACATTCCTCTATAAGCAGGCGCGACTGCTGCTCAAGCATCTCTTCACGAGTGAATCCATCGGGCCACTCCGTTTCCACTTCGGCGTCCATCGGTAAAACCCTAATACTGTTTGCATATACAGTACTTGGTCATGACTCCCTAATGCTAGCCGAGGTGACGAGCAACACGTCGACCCACCAGCTTGCCCACCACGTTGGCGCAGCGCACTGCCACGGCCTCACATTTTTTTGGGCCAAAAAAAAGCCACCCGAAGGTGGCACAAGTTCACAGAGAAATCAGCTGCCTGGCCAACGCCATCTCAACCGAATCTCCATCTTGGTTCAAAGAGTCGAGCCCCGACTCAGGCACGTCTCCCGAGGTGCTCTGCGCCACAGCGATTTTCCTGGCCATCAATTGCAGACAAGTGATTTGCGATGTCCCGGCATAGCCGAAGAACACCACTCGCACCGCCTGCTTCTGACCGATTCTCCAAGACCGCCGCGATGCCTGCTGCAGGGTGTACACGTTGTACCCCGTTTGCAAAAAAGCGATGGTCGGAAAGTCGAGCAAATCCAGTCCGGTTTTCACCAGCTCCGGGTTTGTGATCAGGACGTCGATACCGCGATCAACCTGATCGAGGATCCAGTCTTCTCGCCTGGCCGTGTCGACGCTGGCTCGAAGGACAGCGACCTTCAAACCTGCCGCTTCCAGCACTCGTTTGAGTCTGGCGGTGGTGTCTCGTGTGCCCGTGTATACGGAGTAGGCCAGCACCTTGCGGTTGTTGGCTTTCTCCGACAGGCAGAGATCCAGAAGTGCTTGCTCCTTGGGCATTAAGTCCTCATCCCCAAAGATCGATGGCACGTAGGCCAGCGTGTCTTTGGATCGAGGGTGTTTAACCACCTCTGGACGGAAGCAGCAGTCGGGCCATGCCAGCAGCACATTGAGCACTACCCCCAAGAGTGTGGTGTCGCGGCGAGCGAGCGCCTGGCGCAGTTCAGCTGTGAGTGATGTGGCGAGTTTCTGGTAGGCCAAGGCCTGATCAGGCGCCATTTGGATGTCGATAAACTCCTCGTGGTAGTCAGGCAGAACGCTGCCGCCGATGTCTTTGAGTTTTAGGAATACGGTGAAGGGGAGCACGAAGCGGTGGATGCCTTTCGGTCCAAAGCCAGGCGCTTTTACCGTACGTACCGACAGTTTTTTACCTT